>Ga0207693_10001241_pt1 | contig 22688 bp, 23 predicted proteins | sample LARL81metaG_FD_184347 | JGI IMG/M metagenome (GOLD analysis project Ga0207693, IMG submission 184347) | Corn, switchgrass and miscanthus rhizosphere microbial communities from Kellogg Biological Station, Michigan, USA - LAR L8-1 metaG... | ecosystem: Host-associated > Plants > Roots >... | reverse complement strand
CGCTTCGGGGCATTGGTGATGGCGAAACTCTCAACCAGCGACCATGATCGATTGCAGCGCGCCATTGCCGATGCGGAGCGGCGAAGCGGAACGCATATCGCGCTCGTTGTCGTCCCGGTTAGCGATCGCTACGTGATGTATCCGTTGGCCTACGGCGCCCTGCTTGCGCTCGCGATCAGCGGAACTTTGGCGCTGTTCTGGTCACACGTTTCAGTGCGTTTCGCCTTTTCCGCCGAAGCGATCGCATTTGCAGCATTCTCCCTGTTGTTCGACTGGCTGCCGTTACGTCTCCGCCTCGTACCGCGCACGATAAGAAACGCGCGGGCCCGCGGCCTCGCCCATCGCGAATTCGCAGCGCGCATTTTGACGACGCACCGCGGCGGCCTGCTGCTCTTCGTTTCGCTCGCGGAACGTTATGTCGAGCTGCTTGCGGACCGGTCGTTGCACGCGCTTGTCGGCCAACAGACATGGGACCGCATTGTGGCTGAATTGACCGCGAGCGCGCGCACGCGACCACTTGCCGAGTGCCTGCTCTCAGCCATCGAGTCGTGCAGCGCCGCGCTGCCGGCGATGAAAACCGACTAGCTTACGCCGCCTTTCGCGCCGCTGTGACCTGGTCCGCCAGCTTGCCGGTCAGTTCGGCGAGATGATCGAACGTCATCTCGTACGTGCCGACACCCTGCGTGAGCGAACGCAGATCGATGATGAGATCAGACATTTCCGATAGCGGCATCTGCGCCTCGACGGTGTCCCAGCCTTTCCAGCCGTCGCGCGCATCGAAGCCCATGAGCTGGCCGCGCCGACCGCTGACGGTCGCATTGACTTTCGCCGTCGCATCGCTCGGCACGTGAATCTTCACATGCATGATCGACTCGAGGAGAACCGGCGCGCAGTTGGGCATGCCTTCGGTCATGGCAAGCCGCGCCGCGGTTTGGAACGCCGCGTCCGATGAATCGACCGTGTGATAGGACCCATCGTTCAGCGCGACGGCAATGTCCACGACCGGAAAGCCGAGCGGGCCCTGCTTTAGATATTCGATCACGCCCTTCTCGACCGACGGTATCCACTGCCGCGGCACGACGCCGCCTACGATCTCGTCTTCGAAGACAAAGCCGCTGCCGCGCGGCAGCGGCCTAATCGCGATGACGACGTCGCCGAACTGTCCATGACCGCCGGACTGCCGGCGGTGGCGTCCGCGCTGCGTTGTGCTTTTTCGGATGGTTTCCTTGTACGGCACACGTGGCGCGCGCGTATTGATCTTGAGGCCGAACTTGCTGAGCAGCTTGTCCACCGCGACCTTGAGATGGATCTCGCCCTGCCCCACCAACGACATTTCGTGCAGCTCGGCGCTTTGTTCGAAATCGAGCGACGGGTCTTCCTCGCGCAACTTGGCGATCGCGCCGGTCAACTTGACTTCGTCTTTGCGGTCGGCCGTCTCGATGGCAAGGCGGTAGACGGGGACGAGATGCTCGATCTTGACCTGCGCCAACGGCGTCTTCCCGGTCGATAAAGTCTCTCCCGTTAGCACACCCTCGAGTCGCCCCAACGCAACCGTGTCACCGCATTGTGCCTCGGCAAGCTTAGTCTGCGCCTCGCCCTTGAGGGCAAAGATACCGCCGACGCGCGCATCGGAGCCATCCTGGCGATGCAGCACGGCACCGTCCTTGAGCGTTCCGGACATCACGCGCACAAGGCTGAGCTTGCCGCCGTGGCCCGAATGATAGGTTTTGAGAACCTGCACGACGGCGTCGTTTCCAGGCTTGATGCCGATGCGTGCCGCCGCCGCTGCCACATCCGGCAGCTCATGGCGCAGTGCTTTCAACAAGCGTCGCACGCCGTTGTCGCCCTCCGCCGAACCGATCAACACCGGAACGACTAGTCCCTGCGCGAGTTCCTTGGCCAGGTCGGTGAAGACTTCCTCTCGCGGCGGTTCGATGTCGGACAGGAGCTCCTCCATGAGGTGCTCGTCATAGTCCGCAAGCTTTTCCAGCATCGCAAAGCGCGCCTGCTTCTCGTCGTCCTTGTCCTTGATGTCGATCATCTCGCTGGCATTGTGCGGCCGGTAGATGTAGGCGCGCTCCAAGGCAAGATCGACAAAGCCCGCTACGGCGCCATCTTCCCAGATCGGGATCTGGCGCAGGAGCAACGGTGTTCCACTGGCGTCCTGCAACATCGTCAGCAAGGCGCGCAACGAGCCGCTTGCCTTGTCGATCTTGTTGACGAACAGGAAATGGGGGATGCGCAAATCCGACAACCTTTTGAGATACGGCTGCAGCATCTGGATCTTCGCTGGCTCGGGCTCGCACACCACAATCGCGGCATCGACGCCGGGCAGCACATTCAGCGTGTCCTGCAGAAATTCGATGGAGCCAGGGCAGTCGAGAAAGGTGAACGCTTGTTCCATGAAGCGCGTCGTGGCGCAGTTCACCTCGACGCTCATCTGGCGCGCTCGCGCTTCCGGACTAGTGTCGCCCACGGAATTTTTCTGGGTAACGGATCCTTTTCGCAGCACCGCGCCCGTTATGGTGAGAATGCTCTCGAGCAGCGTGGTCTTGCCGCTGCCATAAGGCCCCACCACGGCCACGGTGCGTGGTCCTCTGCCGTTGTTGTTTCCAGACATTGCGCACCTCCTTCGGACCCTGAGTGCAGAGTCCGGGGCGCGGCGGGCGCTTCTCCCGGGTCTTCGGGCCGCGTCACGCGCCCCACTTGGAAAGTGGATGCTCGCGCTGCCCTACGGCGAAGGCAAGGCTATTTCGGGAAAAATGATCGCCGAACGAAAAAGGCAGGCGACACGGGCCGTTATTTCGCCGTTTTGTCTACGAGCCGATCTCTCGAAGCGTGCTAGCTCAGATTGCCGCAGAATCTCTGGATGCGGTTGCAGGCTTCTTCGAGCAGCTTGTTCGACGTCGCATAGGAAATCCGGAAGAATGGCGACATGCCAAAGGCCGCGCCATGCACAACGGCGACGCCTTCGGCCTCCAGAAGCTCGCTGGCGAAATCCTCATCCGTCGCGATCACTTTGCCGCTTTGCGCCTTCTTGCCGATCAGCTTGCGAATGCTCGGATAGACATAGAACGCACCTTCCGGTTTGGAACATTCAATGCCGTTTGCCTGATTGAGCATGGAAACGACAAGGTCGCGCCGTTCTTCGAAGGTCTTTTGAAATTTCGGAATGAAGTCCTGCGTACCGTTCAGCGCTTCGACGCTCGCCCATTGCGAAATCGACGAAGCGTTGGATGCGGACTGAGACTGCAGCTTCGCCATTGCCTTGATGAGCGGCTCCGGCCCGGCGCAGTAACCGATGCGCCAGCCCGTCATGGCATAGGCTTTCGACACACCGTTCATCGTCAGCGTGCGCTCGTAGAGTCCGGGCTCGACCTCAGCAATAGTCGAGAACTGAAAACCGCCATAGACGAGATGCTCGTACATGTCGTCGGTCAGAACCCAGACATGAGGATGCTTCATCAGCACATCGGTGAGTGCCTTGAGTTGCGCGCGCGAATAGCACGCCCCGGTCGGATTGGACGGCTGGTTGAAGATCAGCCACTTCGTCTTCGGCGTGATGGCTTTTTCGAGGGCCTGCGGCGTCAGGCGAAAACCATCCTCGATTTTCGCGTCGATGATCACCGGCATGCCGCCGCCGAGGAGCACGATGTCGGGATAGCTGACCCAATAGGGGGCGATGCAGATCACCTCGTCGCCCGGATTCAACGTCGCGAGCAGCGCATTGAACACGATCGCCTTGCCGCCGGGCGCGACGAAGGTTTGTGCGACGGTGTAGTCGAGATTGTTCTCGCGCTTGAACTTGCGCGCGATCGCGGCGCGCAACTCGGGAATGCCTTCGACGGCCGTGTACTTGGTTTCGCCTCGGCGGATTGCGGCTATCGCGGCGTCTTTGATGTTGTCAGGCGTATCGAAATCCGGCTCGCCGGCCCCCAGGCCGATCACGTCGCGCCCCGCAGCCTTCAGGTCGCGCGCCTTTTGCGTCACCGCGATGGTCGGGGACGGCTGGATGCGGGCGAGGGATTCCGACAGGAATCCCAACGGCAGGGGTTTGGCTTGCGACATGACGTGAGTCTCAACGGATTAAGGCGATGACGTATCAACCGTTGGCCACGCCGCACAAGTGCAAACGATCCGCAAACGCGCAATGGTGGGCCGCTATGTCGGTTTATCAACCCCGGGGCCCGACCATTTGGTCGGCGCGGTCGAAGGTCTTTGCATGCGCCTGATCATTGCGGCTCTGCTCGGCTCGTTTCTGCTTTCTTCATGCTCCGAGTCGGCGCCGCCGGTCGGCCGGTGGGAAGGGACCTACCAATCGGGCGCCACGTTCATCGCGGCGCGACTGGAACTCGCTCCCGGCCCCACGGCCCGCATCAGTGCGTCTGATGTGACCGATCCGAGCATCGCCTCTGACGAGGATCGCATCGCGATGCAACAAAATCTCGCCGAGCGGCTTGCAGGATCATGGGGCGAGATCGCGCCGAGCCCGCTCGCTTTCGACGGCAAGACATTTCGCAAGCCAGGCGCCAGCGCGCCCTTGATCACATGGGACCCCGCCGCAAACACGATGACACTCTACGTTTATCTCGAAGCGCAGATTGCAATTCGAGTCACGCTTTGTCCGGTGGCCGATTTCAGTGCCAACCCCTGGCCGCACCGAGGGGCTCATTTGGCGAATGAGAAATATGCGGCCGCAACGAGACATGCGAATGCCGCGATGTGATTCCAGCGCAACGCTTCACCGAGATAGAGAATTGAGAACACAGCGAAGACGATCAGGGTTACGACTTCCTGGATCGTCTTGAGCTGCGCTGCCGAATAAACCTTGTGGCCATAGTGATTGGCGGGTACTGCAAAACAATATTCGAAGAACGCGATTCCCCATCCCGCCAGCACAAGTATCCATAACGGTGTCGTGGGAAAACGCAGTTGTCCGTACCAGGCAAACGTCATGAAAACGTTGGATATGCTCAACATTAGAACAGGAAAGATCATAGTCCAGTTCATGTAGTCCTCTTTGAACGTCGCGCTTTTGTGCCAAACCTATTCTGAAATAGTATTGCTTACGTCGTTACCGTCATGGACGACTCAACGCAGGAAATGCCATAATAGCGGGCAGTTCAGCGAGGAGGCCTTGATGGATACGCGACTGCTTAGAGCACTTTGCATTGGCCTGATTGCGGGAACAGTTTCGGCGGGCGGCGCCTTCGCCGCGGTCACCGTCATCGGCTCGGGTTCCGCTCAACTTTGCTACCGCGCAGCCGATCAGGGTGGATCGCCGCGTGAAGGGATTGCCTATTGCAATGATGCGCTCGGCGGCGCGTTGACACCCGATGATCGCGCGGCGACCTATGTCAATCGGGGCGTGCTCGAACTTGCAATGCTGCGGATCAATGCAGCGCAAGATGACTTCAATGCCGGACTCGCCATCAACGCCAATCTCGGCGAAGCGTATGTCGACCGCGGCGCGACGCTTATCGCGCAGAAAAGATTCGCCGAGGCGATTGTCGATATCAACAAGGGCCTCGCGCTCAATGCCAAAGAACCCCACATCGCCTATTACGACCGCGCCGTCGCGGATGAGGCACTGGGCAATCTCAAAGCTGCCTATGACGATTATCGTCAGGCGCTGATCGCTCAGCCCGATTTCAAGTTGGCCAGCGAAGAGCTCAAACGCTTCAAGATCGTGGAAAAGCCACCGGGAACGTGAGGGATCGCTCAGGAATGTAGACACCGCGCCCGACAACGGGCGCGGTTTTTTATTTCAGACGCGAAAATATGTTTCGCGACCTTCGCCCGCGCTCAGGATCGCGCGACACACCGTTACAAATTCAGACTTTCCGCGCTGCAACTGCGGGCACACAGTCATTCGGTAGAGTCCGTATGCGTGATTTGCTCGTGCCCACTCTTGGCGCTCCACCCTTGGGCACGGACAAAAGGGCGGCCGAACCGGCTGCGACGCCCCCAAGTCGAAGCCAACCTGTTCGACCGCCCGTCCCGCGCCCTGATTCGAGACGTCAGCAGTCAAGGGATACCCCCGGTCATAGTGACGGCTTGTGTTCCAAGAGGCAGACTTTATGTAGACGGGGCCTACCGCCTGCTGACAAAGAGAGTTTCCATGAAACGGCTGTTGCGTTCAACATCGGTGATTGCGCTGACGCTTGCGGTGGCGGGCTGCACGACGCCGCCGCCGGTTGCGCTCAAGCCCGGCGACGTGCCTCCGGCCTTCACGGCGCCGGCGGCGAAAGACGCCGCAGTCTGGCCAGTGTCGGACTGGTGGAACGGGCTCAATGCGCCTGAACTGCCGCCGCTTGAGACCGCGGCCAAGGAACAAAATCTCGATCTCATTGCCGCCGCCGCGCGCGTTTTGCAGGCCCAGGCGCAGACCGGCATCGCAGGCTCGGCGCTGTTTCCCAGCATCAACGCAACGGGCACCGCACAGCGCAATGGCACCAACGTCAAGGGCGTTCCCGGCGGCAACACGCACAACACCTTCGGCGTCTCCGCGCAGGCAAGCTACGAAGTCGATCTTTGGGGCCTCAATCAGGACGCGTTTCGCGCCGCCCAACAATCCGAGCTCGCGGCGCGATATGCGCAGCAGACTGTTGCACTCACCATCAGCGCGGACGTCGCCAACACCTATTTCGACGTTCTGGCGCTGCGTCAGCGCGTCACGATCGCCAAGCAGAATATCGAAGCCGCGCGGCGCATCCTCACCATCACCGAAGCGAAGGTCACGAATGGCGTGACGTCGAATCTGGAGCTGGCGCAACAGCGCGCCCAGGTGGCTGCTGAAGAAGCCGCCGTCCCGCCGCTCGAGGAGCAGGAGCGCGAGGCGCGTTACGCGCTCGCAATTCTCCTTGGCCGCGCGCCGGAAGGGTTCGATGTCACCGCCACCAAGCTCGACGGCATCGCCGCGCCTGCCGTCCAGCCAGGAATTCCCTCGAGCCTGTTGGAGCGGCGGCCCGATATCGCCCAAGCCGAAGCGCAGCTGCTCGCCCAGCACGCCAATGTCGATGCGGCGCGCGCCGCCTTTTTTCCACAGATCAACTTGAGCGGGTCTGTCGGCGCCTTCTTCAACCCCACAAGCATGGTGTGGAGCATCGGCGCCCAACTGTTGCAGGCGGTATTCGACGCCGGGAAGCTTTCCGCCGAGAGCGATCTCCAGAAGGCGCGCCAGACCGAGCTGCTCGCCGACTATCGCAAGGCCGTGTTCAGCGCTTTCTCCGACGTCGAGAGCGCCATGGGGCAGGTAACGTCTCTTGCCGAGCAGGAGCGCTTGGTCAACGAGCAGGAGACCAACGCCGCCGAAGCCTATCGCATCGCCGAGTTGCAATATCGCGAAGGCGTGACCGATCTGCTGAACGTGCTTCAGACGCAACAGACCTTGTTCAGCGCACAGGATCAGCTCGTCCAGATTCGCTTGGCGCGGCTGCAGGCGGGCGTTGGCCTCTATCGCGCGCTCGGCGGCGGCTGGACGGTCACGACCGATCCGAACGCGCCGCCGTCGGTCGGCTTCAGACCTCTCTGAGTCGAGCAATCCGCGTTACTGATGGCCCATGATGCGGCGGGTTTGATAGCCCTTCGATAAACCCTTCACCTCGTCGTCGGAGAGCTTCACATTGACGGCTGCAATCGCGTCGTCGAGGTGGCCCATCTTGGACGCCCCGACGATCGGCGCGGTCACGACCGGCTGATGCAGCAGCCACGCTAGCGCGATCTGCGCCGACGTCACACCCCTTTCCTTCGCCAACGCGTCGACTCGGTCGCGGATTTCGTAGTCGCCTTCGCGAAACGCGCTTGGCGTGAGAATGTTCGCATCGCTCTTGGCGCGAGTCGTTTGCGCCTCACCTCCGCGCGAGCGGTTGCCGGCGAGGAAACCACGCGCCAGCGGACTCCAGGGAATGACGCCGATACCCTGGTCGCGACACAACGGCAACATTTCGCGCTCCTCTTCGCGATAGACGAGATTGTAGAAGTCCTGCATGGACACGAATTTCGTCGCGCCGAGTTTTTCCTGCGTGTGCAGATATTTCGAGAACTGCCACGCATACATCGATGAGGCGCCGATGTAACGCGCCTTGCCTGACTTCACGACGTCGTGCAGCGCCTCGATCGTCTCTTCGATCGGCGTCGTCGGATCGAAGCGGTGGATCTGGTAGAGATCGATATAGTCGGTCTGCAGCCGGCGCAGCGAATTGTCGATCGAATGCAAGATGTGCTTGCGTGAAAGTCCACGATCGTTCACGTCGTCGCTCATCACGCCGCAGACCTTGGTCGCGATCACCACGCGGTCGCGCGACGCGGCGAAGTCCTTGAGCGCCTTGCCGACAATCTCCTCGCTGCGGCCAACCGAATACACATCCGCGGTATCGAAGAAATTGATTCCGGCTTCGAGCGCCCTCTTGAAGAAAGGTCGCGATTCTTCTTCGCCCAGCACCCAATCGCGCCAATTGGGCGAACCATAGGTCATGGTGCCGAGACAGATGCGCGAAACCTTCAGTCCCGTTTTGCCCAGACGCGTCGTTTCCATGACTTCCTCCGATTGCGATGAGGAAATCCTAGTGCGAAACCATGACGCTCAGAAGCCGAAAATCCTGCCGATGACGGCCGGCAACAGCCCCTTGAAAATCAGCGGCGCATCCGTGACCGCAAGATTGATGCAGATGGGTCCTTCGTTCGCGATAGGGCGATGGAAAACGTCGGGGGTCGTGGTTTGTACGTCGCCCGGAAGATATCGCCCGGTCGCGTCGTGGTAGCTGCCCGTCAGCACCATTGTCCATTCCTCGCCCCGATGCGTGTGCACCGATACGCCGGCGCCCGGCTTGGCACGGATCAGCCTGGCGCGTACTCCGTCCCGCGCGATGAGCGGTATGTGCGCAAGTCCGGGCGCCACCGCGATCCAGCGCGCCTTGGCGAATTCGTCTCCGATGTAGGGCTGCAAGGCTACTGGGACATCGCTGTGCGCCGGCGACGGTGTGTTGCTTTCCGGTGCTTTCTCCTCGAGTCGTGAGAGCACTGCGCGCAATGCGTGTTCGCTCATCGCCACAGGTTCGACGGACGAGAGCATCGCTCCTCCCATTGCTTCCATGTCTCGAACGTTTCGCCTGCAGAGTTCACATACAGAAAGGTGGGTTGCGACCAGCAGCGCCACTGGCTCGCTGCTCGCGCCGTGTGCATAGGCGAGAAGCAGTTCATCGCCCGGGTGGTGCGTGATGGTCATGCGCCCTCTCCCAACGCCGACCGGAGCCGCGCCATCGCGAGCCGTATTCTCGACTTCACGGTTCCGAGCGGCAGACCGAGTTCTTCTGCGATCGCGCTATGCGGTTTGTCGCCCAGGAAGGAAAGCTCGATGATCAGCGCCTGTTCTCTCGGCAGATGTGCCAGGGCCTGATGCAGACGTCCTTCGGCTTGCACCCAGTCGACGCGTTCGTCGGCCGGTCGTTCGGGCTCGATTTGGAACGTCGGATCATTGGCATCGAGTTCCGGCCGGCGTTCCTTGCGCACCGCATCGATACGTAGATTGCGTGCGATGGTGAAAATCCACGTCGAAGCGGACGCCTTTTCGGAATCAAAAAGTGCGGCCTTGCGCCAGACCGTCAGCATCGCCTCCTGTGCGAGGTCCTCCGCGATCGCCGGGCTGCAGCCCAGACGCATCAGATAGCCCTTCACGCGCGGCCCAAAGTGGTCGAAAAGCTCCTTGAACGCGCCAGCGTCGCGCGTACGTCCGACCATCAGTACAAGCGCGTTCAGACGGGTGGCGTCGGCGAGCGGACGCTCCATCAAGAACTCCCGCCGACGCGACCTGATTGACCGCAACACCGGCCTGGACCGGGGCGCAAATGCGGCCCACATGCTGGGTAGCGGCATGGCATTCGCCATCATAACCGTATTTACGCCAGCGACGGCAGTTTGGATCAGCCCTGATCCAATGCTGCTCCGGTCTCGTATCATCGTCATGGCGGCGAAATTCGCGTCCTCTGCGCTGTACGAAGGCCGGGTGATGCACCGCAGGCTAAGCCCGCAGAGACACGCGTTTCGCTATCGGGTTTTCGCCATGTTGCTCGATCTCGACGAGATGCACGATCTGTCCCGGCGGCTACGCCTCTTCGCATGCAATAAGGCCGGCGTTTTGAGCTTCCATGACCGCGATCATGGCAACGGCGGTGACCTTCGCGCCTGGCTCGATTCACTTCTCGCCGCCAACAAAATTGTCGCAGACGGCCCCAAGCGGGTGCTCTGCTATCCACGCCTTTTCGGTTACGTCTTCAACCCGCTGAGCGTCTGGTTCTGTCATGCCGCGAGCGGCCGGTTGGCGGCCATCGTCTACGAAGTGCACAACACCTTTGGCGAACGCCACGCCTATGTGCTTTGCGCCGATGGAGATGGCACGCTCATCCGACAACATTGCGCCAAGAACTTCTTTGTCTCGCCGTTCCTGTCAGCAAACTGCACATATGATTTCAAGATTCGTCCGCCCGGTGATGACGTGCTGATCGCGATTGGTGAAAAGGAAGCGAACGCGCCGATTCTGACGGCGACGTTCTGCGGCGAGCGCAGACCCTTCACCGACGCGTCGCTTTTTCTCATGTTGCTGCGCCATCCGCTGATGACGCTGAAGATCATCGCAGCGATCCACTTCGAAGCGGTCCGGCTGATGCGCAAAGGCGTCGCGCGTCACGCCCATGCCTAGCCTGCCGCTGCGACAATCGGGGCCACAGGCGGGCCGGCGCCGGAGCGATTGATTCGAACGCGTGGCGCTTGTACAGCCTAGAGCCTCGACATTCAGCGGACACCGCAAGCATGAGCATCAAGGGCAAAGCCTATGTCATGGGCGCATTCGAACACCCGACGCGCGAAGCGCCCGACAAATCCACACCGCAGCTGCACGCCGAATGCATGCGCGGCGCCCTCGCCGATGCTGGTCTCTCGAAGGACGATATTGACGGCTATTTCTGCGCCGGTGACGCGCCGGGCTTCGGTGCCATGTCGATGGCGGACTATCTGGGCCTGCGCAATCTGCGCCACATGGATTCGACCGAGACCGGCGGCTCGTCCTACATCCTGCATGTCGGCCACGCCGCCGAAGCGATTGCCGCCGGCAAGTGTTCTGTCGCTCTGGTGACGCTGGCCGGCAAGCCACGGACCTCGGGCGGGGGCGGCGGCGGACCGCGCGGTGGCGGATTTGCCGCTGCGCCGGAGGCAGCCTTCGAGATGCCCTATGGCGGCACGACGCATAACCAATACGCCATGTGCGCGACGCGCCATATGCACGAATTCGGCACCACAAGCGAACAGCTCGCCTGGATCAAGGTCGCTGCCTCGCATCACGCGCAGTACAACGAGCATGCTTTCCTGAAAGACGTCGTGACTGTCGAGGAGGTGCTCGCTTCGCCGATGATCGCGACGCCGCTGCACCGCATGGATTGCTGCGTCATCACCGACGGCGGCGGCGCGCTGATCGTCACCAGTCCCGAAGTCGCCGCACGATTGAAGCGTCCGAAGGTGAAGATCATCGGCGCCGGCGAAGCGCCCAAGGGCACCTATGGCGGCAAGGTCGACCTCACCTATTCCGGTGCCGCGTGGAGCGGACCCAAGGCATTCGCCGAGGCCGGCGTCAAACCGTCCGACATCAAGTACGCCTCGATCTACGACAGCTTCACCATCACCGTTTTGATGCAGATCGAGGATCTCGGCTTCTGCGAAAAAGGCCAGGGCGGAAAATTCGTCTCCGACGGCAATTTGATCTCCGGTGTCGGCAAGTTGCCGTTCAACACCGATGGTGGCGGGCTCTGCAACAACCACCCGACCAACCGCGGCGGCATCACCAAGGTGATCGAGGCCGTGCGTCAGCTGCGCGGCGAGGCGCATCCTAAGGTCCAGGTCAAGAACTGTGATCTGGCGATCGCGCACGGCACCGGCGGTTCGCTCGGCACACGCCACGGCGCAGCAACCCTGATCATGGAACGGGAGTAGGACATGTCCGAACGTGGCACCAGGACCGCACCGCAGGCGCGTCGCGTTTATCCCCCGGCCGTGAACGTCGAGACCGAGCGTTTCTGGAAGGCCGCCGAAGCCGGCAAGCTGCTCTACGGTTATTGCCTCGCGTGCAGCGAACCGCACTACTATCCGCGCAGCTTCTGCCCGTTCTGCTTTTCCGAGCGCGTCGAGTGGCGAGAGGCAAGCGGGAACGCCACGGTCTATACGTTTTCGACGATGTTTCATACGCAGTCGGGGCCGTACACGATCGCCTACGTGACGCTCGCCGAAGGTCCGAGGGTTCTCACCAATCTCGTCGACTGCGACTACAAGCAGATCAAGATCGGCGATCCTGCGAAGCTCGTTTGGAAACCGAGCGAGGGCGGCTCGCCCGTTCCGTTCTTCACGCTGGCTTAATCGATACCATCGTGCGCGCGCGGCAGTGCGTTCATCTTCCGGATGATGGAGAATTCCAACCCCGAAGCGAGGATGGCATCGATCGTCGGCCAAAGATTCTCGACGATGCGCAGCTCGATTCCCGCCCTGGCATGCAATGCCAGCAGATCGCCTGCCGGCTCCACGGACAGCGGCGCGATCGTTTCGCGCGAGGAATAGTAACCGGCCTCCGTATTTTGCATGCCGAACGGCGTGGGATCGAAACGATAGACATACATCCGGCAGGCGCGCATGCGATCGAGCCACACTTTCTCCATGGCATGCATCCGCGTGCCGATACCAAGAAGCTCGCGGGCAATCGGGCTAACGGGCTTGCCGATCGTCCAGCAGCAGGCGCGCGGTGCCTGCCGCGGAAACCAGAAGCCCGGGGCATGCGACTCGTCCACCGCCCAAACCAACGGGGGATTGTTGGGTGAACTTGCAGGGACGTGCGGCGTGAAGACCTTGATGTTCGGGTCTTCCGAAAAGTGCAGCAGATGCGGCATGGGCTGGTTTTAACGCAGGGATTGCTTAGAACAAATCGGGCTGGGGGTTTGGCTTCGGCGGTGGTGCAGGTTTGCCGGCCTTCTCCATCGCCATGTCGAGGCTCGACGGGCGCAACATCGCTTTGAGTTCGTCGACGCTTGCGGGCACTTCGCCCAGCCACTTTGCCCAATCCTCGTCAGCGATGAGTGCGGGCATGCGGTCGGTGATGGCGCCTATCACGGTGTTCGCGGCGACGGTCACCATGGCGAAGGTCTCAAGCGGCGGAGCGTTTGGGGCCGACCAGCGCTCCCAGATCACGGCAATCGCCGTCGCCGCGCGACTTTTGAGCGTAACGACATACTGTTCCGTCTTGCTTGGCGTGATCTCCTTGCCTTCGTTGAAAGTGTTTACCACCACCAGGCCACGCCGCTGAAAGAACGCCTCGCGAAAGGTCGGCCGTTGTTCGATCGTCTCGGCGCGCGCATGGATGAAACGCGTTCCTGCGGAAGTATCGGGAGCGTCTGCGGGAACAAAACCCCAGCGCATCCGCGCCGCCTCACGCCGCCCTTCCGCACCAAGACGGACCTCCGTCGCAAAGCGCATCGGCGTGACAGTCTCCGTCGCGCTCGGGGGCGCGCCGATCATTTCGGCGAGCGAAACAAGCTCGCCCCAGCTCATCATCTGCGTGAATTTTCCGCACACGGCTCGCGACCTCATTTGCGCGCAAACGGGAATCGCCTTTCATTATCACATGGTGAGTCGAAAGGAATGGGACCGGCTGGCGGACGATTTCGAGCGTGAGGTCTGCGACATCACGCGCGAAACCAAAAGCAAAGAGATCGAACGCATCGTTCTGGCCCTTCGCCCCTCGCCGAAAAAATCCGTTCTCGTCGATCTCGGCTGCGGCATCGGCACATTCGTTGAGCGCTACGGCAAGCTCTTTCGTGCCACCTTCGCCGTCGAGCATGCGCCGCGCATCATTGCACGCGCCAAGCGGCGGCTGACGCGACGCGACGACATCACCTGGCTGACTTCCAACATCCCGCCCGCGGCCGCGCGCATCGGCGCCTGCGCCGATCTCACCGTGTGCATGAACGTCATCACCATGCCGCAGGCGCGCATTCGCCAGCAGATGTGGGAGGGCATCGCGCGCGTCACCAAGAAGAAGGGACACGCGCTGATCGTCGTGCCTTCGATCGAGTCGGACCGGATGGTGGAACGCGTCGCCTACGGCACGCCGCAGGCCCAAGCGATCACCGATGCACCGGACGGTCTGGTCGATCGCGGTGGCGACCGCCAGAAGCATTTCGCGCGCGAGGAACTGCACGCACTTTTGGCGCAACACGGATTTCGCATGCGCAAGTTGCTGCGAATTTCCTATCCCTGGCAGAAGGAGGGCCTGCGCAAGCCGCGCAACGCCGGCACGCGCCGGCCGTGGGATTGGCTCGTGCTGGCGCAGCGTATCTGACTAACGTCCGATACGGCCCGTCACGGGCATGGAGCTGGTGAGCCCGCCATCGACCGCGATGTGCTGCCCGTTGACGTACGAAGCCTCATCGCTCGCCAGAAACAGCGCCATATTGGCGATCTCCTCCGGCACGCCGTAACGCTTGAGCGGATTGAGCTGGCCGATCTTGTCGTGCGTTCCGCGCTGTTTGGCATAGTCGAAGATCGGTTTGGTCATGCCGGTTTCGATGATACCCGGACAGATGGCGTTGACGCGCACATTGGTGCCGGCGAGATAGTTGGCGGCGGTGGTTGCGAGATTGATCACACCGGCTTTGCTGGCGCTGTAGGGCCCGCCTCCGGCGCCGGAGCGAATCCCTGCAACCGACGCAGTACAGACAATGGAACCTTTCTTGTTCGGCACCATCACGCGCGCGGCATGCTTGATCGCGAGGAACACGCCGATCAGGTTCACTTCGAGCACCTGACGCCAATCGTTGGCATCGAGCTCGAAGAACGGCTTGCCGCCGCCGCTCACGCCGGCGTTGGCATAGAAGATATCGAGCTTGCCGAATTCCTTGACCGCGGTATTGACCGCGTGGGCGACGTCGGATTCCGAGGCTGCGTCTGCCTTTAGCGCAATCGCCGTGCCGCCGGCGGCCTTGATTGCCTTCGCGGTCTCCTTCACCTCGGGCGCGCGGTCGACACAGACGACCTTGGCACCTTCGGCGGCGAACAATTTTGCCGACGCCCGGCCGATACCGCTCGCCGCGCCGGTGACGATGGCGACCTTTCCCTTCAGGCGATCCATGGTCGCTCCTCTCGATTGTTCTGCGGCGGAGCTTGACCTCTTGGCCGCGCCCGTCAAGCCGCCATTTGGCGGGCTGCAAAGCGTGTGCGAAACTCTTCGGGGATCAAGCAGAATTCGCAGCCATGGCAGTGCGGCAAGCCGTACTCGGTATCGACCGGGGCGGCTTTCAATATGGCGTCACGACGATTTTCGAGAACGTGTCGTTCCTGCTCGACGACGCGCGCACTGCGCTGGTCGGCGAGAACGGCGCAGGCAAGACGACGTTGTTGAAGTGCCTGTCGGGAGAATTGGAGCTTAGTTCCGGACAGATCGTGCGATCCCGCGGTCTTCGCGTCGGTTATGTGCCGCAGGAAATTCCCGACGAACTTCAGGCGATTGAAGTACGCGACATGCTCGAACGTGCACTGCCGCCGGACACAAGAGATGCCGTGTGGAAGATCGACGTCTTGATCGACGATCTGCGCATTCCGACCGAACTCGCGCACAAGAAGTTCGGCGAACTTTCCGGCGGCTGGCAGCGCCTGCTCCTGATTGCAGGCGCCAAGCTCGGCGAGCCGGACATTGCGATCCTGGACGAGCCGACCAACCATCTCGACATCGAAAATATCAACAAGCTCGAGCGTTGGCTGGCCGAGGACATCCGGCTGCCCATGCTGATCGTGAGCCACGACCGTGAGTTTCTCGATCGCACGACATCGCGTACGATTTTCCTGCGGCGCGACGGCGCGCATGCCTTCAAGGTGCCGTTTGCCGTGGCCCGCGAAGAACTTCTGCGTCGCGATGCCACCAACGCAGTGCGCCGCGAGCTGGAAGGCAAGGAGATCGCCCGTCTCGAACGGGTCGCGGCCCGCTACAAGGCCTGGGGTGTGTTCAACGACAAGTTCCACAAGAAGCAACGCGCGACCGAAAAGCGCATCGAACGCATCGAAGAAGACCGCTCCGAAACCTACATCGTACGCCAGCGCAAACTGGAACTCAACGACGAGGCAATCGATGCAAAAGTCGCCCTGCGGCTGCATAATCTCGTCGTCATGACTCCCGACAATGCGCGAACGCTGCTCACGATCGACCGACTCGTGGTCGCTACGGGCGAGCGTGTCGCTCTTCTCGGACCGAACGGCAGCGGTAAGTCCACGCTCCTCGCCACCCTGGCCGCGGCCTTCGATCCGTTTCAGGAGCACTATGACGGCCGCGCGGCAGTGCGTTACAACCCGGCGACAAAGCTCGTCTATTTCGACCAGCGCATGGCCGATCTGCCGCTCGACATGTCACTGCTCGACTATGTCGGCGAGGTGAAGTCCGTGAACAATGCGCAGGCCGTGGCCGTGCTGGCGCGAGCCGGATTTCCCTACGAGCGGATGCAGGGCCCGATCCGCGAACTCAGCTATGGCGAACAGTCGCGTTTGGTCTTCCTGCGTCTGAAACTTTTGGCGCCAAACTTCTACCTGCTCGACGAGCCGACCAACCACCTCGACATCGAAGGACAGGAGGATCTGGAAGAGCAGCTCGAGCAATCCGATACATCCTGCATTTTCGTGAGCCACGACCGCTATTTCACCCGCACGGCTGCGACCCGCTTCCTCGAGATCAGGCGCGGCAGGCTCATCGACGTGGAAGATGCGGACGATTTCTTCGATCGCCAGACAGATGAAGTGGAGTTTTCCCGTTGAACCTTGCCAAGCCGCGTGTCGATATCGGGCTCAACACCAACAATCTCGATGCGATGCTCGCATTTTGGCAAAAAGAGGTGGGATTGACGTTCGATCACAACCTGCCGATTCGTAAGGGCATGAAGCAGCATCGCCACGACGCGCTCGGCTCGATCGTCAAGGTCAACCACTACGATGCTCCGCTGCCCAACCTGCCGCGCTCAGGGTATAGCGAACTCCTCATCGCGCGCGCCGGGTTGACCGCGCCAAAACAGATGCACGATCCGGACGGCAATGCCGTAACTCTGGTGCCGCCAGGCGCAAATGGAATTAGGCAAATCTGTATCCGCCTCAAGGTCCGCGATCTGGACGCACATGCGCGCTTTTATTCTGATGGGCTCGGCTTGACGAAGGAGCCGTCCGAGAATGGTGCCGCATTCCGCGCCGGCGAAACGCTGTTGCTGCTCGATGAGTCGCGCGATGCACCGTCCGATGCCACGATGGAAGGCAGGGGCTGGCGCTACATCACTTTTCAGGTGTTCAAGGTCGACGAAGAACATCGCCAGGTCATTGCACGCGGCGGCCGCGAGGCCATGCCGCCGACGACGCTAGGAGCGACCGCGCGCATCTCGATGGTTCGCGATCCCGACGGCAACTGGATCGAACTGTCGCAACGCGCCTCCATTACCGGTTCGCTGGAGTCGTAGTTGCGTGTTTGCTACAAGGCGCCATGGAACCCATCGCGACATTCGATCTGACAAGCTGGACGGGCCCGTTCGACTCTGCGACGCGCTTCGCCGCCCAGGACGCGTTGGAAAATGGCAGAGTGCTCTATTTTCCAAAACTGCCGTTCGCTCTGTTCAATGGCGAGAATGGCTTGCTGCGCGAGACACTTTCGAACGGCCGAGCCAAGAACATCAGCCGCGACCCGGACGGCCGCATCCAGGGTGACACAGCCTCCGCCGCAGAGCGTGGGCAGCTTTCGGCGATGATGGGACGTTACGCGCGGCAATCACTAGGCTTCGTTCTTGATCTCTTTCCGGGCTTCGCAAGCGACATCGATACGGCGCGCACGTCTTATCGCCCAGTGGAGATCGCCGGCCGCAGCTATTCTGCGCGCAACGACGACAAGCGCTTGCATGTCGACGCCTTTCCCTCACGCCCGCAACGTGGTCGCCGCATCCTGCGCGTCTTCTCCAACATACATCCCATAAGCGGCATGCGCGTATGGCACATCGGCGAGGCGTTCGAGAATGTCGCGAAGCGCTATGCCGCCAAGGCGCGCCGGCCGCTGCCGCTCGAGCCTGCGTTGTTCGAATGGCTCGGCGTCACCAAGGGCCGACGCACGCCATACGACTATCTCATGCTTGCCCTGCACGACGGGGCCAAGCTCGATGCAACCTACCAGAAGACGTCACCACAGATCGAATTTGCCTTTCCCGCGGGCACGACCTGGATGTGCTTCACCGATCAAACCATGCATGCCGCGATGTCGGGCCAATTCTGTCTGGAGCAGACGTTCCATCTGCCGGTCGAGGCGCAAAGCTTTCCCGACCGCGCCCCGCTCAAAGTCTTGGAGCGCTTGACCGGCCGGGCACTCGTCTAGTTCCAGAACGCTGCGATCCGTTTCGCTTCGGCCCTGCCCTGCGCCACGCCCGCCAGCGCAACGTTGCCGCGGCGCGACGCATCCATCAAATTATTGCCGAATGCTGCGAGACAGTTTTCATCAGGCACGATCAACTCGACGGTCGCGCCACCCCGCTTGAGAACGTCGATCTCGCGCTGGATGCTGGCGCGCATTGCATCCATCGCCAGATTCGAAAGCACCGCGACTGCCAGCACGCGTCTATGGCCTTTCGCAAGATCGATGTTGGTCGCCGAGCGCATGCCGCCGTCGATGTAGCGCCGGCCATGAATGGTGATCGGCGGGAAGATCCCGGGAACCGAACAGCTCGATGCGATGGCACGTCCGAGCTCGGCGCCAGAGGACATTTCCCAAAGATGAAAGCTGCCGTCGACAGCATCGACGGCTGTGCAGGCAAAGCCGCGAGGCCATGTTTCGCCCGAACTCGTGAGCGAACCGAAACTCGCGATGAAGGCCTCCTCCGGCATCGTCTTCGCCGCAAGCGCGAAGGCGCCGATTTCGGCACACAGTTCCACCGGCATTTCGCGGTCGGTGGGTCTCTTCGCCATGAAGCGCATCAGCGGTCCGAGATCGGGAGCTTGTGACGGTTTCGCGTCACTGCCGCGGGCCCCAGCCGTGCGTTCGGCCTGCGCCACTTGGGCGCGAACCAGAGCTTCGGCAGGGCGACCGGAAGCCAGCGCGGCACCGGCAAACGAACCCGCCGACGTTCCAATGATCCGGCTCGCCTCTGCGATTCGAACTCCACCCTCTTCGAGGCCCGCGGCAAGGCCCAGTTCCCAGGCGATACCAACCGGTCCGCCACCGCCCAATACTAGTGCACGATCTTCCAAACCTGCCTCCGCCACCGTTCTTTTGTCGGCAGGAGCATGGCGTCAACCGCGGGCCCCCGCTAGAGTTTTCCCGGGATGAGCACCGTAAACGACGCCACGGCTTCCGACGCGCGCGCCCGCTTCCATATGGAGCGCAAGCCGCGCGCGCTGCGCCTTGTCGCCGAAGGCGAGTGGACGACCAAAGACGCGGCCAAACTGGACGTGCAACTTCGCGCCATCCAGCTCGGCGATGCGGCCGAGGCCGAAATCGACGGTTCGGGTCTCAAACGCATCGACAGCGCCGGCACCTGGCTCCTGGTTCGCACCAAGCGCGAATGGGAGGAGATGGGCAAACGCGTCGGACCAATCCAGCTGCCAGGCATGTACTCGTCGCTGCTTCACACCGTCGAGCATGAGCACACCGCGCCGCCCGTTGTCATTCACAACCGCCATACGCTCGAAGCGTTCGTCCGGCGTGTCGGCGTGGGGACCGTACACGGCGTCTTTCAAGGAGCTGGTATTCTCAGCTATGTCGGGCGCGTCACGCTCGAGGGACTCGAGGCGATCTATCATCCGCGCGGCAATCTGCGTGTCGCCGCAATCGTCCATCAGGTCGAAGAAACCGGAATCAACGCGCTTCCGATCGTGGGCCTGCTGGCCTTTCTCATTGGCATCGTTCTCGCCTATCAGGGTGCCGACCAGCTGAAGCGCTTCGGTGCGGAGATTTTCACGATCAATCTTCTGGGCGTTGGCCTATTGCGCGAGATCGCGGGCCTGATCACCGCCATCATCATCGCGGGCCGCTCGGGGTCGGCGTTCACCGCCCAGATCGGTACCATGCGGGTGAACGAAGAGCTCGACGCGATGCAGACGATTGGCATCAATACGGTCGATACGCTCGTTCTGCCGCGCATTATCGGCCTCGCCATCGCGCTGCCTTTTCTCACCTTCTATGCCGACATCATGGGCATGATCGGCGGTGCGGTGATGTGTTATTTCGATCTCAACATCACGCTGCCGGTGTTTCTGCGTCAGTTGCAGGATGCGATCTCGCTCAACACATTTCTCGTCGGCATCATCAAGGCACCGGTATTCGCACTGATCATTTCGCTCGTCGGCTGCTACGAGGGTCTGCAGGTGGAACGCAATGCCGCGAGCGTCGGCCGCTTGACGACGCGTTCCGTCGTCGAATCCGTGTTTCTCGTCATCGTTCTCGACGCCGCCTTTTCCGTCATCTTCTCGCTCATCGGAATCTGACGATGAGCGGCGGAAACACCAAAGGTGCCGACAAAGACATCGTCATCAAGGTGCGTGGCCTGGTGAACGGCTTCGGCGACCAGCTGTTGCACGATCATATCGATCTGGATGTCTATCGCGGCGAGATATTGGGCGTTGTCGGCGGCTCCGGCACCGGAAAGTCCGTTCTTCTGCGTTCGATCGTCGGCCTCAACAAATTCAAGTCGGGCAAGATCGAAGTGTTCGGCCAGGACACCGCCGGCCTGAACGAAGCGGAGATGCGACTGATCGAGATGCGCTGGGGTGTCCTTTTTCAGGAAGGCGCGCTGTTCAGCTCGCAAACCATTGCGGAAAACATTCAGGTTCCGATGCGCGAATATCTCCACATGCCGCAGGAGCTGATGAACGAAATCGCCTCCATGAAGCTCTCCATGGTGGGCCTCGACGAAGACGCGGCGTCGAAACATCCGTCCGAACTGTCGGGGGGCATGAAAAAGCGTGCCGGTTTGGCGCGCGCGCTCGCGCTCGATCCGGACATCGTGTTCCTCGACGAGCCGACCGCCGGGCTCGATCCGATTTCCGCCAACATGTTCGACGAGCTGGTGAAGGACCTGCAAGAGAGCCTCAATCTCACCGTGTTCATGGTCACGCACGATCTCGACACTTTGCGCGCAACGACCGACCGCATCGCGGTCCTGGTCGACCGTAAGATCAAGGTCGGCACCATCGACGAGCTGCGCCGCGATCCGCATCCGTGGATCCAGCAATATTTTTCCGGCCCGCGCGGACGTGCGGCGGCCTGAGGGGGACGAGGGACGATGGAAACCAAAGCTAACTACATCGCCGTCGGCGCGTTCGTGCTCGCCTGCATGTTCGGCATGGTTGTCACCGTGCTCTGGCTCGCCGGTACGGAAAACATCGCCTACTCCTACTACACGGTGAAGTTTCACGGCTCCGTCACCGGTCTCGGCAAGGGAACGGTCGTGCGCTACAACGGCCTGGAAGCGGGCCGGGTCGACGATCTCGTCATCGATCCGAAGGACTCAAAGACGGTACTCGCCACCATCAAGGTCGACCGGAATTACGACATTCACAGCGACGCGACGGCCGCGATCGCCAGCCAAGGACTGACAGGTGGTTCCTACGTCGAGATTCTCGGCGGCTCGATGACCAATCCGATTCTGCCCCATCGCGGCAGCCGCGATATCGAAACCAATCCTGAGATCAAGTCCGTCCCGTCGACCTTCGAAAAACTCGAAAAGAAGCTCGATGCCCTCGCCGACAAGCTCAACATCACCGCCGAGAGGTTGAACCTGCTGCTCGACGACAAGAACCGCAAAGCCATCGCCAGCATCCTGGCCAATCTCGACGTCGTGACCGGCACGATCGCGCACCGCTCGGCCGACATCGACGCGACGCTGCACAACGCCGCCGATGCCACGCATAATATCGCGATTGCCGCACGCGATTTGCATCCGACACTGCTCCAGGCCGACGTGACGTTGAAGAAGCTTGACCAGCTGTCGACCGATGCGGACAAGGTCGTCACCGGCGACGGCGTCGCACAGCTATCCGCGCTGGTTGCCGAGTCGCGCCGGCTGGTGGGCAGCCTCACCAAACTATCCGATCAACTTAATCGAGAGCCGACGAGGATTATCTTCGGCGACAGGCGCAAAGGATACACACCCAAATGAGCAAGCGATCCTTTTCGATTGGCCGGCGTGCAGCACTGGTGGGCGGCGCATCGGCGGTTATGCTTAGCGCATGCAGCGGCATCATCGGCCCGCCCGCGTCCTCGCCGATCTATGTCTTGCGGCCGGACTATGCAGCCGCGCCGGCCGGTCCCGCCGTGCGCTGGCAGCTTACCGTCGAGCTTCCCCAAGCATCTGATGCGCTGGACACAATGCGCATACTGCTCCTGCAACCGACGGGCCAGATGGACTATTACGCCGACGCGAACTGGCAAGACCGCCTGCCCTATGTTCTGCAGGGGACATTGGTCGAAGCCTTCGAGGCAAGCGGACGCATGCAAGCCGTCGGTCGCGACACGGAGGGTCTCAAGTCGGATTATCTGCTCGTGACCGATGTCCGCGACTTTCAGGCACGCTATGCCGCGCCCGATGCGCCTCCGACAGCCGTTGTGCGCCTTGTCGCCAAGCTGGTTGCAACGCGCACGCGCACCATTGTCG
>Ga0207693_10001239_pt1 | contig 22700 bp, 24 predicted proteins | sample LARL81metaG_FD_184347 | JGI IMG/M metagenome (GOLD analysis project Ga0207693, IMG submission 184347) | Corn, switchgrass and miscanthus rhizosphere microbial communities from Kellogg Biological Station, Michigan, USA - LAR L8-1 metaG... | ecosystem: Host-associated > Plants > Roots >... | reverse complement strand
GTCGTATCGGCCGAGGCCATCGATCGCGGACGACGCGTTGGATTTTACGACTATGTCGCGAAGTTCGACCGGCAGGGACTGATTGCGGCGCTGAAAGAACAGACCGACATCGGACGGGCAGCGTGACATCATGAGCGAAGCCGCCGGGCAAAACTTTCACGAATACGTCACCGCCCTGATCGGGGGGCAGCTCTTCGGCTTGCCCATTCTGCGGGTGCAGGACGTTTTTGTTCCCGAGCGATTGACGCGCGTGCCGCTGGCGCCGGCGGAAATCGCCGGGGTGCTCAATCTGCGTGGTCGCATCGTGACGCTGATCGATATGCGGTGCCGGCTTGGCCTGGGAGTTCGCGAAGACAGCGCTCCGGCCATGGCCATCGGCGTCGAGTCGCGCGGCGAATCTTACGCATTGCTGATCGACAGCATTGGCGAGGTGCTCAAGCTCGACGACATGGCCCGCGAGCCAAATCCGTCGAACCTCGATCCAAGGCTGGCAAGCGTGTCGACCGGTATCCACCGGCTCGATGGACAACTTCTGATGATTCTCGATGTCGACCGTGTGCTCGACATCGAAATGACGGCAGCCGCGGCGTGACGCGGTCTGATGGAATGGAAATTGGGCGCGAACACAACGAGGCTGTACGATGAAAACCTGTTTGGTTGTTGACGACTCCAGTGTCATTCGCAAGGTGGCACGACGCATTCTCGAAGGACTCGAGTTCCAGATTGTCGAAGCCGAGGACGGCGAGCAGGCGCTCGAGGCCTGTCGCAAGCAGTTGCCTGAGGCAATCCTGCTCGACTGGAACATGCCGAAGATGGACGGCTACGACTTCCTTCGCTCGCTCCGGCGTCTTCCGGGCGGCGATGGTCCGAAGGTCGTGTTCTGCACCACGGAAAACGACGTTGCACACATCGCGCGCGCGCTGCACGCGGGTGCCAACGAGTACATCATGAAGCCATTCGACAAGGACATCGTGGAAGCCAAGTTCCAGGAAGTCGGACTGATCTGATCCTCGCCGTATCCGTAATCGAAGTCAGTACAGTCAGTCGCGTCCCATGAACTTAGTCGTATCTCCACCGTCCTCCGTCGCCGCAAACCGTCGCATCCGCGTCATGCTTGTCGATGACGCGGTCGTGGTGCGCGGTCTTTTTGCGCGTTGGGTCGAATCCGAACCCGATCTCGACGTGGTTGCAACGCTGCGCACCGGTCGAGAGGCCGTGAACCAGTTTGAGCGCGTCGATCCCGATGTCGTCGTGCTCGACGTCGACATGCCCGACCTCGACGGCATCGCCGCGCTTCCGCTCCTGCTCGAGAAGAAGCGCGACCTCGTCGTGATCATGGCCTCAACGCTGACGCGGCGAAACGCCGAGATCAGCTTGAAAGCATTGTCACTCGGTGCCGCCGACTACATTCCGAAGCCGGGCAGCAATCGCGAGCTGAGTGCCTCGATGGCCTTCCGCCGCGAGCTGATCGAAAAGATCCGCCAGCTCGGCCAGCGCGCCAGGCGCCTGCGCTGGGGGTTAGCATCCTCGCGCGTCGCGCCGGAGGCAAAGTCCGCCCCTTCCATTGTGCCGCAGATCGGCGAAGAACCTGCAGCTCCGCCACCCCCGGCATTGCGGCCTATGCCTTCCGCAGCGCCTCGTGTTCTGTTGATTGGCTCATCCACCGGCGGGCCGCAAGCGCTCAACGGACTGATCGCGGAAATCGGCAGCGTCCTGCAGCGCGTGCCGATCCTGATCACGCAGCACATGCCGCCCACTTTTACCGCCGTGCTCGCCGAACACCTTGCCCGCGTCGGCAAATGCCCCGTGCGCGAGGCCTCGGACGGCGAAGAGATTAAATCCGGCAACGTCTATCTGGCACCGGGCGGCAAGCACATGAAAGTCGCCCGCCGCGACGGCACGGCCGTCATCGCGATCGAGGACGGTCCGCTGGTCAACTTCTGCAAACCCGCCGTCGATCCGATGTTTGCCTCCGCCGCCGAAGTCTGGGGCAACAAGACACTGGCGCTCGTACTGACCGGCATGGGCTCGGATGGACTTGCCGGCGCGAAGGCGATCGTTGCGGCCGGCGGACACGTGTTTGCGCAGGATGAGGCGACCAGCGTGGTCTGGGGCATGCCGGGGCAGGTCACCAATGCCGGGCTGTGCTCGGCGGTTCTGCCGCTCCCCGAAATCGCCGGCAAGCTCACGCGGCTGTTCAGCGGGGAGCGCCCGTGAGTCCGCAAGATTTCGATTTTCTCCGGAAATTCCTGCGCGAGCGCTCAGGTCTGGTGCTCGCGGTCGAGAAGCAATACCTCGCCGAAAGCCGGCTGCTTCCGGTTGCGCGTCGCAATGGCATGAGTTCTCTCGACGAACTTGTCGACCGGCTGAAAAACCGGGCGCCCGCGCCATTGAGCGCGCAGGTGGTCGAGGCCATGACCACCAACGAGACGTTCTTCTTCCGCGACAAGATACCGTTCGACCACTTCCGCGAAACCATCATGCCGGCCTTGCTTGCCGCGCGCGCGCGAGAAAAACGCATTCGCATCTGGTGCACGGCGGCTTCCACCGGGCAGGAGCCTTATTCCCTCGCGATGGTAATAAAGGGCATGGGCCAGGCGGTGGCCGGCTATCGCATCGATATTCTTGCGACCGATCTTTCGTCCGAGGTTCTGGAAAAGGCCAAGGCCGGTGTCTACAGCCAGTTCGAAGTGCAGCGCGGGCTGCCGGTGCAGATGCTGGTCAAATTCTTCGATCAGGTAGGGGAGACCTGGCAGCTCGCACCGGAATTACGCAGCATGGTGCAGTTCCGCCCGCTCAATCTGCTCAGCGATTTCTCGACGCTCGGAACTTTCGACCTGGTGTTCTGCCGCAACGTGCTCATTTATTTCGATCAGGAAAACAAGGTTGCGGTGCTCAACCGCATTGGGCGGCAGATGCCCGAAGACGGATATCTGGTTCTGGGCGCTGCCGAGACCGTTATCGGCCTGACCGACGCATTCAAGCCTCTCACCGACAAGCGCGGCCTTTATGTCGTCAACGCGGGAAATTCGGCGCGAAACGCCGACAACATCATCCGCTTTGCGGCGATGAAGGCCTGATCTCGATCTTTTTCGCGACATAAAAATATTTTTACGGTCCGCGCGGCGCTACGGTCGGTCTTGATATCCGGACGAATCGTGTAAATTGGCGTCGCCGGGCTGGCGCGCCGGGTTCAACTGACGCGCGTGGGGGCTCGCCAGTCGCGAGCATGGCCTGACGGGGGAGAACTGACCTTGGTCGACTACGTCGATCCGGTGCTGGTTGTCGACGACCTGAACACGATGACGCGCATCGTGGACGGCATGCTGCGTAAATGCGGCTTCGCCAATGTCGACCAGGTTCACGACGGCCCGACAGCTTTGCAGAAGTTGCGGGAGAAGTCGTACCTCTTCGTCGTCAGCGATCGCGAAATGCCGGGCATGAACGGGCTCGAGCTCGCGCGCGAGATCCGCGCCGACCCGAAGATCCGTAATGTGCCGCTGGTAATCATGTCGGCGAGTTCAGAGCCGCAACATGCGGAAGCCGCGATCGCCGCGGGGGCCAATTTTTTCATGACGAAGCCCTTCAACCTGACGACCCTCAAGGACGTGATTACGCAGCTCATGCGGCCCGCGCAGAGCTAGCGAAAGAGGCTTCAGACGACCTGCGCCTGCCTTTGGCGCGCAATTTCTTGATCGAAATCTCCTTTCAGGTGCTAGGATTTATCCGACGGGGTCGCGTTGGGGAGTTGAGCATGCGTGTGGGCTATTTCGTCGCGTCTCGCGGGGAGACGCCGGGGGCGCCGTTGCGTCCGGCCCAAGAAAAGCGTCGCAGGGTTTTCGCGGCACTCGTTGCATCGCTCGGCCTGATGGTCGCGTCGTCAGCCTCGCGCGCGCTCGAACTGCCCAAGCCGGAACCTGTCGCAAAATACCTCGGCAAGGCGGCGACCGGAACGAACTACACCGTCAATCCAATCGTGCGCAGCGACGGCGTCATGAGGATATTCGACGTCGATACGCCTTATGGAAATTTTGCATTTGACGGGATCGAGTTCGCCAAGCTGCGCATTCACGAACTCAATGCCATTGCCGCGATCGAAAAAATGTCGCAGTCGGAGGAATTCGGCAAAGCCTTCGGTCGGGCGGCTCTGGGGCCGATCAAATTCGGTGCCGATCTCATCACCAACCCGGCGGGGACTGTCGAGCGGTCTCTGAGCGGCATCGGCAACATGTTCGACCGCGTCGGTGCCGGGCTTTCAAACAATCGCGCCGATCGGGACGGTTTCGTCGACAGTCTGATCGGTGTCAGCGATACGCAACGCGAACTTGCGGTGGATCTCGACGTCGACCCCTACACCGACTTTCCGCCGCTGGCGCAAAAGTTGAAGGAAATGGCTGGCGTCATGGCAAGCGGTGGCTTGCCGATCAAGGCCGGGTTGTCATTTGTGCCTGGCGGCATTGGCATTGCCATATCATCGGTCGCAACGGTCAGCGATGCGCGGGACACGTTGCGCAGCAAAACAGCGGCACAGGTGATTGCCGAGACGCGCGCCACCTTGCTCGGGCTCGGCATTCCAGACGAGAGCATCAGTCGCCTGGTGGAAAATCGCAACTACACGCCGGCCGACCTTTTGATCATGGCGCTCGCGCTCAAAAAGCTTAACGCTGAGAACACCACGGCGTTTGTCGATCACGTCGCAGGGGCGGGTACACGCAACGTGGCATTCTACCATCGCCGACGGGCGCAGATCCTGGCCGCACGTAGCAACGAGCTGGGCGGCATTGTTTCCTTCGTCACATTCGGCGGGCAGCCAATCAATATCGCGCGCAACGGCAACGTCGTCGCCGCCTTTACGGTGGACGACATTTCGTGGACGGACGTACAGCAGCGCACCTTCATTGCCGCGACCGCAGAATACAGCGCATGAAGCCGGGCACCACCCCTGTGCTCGCGACCACCGGCGCGGTGACACCGATGGCCGCCGCTGAAATCGGGCAGCGCGGGTGGAAGATCGTACACATCAAACCCTAGCCATAAAAAAACCCCGCCGTTTCGGGCGGGTTGAGTAGGAGCGGAGCCAGAAGGCTCACGTCACGCAGACGCAACGCGGGGGAAACCCTGGCGTCAGGCCGGAATGCGCTCGTCCGCATCGATCGGTTCGCGCAGAACGTAGCCGCGGCCCCAGACTGTCTCGATGTAATTCTTGCCGGACGATGCATTCGCGAGCTTCTTGCGCAGCTTGCAGATGAAAACGTCGATGATCTTGAGTTCCGGCTCGTCCATGCCTCCGTAGAGGTGGTTGAGGAACATCTCCTTCGTGAGCGTCGTCCCTTTGCGCAGGGAGAGAAGCTCCAGCATCTGATATTCCTTGCCGGTGAGGTGGACGCGCTGGCCGCCGACTTCGACAGTCTTTGTGTCGAGATTGACCACCAGATCGCCGGTATTGATGACCGACTGAGCGTGGCCCTTCGAGCGGCGAACAATCGCGTGAATGCGCGCGATCAGTTCGTCCTTGTGGAAGGGCTTGGTCATGTAGTCGTCGGCGCCGAAGCCGAGACCTTTGACCTTGTCCTCAATGCCGGCGAGACCGGACAGGATGAGGATCGGAGTCTTGACCTTCGACACGCGCAGCGAGCGCAACACCTCGAAGCCCGACATGTCCGGAAGGTTCAGGTCGAGCAGGATGATGTCGTAGTCGTAGAGCTTGCCGAGATCGACGCCCTCTTCTCCGAGGTCCGTCGTATAGACGTTGAAACTCTCGGATTTGAGCATCAGCTCGATGGATTGTGCGGTCGCGCTGTCGTCTTCAATAAGTAAAACGCGCATTTAAGTCCCCTTCTCGCCGCAGCCGGGCTTCAGGTCAGCGCCGCGTAGGCGGCGAGTGTTAAAAAACGCGGTGGGACAAACCGATTCGACACTATCTGGCCATGGTTAACAAAACCTGATTCTCGGATGCAAGCGTGCCGTAGGCAGTTGCCCCCGAATCGGCGTAAGATGTTGCTTACGAGTGGTTTTTTGGCCACGTTCAGTCTCAAGTCCCAGTTTAAGAGTCCGTACTAACCGACTCTCGTGACTCGCCCCTTCCGTCCTGGCTGGGCGAATCTCAAGCCTTAGTCCCGTGGACGAATGACCCAATGATTAACGACGCGGGTAAACACCGAGTTAATGCAACGCATGAGCGGGTAAGCCTTAGGGCAGGTTTATGGCTTGCGCGTCGCCGGCACTGAAAGCGGACCGATGAAGGCGCTCGCCGAACAGATCGTCGATATAGATGGCGTCGAGACTTACGGCCGCGTTGTCTCGGTGCGTGGACTGATGGTGGAGGTCGCTGGACCGATTCACGCGATGTCGGTCGGCGCGCGCCTGACCATCGAGACCGGATCGGCGAAAATTCCGTGCGAGGTGGTCGGTTTCTCGGGTGGCCACGCGCTCGCGATGCCGTTCGCAGCGCTCGATGGCGTGCGCCGCGGCTGCCGGGCTGTCGTTACCACCGCCGCCGGCGCCATTCGCCCGTCCGAACGATGGCTGGGCCGCGTCGTCAACGCGCGCGCTGAGCCGATTGACGGGCAAGGGCCGTTGCCGCCCGGCCCCGCGCCCTATCCTTACCGTTCCTCGCCACCGCCGGCGCACTCCCGGCGTCGCGTCGGCGATCCGCTGGATCTCGGAGTGCGTGCGCTCAATACCTTCATCACCGTCTGCCGAGGCCAGCGCATGGGTATTTTCTCGGGCTCAGGCGTCGGCAAATCGGTTCTGCTGTCGATGCTGGCTCGCAACGTCTCGGCCGATATTTCGGTGATCGGGCTGGTTGGCGAGCGCGGCCGCGAGGTCCAGGAATTCCTGCAGGACGATCTTGGCGCTGCCGGCCTAGCGCGCTCCGTTGTTGTCGTCTCGACCTCCGATGAGCCGGCACTGATGCGGCGGCAAGCTGCCTATCTGACGCTTGCCATCGCCGAGTACTTCCGCGATCTCGGCAAGGACGTACTGGTACTGATGGATTCTGTGACTCGCTTTGCCATGGCCCAGCGCGAGATCGGACTCTCCGCCGGCGAGCCGCCGACGGCCAAGGGCTATACGCCCACTGTTTTTGTGGAATTGCCGCGCTTACTCGAGCGGGCCGGGCCCGGCACCGAGCAAGGTACGATCACAGGTATTTTCAGCGTTCTGGTGGATGGCGACGACCACAACGAGCCGGTGGCCGATGCCGTCAGAGGCATTCTCGACGGCCACATTGTCATGGAGCGGGCTATCGCCGAGCGCGGACGTTATCCGGCGATCAATGTCCTCAAGTCGATCTCGCGAACCATGCCGCGCGCGGCCGATCCGGCCTACCTGCCGGCCATCAACCGGGCGCGCCAGGTGATGGCGACCTACTCGGATATGGAAGAACTGATCCGCCTCGGTGCCTACCGGGCGGGATCAAGCGCGGAAGTCGACGAGGCCATCGGACTCCATAAGCCGCTTGAGGCCTTCCTGTCGCAAAGTAAGGAAGAAGCAACGACTATGGCAGCCGGTTACGACCGGCTGGAGCGCATACTGCGCGGCGAAGAAACACAAAACTAACGTTATTGCGGCACAGTCAGCCCCGAATAGTCCAGAGCGTGGTCCGCACCGCGGCGGTTCCGCCAGGTCGGGCTGCGTTTTCGGGGGCTTCGGGGAGTATTTAGTCGATGAAGTCACGTGAAACCCTCATCCGTCTGAAGAAATTTCAAGTCGACGAGAAGCGTCGGAAGGTCGCCCAGATCGAGGCGATGATCGCCGAGTTCGACCGGATTGCCGGTGAGCTCGAGCGCGAGATCAAGGTGGAGCAGGATCGGGCAGGCATCCACGATCCGGCGCACTTCGCCTATCCGACCTACGCCAAGGCCGCGACCACGCGTCGCGAGAATCTCAAGCACTCGACCGATGAATTGCGCGTTCAGCTCGAGGACGCCAAGAGCGCATTGGGCGAGGCGTTCGAGGAACTCAAGAAAGTCGAAATGCTCGACGAGCGGGACCAGGCGCGCGAGAGGGCGGAAGAAAACGCCCGAGAACAGGCCGAGCTCGATCGGATCGCGACCTTGCGCTTTAACGCCGGCGGCGCGCCGGCATAAAACTTAACTCCTCGCGAATTAGCGGCGGCGCCCTTGTGGCGCCGCTTTGCATTTTGGTCGGTATCCCGTTCCACCCGACGATGGAACCCTACGGAGGTAATCCGCGTTTTATTAGATGCACGCTAATAAAACGGCGTGCTTGCTTTAATGACATATATCTCCAGCTCTGCGATGTACTTTGCTTCGGCACAACTTGTCCTTGTTTCGCCGATTCCGACACGACCTTTTGACCTCCAACCTCACGTTGAGGGCTGAATCCAAATGATGGCAAAAAAATCGCCGAATCCGACTGATAAATACGTTGGTTCGCGGGTACGCATGCGCAGGCTGATGCTGGGAATGAGCCAGGAAAAGCTTGGCGAAAAGCTCGGGCTGACCTTCCAGCAGGTGCAGAAATACGAAAAAGGCACGAACCGAATCGGCGCGAGCCGGCTTCAGCACATCTCGCAAATTCTCAAGGTGCCGGTGTCGTTCTTTTTTGATGGGGCCGTCACCAAGCAGGCCGAAGACGGATCGTCAAAAGCTCCGGTCGCCGACTACGTCTCTGACTTTCTGTCGAGTTCTGATGGCCTCGCACTGACGAAGGCTTTCACGAACATCAAAGACTCGAGGTTGCGACGGCGCGTTGTGGATCTGGTCGAAGAGATCGCCGGCGATCACCGCGGATAAACTTGTTTCGTAGACCTAGAACGCCGCCGCGAGTTCGCGCGCGCCCTGTGATTGCGCGCCGCGCGCCATCTTGGTTTCGATATCGGCGATGAGGTTGGACACAACGCCGGTGCGGCGCGCCACCGGGTTGCGTTCGTAGCCTTCGCGCTGGAAAAAATTCGCCGTGGGAACGCGCGTGCGCAATGCCTGCGGCATCGTCACCATGTCGAAGCCATTGCCATCACCGGTGAGATTCATCAGCTCGAGCTCAGCGGCTGTGAGTGGCGGCGCATAGCCTTTGGTGCGGGCGAAGCGCACGGAATTCGTAAGCTTCTGCACCTGCAGGATCGGACCAAGGTCGAGATCAAGCACCGCCGCATGGATGCCGAAGCCTCCCGGCGTCGTCTTGGCGAGGCGGTCGTGCTCGCTCCACCGGTTCGGGACCGTGCGACTGTAGGCGATCATGCGCTTGAGACCCTCGATCTTGCGCTCCATCGCGATCTTTGCGGGGCCCGATAGCCCTTTTGCCTTCTGGCGAAGCGCCGCGATATAGCGGTTGCCGTCTTCAGCGAGCAGCGAGACCGTGTTGGTGCTGAGCAGTTGATTGTAACCGACGGCGGGCGAGATCGCGCGAGCGCCCGGCCGATAGGGCACAAGCCCCGCCTGCGAGTCGTAGGCGCCATTGCCTCCGGTCTCGAAGGCGTAGATGCCGACGATCTGATCACGGGTGAGTCCGCTCGCAAGCGCCGCCTTTGCGTAAGCGCGCTTGAAGTCCATATCGGTTACCGGGCGATCCGGTATGAAACCGAATTGCTCGACCGCATTCTTGAGGAAGTCGGCGACAACGGGAATCTCTGGCCGCTCTGGCGGCGGCGCGGTCGGCGCATACGGGTCGACTGGTCGAGGCGGGCCTGTATAAACAGGCGGCTGCGTGAGCACGTAGTCATCAAGTGTGATCGCCGCGTGATCGCGGCGCTTTGCGTTGCGCGTACGTCGTTTTTCAGAGATCGCGTCCCAATAGACCGACGCTTCGGTCTCGTAGGCTCCGCGCGCGGACTGATACTGCGCCAGCCTTGCTTGATAGTCGGCGGTCGCGCCCGGCGGCGGGCCTTGAGCATGTGCAACCGCTTGAGCCAAAAGCAGACACGCCGCCAGAAGGCAGGTCGAATCCAAGCGGAAAAGACGGTTGCTCATGCCCGGCTGTTTTCGGTCATTTTTGTCGATTCGACCACTTCACAAAATAACGCGCCGCAAATGCGGCGCGTCGGACGAAAGATCGATAATCGGCGGTAATTCTACCGGACGGTCGCACCGTTGCGGTCGGTATACACAACCGGGCCGCCCGCCTTGATAACGGTCGGATTTTGCGCGGCCATGACGTCCGTGCCGAGATTGAGTTCACGCGCCGAAATGCCGATGATGGCGATCAAAAGCGCAGCGGCGAGCCCCACCACCACAATCTTGAGATGGGTCGTGCGGTCTGCCGTGTATAACGACCAGTTCATGACATTCTCCGGGGCTCTGCACGTTTGTCGCCCCGTCCCGAAAAGAGGTTCATCATTCGTTTCGATAACGTAGGGACGAACCTCCGGTTCCCAAGGACCCTTCACGGATCATTGAATCGTCGTGAATTCGCGGAATTTCTCGTGACTTTACGGTGGCTTAAGGCGTGAGTGGGCGTCGGTCTCGCGGCGGCGATTGGTCGCGCTGGGCAACCTGGCTAGATGCTGCTCACTGTCTTGAGGCGCGCGCGCGGGTGGATCTCGCCTTGCGAGAGCACGGGGGTTTGCGCGCGGAAGCGCTCGACGATGCCGCGCACGAATGGACGTATGTTTGACGAGGTCACCAATACTGGCGCTTCGCCTTCGCGCGCGGCTTCTTCGAAGCGCTCGCGCACGAGCGTTATGAATTCCGACAGGCGCGATGGCTGCATCGCCAGTTGACGATCGTCGCCCTGACCGACCAGGGATTCAGCAAACGCCTGCTCCCACCTCGCTGACAGCGCGATCAGCGGCAGATAACCGCTTTGGCTGGTGTATTGGGCGCAAAGTTGACGCGACAGACGTGCGCGCACGTGCTCGGTCAAAGTGGCCGGATTGCGCGAGCCGGCGATGCCATCCGCAATGCCTTCGAGGATTGTCGCGAGATCGCGGATCGACACACGTTCGGCCAGCAGGATCTGCAGCACGCGCTGAATGCCAGAGACCGTGATCAGGTTCGGCACAAGATCCTTGACGAGGTCGGCTTGCTCTTTCGGCAACTCCTTGAGGAGCTTCTGCACTTCACCATACGAGAGCAGCTCCGCCATATTGCTCTTGAGCAGCTCGGTGAGGTGCGTCGACAGGACGGTGGCAGCGTCGACCACCGTATAGCCTTTCATCGATGCGTCTTCCTTGAGCGAACCGTCGATCCATGTTGCGGGCAGCCCGAACGTCGGCTCGGTGGTGTGCGTGCCCGGCAATTTCACCTGGCCGCCGGCCGGATCCATGACCATGTATTGTCCGGCCCACACCTTGCCACTGCCGGCCTCAACTTCCTTGACCTTGATGACATACGCATTCGCATCAAGCTGCACGTTGTCGAGAATGCGGACGGCGGGCATGACAAATCCCATTTCGACGGCAAGCGAACGTCGCAAAGCCTTGATTTGCTCGGTGAGACGATCGCTGCCGTCCGGCGCATTCACCAACGGGAGCAGTGCGTAGCCGAGCTCGACCTTCAGGTCGTCCATCTTGAGCGCGGTTGCTATCGGCTCATCGGCGCTGTCTGTCTTGGCTGCGGTTTCTGTTTTCTTTGCCTCAGCGGCGGCGGTCAGTTTCGTGCGTTTGTCGATGATAAAGGCGAGCGCACTCGCACCGCTGCCCAGCGCCAGAAATGGAATTATTGGAATTCCGGGCAATAGCGCCATGAACAGCATCACCGCGCCCGACATGCCAAGAGCTTTCGGGTAGCCCGAAAGCTGCTTCAGCAGCGCTTTGTCGGCTGCTCCGGCCACGCCTGCTTTCGAAACCAGCAGGCCGGCCGCGGTAGAGACGATCAGCGCCGGCACCTGCGTGACCAGGCCGTCACCTACGGTCAGGATCGTGTAGGAATGCGCGGCGTCGGCGAACGAAAGGCCTTGCTGCACGATGCCGATGATCATCCCGCCGATGATGTTGATGAAAACAACGAGCAGGCCCGCAATTGCATCGCCGCGGACGAATTTGGAGGCGCCATCCATGGCACCGAAGAATCCGCCTTCATCTTCCAGGGTCTGCCGCCGCCGGCGCGCTTCTTTCTCGTCGATAAGTCCAGCCGACAGATCGGCGTCGATCGCCATCTGCTTGCCGGGCATTGCGTCAAGGTGAAAGCGAGCGGCCACTTCCGCGATCCGGCCAGAACCCTTGGTGATGACCACGAAATTCACGATGACCAGGATCGCGAAGACGATGATCCCGATGACGAAATTGCCGCTCATCACGAAGTTGCCGAACGCCTCAATCACGTGACCGGCCGCGTCTGTGCCTTCATGTCCCCGTGAGAGGATTAGCCGCGTCGATGCGAGGTTCAGCGCGAGCCGCAGCATCGTCGCGATCAAAAGCACAGTGGGGAACGCCGAGAACTCCAGGGGCGTATGAATGAACAACGCGGTCATCAGAATCAGCACGGAAAAGATGATCGAGATGGCGAGAGCAAAATCGAGCAGGAGCGGAGGTAGCGGCAGGATCAGCACGACGAGAATTGTCAGCACGCCGATGGCGAGCGCGATGTCGCCACGCTTGAAGAAGGCGCTGATGTCGCCGAGGCCGGGAAGTTTGATGCCGCTTATGGCGTTTGCCGGAGCGGCCGTGATGTCGCTCATGCCTGACATTTCGCTTCGCACACGATCCGAAAGCCGGGCTCCTGTTCGGGATCGTGCGCTGCCGCCATTCCCGAGCGGTGCGGACGCGAGGACAATACGAAGGCCTTCAAAACCGGAAGGGGACACCATCACTGGTGTCCCGGTAGCAAGATTGGTGGGCTGTTACCCCTTCCCCCGGCAATATTTGCCCATTTTATGGTTAGCGTAGGGTTAACCGGGCCGTCGGCCGACCAAAAAAGGTCGGTCCTCTCCCGGGGACAGGGAGAGGACCTCGTGGGCGCTTGTCGGCGCCACACCGCCGGGCGTCAGAGCACCCATCAGCCCGGCAACAGCACCGTGTCGATTACGTGGATGACGCCGTTTGACTGCATGACATTGCGGATCGTGATTTGGGCGGAACCGCCTTTGGCGTCCCAGATCCAGAGCCGGCCATCCTTCTCGGCGAATGTCAGTTCTTCCCCTTCGACAGTCTTGAGCATGGCCTTGCCGTTGCCAGCCCTGATCTTTTCCATCAGGTCCTTGGCGCTCAGGCGGCCCGGCACGACGTGGTAGGTGAGCACGTTCGTGAGCGTTTTCTTGTTCTCCGGCTTCAAGAGAGTGTCGACGGTGCCGGCGGGCAATTTCGCAAACGCCTCGTTGGTCGGGGCGAAGACAGTGAACGGTCCGGGCGATTGGAGCGTATCGACGAGCCCAGCGGCCTTGACCGCAGCAACCAGCGTTGTGTGGTCCTTCGAGTTCACGGCGTTTTGCACGATGTTCTTTGAGGGATACATCGGTGCGCCGCCGACGGTGACGGTCTTTTCCTTTTCCTTCATTTGCGCGAAAGCCGGGGCAGTGGCGCCGAGGCTGAGGGCGAGTGCCGCTGCGGCAACGCCGGCTAACGTGACGGTGATGGTGCGTTTCATGGCAGTACTCCGTTGCTCTGTGTGACGTCCCCATGCGGGAGACGTCGAAGCTACGGAGCGACCGCATCTATGGATGCACGCTCACAGAGACGTGAGCTTGCCGGTGGCGATCACGGGTCCAGTGGGCAGCCCGGTGGTCGAACCGCCCGGTGGCTCCAGCGATACCGCAAGCACGGCGTTGTTTTTCGCCAGCGCTGCAAGTTCGGGGGGCATGGCGAGCACCACCGTCTGATCGGCGCGCAACAGGCCGACGGCACGGGGTCTGCCGTCCGGCGGGATGAGCCACAACTCGGGAACGCGCGTTGCATCGGCGCTGAAGGCGGCTGGTACAACTGCCACCGTGCCGCGCGCCGGATCGACGGTGGCAACGAAATGACGGTTGCCGCTGCCCTCGATGGTCGCGATGAGTGACTGCGGGGGCGCGAACGTTCCCAAATAGAGCAGGCCCGCAAGACACGCTGCGGCGAGCGCGCCCGCGGCAAAACTCGTGCCCCGCCAGAAACCGAGGCTGTGCCAAAGCCCGGTACGAGCTGTTTGCGCGGGCAGGGCGCTGGCAATTCGATCCCACACCTGCGGTGGCGGCGGTACTTCTCTAACTTCCGCGGCCCACGGGGCAAGTCGTTGTTCCCACTCTTCCACTAACCGCGCAAAGCCACGGTCCCGCATTACGCGCTGTTCGGCCGTTGTCCGCTCGGCGCCTTCGAGCACGCCTAGCGCAAGCTCGGCCGCAAGCAATTCGTCTTCGGGCAAGTCGTTATGGTCCAACGTGTCGCTCATTGCTCCAGACAGGCCTTCAGCTTGATCATTGCGCGACGGATCCAACTTTTCATCGTGCCAAGCGGTACGCTCATGCGCTTGGCCAGATCGTCATAGGTATTGCCGTCAAAAAATGCGCCGCGCAGGGCCACGCGCTCGTGGGAGGCAAGCCCTTCAAGACATCCATGGAGACGTGCGTGCTCCTGCACGCTTTCCAAAGCGTCGTCAGCCGTGGCCACCGAATCCGCAACCTCGGTTGCCCCTTCGATTGGCGTCATGTTGCGGTTCATCCGCGTTGCGCGCAGCCTGTCGATCGAGCGGTTTCGTGCGAGCGCGATCAGCCATGTCATCGGGCTTGCCCGGCGGGCGTCAAAATCCGCGGCCTTGCGCCACACCGTCACATAGACCTCCTGCAGGACGTCTTCCGCTTCCGCGCGCTCACCCAAGATACGAAGGCAAACGCCAAAAAGCTTCGCCGAGGTCAAGCGATACACCGTCTGCAGCGCGGCTCGGTCGCCTGCCGGAATGCGGCCAAGGGCGGCGACAATGAGGCTGCGATTGGATTCGAGATCCATCGGCACGCACGGGGCCTGTTACGAACCTTGCGGGTTCAGAATGCCGGCAAAATTACAGTCGCGGAGGCAGGATGATCAATCGTCGAGAGTTGGGAAAATATGGCCGCCAGGACCCAGGGGCAGGGGTTCCACATGCGTAACGGCAGCCAAATCGAGATCGCCATAAAGGTGTGGAAAAAGCGCACCGCCGCGGGACGGTTCCCACTTTAGCGAGTCGCCGAGCTTTGCGCTGTCGATGCGGACCAGCAGCAAGTCGCTTTGGCCTGTGAAATGCCTGCTGGCGGTTTCGACGACCTGGGCAGCGCTCGAAAAATGAATGAAGCCGTCGCGGAGATCGACTTCGGAGCCGCGAAACACTCCAACACGCTCAGCCGCCCTCCACAGTGACGCAGGGCAAATTTTGTAGATGGCTGTCACTGTGCGCGCTTTGCGAACGGCTAGGCCGCGCCTTTAAGCTCCGATCCACCATGCGGCGGCGGAATTGGCGAGCCGTCGGCTGCATATTCGTTGAGCTTGTTGCGCAGCGTGCGAATTGAAATGCCCAGGATGTTTGCCGCGTGCGTGCGATTGCCGAGGCAATGTTTTAGCGTCTCGAGGATAAGATCACGTTCAACCTCCGCCACTGTGCGCCCAACCAGATTGCGGGTGATCTGTTCAGCCGCCATGACGGCATGTCCCGCGATGTCGGTGCCGCGTGCTTGATCGAGCCGGGCGCCATCTGGCGAGAGAATGCCGTCGACACCGATTTCCGCTCCGCTCGAGAGCAGGACGGCTCGGTGCAGAGTGTTCTCCAGCTCACGCACATTTCCTGGCCAGCGATTGATATTGAGCGCACGGCGAGCCTCGGCGGAGAGCGGACGCGACGGCAGATCGTTGGCCTTTGAATATTTCTTGATGAAGTATTCTGCCAGCTCGCCGATGTCAGATGGCCGCTCGCGCAACGAAGGAATCTTGAGATTGACCACGTTGAGGCGGAACAGCAGGTCTTCGCGGAATTTGCCCTCTCGCACAGCGTCGGTGAGGTTACGGTTCGATGTTGCGATGATTCTGATGTCAACTGGAACCGGACGGTTGCCGCCGACTCGGTCAATCACGCGCTCCTGAATGGCGCGCAGCAGCTTGGCCTGCAACCTGACATCCATCTCGGAAATTTCATCGAGCAGCAGCGTGCCACCGTTCGCTTCCTCGAATTTGCCGATCCGGCGGGCGAGCGCTCCGGTGAAGGCGCCTTTCTCGTGACCGAACAACTCGGATTCCAGCAAGTTCTCGGGGATTGCCGCGCAGTTGACAGTGATGAACGCTTTTTTGGAGCGGGCACTGCGGCTGTGCACAAAGCGGGCGAGAACTTCCTTTCCAGTCCCGCTCTCGCCCGTAATCAGAACGGAGGCTTCGGAGCCTGCAATCTGCTGTGCGAGCTTGACGACCTTGGCCATCGCGTCATCACGATAGATCATGTCTCGGGAATCGTCGGTGACTGCAGCGAGTACCGCGGCGATCAGGTCAGGGTCGGGCGGCAACGGGATGTATTCTTTAGCCCCGGCATGGATCGCGTTGACTGCGGCACGCGCGTCATTGGTTACGCCGCAAGCGACAATCGGTACGTGGATGCGTTCGGCATCGAGGCGTGCCACCAGATCGCGGATGTCGAGCGCCACATCAACCATCAAAAGATCGGCGCCTCGACCAGAGCGCAACACCGCGAGCGCCTGATCGTTGCTGTCGGCGTGAGTGACGTTCGCGCCTTTCTCCATCGCGAGCTTGGTCGCGGTGGTGAGCTGGCCCCCGAGCGTGCCGATGATCAAGAGTCGCATGGCTTAGCTCCGTATCATTCCAGAGAAATTGCAGACAACCGAGCGCATCAGTTGTGGTCCGCTTTGATGATTTCAGTCATGGTCACGCCAAGCTTGTCTTCGACAAGCACCACTTCGCCGCGCGCCACCAACCGGTTGTTGACGTAAATGTCGATCGCCTCGCCGACCTTGCGGTCCAACTCGAGCACCGCACCTGGACCAAGTTTCAAGAGGTTGCCGACCTCCATATGGGCGCGACCAAGGACTGCCGAGACCTTTACAGGCACGTCGAAAACCGCTTCGAGATCCGCGGCGCCTCGATTAACCGATTCGGCATCTGAGGGGGCGAGAGGGCCCGCGTCAGGCACCATCTGTACGTCGCCACTGTTCTCGAGGTCGGGAAGTGGCACCTTGGTGTCGTCGTCACTCATTGCTGCGGTCTCCAGAATTCCTAAGCGCCGTTCGCGGTGCGCGCCGATATGTAGCGGTTGACCATTTCATCGATGGCTGAGCTTGTCGCGGCCTGGTCGCGGATGACGCCGCCATCGGTCCATTCGATGCGGCAATCACCTGCTGCGAGTCTCTCGTCAGAGATGACCGCAAGCCGACCCTCAAAGCCACGGCCCTGCGCGATTTCGTCGAACTTCGTTTTGGCGATCTCAAAGATGGCCGGACCAACGCGCACCGCCACGTGCGGAGTTGCCACCAGGTGGTGAAAGCTCTCGGTAGCGAGCGCTGCAATCTCCGCCATTGGTTCGCGGGCGATCAGGGCAGGGGCGAGCTTCGCCGCCACCGCAACGGCAACTTCGACAGCTTCGATTTCGAGGCGCGTTTCGATTGCTGTCAACGCACTGTCTAGCCGTGCGAGTCCTTCACCGATGACCGCGAGGGCGGCGGCAGTCCGTTGGGTGGCGTCTTGCTGCGCTTGCGCCTCGCCGGCCGTGAAGCCCTTCCGATAGGCTTGCGATTCCGCGTCCACGCGCCGCCGTTCGTGCTCAACCATCGTGATGGTCGGCTTCTCGCCCGAGGCGAAGTCTTCATCGAACAGGTATTTGGCCGCAGCCTTCATTCTCTTTTCCTTGCGCGCAAACCGAAAGATGCGCGCCTAATAAATCAGTTCGTCTTCACCGCGGCTCTTGGCGATGATGATTTCGCCCTTGGCCGCAAGGTCCTTGGCGACGTTGACCAGCAGGGCCTGCGCTTCATCGACGTCACGCAGCCGCACAGGACCCATGGCCTGCATGTCTTCCACGAGCATCTTGGCGGCACGGCTGGACATGTTCGTGAAGAAGAACTGGCGCACGGTTTCATTGGCGCCTTTCAGCGCCACCGCCAGCTTGTCCTTATCGATATTGCGCATGAGAGTTTGCGCCGAGCCGGCATCCAGTTTGACCAGGTCATCGAAGGTGAACATGAGCGCCTTGATCCGTTCGGCAGCGTCGCGATTTTCCTCTTCAAGTGCCGTAAGGAAACGCGTCTCCGTCTGGCGATCGAAATTGTTGAATATCTCCGCCATCACCTCGTGAGGATCGCGGCGACGGGTCTGGGAAAGGTTCGACATGAATTCCGTACGCAAAGTCTGTTCGACGCGCTCGATCACTTCCTTCTGCACGGCCTCCATCTTCAGCATGCGGCTGACACAGTCGAGCGACAGATCCTCGGGAAGGATCGAAAGAACGCGTGCGGCATGTTCTGGGCGCAATTTTGAGAGAACGACCGCGACGGTCTGCGGATATTCGTTCTTGAGATAATTCGCCAGGACCTCTTCCTGAACGTTAGCGAGCTTTTCCCACATGTTGCGGCCTGCCGGACCGCGGATTTCATCCATGATGCCGCCGACTCGTTCGGCGGGAAGATACTGCTTAAGCAGGCGCTCGGTGGCATCGTAGTTGCCGAGCAGCGCGCCAGAGGCCGACATGCGGCTTACGAATTCCAGCAGCAATTGCTCGACAGACTCGGCTTCGATTGTGCCGAGCGATGACATCACGATGGAAATCTCGCGCAATTCGTCGTCGTCAAGCAGGCCGAAGATCTTGGCGCCATATTGTTCGCCCAGGGACAGCATCAGAACCGCGGCACGCTCCGGCCCAGTGAGCTTGCGCGTGCGTTCGGGGGTCTGTGGCCGACGCGAAAGCTCCGCCATCAGCCCGCCGATGTCCTCGCGCACGACTTTTTCCTTGTCTTTTCTGCTCTCGGCGTAAGCTGACGGCATGGCTTAGGCTGCGTCCTCATGGAGCCAGTTGCGGATGATCGAGACGGCTTCGTGCGGGTTCTTGTCGGCCAGTTCGCCGACTTTCTGCACCGATTGGGCGTGAACCTGGCCCTGGACCTTCGCGATATCGATCATCGCTGACGTACGGTTGGAGATAGCGACGGCCTCGTCACCGCCGACGATCGATACGTTTGGGCCGCCCGTCGATGTGATGCTGCCGCCAACGCCGGGAATACCCATGCCGCCAGCAGTGGCCATCGCCTCAGACGAGGGCGTGGCGACGGCGCCTGGGGCGACTTGCATGGCCTGGATGCCATCAGGCGTGATGATCCGCCGTACCAGCGGTCGAACCACCATGAACAGAACCACCAGGCCGAGGAGAGCCATCACGCCGAGTTCGGCGCCGCGGACAATGTCTTCCTTGGTGAACTGCAGATAGCTCATCCAGCCAGTCGGCTCATTGATCGGCGAGGGAGTGGTTTCGGCGAAGCGTAAATTGACCACCTCGACCTGATCGCCGCGTTTGGCATCGAAGCCGATGGCTGAGCGCACCAGCGCCGCGATGCGATCGATTTCTTCTTTCGGGCGCGGTTGGTAAGCAAGTTCACCCTTGTCGTTCTTGTTATAGATGCCGTCGACCAGCACGGCCGCCGAAACGCGGTTGACCCGCCCCGCTTCGATCACCTCGGTTTTGGTCGTACGGGAGATTTCGTAATTGACGATTTCTTCGGTCTTTTTATTTTGCTCGCCAACGGCCGGGCCTCCTCCTGCGCCCTGATTGCCGCCTGGCAATTCGTTGCCGACGGACACCGAGCCGTCGCCGCGGGCCCCCGCGGCTGACTGCTCCTCGCGCGTCTGGCTCGATCTTACGACCCGTCCATCGGGATCGAATTTGTCGGACGTTTGGGTGATGCGATTGACATCGAAGTCCGCGTTGATCTGTACGCGGGCGCGGCCGGAACCCACTACCGAAGAAACGATGGCTTCAACTTCAGTGCGCAGGCGGTTTTCGTAGGCGAGTTTCCGCTCATCCGAACTCGCGCCGCTGAGGGGATCGCCCGGCGTTGCTCCGTCAGCAAGCAATTTTCCGGTTTCGTCGATGACGGACACGCGTTCTGGCTTAAGGCCGTTGACCGCGGTCGCGACCAAATGGCGGATGGCGCGCACCTGTTGCGGTTCAAGTGCGCCGCGTACCTTGAGAACGATTGAGCCGGATGGCTCGACTTTCTCGCGGGAAAACAATGGCCGCTCGGGAAGGACGAGGTGGACACGCGCGGCTTGCACCCTTTCGATGCTGCGAATAGTGCGAGCAAGCTCACCTTCGAGCGCGCGCAAATGGTTGATATTCTGAACGAAGGTGGTGGCGCCAAGGGCGTCGGACTTGTCGAAGATCTCATAGCCGACGCCGCCGCCTTTCGGCAGGCCGGACTCGGCGAGCTTCATGCGCAACCTGGCGACCTTGTCCTTCGGGACCATGATGATGGCCCCATCGTTCTTGAGCTGGTAGGTGATCGCCTGCCGCTCCAGATCCTTGATGATTGAAGCGCTGTCCTCGACTGAAAGATCGGTGAACAACGGCACCATTTGCGGCGCCGTCATCTGGATCATCAGGAATGAAAAGAAGCCGATCAGGGCCAGCGTTACTGCGGCCATTGCCGCCATTCGAGCCGCACCCAGCGACTTCACAAAATCGAAGAAACCTTGCACAGGCTTGCCCTACCCCGCAGGGGCGCGAAGCGCGCGCCTCACCCGGCAAGATTTGCCCAGTTTAAGGTTAGCGTCCGGTTAATTCGGTCTGGTCGCGCGCGAAAGAAGTCGCGGCGTGTGATCGGCGCAAATGAAATCGCCGGCCACGGGGCCGGCGTTCCGATGTGGGAAAGAGCGCGAGGTCTACGCGCGATATTGCTGGATGCGAGTTGTACGCAGACCAGCGAGGCCGTGCTGGTCAATCGAGTATTGCCATGACAGGAACTCCTCGACAGTCAGCGTGTAGCGCGCGCACGCTTCCTCGAGGGACAACAGGCCGCCACGCACCGCTGCGACCACCTCCGCCTTTCGGCGAATGACCCAACGTTTGGTCGTCGGCGGCGGCAAGTCCGCAATGGTCAGCGGACTACCATCTGGCCCGATCACATATTTGACCCTCGGGCGATGAGGTTCGGTCATTGGTACACTCACAAAACAAACTCGACTGACATTTACTTCGGCAAAACTACAGGCCGTGGCTTAAAATTTGCCTAAGCATGACAAATGCATCGGGCAATGTTTGCCCGGTATCCGATAACCTTTTGGTTACAGGTTGGGGGGAGGGCCTTTCGCTCCGCCGGCCCCAGCACGTTAACAGCTAGTAACAAAAATGAACGTCGGCGACGCTACGCTCACCACTCCGTGATCACGTTGTCGGCCGGACGATCCGCTTGATCTTGTCGAGCGTGTAGTTCTGCCCATTGATCGACAGCTGCGGTGTGTCCTGTGTGAGATCGACAGAATCCACGACCGCCTGCACCTCGGTCGAAATGGCGACCGATTGCTGGTTGGCGTCGACGGCTGTGGCGGTGAGTGTATAGGCGCCGTCGGGCCAGAGGCGGCCGTCATTGCCGCGACCGTTCCAGGTGAAATTCTGCGTTCCCGGATTGACCGCGACCGTGCCGGTATAGACGTTTTGGCCGGTCGAATCCTTGATGGTGATTGTGGCCGTCGACGGCTTGGTGACGTTGAGGCTCCAATTGGCGGTGCCGTTCGTCAATTGGGCCGTCGAGCCGTCCACAACGACAGTCGCCCCGACATACGCAAGGGCGGTGGTCGCTTGCGCGCTCTTTTCAAGAGACACCAGGCTCGACAATTGATCGTTGGATTTCATTTGCTGCTCGACTTGAGCGAATTCCACGAGCTGCTGGGTGAATTGGTTGGTGTCGAGCGGATCCAGCGGATTTTGGTTTTTCAGCTGCGTCGTTAGAAGCTGCAGAAACGTGGTGAAATTGCTGGCGATCTCGGTGTTGTCGAGCGCGTTCGACACCGAGCCTGTACTGACAGTGGAAGTGGGACTGATCGTCGTCATGGTTTGTCCTCAGACGCGAATATCGAGACCGCCGCCTTGGCCGGCGAGGCGGTTGTAAATCTGCGGCGCTACGTCTGTCGGCAACGTGTCGTCCTGCACGACAAGCTGTGCCGTGTCGCCGCTGTTTGCCTGTTGCTGGTTCGCCGATTGATCGCGCAACGAGAACTGCAGTCCGTTGTCGGCGGTCTTTAGACCCGCATCCTGCAGGGCCCGCTCGAGACCGGCGGCGTCGCGCCGCAGCAGGTCGTACGTGTCGGCACGGTCGACAGTTAGACGCGACGTGACGTTGCCGTCGCGGTCGACATCGAGGCGAACCTCGATGCGGCCGAGTTCAGGTGGGTCGAGCCGAATCTCGAAACGATTCTTCCCCGCGAGCGCCTTGCCGGCGATTTCAACTGCTAATCCGGCCACCGGGATCGCTGCTGGCTGCGATGCTGCCGACGGTGAGGTGAGGGCAGTCGGTCCATTCGCATGACCCGCAGGAGTGATGGCCGGGGTCTGGGCGGTCGAATCCATGGTCAATTTGGGACTTGCGGTGGCGCCATCACCGGAACTGGTGCCCGCGTCCCCTTTCGATTGCCCGTCAGTCGGACCTTCGTTCCGCGCCTGGGCAGGCGACTTGTCGTTGTCGCCAGCAACAATTTGCGATTTGCCAGTATGCGATTGCGCCGCGTTTTTCAGTGCAGCCTGTGAATCGTTCACCATTTCGCTCGCAGCCTGCTCGGGTTGGGCGGGCTGCTCTGTGTCCGATTGCTTGACTGGGTCGGGTTGTTTTCCGGTTGCGATCTTTGGCGGGCCCGAGGCCAAGGCGCTCAATTGAGATTT
>Ga0207693_10001238_pt1 | contig 22739 bp, 11 predicted proteins | sample LARL81metaG_FD_184347 | JGI IMG/M metagenome (GOLD analysis project Ga0207693, IMG submission 184347) | Corn, switchgrass and miscanthus rhizosphere microbial communities from Kellogg Biological Station, Michigan, USA - LAR L8-1 metaG... | ecosystem: Host-associated > Plants > Roots >... | reverse complement strand
ATTGCTGCAACGCACTCACAGCTGATTGAACCCGTTCCAGGATGGCAAAGGCCAGCGTAACGCTGCCGAAAATGATAATAGTGTTGGTCCATAATGAACCCCAGCGGCCAATCAGAGCCAGAGCGGGATTGACTGCGCGATGCGAAGGCATGAACACCGTCAGGACAATCCAAACCAGAAACCATGGCACAAGATAACCGAGCGCGACGATCTTCAAAACGAAACTGTACAGCGGAAACAGCACCGGGCCAATCAGCGCTTGCTGTTTCTGGTAGCGTCCGGCAACCCACAAAGGATGGCCGGCCTGCTTGAGGAGCGCGACGAGTTCATCCTCATTCAGCGGGCGACCCAGCGACGCTTCCCGCTCTTCAATCTGCGAGCGGAGATCGTCACCCAGTTCCGCAATAATGTCATCCTGCTGCTTGCGGGGCAGCCAGAACCTAACAGCTTGTAAATAACGATCAAGAAGTTCCATAAAGACGTTATGCCTCCTGCAAAATTCGACCGAGCGAAACGTTGATGGTCTGCCACTCCTGCAAGAGCTGCTGCAAGATCAGCTCGCCCTGCCGCGATAGCCGGTAAAAACGCTTATTGCGCTTGTTCTCTTCACGCCATTCGCTGGCAAGCAGCCCCTGGGTTTCCAGGCGGCGCAGCAGCGGGTAAAGCGTGCCTTCATCGATGGCCAAGCCGAGGTCATCAAGGGCTTTGCGCAGCGTGTAGCCATAGTGTTCCTGCCTGAGCTGGGCGAGCACGGCGACAATGAGACAGCCACGGCGCAACTCCAGTTTGAGGTTTTCAAACAGGTCAACATCGAGCTTAGTACTGTTCTTCATACAGTGTGTAACGCATACTATGTGTTACACAGTATTATTGTCAAGAGGAAAAATTATTTTTTAGCCGGGACGCCACGTTTCCGATCCGGACGGCACTCCCGCAGTGTGTAGAAGCAAACAAAGGCCTCCGGGGTTTGCATGCGATTGCTGCAAGTCCCAGAGGCCCAGTATTTTTCAAACAGTACCTTGAGATCTAACGCAAGGTTACGAACACAGTTTTCCGGGTGCCATCATCCAGAGACACCATTGCCGCGTAACAACCGATTGCGAGGCCAGTGGTCTTCCAGTTGAACTGGAAGGTGTTGTCCTGGAATTGCAGCCCGGAATTTCCGGCAGACCCGGCGTCAAAAGGAACGCCCTCACCACCGGCTGCGCAGGAAGGATCCGGCGCAACCTGGACCGCAGTGATCGAGCTAAAGCTGCTGATAAAGCCCTGTTGCGCGTTCTGGAGCGTCCATTTCAAGGGAACAGTTGAACCGAGCTTAAAAGTCTTGTTGGTTGAAATGGGGCTGAAGAAGCCGTTGAACAGATAGTCAACGTCATAGCTGGCGCTTACCGGTGCGGCAATATTGCCCGCGCCATCCTTGGCTCCGCTGCACGTCGCGGTGAAATGGCCAACGCCGTTTACCGTTCCGCCAGTGATGCTAAGCGACGGCTGCACGGCAATACCCGTAGCTGAATCCGTGGCAGAGCAGCTTGCCGCTGGGACTGCGCCCAAAGTGTAGGTTGCTCCGTTGGTTACACCGTTCAGCACCACGACCGGGGCCGTGGTATCGACAACAGAGACCGTGAAGCTGCCGTCCGCCGTTTTGTTGCGGCTATTGGTGGCGGAACAATTTACTGTTGTGCCGCCCAGAGCAAACGTGGAGCCCGAAGGCGGAGCACAAGTCACAACCAGGTTGGTATCGCGTGCGTCAGTTGCGGTGGCGCTAAAGCTCACGATTGCGCCGGCAGCGCTTGTGGCCTCCGCGGTAATGTCCGCAGGGAGATGCAGCACCGGGGGCGTGGCCTCAGGCAGCGTGAAGTAGGCAACCGGCATGTCATGATCGGAAATACGCTCCGGCCGGTTGGGATCATTGCGGAAGACTTCAGGGAAATCCGCATCGTTGCGGGCGATGGCGAAGCGGCTTAGCTTTGTCAGGAAGCTCTGGCTCACAACCACGTGGTCCAGCACCTGATGGCTGCCGTTGAAGTCATACGAATACTGCTGATCATGTGGCAAGGTAGTGACCAGATCAGTGAAGTCAGGATCGACGAGGTCCGGGCTGGCTAGAACAACCTGGTCTGCCGGCACGGGATGGCCAAGAATGGTCCCCATTATGTCAACGTAGCCATCACTGAATTCAAAGGCATTGCAATCGCAGACCGAGATTACGTTTCCACCTGCGGCCTGATGCGATTGCAAAAGATTGGCCAGAAACTCTGCCTGGGCTTCACGCTTGGCGCGGACGCGCGGGCCATCCACCGGATCATCGATACTCAGCAGCGAGCGCAGATGGTTCACTACCATGGTGAATGGCAGCGAAGTATCTGAGTTCGGCTGAGAAGCGGTGGCCGTGAGCACCAACGGAGGCCGATCATTGAGCAGCGCGGTGGTGCCATCTGGTTGAATGAAAGTTGTGTCCTTGCCGAGTTGCTCCACGGAAATCACATTGATGGTGCCCTTGACCAGAAGGCCAACGTCGATGCCGCCTACATCGTTGCCTTCAACCAGAAAAGCCTGATAGTTGGGGCTGGGCTGGCCTGCGGCAACCGCATCGGAATTGACTTTGTCGGCGAGCGCTTGCAGCGTGGATTGATGCTCCATCTCTTCAACGCCGATAACATCCGGCATGTTCAGAACATTGCGGATGGCCAATGAAGCCTTGTTTAGCCGGTTGGCAAATGCCGTTGCGGTAAGCGCAACGTCACTGGTGCCCGCATCTTTTACCGTGTCAAAGAAGCGTTCCATGTTGAAGTTGGCGATGGTCAGCTCATTTGGCGCAGCACCCGGGACTGGAACAGCGCTCATGTTGCCGGTGGCCGTGGCCCCTGAATCGGGATCAGTGAGGATGGTGTAGAAGCGCGAATTGAAATCCAGCGGCCCGGTTAGGCTGGTAACGGTTGCGCCCGTGGTGACATCAAGCTTTACAGATCCGGTCTGCACCGCGGTATTTACGCGCAGGATTTCAGGATTAGTGTCCCAACGAGTGACAGTTGCCGGAGCGCCGGCGGGCAGCGGATCAGGCAGTTGCACTCCTGGCTCACGGAACGGCTGGGGAATTCCGGCAATCACGCCGAAGAAGACGCCATTGGAAGTTGAAGTGGCGTTCGCCTCGCTGAGATTGCCATCGGTCGGACCGCTCGCGGTCATCACGTCAACATGCACGCGCATGCCTTCGTATTTTTCGAGCTGATCGATCGGGCCGGCAGGATTCGTGTCCGCGGCAGTGAGCGTGACCGGCGTGGGCAGCGGATTGCCGCTGCTGATCAGCGAGACGGTTGGCGATCCGGAAATTTCAGTTGAAGACGGGCTGTTGGGATCGCTGCTGGGAATAAACTCAGCGACCGTGCCGACGACTTGGACCATGTTTCCGACCGTGGCGGTGGCCGTCGGTCGGCTTGAGGTGAAAACAAAGACGCCTTCAGAGGTGTTGGGATCGGCGTCAACGGCAGTGTCAGCGTTCTGAATGAAGAAGCCGTTCGACACCACGGCGGTTACGATTCCGGTGGTGGATACCAGACGGCCAGCCACGGGCGATGTGTCTCCCGGGCCTTGAATGTCATGAATCGAGAGGTTCAGCGGCGCTGTGGTAACGACCAGGGTAATCGTGGCGGAGCCGCTGCGGCCCTGCGCGTCAGAAATCGCGATGGGGAGAGACTTTGTTCCCGGCGTGGTGGTGACAGTGACCACAGTAGAGAATGAGAATGTGTTGTTTCCGGCAGTTACGTCGCCGTTGCTGCCATCGTCAAAGAACGGCTCAGTGGCGGAGCCGCCAATACTGCTCAGGTTCCCGGTTACAACAATCCCAGTGCTGCTGGGGTTAGCGCCCGGAGTTACCAGCACCGTGAGCAAAGTTGTGCCGCCCTGAAGCACTGAAGCGGGACTTGCCGCGCCGGCGCCGCTGGGATTGGTGGTACCAACCGGAGTGTTGCGTGGATTGGGCGCGCCCGTGACGAAGTCCGCGGTGTTGCTGTCAGTATCCTGAAGGCCGTTATTGCGGCGGAGATCGGCTGTGGTGTTGGTCAACGTGGGAGCAGCCGCCGTGCCTTCAAAACAAGAGGCTCCGCCCGAGCCGGTGCCGTAGCCTACAAAATCAACGATCGCGCCGCCCACCGGGCAGCCACCGGAAAGAGCGACCGTGCTGCTGACCAACGCGACCTTACCGGCCGTGGCGCTCATGGCGATATTGCCTGTGGCGTTAGGCGCCGGGAGATTTGTTGTGCCGCCTGCGCCCTGCGATTCCTGGATCAAAAAATACTGTCCGGGCGCGAGCGAACCGTTCAGTGCGGTCACCTGCCATGTGGTCCCGGCAGCCGCGGCGTATTGAACGGACCATCCGTTCAGATTTACCGTGGCGCCATCAGCATTGAAGATTTCAATGAAATCATTCTTGAAGGTGGACCCGGCATTGCCGCCGCCACCATAGACCTGGCTGATCACGATGCCGTTGGCGCTGGCTTTTACGGGCGTCGGCGGAGAAACCAGGAGAAAGCTGCAAAGAAGGAGAAGACACAAGGCAAGACGCAGGGAGAAGGCTTTTGTTTTCATAGGCTGCATGAGTATCAATGGAAGAGGACGAGAGCACAAACCAAAATCCTGTTAAAAACAAGATTTTTCTGTGGATAACCGGACAGTTCCATTTTGGGAATTCACCACGCGCTAAAACCAAGAGCCTTACCGCGGATAAATAAATATGGATGGAGATTGGGAAATGGGCAGTGTCCGTCCGCGTCCCCGCAGCACGGCCATCGGGAAGATGAATTTTTATGAAAAGCGATGATGATGGAGTGACACGGTCATCAATCGAGCTAAATGTGCCTGGAGCGCGACGCCGCAAGCAACGGTCGCAAAAAAATCCGGGGCCATTTGCGGCCCCGGAAATTTTTGTTGAAGCTCAAACGTTACTGGACGATCGTTACTGAACGTTCAAAGCAACGTCATCAATCACGAATGAGGTTTGCAGGCTGGTGTCTTCAGTTCCAGTGAACTTGATCACCACCGTCTGGCCGATGAAAGAGTTCATGCTGAATGACTTCTGGCTGTAGCCAGCCGCCTTGTTCAGGTTGGAGAACGTACCCAGGGTCGCCAGGACCGTGCCGCTGGTGTTCAGCACCTGGACTCTCAGGGTGTCGAACGCCGTGGTGGTAGTGGTTTCCGCAGTGTCAATGTGCAGCCAGAAGGTCAGGGTTGCACTGGTTTTTCCCGCAGGAATGGCGACAGTCTGTGAGGCTGTATCGGTATGAGTTGTGCCGTAGCCATCAAGCCAGGCGTCCTTGACTCCACTGTGCGGAGGCTCCGCCGTGGAGGTGTTTAGCACACCCGCGGTCAGAGTCCATGGAGCGGCGGTAGCGTTCTCAAAACCGCCGTTGCTGATAACGTTTGTCGTGCCTCCAGCAGCATTGATCGTGAGGCTGATTGTAGTGGTATGCGACAGGCTTCCGGAAACGCCGGTGATCGTGATTGTCGATGTTCCGGTGGTTGCCGTAGAGCTGGCGGTAAAGGTTAGAACGCTGGTTGAAGTCGTCGGGTTGGTGCCGAACGATGCGGTTACGCCTGAAGGCAGAGTTGAGTTCGAAAGCGTTACGCTTCCGGTAAATCCGCCGCTCGGGGTAACGGTAATCGTAGAGTTGCCGCTGCTTCCCTGCGTTACGCTCAAGCTGCTGGGCGAAGCTGACAACGAGAAGTTCGGCGTCGCCGTGGCATTGATCGTCAACGAAATTGACGTTGTGTGACTCAATGTCCCTGACGTTCCGGTGATCGTAACCGATGTCGTGCCCGTGGTAGCTGTGCTGCTGGCGGTGAAAGTCACCACGCTGGTGCCAGTCGTCGGATTCGTGCTAAAGCTGGCGGTAACGCCGCTCGGCAGCGCCGATGTTGAAAGCGACACGCTTCCCGTAAAGCCGCCGCTCGGAGTAACGGTAATCGTGGAATTGCCGCTGGTTCCTTGCGTTACGGTCAAGCTGCTGGGCGACGCGGACAGCGAGAAGTTCGGACCGGAGACGACTGGGAAATTCACGCAATTGCTGGCGGAGTTCGAGAACTCCAGCTGGATCGTATATGTGGTGCCATTGGCGACGTACGAACCTTGCTGGCCGTTGCAGATATCGCCAATTTCGCCATTGGTCATGTCATACCACGCCAACGGCGGGCCGAAGACGGTTGCGATCCCTACATCGGCGTCCGTCATGGCTTCCACCAGTTCATGGCTGGTAACCGACGTATAGTTTCCAAACACCGTCGACGTGCCGCAACCGCTCGAGCAACCGCTGCCTGCCTGCATGTCTGGCAGTACACCGTAGAGAACATTGTGCGATTGGAAAGTACTTGATGTAGTGCCGTGGTAAGCGCAGAATCCGCCCGCCTGGCAGCTATTGCTGCCGCCTTGCGAGATCGTTTTTCCCGGTGGGAAATAGATCATATAAAGCGTGTTCGGATTTCCCTGGGAATCCAGGACCGGCGCCGGAAGGTGACCCGCGGTGATTTGGGATAGAAGTTCTGACTGGATCTGCGTATCGGTAATTGTCGATCCGTTATTGCCCGCCGCCGGAACAATCTGGAACAATCCGGCGAACGTGCCGTTGCCAAACGTTTGGCCGGTGCCGCCGGAAACTGGTGTGTTGTACTGCTGCATCAGGGTGATGAGTCCGGTGCTGGTGATATCAGCAAAGAAATTGCCCATAGTGGGGGAAGTGTTACCGGCAACCTGCGAGTTATAGGAGCCGCTTCCGTACAGTACCTGTATCACCTGGACGTTGGAGATGATCGGTCCGCCGAAGTATGTCAGGTGCGCGCCGGCTGGGGCAGCAAAACCCACGGGACCCGGAGTCGCGTTCGGGTCACGCCATGGAACGCCATGAAACTTGGGCTGCAGGGTCATTACGGGCAGCGCCTGGCCGGAATTTCCGGCTGGCTGGTGGTGCGCTACTTCATCTGGATTGGATTGTGAAACCTGCGCCAGGGCGGGCAGGGCTGCGAAAATCAGGATTAGGCACAGCAACAACGCGGGACCGCGCAACAATCGGGACATTTTTGGCTCCTTGTGCATTCAAATGAACTTTCTTTCCTTGCGATTTTTTTCCGAGATAGTTTTGAAGCCCGATAAAAAAGGAGTTATGAAGACCGCAATCGTTTTACAAATAGCGCTACCAGGGACAAGGTTGACGTGCGTTTGATTTTCTTCGAAGCGTGGCGCGTTACGGAGGCCCCTGGGAATCGCGCAAGCGCGGCGGGACAGAACAACATCCACGCGGGGGCAACGTGTTGCTGAACATTTGTGATCTCCTGAATTCCGCTTGCGGCGACTGTGTGAACTCGATTCGAGCTGAGAGCGGCGGTGCGCCTATACGGTTCTCTTACTGTCGGCTGCGGTACATACTACTAAACCAGCAGAGACCCTGAATAAGTTTTTTTCGTACAGTGCCTCAAATATGCAAATTCCGTTCCAAATTGGAACTTAAGTAAGAGGACACTTATTTGCATTTGTGCGCGCGTATTTGAGCTGCGGGGTTCGAATGTCGCGCGATCGTGCCGATTGTCAGAGTTTTTATTTTCTCCGCTCGTCCGAGCCTTCCGTGTTTCCGTCACCAGGCCTTCGGCCTTGCGATGTCGGCAATCTCTCGCCCCCCGATCTTTTCCTGATCAGTGTTATCAGTGTTGATCAGTGGTAAAGTTCTCGCGGCCCTTAATTCCCATTTTGGAGCTGCTCCCTCGTTGTCGTTTCGACATTAGTTTATTTGCCAGAGTACACGCGCCAAGACCACATCCTCAGAAGCTCCCCGTCCGGATCACTACTTCTCCTTTTGAATGGCCGGAGAGCCTGAGGCCTTTGAGCAGATCAAGCGATCTGGATGAATTAGTTACTCTATCGGGCCGCACACCAGAGTTCCGCAGCCAGTCGGGCAGCCATGCTGGTCCACAGGCGGCTTTTGGTAGAAGCAGCCAGGAGGTGGCGCTGCGCAGTCAATTCTTCCGCAGAAAGATGCTGCAACCCCAACTGAAGAGGTACTGGAGGAGCAGCTGGGGCTCGCTGACTCGTAGAGTATTCCCTGAATACTCTTCATAAGGGAGTTCCGGTCAGAAATTACAACGCCGGCATGGGGGTTCGTCGCCTGCTGTGAAGCAGGTTCGGGCGCCGGTGTTTTGTTGTCGGCCGCGGCCTGCGCAAACATCTGCACTCCCGCGAACAACAGTAGAGGGACAAGCAACCGTATATAGCTCAATTTTCCTTGGATTCTCATTTCCATGGTTTCCCTTCGTTCAAATTTTGTTCCTCAAGATTCTACATACGACGTTTACTGGCTACACATTTTATAAAACGTTTTACTGCCACTGCTATCGTGTGCCGGCGTCGGTTTGCACAGCTGGAATCCCTTGCGAAGGCTAAAATAAGAACCACGATTCATGGACTACACCGAACAACGAAAATTCCTGAGATCCAGCCGAGCCTGGGGAGCGGCCCTGGTTCTGGTCTTGTTTGTCGCCGTTGCAGCGTGCATCCAGATCGGCAAGATTTCTGACCCTAAGTGGCTAGCGCTTTATGCCGCTGTTACCTCCGCCCTGGCGGTCTTTATTTATTACACGCCGGACTATTTACATTTGTCGGTCGATCCCGCGAAGCGTTCACGGTGGGCCGTAAAGATTCGCTGGAGAATAATCGCCGCTGCCTTGATCCTGAGCGCACTTCTGGCGTCGAATACCGGCGAGAGAGTGACGGCGGCAGCCGCCATCATCTGGCTCGTCGCTCTGAATCTGTTTGGCCGCAAGATGCCGCGCCGCTTGGTGCCGCTTTATTTCTGGCTGGGAGAAACTGCTCTGCTCACCTCACTGCTCCTGCTGGTTCGTTTCGATCTGCTGCTGGCCACTCTGTTGCTCGCGGCCGCCGCGCATCTCGCCATCACCGTGGCGGACAGGGCAAGCCTGCCATGGGTCGGAGCGGTCAGTGGTATGGGCCTGCTGCTGGTTCTGGTGGCGGCGTGGCGGCAACACATGGATATCACTTTTGCCGCGGCATTGGCTGTCCTGCTGCTGGTGGCGTCATTGGCAACAGCTTATCTCGTCCATCGCGCGGACGCGCGCAATGCGCAAAACGTCAAAGCGTCCATCCACGAACTGAACGCATTTACCGGCTACCCTGCGGAGCGCGTTCTGCACTTATGGGCGGTGAGCAATCAGGAGTTGGCCAAAAACTGGGAACTGGCGGCGATTGCTCCCGACGATCGCGACCGCCTGAAAGAGTGGTACCGGCAAAACTCAGAGCTATATCTGTTCGCGCTCTCCGGTTACAACCTTGAGTACAAGCGCATCCGCTCCAACTTAAATATGCTCAAGCGCGCGCACGGCTCGTGTCTCGACTACGGCGCCGGTAACGGCGAGCTTCTGCTGGAAGCCGCCCGCACAAACCGCGCCGTTTACTACGACGTAGAGGGCGAAACCATGCGATTTGCCCGCGAACGCGCCCGTCAGCGCAACCTGCCCATCGAATTTTTTCACACGAAAGAAGATCTGGCCGCGGGGGGCAAGAAGCGCGGGTTTGATACCATTTTCTCCCTCGACGTGCTGGAGCACCTGCCCGATCTTCCCGGAGAGCTCAGCTTCCTGGCCGCTCTGCTGAATCCGGGTGGCCTGCTGGTTTTCGACGTGCCTGCCGGCGCCACCAAGTCTCATCCTATGCACCTGAATCATCACCTTGATGTAGTGGCTTATATGCGCGCCCGGGGAATGAAGGATGAGCGGACCCTTTGGCAAAGACTGCCGTTCAGGAAAGAAGAGAAATATTTCTTCCGCGCTCCCAGGGATGCAAAACACGCGCTGGCTCCAGACGCAAGCGACGAAGCCGCTTCGGCTTGATCCCTCGGCAGATTCCGGTAGCTTTGGTTGCGTAACCCGTTTACGCTTTGGAATTAAGGTCTTTGGCCACTTTCTTCCAGAATTTATCGACATTTTTCCGTTTCGGGTGTAATGTTGTCCGGGTTTTACCGCTAAAATCGAAGAAACCTCCAAGGGCAGACAGGACCAGGACTTTTACGACCAGCCATAGGGCGGGTAAGTGTCCTTATTTGCAAGCATCTGTCCTCCCGAACTTATGGTCTGTCTGCAAACGGCTTTGTATGACCGCAAGAAGGCGCTGGATGATGCTGCGCTCCTTGCTTGTCTTTGATTTTCCTCGGAGTGTAAAAGGGACAATGTATGGCGCCTGATTATGATGTTTTGATTATCGGCAGCGGATTTGGCGGAGCTGTCACCGCCTGCCGTCTGGCGGAACAGGGAATGAAAGTTCTGGTGCTGGAGCGCGGGCGCCGCTGGGAAGTGAAGGACTACCCCAGCCAGAGCGGAGAAAACTGGATCTATAACAATGACCACCCGCAACGCGAACAAGGCTGGATAGACTGGCGCTTCTGGGGCAACATGACCGTGGTTGTGGGCGCTGCCGTGGGCGGCGGTTCGCTCATCTACGCCAATGTCTCCGCGCCTGCGCATCGTGAATGCTTTGATCAGGGATGGCCGCCTGAAATCACCTACCAGGAACTTTCCCCTTATTATGACCGCGTCGGAAAAATGCTGAATGTACAAACCCTTCCCGACGGGCAGCTTACACATCGCTTCAAATTGATGAAGGAAGCCGCCGAAAAAGCCGGCTACGGCGACCGCTTTACCAAAATGCCGGTCGCAATCACCTTTGATCCAAACTTTACTTATGATCAGCCTGATCCGTTCAACAACAAGAACAGCGTAAAGCACCTCAACGATCAGGGAGTGGAGCAGGGCACCTGCGTGCACTGCGGTAACTGCGATTTCGGCTGCCAGGTCCACGCCAAGAACACGCTGGACCTGAACTATATTCCCCAGGCCGAGAAATACCACGCTGAAGTGCGCCCTCTTCATTATGTGCGTTTCATCGAGCCGTCCGATGGCGGATATCGCGTCACCTTTGATCGCATCATTCCTGGCGGCGGCTTTTTTGGACAAGGGAAGCTGGTGCGGGGCAGCGAGACCGCGCGCAAAGTGATTGTCGCGGCCGGCTCTCTGGGTTCCACTGAACTGCTGCTGCGCTGTCGCGACGACTATAAGACTTTGCCGAAACTCAGCCCGTTTCTCGGGCACAACTGGAGTTCGAACGGAGACTTCCTTACCCTGGGCAGGTATCCGGAATCGCGCACCGTCGCTCCTTCATGGGGCCCGACGATAACGTGCTACATCGATTTCCTCAATAAGCCGTTCCAGGACCAACGGTTCGTGGTTGAAGATGGCGGGTTCGCGCCATTCCTGCGCGACTATCTGGAAAAGAAACTCAGTCAGGCGGAACACGGAATCAAGCAACCGCTTCTCAAGGCCATCCTGGATGCCATCGCCAGGGACCTGCGCAACGAAGATCCGCTTGGGAACGTCATGCCCTGGTTCGCCAACGGCGTGGACAAATCGAATGGACGGTTCTATCTGGGACACAAATGGTGGTGGCCGTGGGGCAAGAATCTTGAGCTTGACTGGCCGAAAGATCTGGAGCCGACTGACGCCATCATCGCCATGCACACCCTGCTTTCAAAAGTTACCGGCGGCAAGGAATGGGTTTCGCCCACCTGGACCGATTTGAAGTGGCTCATCACTCCCCACCCTCTGGGCGGATGCAACATGGGCACGGAAGCCAGCAACGGTGTTGTCGACCACGCCGGCTCAGTCTTTGGCTACCCGGGTTTGTACGTGGCCGATGGCGCGATTGTTCCTGAAGCCATCGGAATCAACCCGTCGCGCACCATTGCGTGCCTGTCAGAGCGGATTGCGCACCTTATCGTCACTGAGGATAAAGGACGCGCCAGACCTGCTGTTGCGGGAGTCTGATCGAGCGCTTTTCGTGCAGCTTTTCGTTACGCGGGAATTTGCGCTTGTGGAGTTGCAGGGCGCGGACTATAGTACCGCACTGGACAGCATATGGCTTCTTCAACCACAACGTTACTGCGTAGAATCAACCTTATCGGCAATGGGCTGGCATTTCTCTTCATTGCCGGTTACATCTTCTTTAACATCGAAAACGCCGCATATCTTTACGGCTATACCCTCAACGGCGTGGACGGCCACAATGAATTCCGGGCCGTTTACATGGGTTTCTGGATTGGACTCACCATCCTGTTTTTCGCCGCGGCATGGAAAATTGACGTGCCGATTCTTGGCGATATCGCCGCGCTGATGGTTTTGTTGCAGGCACTCGGACGGATCCTTAGCTTCCTACTAGACGGTAAACCGAGTGAGCGCTTCATTATTGTCTTCTTCCTTGAGCTTATCAGCAGTGTGTTCGGCCTGCTGATGCGCCCCAAAATATCCACATCGTAGCGGTTGAGCAGACCGCATGTATTTTAGGTCTTGAGTGGTTGGGCCTTATCTTTTGTCAGCCTCTCACGGAGTTCCAGCATTGATTGTGTGACTTTATCGATCTCGCTGGCGCGAAAGCCATCGGATATTTGGGGTAAATATTGTCTGAACGCAAGCTTCGTCTCTTCTGCGAATTCCACGTTTCCATTGGAAAGTATCTTCACTCCATCGGCGACTGCAATTCTTTCATTCCATGCAATTGCCTCGCACTCTGAAAGATTCGTCGGTAAATTCAGTTCCATGCGTGCACCCACTATGTGCACCGGATATCCTCCGGGAAGCCCAAATGGGCCGGGTACGTGGGTTTCCGCATCGCGCTCATCAACAATGTTGCGCAGCAAAACAGCGGCTGTACATCCAATTACTTTATTCACCTCTAAGCCGCTGCTAATCCGTTGGCTTGCCAGCAAGCCGGTTACGTTCTCGCAATGCTTCCCATCGACCCAGGCCTGTGCTTCATCCACTCCGGGTTTTGGTGCGTATAAATGCAGGTGATGGGCCATGACCTGCAATCGCTGGCCGGGCATAAGACCAAGAGAAGACCGCAAGCCTGCTGCCACAAGAGCAATATTGCCGATGCCGCAAAAGACAGGGAGGTCAAGGGCGCGCAAGAGCGGATTGACTGCATCAGGATAGCAACCATTGATAAAAAGCACTGGTCGTGAATGCGCGGCCACGGCTTTGGCAAATTTGATTGCAAAAGCTGCCTGTAATGGCAAAGTGAAACCAAATCCCGCGCTGCTGAGCAGATGCGTCCATGTTGAAGGCTGGTAAATCCATTCCCAGGGAGAATAATAGGAAGCACAGTTAACGACTACGTCAGGTTGAATCGACGAAAGCAGACTGCCGGCATCACCTGATGCGGCGTCAAATTCCACGGAGTCAAATTTCACCGGCGATTGCGCGCTTGCAGCCTTGGCGCGTGCAACATAGATGATCTCATTCAATTGGTCTCTGGACCGGGCGCAAACTATCACGCGATGAGGCCGGGATAATAGTAGGGCCAAAGAATAAGAGATGGCCCGCGCCAAAGATCCGCTGCCGACGATCAGGATGGTTGCGTCCATGAAACTTGTTCCGCCTCGTCCGGTTACTCTTCTCTCAGGGCCACAATCGGATCAACCAGGGTGGCTCGCCGCGCGGGAAGGTAACAAGCGCAGAGTGAAATAACAATCAATGCTGCAACCACACCCACCAACGTCATGGGATCGTAAGCAGGAACGTTGAACAACAAACTGGATACATAACGAGTGAGGAGGAATGTGCCTGCCAGTCCAATCGCCACACCTATCAGCGTCAGGCGCACACCGTGGGCCAGGACCAACTGCAGGACACGGCCACGCGACGCCCCAAGCGCCATCCGGAGTCCGAGTTCCCGAGTGCGCTGGGCAACCGAGTATGCCATAACGCCGAAAATGCCAACCGCCGCAAGCACCAGAGCGATGCCGGCAAAGACCGCCAACAGAACGGTGCGAAATCGCGGCTGAGAGATGGACTGCGCGATGTTCTCTTCCATGCTTCGGATTGCGGTAATCGGTTGATTAGGATCGATGTTATGCACTGCCGAGCGTAAGGAATTGGCTTGCGCCAAAGGGTCACCGGCTGTGCGTACAACCAGTGACAGCGTCGTGACTGGAAGCACCTGGTCTGCCTGGCGATAAGGAAGATACATCTCCAAAGAAGACTCGGTGGCCAGAGACTGCTTCACATCAGCAGTTATCCCGACAATCTCCATCCAGGGAACAATGGGATTGGGATTAGGTGCGGCTCCCACCTGGATGTGCTGTCCGATCGGCGATTGGTTCGGAAAATGGGTACGCGCGAAGCTGGAATTGATGACAACTACTGCGGGAGCTCCTTCGCGATCTCGATCTTCGACCCATCGGCCGGCGATGAGCGGCACTCCCATGGCTTTTAAGTAGCCTGCGCTGACCACACGATAGCCGGTGATCGTGTATTCCGCAGGCGACCGGGGAGGCCGACCCTGAATATTAAAGTGGAGAGCCGACCCCGTGCCGGTTACCGGCAACACGGAGACGGCCCCAACCGAACGCACACCGGGCAAAGCCGACACTTGCTCAAAGAGGCGGTCAAAGAAGTTCAAGCGCACATTCCGATCACTGTACGCCGCAGGCGAACGCACTATGTTCGCGATCAAGATGTGATCAGTAGAGAAACCCGGAGAGACCTGGGAGAGGCGCGCGAAGCTCTTGAACAGAAGGCCCGCGCCGACTAGCAGCAACATTGCCAACGCGATCTCAGAAACAACCAGGGCCGAGCGGGTACGCAAAACGGCGCGCACAGAGCCGCCGCGGTTGGTCTCATTCAGGGTTTCACGCAGGTCAATGCTCCACGCATGGCGCGCGGGCGCCAGCCCGAACAAAATGCCGGCAACAAATGCAACCAGGGCAGTAAAGCCCAGTACCCAGGGATCAATAGAAATGCTATTACTGCGGGGAAGGCTGCTTCCCGCCAGCCGCACTAAAAGAGGTACTGAGGCCCAAGCCAGGACAAGGCCCAGAGCGCCGCCGGCAACAGCCACCAGGACGCTTTCCGTCAATAGCTGGCGAATAATGTCGGCGCGCCGGGCCCCCAGAGCGATACAGACTGCCATCTCGCGCCGCCGCCCAGTGGCGCGGACGAGCAGAAGATTGGCGACATTGGCACACGCAATCAGCAGCACAACTCCCACTGCGCCGATCAAGACCCAAAGCGCCGTGTGAACGTTCTGCACAATCTGCTCCAGCATGGGATCGACCAGCGACGTCACATTGTCGTTGGTCTCCGGATATTTCTGCTCCAGCCGTTTGGCAATGACGGTCAACTCTGAGCGGGCCTGCTCGAGTGAAACATCCGGCTTCAAACGGGCTATAGGCAAGATTCCAGGATGCCAGCTACGATCATCCGGCAGCGTTCTGGCCCAGGGCTCAAACGGCAGAAAGACATCTGCTGCCTGCTGAAGAATCTCGAACTGGGGCGGCATCACGCCGATAATGGAATAACTCTGATTATCCAGTGTGATGGTCTGGTTAAGTACGCTGCGCGAAGAAGAAAACCGCCGTTCCCAGAGACTATGGCTAATGAGCGCCACAGGGGCCGCCCCCGGCTGATCTTCCGCGTCAGAGAAGCCGCGGCCCAGTTCCGGCTTGACTCCCAACAGGTCAAAAAGATTGGCGGTAACATTTTGCGAGGGCAGCCGTTCGGCCTCGGCGTCCCCTGTCATCGTCATCTGATTGTTGCGTACCGCTCCCACCGCTTCAAAGGAATGGCCCTCATCGCGCCAGTCCTTGTAATTGAGGTAGGAGAGCGACAGCCTGGGAAACTGCGGCCAATGTTCAGCAAGCAACATGAGTCTTTGCGGATCGCGATATGGAAGAGGTCGAAGCAGGACAGCATTGACGATGCTGAACATCGCGGTGTTCGCGCCGATTCCCAACGCCAGCGTGAGCACGGCTACAACGGAGAATCCGGGGTTATTTTTTAGCCTGCGAAGGGCGAGTCGAAGATTCTGTGCGAGCGTAAGCATCCGGCCTCCGGAGTGTGTACCAGCAAATTCAAAATCGATTCAAATCAAATCAAGCAGTATAGCGAGGATTGCTCTATTGGCGTTTTGCCAACAAGATTGAACTCGTGTCACTTCCGTAAGCCAGAAGAACTACTATTGTCTGATCGCATGGGCAAAATCAACTAGGAGGGATTAAAAACTTTCAGAGTCCTCCCGGCAGATGCAAGCAATGCCCTCCAGCGTGCAAAGTCTCCGGCGTTTTCGGTCACGAGTGTTGCCCCCGCACGTACCGCTTCCGTTGCAATCAGCAGATCGCGAAAATGGTGCACAAAGTCCATCTTTCCAAAACCGCTGCGAGCGCGACGAAGCAGAATGCCGGTATCAATCCATGCAGGCGCAGGTGGTGATGAGAAGTGGCCCAATGCATGGTGTGCGCGGCAAAGTTCATCGAGAACTCGCTTTTCCCGCTGGTCGTGTGTGCCTGCATACAATTCTGCTGCTACCACTGCCGTTAGCACAGTCCGTTGAAAGACCCGAGAGTCTTCGCTCAGCCAAAGGTAATCCTCTCCCCGGCTGAACCGGATGTAAATGCCCGTATCGAACAAAAGGAGGCCGTCCGGAAGTGGAATCATGCCTTCTTTGCTGGAACGCGGTTAAAGATGTCTATTAGCCCCCTTGTCTTTCGCAGGCTCCGCAGGGCCTGAAGACCCATTTCCACTGCCAGACGTTCGTCGATTATCAGCCGCACCGCCTCAGAATTACTCCGCGATCGGAGCGCCTTGCGAAGGCGGCGAACTTTCTCAACTTCAAGCAATAGATTGGTACGTGTCATTCCTGCTTTACCCACGATTTCCTCCGGTGTGTAGGATTAGATACAATTATACACAATAGACGAATAGCGATACCCGATTGGAAAAACTCCTCCGCCGTTCATTGCACCGCAAGAGCGGCTTTGAGTTCTTCCGATGTCATCCGGTGGATCCTAAGCCAAATCGTCGCTATTTTTTCCAATTCCTCCGGGTTGCGCCCGGAAATAGATTGTAGTTTCTGCGCAAACTCCATTAGTACCGAATCCTCAAGCAGGGTCCGCACAGAAAGTTCCGTCTGGAAGCACTCATTCACGCGGAACAGCACGCGGAGCGCGAGCAGGGATTGTCCGCCCAGCGCGAAGAAGTCATCGTGACGGCCCACCCGCTTCAATTTGAGGACCTCCGCCCAGATTTCTGCCAGGGCGGTCTCAAGATTTCCCTGTGGCGGCACATACTGGCGCACTGCATACGCATTCCCCGCGGGCGACGGCAAAGCCTTACGATCCAGCTTGCCATTCGGCGTCAATGGAAGCGACTCCAGCAACACATACGCTGCCGGCACCATGTGCTCCGGCAAACGCCCGGCGAGGAACGAGCGCAGATCGGAGGACCGGGATTCGGAATCAGGAAGAGTGTGCGGAGTTGAAAGAGAATAGTAAGCCACCAGACGCTTCTCTCCAGGAGTATCCTCCCGCGCTATCACTAACGCTTCCTCCACTGCCGGGTGCTCCTGTAGCCGCTCTGCTATCTCTCCAAGCTCAACTCTGAATCCGCGGATCTTCACCTGGTCATCATTCCGTCCCAGAAATTCCAGGTTCCCGTCCGCCAGCCACCTGCCTAGATCGCCCGTCTTGTACATGCGAGCGCCCGCCTGTGCTGCATACGGATCGGGCACAAAACGCTCCGCCGTCAGTTCATCGCGGTTCAGGTATCCCCGCGCCACTCCTGCTCCGCCGATGTACACCTCGCCCGCTACTCCAATCGGAACTGGTTCTCCCCACTTATCCAGGATGTACACGCGCGTATTCGCAATCGGCCGCCCGATCGGCACGGATTGTCTGCCCAATGAGTGGACACAACGGTGCACGCTCGCCCACACCGTAGCTTCGCTGGGTCCGTACTCGTTGAATAGCTCAATCTGGGGTTCCTGCCGAAGTGACGTTGCCACTAAGTCCGGGGGGCAAACCTCGCCGGCAACGATCACCCGGGAAAGCTGTTTCTTCTTTTCGCCGCCAACGGAATATTCCAAAAAGTGCTTATATAAGGATGGAACACAGAGCAGGCTTTCCACTCCCAGGCGCTGCACCTCCTGGTTGAGACGCAATGGATCGCGAACTACATCGCCATTGGCGATGATTAGCGTACCCCCATGGAGAAGACTTCCAAAGATACCCGCCACTGAACTATCAAAGGAGATGGAAGAGAGCAGCAAAAAACGACCCGATTCACCATAAGCCAGTTTCCTGGCAAAGGTTGAACTCACAACATTCTGGTGGCTCACCATCACGCCTTTGGGCTTGCCTGTGGAACCAGAGGTGTAAAGGACATAGGCCAAATGCCCATGCCCGATTCTGAGTTTCGAACTGGCAGGCTCCAGGTTGCTTTCCGGTTGGCTGCTCCAGACAGCATCCGTCAAATCCAGTGTGGGCAGGCCGGGCAATGGCCCCAACCGCTCCCTTACTTGAGCTTGCGTCAGCAGGGCAACCGGGTCACTATCCTCCAGCATGTACTGCAAACGTTCCTGCGGATAGTCTGGATCCAGTGGCACATATGCGCCTCCTGCCTTGAGTATGGCCAGAAGTCCTACGATCATCTCCAGGCCGCGCTCCACGCAGATGGCCACACGCGCTTCCGGCCTCACGCCCAGGACCTGGAGATAATGCGCTAGCCGATTCGCTTGCCGGTTTAGTTCCCCATACGTCAACTGCCGGCCTTCATATTCCACCGCCGCCGCTTTTGGCGTCTTCTCCATCTGCTCCTCAAACAACTCGTGAACGGTCTTGTCCCACGGAAATTCAACCGCAGTCTCATTCCACTCGTACAGGATCTGCTCTCGCTCGCTCTCACTGAGCAGGCTCAGCCGATCCACCATCTCCCACTCATGCGCTACCATCCCCTCCAGCAGCCTGCGGAAATATTCCCGATAGCGCCTGATGGTGCCGGGCTCAAACAACGAGGTGGCATATTCCAATTCGCCGGTAATCGTTCCATTTGCCTCACGCATAAAAAGCGTCAAGTCGAATTTTGCCGGCTGGTAAGGCAGCGACTCCAGCGGCTTCACTTCCACCCCGCCCAGCATCATGGCCGCTTCCGGCGCGTTCTGCCAGGCGAGCGAAACTTGAAACAAGGGATTGTGGGCCAGACTCCGCTCAGGCCGCACTATGTCCACTACCCGCTCAAACGGCAGATTCTGGTTCTGTTGCCCTCCCAGGGCCACTTCCTTCACCCGCTTCAGCAACTCTTTCACTGATACTGCGCCGCTTACATCCACCCGCAGGGCCAGAGTGTTTGCAAAAAATCCAATCAATCCTTCAATCTCTGCCCGTCCCCGGTTTGCCACTGACGTGCCAAGCACCACTTCCGCCTGCCCTGATAGGCGCGCGAGCAATGCTGCCCAGCCCGCCAGCAGCGTCATATATAAGGTTGTTCCCTGCCGCCAGCTCAGCTCTTTCAACCCCGCCGTGAGTCCGTGCTCCAGCACCAGTTCCTCGATTCCTCCTCTATAGTCCTGCTGCGGCGGTCGTGCGTGGTCCGTGGGCAACTCAAGGAACGCGGGGGCGCCCTGCAAAGCCCCTTTCCAGTACTCGCCCTGCTGCCGCAGTAACTCTCCTTCCAGCCACTCCCGTTCCCACATCGCATAGTCTGTGTACTGGACCGCTAGTTCCGGTAATGGATCCTCTTCCCCGCGACGGAAGGCGCTATACAATTTGCTCAATTCATTACGGAAGACCCCAAGCGACCACCCGTCAGAAACGATGTGGTGCATCGTGATGAGCAAGGTGTGCTCATCCTCGGACTCGCGGACCAATAGCCCGCGAATCAACGGCCCGGTTTGCAGATTGAAAGAAGCGTTAGCATGCTCTGTGAGAAGACGATTCAGTTCCGCCGGTGCGTCACGATGCCGGCGCAGATCGCGCTCCACCAGATGAAACCGGCTGTCCGCGGCGGAGGCAATTCGTTGCACAGGCTCTCCGTCCAGCAAGACAAAAATAGTCCGCAAAGCCTCATGCCGCGCCACAATCCGGTCCAGCGCTCGCCGCAAAGCTGCCGCGTCCAGCTCGCCCCTCAAATGCAAGCCCCAAGGCACGTGATATGCCCTGCTCGCTTCTTCCATCTGGGCCAAAAAGAACAAGCGTTGTTGCGCAAATGACAAAGGCAGCCGCGTGCCTCGCTCCACCCGCACAATCGGCGGCAGTTGGGCCGGCATTGCGCCCTTCAGACTACCGGCCAGATCAGCCAGCACCGGGTGCGCAAACAGATCGCTTGCCGTCATGTCCACACCCAACCCTTGCCGGATGCGCGTCACCATTCGCGCCGCCAGAAGTGAGTGTCCGCCCAGGGCAAAAAAATGATCGCGGCGCCCGACTTGCTTTATCTGGAGCAATTCGGCCCATACTTTCGCCAGTATCCTCTCCGTCTCCCCCTGTGGAGCTTCGTATACTTGCGTCGCATAGGCATTTGCTCCCGGGGCCGGCAATGCCTTGCGGTCGAGTTTACCGTTGGCCGTCAACGGCATCTGATCCATCCGCACATATACCGCCGGCACCATATATTCCGGCAGTTTTGCTTCAAGCCAGCGACGAAGTCCGGGCGTTAGAGCTTCAGCCAGCCGTGGCTTCAATGGATCGTTGGAGTACACGTGCAGCGGCCCCAAGAGCGTAGTCTCCCCAGGAAACCTCACGCTCACGGCCTTCTTCGCACTCTTGCCGTCTCCACATCTGCGGAACAACACATCACAGAGCCCGGCCCCGCTTTGAGACCAGCGGACCTCGATGGTGTAAGGCAAATCTTTTTTGAGTGACCAGATGTCTTCCAACTCGACTGCGCATTGCTGTTCACCATCTAACTGCCGCCGCAGTTCACCCACGGTAACCGGGCGATGGCTTGACCGAAGAAATTGGCTGGCGATGACATCACGCTGAACCCGAGCGTTGGGAATACCTGCAACTCCCAACAGCTCAGGGTTGTCCCGACCCAATATCTCTCGCAGCCGCTCCAGACTTAAACTCTCAGCGCTCCAATCCATCCAGGGACATTCCAAAAGCGGGACAGGACTGCCCACGTGAAGCACGACATCATAGCGGAAGCTGGTGAGTTCATTGTGCGCCCGGCCTCTTTTCAAATTGATTTCCACTCGGCTGATTTGCGGCAGGCGCTGGGGCAGTGCGGTGAAAAAATCCGGAGAAATAACCAACTGGCCTTCCTGCTGAATGCTCTTTTGCACGCGGTGCCAGAGGGCATCACAACTCAGGGAATCGGTCCCTTCGTATAGTTGTACAGAGGTGTGAAAAGCCTCCAGCAACGAATAATTGCGCACGTCTCCTATGAAGATTGCGCCGCCCGTCTCCAGTGTCTCTACTGCGCCGGTCAAAACTATCATCAGGTACTCAAGGTCGGGGAAATACTGGACCACTGAGTTCATCAGCAGCAGGTCAAATTTCTGCTCCTTGCTGATGTCTCCAAGCTCATGCGCCGGCTTGTGCTCCAGCACAACCTGGGGCATGTGCAGTTCAGGATGCCGTAACTGTTGACGCACAAAATTCAGCTCCGCCACAGATATGTCCGTTCCCCGGTACAAAGCGCATTCAGGGGCAATGCGGAACAGCAACATACCCGTGCCACAGCCAATTTCCCAAACCCGTTGCGGGCGCAACGCCTTAACGCGCTCCACTGTCCGGTCCAGCCACTCGCGCATTTCTTGTGCCGCAATGGGCTGCCCGGTATAGAAGCTGATCCAGCCAGCAGTATTGAACGTGGGGTCTGCAATGGAGGCCGATTCATTACAGATTGCGTCGTATGTGGTTGCCCATCCATTCACCTGCTCAGCCTTCAGCGTTTCCCGTGTGCCATACGCTCCACTACCTCGGTAGGCGCTGTCCATCACGTAATAAGCCACCAGATGCTTCTCTCCGGGCACGTCCTCCCGCGCTACGATCACCGCTTCCCCCACCGCCGGGTGCTCCTGTAGTCGCGCTGCAATTTCTCCAAGTTCAATCCGGAACCCGCGAATCTTCACCTGGTCGTCGCTGCGCCCCACAAATTCCAGGTTCCCGTCGGCCAGCCATTTCCCCACATCACCTGTTTTGTACATGCGCGCGCCGGCTTGTCCCGCATAGAGGTCAGGCACAAAACGCTCCGCCGTCAGATCGTCACGGTTGAGATACCCCCGGGCCACCCCTGCTCCGCCAATGTAGATCTCTCCCGCCATTCCCACCGGCACCGGATCCATCTTCTTATCCAGGATGTACACACGCGTGTTCGCAATCGGCCGCCCGATATGCGCTGCGAATCCGTCTTCCCGCTTCATCCTCACCCACGTTGAGTAGGTCGTGGTTTCTGTGGGGCCGTACAAGTTGCAGATCTGCTTCACTTCGGTATCGGCAAAAATTCTTTCCACCAGTTCCCGCTTCAACGGTTCCCCAGCTACATTGACTACCTGTACTTCTCGCGGGATTGTTTTCTCTTCGAGCAGCGCCTTCATTACCGATGGCACGGTATTCATGAGAGTCACATCCATCTCTCCCCCCGCCAAATCCAGCGCATTGGAGACCATGTGGATGCTGCCTCCGCTTGTCAGCGGGACAAAGCACTCGTACACCGCCAAATCAAAGTTAAAGGAACTGGAAAACAATGTCCGCCGTAGCACCTCATCGCTGAAAACCTGGTGCGCCCAGCAGATCAGGTTGACGGTGTTGCGATGCTCCAGCATCACGCCTTTAGGCACACCCGTTGAACCGGAGGTATAAATCACATAAGCAAGATGTTCCGGCGTCAGTCCCACGCTCGTGCGATCCGGATTTATTTCTGCC
>Ga0207693_10001236_pt1 | contig 22780 bp, 20 predicted proteins | sample LARL81metaG_FD_184347 | JGI IMG/M metagenome (GOLD analysis project Ga0207693, IMG submission 184347) | Corn, switchgrass and miscanthus rhizosphere microbial communities from Kellogg Biological Station, Michigan, USA - LAR L8-1 metaG... | ecosystem: Host-associated > Plants > Roots >... | reverse complement strand
GCTGCGGGGCAGGGATTCGAACCCCAACTTCCTGATCCAGAGTCAGGCGTCCTACCATTAGACGACCCCGCAACGGGTCGGGTGGGCAGTGTAGCGCCGGGCTAAGCCCTAGATCTCGAGCCGGTAGATCGGCACGAGGCGCTGCTCGGTCTCCGTGTCGATGTGCGCCACGACCTCGACGTACGGCTCGAGCCCGCTGCCACGCAGCTTCGCCTTCAGCAGCCCGTCGACCTGATAGAGGCCCGACGAGTTGTTCATCAGGATCTCGATCTTGATCGGCCGGTCCTCGCCGTCCGTGATCGTCACGTCGTCGATCGCAGCGGCCGAGAGCGAGTGCATCGACACGCTGCCCTTCTCGAACGGGATCCGCGAGCGGCCCTTAGCCATGTCGAGCGCGTCGGCGACCCGGACGATCCCCGCGTCGACCGTCAGCGGCTGGCCGTCGGAGCGGTGGCTGATGATCGCGTCGAGCACCTCCGACACGATCACTGTCTTGTCCGGCTCCTCGTAGAGACCGTCGAGCAGCTGGCGCAGCTTCGGCTCCGAGAGGAAGAGCGAGAAGTCTTCGTGACCGTGGCGGTTGATCGACATGCCGACACAGTGGAAGAGAGCCGACAGCACCACGACCACCTCGGCGTCGTCCTGCTCGAGCCCGAAGTCGCGGACGAGGGCCGGCTCGATGCCGTGCTTCGTGAGTTGCCGCAAGAGCTTGAGCGCGATGTTCGTGACGATCTGGATGTGCACCCAGGAGTGGTCGTTGATCTGCATCCGCGCGACCGCGTTGACGTTCGAGACGTGCCACCAGCCCTTGACCTGGTCGTCGGCGTTGACGCGTTCGATGATCGTGCGGAGCTTGCGGTTGCCGCGGACGGGGACGTTGATCCGCATCCGCGCGACCGCCTCGGCCGGAGTGAGGCGCGTTTCCTGCTGGGCCTCCTCCGAGACAGGCTGTTCGATCCGGTCCTCGATCTCCTTGTCGATCGCCATTGGTGCAGTCTGACGGATGTGCCATGAATACCGCCATGGCCGCCGTGGACGCCCACCCCGTCCGGCTCGTCGTCGAAGACGATCTCGAGCGGAACCGCCTCACCGTCTTCTTCCGGCTGATCCTCGCGATCCCGCAACTGATCTGGATCTCGATCTGGACCATCGGGATGATCTTCGTCGTCATCGTCAACTGGTTCGTGACGCTGATCGCCGGGAGCCCCGCCCCGACGCTGCACCGGTGGACATGCGCGTACCTGCGGTACGGGACGCACCTCAACGCCTATCTCTACCTCGTCGCCAACCCCTACCCCGGGTTCACGGGGGAGGAGGGTGAGTACCCGATCGACCTCAAGCTTCCGGAGCCCGGGCCTCAGAAGCGGTGGAAGACGCTCTTGCGGCTCTTCCTCGCCATCCCGGCGCTCGTGCTGGCGTCCGCGCTCGGTGGCGGGTTCAGCGTGGGCTACGGGTCCTCCCGGGGCAACGGCGGCACCCGGTACTCGGCGGCCGGCAGCCGCGGCGCCCTCTCCCTGACGTGCGCCGTCCTCGGCTGGTTCGCCATCCTCGCGCGCGGCCGCATGCCGAAGGGGCTGCGCGACGCGTCCGCCTACGGGATCGGCTACGGCGCGCAGGCGCTGGCGTATCTCCTCCTTGTCACCGATCGCTATCCCGACGCCGACCCGACCGCGATGCTGCACGAGGTCGACCGCCCGCCCGAGCACGTCGTGCGGCTGGTGGGCAACGCCGACGACCTGCGCTTCTCGCGCGTGACCGTCTTCTTCCGGCTTCTGCTCGCCGTCCCGCACATCGTCTGGCTGCTGCTCTGGGGGATCGTGACCGTCTTCGCCGTGGTCGCCAACTGGTTCGTGACGCTGTTCCGCGGGACTCCGGCGCGAGGCCTTCACGGGTTCATCACGCGCTACGTGCGTTACACGCTCCACGTGTATGCGTTCGTGTATCTCGTGGCCAACCCGTTCCCGGGCTTCACCGGGGAGGCGGGGAGCTATCCGATCGACCTGGTCGTCCCGGAGCCCACGCGCCAGAATCGGTGGAAGACGGGCTTCCGTCTCATCCTCGCGTTTCCGGCGTTCCTCGTCAGCGCCGCGCTCGGCTACGGGCTCCTCGTCGCCGCCGTCCTGACGTGGTTCGTCGCACTCGCCCGCGGCGCCGCGCCGTGGGGCCTGCGCAACTACTCCGCGTACTCGCTGCGCTACCAGGCGCAGGTGAACGCCTACGTGACCCTGTTGACCGACGCGTATCCGCACGCGAGCCCGCTCGAAGGCGCGCCGGAGCCACAGGACGACTTCGCCGAAGCCGCCGCGGCGTGAGCCGCAGACTGCCGCTGCTCGCCGTGCTCGCCGCGGCGTGGGCGGTCGCGGTGTGGCTGCTCTGGCGCTCGTCGCTTCCCGCCTACCACCTACCGCCTCTCGATCCGCGCACCCTCTTCTCGCCTCAGGTCCTGCATCGGGCGGACGACTACAGCGACGGCGCGCGTCTCCTCTGGCTCGGGAACGTGGTCGCCGAGCTCGTTGTGCTCGGTGTCTACGCGATCTACGGCATCCGCTTCGCCCGGGAATCCGCGGCCGGCCCGATCGGCACCGGGATGCTGCTCGGGATGCTCGGGTTCGGCCTCGTCTGGGCGGCCCAGCTCCCGGTCGCCGTGCTCAGCGTCTGGTGGCGGCACCGCTACGGCCTCGACGGCAGCTACGTGCAGGCGACGATCGGGAACTGGCTCGCGCTCGCCGGGGCGTTCCTCTTCCTCTCGTTCGCGCTCGCGATCGTGATGGGCCTCGCGCGCCGCATCGGCCGCTGGTGGTGGCTCGCCGCAGCGCCCTTCTTCATCGGGCTGGCGATCCTGTTCGCCTTCGTGACGCCCTGGCTGCTCGGCGGTCGCGCGTACCACGCGCCGTACGTCCAGCGCCTCGAGCGGGTCGAGCATGTTCAGCACGTTCCGGTCCGGGTGCTCGACGGGTTCGACGAGCCGAATGCGTTTGCGACCGGCCTCGGGGTCAGTCGCCGCGTCTTCCTCTGGAGGCCGATCGTCGTGCCGCCGTTCACGCCGCGCATGGACGAGTTCGTCCTTGCGCACGAGCTCGGGCACCTGGCGCACAACCACATCTGGAAATCGCTCGCCTGGTACGCGCTGTTCGCGTTCCCCGGCGCCTACCTGATCGCGCTCGCGACCCGCCGGCGTGGAGGGATGGGGGTTCCGGAAGCGGTCCCGCTCGCCATCTTCGTGCTCGTCGTCCTCCAGCTTCTCCAGCTGCCGCTCCAGAACGTGATCAGCCGCCACCTCGAGGCGGAGGCGGACTGGTCCGCTCTGCGCGCAACGCACGACCCCGCCGCCGGCCGGCAGCTCTTCGAGCTGTTCGGGTCGGAGACGCTCGAGGATCCGAGCCCCCCGTGGTGGGACTACGTCCTCCTCGAGAACCACCCGACGCTGCTACAGCGGATCGAGATGACGCAGTACTACAGGACCTACGCGGCCGCCCAGTCGCCGTAGAGGCTCGTGTAGAGACCCTGCTTGGCTAGGAGCTCCTCGTGCGAGCCCTGCTCGATCACCTGTCCGTGCTCGAGCACGACGATCAGGTCGGCGTCGCGGATCGTCGAGAGGCGGTGGGCGATCACGAACGAGGTGCGGTCAGCGAGGAGCGTGCGCAGCGCTCGCTCGATCGTCCGTTCGGTGCCGATGTCGACCGAGGACGTCGCCTCGTCGAGGATCAGGAGGCGTGGGTCGGCGAGGAGCGCGCGTGCGAACGCGACGAGCTGGCGCTGGCCGAGCGACAGTCGTGATCCGCGCTCGCCGAGCTGTGTCTCGTAGCCGTTCTCGAGCCGGAGGATGAAGTCGTGGGCGCCGACCGTCTGTGCGGCGCGGACGATGTCGCCCTGCGATGCGCCCGGCCGTCCGAAGGCAATGTTCTCGGCGACGGTGCCGGCGAAGAGGAAGCCCTCCTGCGGCACGATCCCGAGCTGGTGACGCAGCGATTCCAGCGTCACGTCGTTCAGGTCACGGCCGTCGATCGTGATCCGGCCGGACGTCGGCTCGTAGAAGCGCGCGAGAAGCTTCGCGATCGTCGACTTGCCCGCGCCCGTGTGGCCCACGAGCGCCACTGTCGTCCCTGCGGGGACGTCGAGGTCGATCCCGTGCAGCACCTCCTCGCCGACCTCGCCTCCGCGCAAGCCGTAAGCGAAGTGCACGTCCTCGAAGCGGACATGTCCCTCGATGTGCGGCAGAGGCAGCGCGCCGGGCCGGTCCAGGACCTCCGGTGTCTCGTCGAGCACCGCGATGATCTTGTCGAGGGCAGCGGTCGCGGAGAGGAACGTGTTGTAGAGCTGCGACAGCTGTTGCACCGGGTCGAAGAAGTTGTTGATGTAGAGCATGAACGCGAAGAGCGTTCCGAGCGCGATGGCGCCCTGGAAATAGAGGTGACCGCCGTAGCCGAGCACGATCGCGAGGGCGAGCGTCGCGAGCAGGCTGACGAACGGGAAGTAGAGGCCGTTCAGAACGACCGTCTGCATGTTCGAATCGCGATAGCTCCGCGCAACCGAGCGGAAGTTCTCCGTCGCGCGCTGCTCGCGTACGAACGCCTGCACCATCCGCATGCCTGCGATGTCCTCCGCGAGGGTCGCGGTCACGAGGCCAAGCCGCTCGCGCACGGATGAGTACGCACGGGCCGAGCGCGAGCGGAAGACCGCGGTCGCGATGATCATGAACGGGATCACCGTGAGCGTGACGAGGGCGAGCCGCCAGTCGAGGAAGAGCAGCAGGAACGCGGTTCCGCTCAGCAAGAGCGTGCTTTGCGCCAGCGTCGTGATCCCGTCCGTGACGAGCTGGTCGATCGCCTCGACGTCGTTGGTCATCCGGCTGATCAGGACACCGGCGCGGTTTCGTTCGTAGAACCCGAGGGAGAGTCGCTGCAGGTGCCCGAACAGTTGCGCTCGGAGATCGGCGAGGATCCGCTCCCCGACCCAGCCCGTCATGTACGTCTCGACGTACGTCATGCCCCAGTTGGCGAGACCAAACGCGACGAAGAGGATCACGACGACGGCGAGGGTGACGCCCGTCGTGCCGTCGATCGCGTCGTCGAGCGCGTGCTTCGCCAGCAGGGGAGGGGCGAGCGCGGTCGCCGTGGCGGCGAGCAGCGAGAAGACCGAGAGGAACGTGCGCGGCCGGTAGGGCTTCGTCAGCCGCCACAGCACGCCGAGCCGACGCCGGGTCGAGTTCCAGGACCAGTCCTCGACGTCCGCCCCACGAACCCGCATCAGGCTTCCACCCGGTTGGTGGACCCTCACGCGACCTCCTCCACCTCGGCGCGGGCCTCGACGGCGTCGGCGAACTGCCGCTCCAGCAGGCCGTGCTCGTAGATCTCGCGGTAGACAGAGCTCGTCTCGACGAGCTCTTCGTGGGTGCCTCGGGCGCAGACCCGGCCTCGGTCGAGGACGACGACCTCGTCCGCGAGGGCGATCGTCGAGAGCCGGTGCGCGATGATCAGCGTCGTCCGGCCTTGCATCACCTCGCGCAGTCCGGCGCGGATGTGTGCCTCCGTCGTGGCGTCGACCGACGCCGTTGCGTCGTCGAGGATGAGGATGCGGGGATCGACCGCGAGGGCGCGCGCGATCGCGATCCGCTGCCGCTGCCCGCCCGAGAGCGTGATGCCGCGCTCGCCGATAACGGTGTCGTACCCCTGCGGCAGGCGCTCGACGAACTCGTGCGCCTGGGCGAGCCGCGCCACGCGCTCGACCTCGTCGTCCGTCAGCTCGGGCAGGCCGAACGCGATGTTGTCGCGCACCGTCGTCGAGAAGAGGAACGGGTCCTGGGTGATGACGCCGATCGACCGGCGCAGCGACGCGAGCTTCACGTCGCGCACGTCGACGCCATCGACGAGCACCCTCCCCGAGTCGACGTCGTAGAAGCGCGGCACCAGCGAGGAGACCGTCGTCTTGCCGGAGCCCGTGTGACCGATCAGTGCGACGGTCCTCCCGGCGTCGACGTCGAGGTCGAGGTGCTCGAGCACCGGGCGGCCGGGGAGGTACGAGAAAGAGACGTTCTCGAAGCGGATCGCGCCGTCTCCCTCGGGGAGCTCGATTGCACCTGGCCGGTCGGCCACGTCCTCCGGCTCGTCGAGGATCTGGAAGATCCGCTCGCCCGACGCGGTTGCCCGCTGCGCCTGACCGACCCACATACCGAGCGAGCGCAACGGAGTGACGAGCAGCGCGAGGTAGAGGTTGAAGGAGACGTAGTAGCCGACCGGAAGCGAACCGTTCGCGACCATGCGCGCTCCGACGAGCAGCACAGCGGCCTGCGCGAGCAACGGAAGGAACGAGAGCAGCGGCACGTATGTCGCCCGCTGCCGGTTCGCCTTGATCGTCTGCCCGAACAGAGCCTCGTTCCGGACACGGAACTTCGCCTCCTCGGCCGGCTCCTGCGCGAATGCCTTGACGACGTGGACGCCGACGATGTTCTCCTCGGCGACCGTTGCGACGTCGGCGAGCTTCTGCTGGACCTCGCGGAGTGTCGGATGCGCAACGTGGCTGTAGCGGTAGGCGATCCCGACGATGAACGGCGTCACGGCGAGCACGACGAGCGCGAGCCGCCACTCGAAGAAGAACAGCACGATTGTCACCGAGACGACGGTGAGGACGTTCTGGAAGAAGAAGATCAGGCCGTAGCCGAGGAAGAACCGGACGCCCTGCAGGTCGACGGTCGCGCGGGACATCAGCTGCCCGGTCTGGTTGCGGTCGTAAAAGCCGAACGAGAGCCGCACGAAGTGCGAATAGAGGCCCTGTCGCATGTCCATCTCGACGTCGAGCGCCTGTTTGCCGGAGATGAGCCTGCGGCCGGACATCAGCACCGCCGAGACCACGCCCAGGGCGACGATGACCCCGACGTAGAGCCAGAGCTTCTGCTTGTCGTGGTTGAGGAGCGCGTCGTCGATCACGTTCCTGCCCGTCACCCAGATGAGCGCGATCTGCGCCGCCTGCGAGCCGACCGCGAGCACCGCCGAGATCGCGAGACCGGGCCGGTAGGGCCGGAGATAGGTCAGGAGCCGCGCGAAGGTGCGGCGATATGGGACTGCGCTCACTGTTTCTGAGGGTACGCAAGCGACAACTCGTGACGGACGAGCGCCGTCGCCGCTGCCAGTCGCTGCCGGTTCGCCGGGTCGTTGAGCCAGCCGCTCGCGCCCGAGGGGTGAGGCAGCGGGACGACGGGCGTCCCGTCCAGCTCGAACCGCTCGCCGATGCAGGGAGTGAGCGAGGTGCGGCCGAGCAGCCGTCGCAGCGCGAGGCCTCCGACCGTGACGATCACATGCGGCCGCAGCAGCTCGAGCTCCCACTCGCACCAGAAGGAGCAGAGCTCCTGCTCGCGAGGCGTCGGCGTGCGGTCGCCGCGGCCGGACGGGGCGCGCCCCGGGTAGCAGCGCGTCACCGACGCGCAGTAGAAGGTCGCGTAGAAGTCGTCCTCCTCGAGCTCGAGCCAGCGGCGAAGCGTCCGGCCGGCGCGGCCACGCCACGGGAGCCGCTCTTCTCCCTCGACCACGCCCGGCGCCTGGCCGAACATGTACGCACGTTGGTGCGTTCCGGGCACCCGCACGGGCAGGGACTGGAGCGGGTACCCGGCCTCTGCGCAGGCGTGGCAGCGGGAGAGATCGCGCTCGAGCGACGCCAGCGACCGGTAGGACGACTTGCGGACGGTCATCGCGTCGGAGCGTAGGGTCCGCCCCGATGCTGCCGCTCGAGGCCGTGCCGAACTTCTCCGAGGGACGCGACCGCCTGACGATCGACGCGATCGGCGAGGCGCTCTCCGATTACGCGCGCCTGCTCGACGTCCACAGCGACGCGGATCACAACCGGTCGGTGTACACGCTCGTCGGCAGTCGGGACGAACTCGTCGCGGCCCTCCTCGGCGCGATCGCTGTGGCCCGAGAGCGGATCGACCTGCGAAGCCAGGAGGGCGCGCACCCCCGCATCGGCGCCGCCGACATCGTTCCCATCGTCCCGATCCGCCCCGAGGACGCCGAACAGGCGCGCGAAGCAGCGCTCGAGCTCGGGCGTCGAGTGGGGGAGGAGCTCACGCTGCCGGTCTTCCTCTACGGCGAGCTCGCGCCCGGCCTGGGGCCTGCGTTTTTCCGACGCGGCGGACCGGAGGAGCTGCAGCGGCGGCTGGACGCGGGAGAGCTCGCGCCCGACTTCGGCCCTCCGCGCCTCGACGAACGGGCCGGCGGCGTGCTCGTCGGCTCGCGCCCGCCGTTGATCGCGTTCAACGTCAACCTCGCCGGCGACCATCTTGAGGGCGCGCAGGCGGTGGCGCGTGCCGTACGCGAGCGTGATGGCGGCTTCCCCGGCGTGCGCGCGCTCGGGCTGCGGCTCCCCCTGGCGGGACACGTCCAGGTGAGCCTCAACATCGAGGACTGGCGGGCCGCGCCGCTGCACGAGGTCGTCGCCGCGGTCGAGCGCGAAGCTCAGGCACGGGGGCTCGAGGTAACCGGCTCGGAGCTCGTCGGCCTGCTCCCTGCGGGCGCCGCGGTCGCGGCGGCCGGGTCGCTTCTGCGCGTGGCCGGCCTCGACACCTCACACGTCCTCGAGCTTCGGCTGCTCGACGAGTAGCGCGTGGGCCCGCCGAGGCGGGCCCACGGCTTCCGCTCCCCGTCAGCCAGTGACCGGGAGGTCGTCCCCGGCGCCGGCGCACCATCCCGCGCCGCCGGCCGAGCTGTTGCTCCACAGGCTCTGCACGGGGTACTGCTTCCCGTCGTTGCCCGTGATGTTGTTCAGCCCACCCGGAACCGTGTTGGGGGGCGCGACGCCCAGGGTGTAGCCGACCCAGGCGCACTTGTCGCCGTTCTCGTACGCGGCGTAGTCGTACCAGCCGCCGAGGTTCACGCCGTTGATCACGTCCTCGGCGCCCGGATCCGTGATCGTTTCCTCGATCTCGTGGCCCATGACGATCGTGAACCCGTCGAGGCGGCCCGCGAAGTAGCCGGTGTTGACGGAGTTCTCACCGCAGCTGGAGCCCGAGTTGAGGACGTAGGGCATGTTCGTGAACGAGATGCCGGGCTGGACGCCCGGGTAGTACTGAGGCTGCGTGTAGTCGTGCCACGCGCAGTAGCCGGCGCCCGAGACGAAGCCGGCCTCGTTGTACATCTGCGGCTGGGCGATCACGAACTGGCTGTTCTTGAGGTCGGTGACGCCGAAGTGCGCGACGGCACGCTGCGCCTCCTGCGCCAGTTCCTGCCCGGTCACGTTGTTGTGGATCGGGTTGGTGTCGTCGTACCAGACCCCGCCGAAGACGTTGGTCGGGTTCTGGATGTTGATGTTCTGGCCGTTGACCGTCTCGTAGTACTGCGTCTGCGAGCCGGCCCAGGCCGTGCCGCCCATTGCCTTGACGAACGCGGTCATCCGTGCCGCCGCTCCGTCGGGGTCGTTCGTAGGCATCCCGGCCGTTGTGTGGTCGAACGCGCCGGCCTGTCCCCAGCCCCAGAAGACGAGGTAGATCACCGGGGTCACCTGGACGTGCCCGCCGAAGTACGCCATGTTCACGGGTGCCGGCTCACCGGCGACCGGCGGTCCCGTCGGGGCGCAGCAGACCGGCGGCGGCTGGAGCGTCGGGTTCGTCATGTTGTTCGCGTTCGGCATGTAGAGCGGGTGATGGCCGAGCGTGGTTGCGCCGGCGGACGTCGCGCCTCCGAAGAGCGTGAGCACGCCGAGCGCGAGCAGGATTACGAGCTTTCTCACGTCTGCCTCCCCCTCACTTCGTCACGGTTACGGTCACGCTCGCCGGAGCGGACGTGGTGTAGCCCTGCTTCGACTCGGCATAGATCGTGTGCTTCCCGACACTGGGAGTCGGGATCGCGACGCTCCAGGTGCTGCCCGAGAGCCGCGCCGGAGTCGCGTTCGCGAACGTCTCGTCGTCGACCGAGACCAGGACGTTCTTGTTCGTGCTGGCCGCATGGCTCGGCAGGTCGACCCACGACGCGCCGCTGAGCGCGACGAAGCCGCTGTACACGTTCGGCCCGTGGATGTTCACGCGCAGGTCGAGAGCCTGCACGTCGAGGCCGTCGAGCGAGGTGTTCGGCTGGATCGTGAACGGGACCGGTGTCGAGGCTGCTGTCGGATCGAGAACCGCGCTGCCGCTGGCGCTGCCGAGGTCGACCGCGTTGCCGCCGACGAGCGCCTCGAGCGTCACGTCGACCTCTGCCAGCCCGACCTGCGCGCCGGTGAGCGAGATCTGGCCGTTGACAGGCTGCGCCCCGTCGAACGCGAGCGGCATCCCGTTGCTCGCCGGGTAGTCCGTGAACGTCGCCTGCGGGGCGGCGTCTCCGACCGGTCCGACCTGATCCACGACGAGCCCGCACCCGTCGCCGGCGTCGGTGCCGGACGTGACGCTCAGGTGCGGATTGTCGCTCGACGTGCCGCACCCGTCACGCCGAAGGTAGAAGCGAGTCGTGCTGGCTGTGGTCGCCGCGAAGCCGGCCGTTCCGGCGACCGCCGTGTACGGGGCCTGGTGGAGCGAAACCTTCTGATTGGTCTTCGGCGTCGTGATCGTCACCGACGGCGAGGCCGAAAGCGCCGCGCCCGCTCCGAGCGCGGCGGCAAGCGCAGCAAGGACGAGTAGCACCGTCCTCCGCCTCATCTCTCCTCCTTCGACGTTGGGAGCGGAAAACAAAACGCGCGCTAATTCCCAGCTGACGCAAAAACCTAACCTCGCAAATTCGATGCGCAATTTGACTGACTAATCAATCGGGTTTTCCTAGAACGCTTCCGGGCGCCGCGCCAGCACTAGACTCGGCCCGTGGCGCAGGCGACGGCGATCGGCCTTACGGGCGACGACCTGACCGTCGACGACGTCTGGGCAGTGGCGGTCGATGGAGCCGGCGCCGCGCTGTCGGACAAGGCGCGCGAGAAGATGAGCGCGGCACGGCAACTCGTCGAGCGGGCCGTGCACGGCAGCCGCGAGCACACCTACGGCGTCAACACCGGCTTCGGGCGGTTCGTGGCGGTCGCAATCCCGGAGGAGCAGACCGGGGAGCTGCAGCTGCGGCTGCTGCGCTCGCACGCCTGCGGCGTCGGCGAGCCGTACCCCGACGAGATCATCCGCGCCGCGCTGCTCCTGCGCGCGAACGCGCTCGCGAAGGGCAACTCGGGCGCGCGCATCGAAACCGTCGAGCTCCTCCTTGCGCTCCTCGAGCACGGCGTGCTGCCGGTCGTGCCGAGCCGCGGCTCCGTCGGCGCGTCCGGAGACCTCGCGCCGCTGGCGCACCTGGCGTTGCCGCTCGTGGGCGAGGGTGAGGCGTGGGTCGAAGGCGAGCGCCTCTCGGGTAGGGACGCGCTCGCGCGGGTCGGGCTCGAGCCGGTTCAACTGGCGGCGAAGGAGGGGCTCTCGCTCATCAACGGCACGCAGTTCATGGCGGCGATGCTCGCGCTCGCGCTCGTCAGGGCGCGCCGGCTGGCTCGCGCCGCGGACATCGCCTGTGCGGTCTCGGTCGAGGCGCTCCAGGGCTCCCGCACCTCGTTCCTGCCGCAGATCCATGCGCTTCGTCCGCTACGCGGGCAGGGGACCGCGGCCGCCAACGTCCTCCGCCTGCTCGAAGGCTCGGCGATCATCGAGGCGCACCGTTGGTGCGACAAGGTGCAGGACGCCTACTCGCTGCGTTGCGCGCCGCAGGTGCACGGCGCGAGCCGCGACCTTCTCGAGTACGCCGAGTACACCGTCGGGGTCGAGCTGAACGCGGCGACCGACAACCCGCTCGTCCTCGTCGAGGACGAGGTGCTCGTCTCCAACGGCAACTTCCACGGGCAGCCTCTCGCGTTCGCGCTCGACGCGCTCGCGATGGCCGTGGCCGAGCTGGCGAGCATCTCCGAGCGGCGCCTCGAGCGGCTCGTCAACCCGAACCTCTCAGAGGGCCTGCCCGCCTTCCTCACGACGGACGGCGGCCTCAACAGCGGCTTCATGATCCCGCAGTACGTGGCCGCGTCGCTCGTCTCCGAGAACAAGGTGCTCTGCCATCCGGCGTCCGTCGACTCGATCCCGACGAGCGCGGGGCAGGAGGATCACGTCTCGATGGGGAACGCGGCCGGGCTCAAGGCCTGGCAGGTGCTGGCGAACGCGGAGCGCGCCGTCGCGATCGAGCTGCTCGCCGGCTCGCAGGCGGTGGAGTTCCACGCGCCGCTCGAGCCGGGAGCCGGCGGGCGCGCGGCACGGGCGGCGGTGCGCGAGCTGTCGCCGCGGCTCCGTGACGACCGGCCGCTCGCGGGCGACATCGAGGCGGTCGCCGGTGCGGTCCGCGATGGGTCGCTCGTCGGCGCGGTCGAGGCCGAGGTGGGTGGTCTTGGATGAGCACGACCGCGACGCTGGCCGAGCGGGTCGAGGCTCTCTGCGGCGACCTCTCGTCCATCCGCGCGCCGCGCGGTAGCGAGCTGAACGCGAGGCAGTGGTCGACGGAGGCGCCGTTGCGGATGCTGCTCAACAACCTCGACGCCGAGGTGGCCGAGCGGCCCGAGGAGCTCGTGGTCTACGGGGGCTCGGGCAAGGCCGCGCGGAACCACGAGGCGCTGCGCGCGATCGTCGCGGCCCTCCTGGAGCTCGGCGCCGACGAGACGCTACTCGTCCAGAGCGGCAAGCCCGTCGGCGTGTTCACGACGCACGAGGGCGCGCCGCGTGTGCTGATCGCGAACTCGCTCCTCGTCCCGAAGTGGGCGACCTGGGACGAGTTCAGGCGTCTCGAGGCGGAGGGGCTGACGATGTTCGGCCAGATGACGGCCGGCTCCTGGATCTACATCGGCAGCCAAGGGATCCTGCAGGGCACGTACCAGACGTTCGCAGCGGCGGGCGAGAAGCACTTCGGCTCGCCGGACCTGCGCGGGCGGACGATCCTGACGGCCGGGCTCGGCGGCATGGGCGGCGCGCAGCCCCTCGCCGGGACGATGGCGGGCGCGGCGATCCTCTGCATCGAGGTCGACCCGCACCGGATTGAGCGCCGGCTCGAGACGCGCTACCTCGACGAGGCGGCGGACTCGCTCGACGACGCGCTCGCGCGGGTACGCGCCGCCGCGGCAGAGCGGCGGCCGCTTTCGGTGGGACTCCTCGGAAACGCGGCCGACGTCGTACCCGAGCTTGCAGCGCGTGGCGAGGAGTTCGACCTCGTGACCGATCAGACCGCCGCCCACGATCCGCTGAACGGCTACGTGCCGCGCGGCTACTCGGTCGAGGCGGCTGCCGCGCTCCGGTCATCCGATCCGGACGAGTACCTGCGGCTCGCCCGAGAGTCGATCGTCAGTCATGTCGAGGCGCTGCTCGAGTACGTCCGGCGCGGCGCCTATGTTTTCGATTATGGCAACAACCTGCGAGGTGAGGCGCGTGAAGGTGGGCTAGAGGAGGCGTTCGCATACCCGGGCTTCGTCCCGGCCTATATCCGGCCGCTCTTCTGCCGCGGCATCGGCCCCTTCCGGTGGGCGGTGCTGTCCGGCGATCCGGCTGACATCGCGACGATCGACGACCGTCTGCGGGAGCTTTTCCCGGGCGACCCGCTCCTGCAGCGGTGGCTCGAGCTGGCGCCCGAGCGGGTGGCGTTCCAGGGGTTGCCCGCCCGGATCTGCTGGCTCGGCTACGGCGACCGCGCCAAGGCGGGCCTCGCCATCAACGAGCTCGTCGCCGCCGCTGAGGTCAAGGCGCCGGTCGTGATCGGACGGGATCACCTCGACGCCGGCTCGGTGGCTTCGCCGTACCGCGAAACCGAGTCGATGCTCGACGGCTCCGACGCGATCGCGGACTGGCCCATCCTCAACGCGCTCGTCAACGTCGCGGCGGGAGCGACGTGGGTGAGCGTCCACCACGGCGGCGGCGTCGGGATCGGCAACTCGATCCACGCGGGCATGGTCGTCCTGGCTGACGGCAGCGACGCGCAGGCGGAACGTCTCGAGCGCGTGCTCACGGCCGACCCGGGCACGGGCGTGATGCGGCATGCCGACGCGGGCTATCCGGAGGCGATCGCCGCCGCCGAGGACGCCGGCCTCCGGATTCCGCACGCCCCCACCGACGCGTGACGCAGCGGCTGCTCGTCCGCGATCTGGCGCAGATGGCGACGCCCGCCGGAACGCACGCGCCGTTGCGCGGCTCCTCGCTCGGCCAGGTCGAGGTGCTCGACCGCGCGTTCGTCCTCTGCAACGGGGACACGATTGAGACCGTCGGCCTCATGGCGAACCTGCCGGCACTCGACGACGACGTCGTCGAGATGGACGGTCGCGAAATGTGCGCGATCCCGGGCCTCGTCGACTGCCACACGCACGCGGCCTTCGGCGGCGACCGCGTGGACGAGTTTTCGCTCCGCGCGGCCGGCGCGAGCTACGAGGAGCTGCATGCCGCGGGGGGCGGCATCCTCTCGACCGTCCGTGCGACGCGCACGGCCGGGGAAGCCGGCCTGCGGGAAGCGGTCGATCGCCACCGCATGTGGATGCTCGGCGCGGGTACGACGACGTTCGAGGCCAAGTCTGGCTACGGGCTCGACCGGGAGACGGAGCTCGCCTCGCTCCGCGCGATCCGCGACGCCGGCGGCGTCCCGACCTGGCTCGGCGCCCATGCCGTCCCCCCGGAGTTTGCCGACGCCGACGCCTACCTCGACTTCGCGCTCGCCGAGGTGCTGCCCGAGGCAGCCGGGCTCGCCGAGGCTGCCGACGTGTTCCTCGAGCGGGGGGCCTTCGACGCCGCCCAGGCGCGGCGGTACCTCGAGGCGTGCCGCGACGCGGGCCTCGCCCTGCGCCTCCACGGCGACCAGTTCACGGAGGCCGGCGCTATCCCGCTCGCCGTCGAGTTGGGCGCGCGCTCGGTCGACCATCTCGAGGCGACGGGAGAGGAGGGGATCCGCACCCTCGCCGCCAGCGACGTGGCCGGCGTGCTCCTACCCGCGAGCGCACTCTTCCTCGACCGGCCGATGCCGCCTGGGCGTGCGCTCGTCGACGCCGGCGCCGCCGTCGCGCTCGCGACCGACTTCAACCCGGGCAGTGCGTTCTGCGAGAGCCTGCCGCTCGTCTGCTCGCTCGCCGCGACGAAGCTCCACCTGTCGCCGGCCGAGGCGCTTTCCGCGTGCACCGTCAACGCCGCGCACGTGCTGGGGCGCGCCGACCGGATAGGCCGGCTCGCTCCCGGCTATCGCGCCGACATCACGCTGGTTGACGCCCACGACTGGCGCTACCTCGCCTACCACCTCGGCGGGCGTGTCGTGGCGAGAACAATCGTTGCCGGCGAGCTAGCCTGAGCACATGCCGTCGAGGAAGCAACGGCGTCGCGCGCAGAAGGAACGCCGGCACGAGTACGAGACCGTCTGGGTCGACGCCGAGGGAAACGAGCTGGAGGAGCCGCCGGAGGATCTTCCGGCCGCGCCCGAGAGGCGCAACAACGGAAAGCCGGCCACGAAGGCCCAGCCGCAGCGCGGCGGCCGCGCAGGGCGGGTCCCGCCGCCGCCGTCGTGGGAGCGCGCGGCGCGGCGCTCGCTCATCCTCGGCGCCGTGATCTTCGCCCTCTTCTTCGTCCTCAATTCGAATAAGAGCGGCAACAACCTTGCCCGTGCGCTGGGGCTCGCGGGCCTCTACACGCTGCTCTTCATCCCCTTCACCTACTTCCTCGACCGCTTCGCCTACAACCGCTTCCAGCGGCGCGCCGAGCAGCAGGGCCAGAAGGGACAGGCTAAGAAGCGCTGACGCTCGAGCCTGGCGCGCGCTCGCCGCGGTAGTGCCCCTCACCCGGCCAGGGCGCGAGCAGCAGCAGGATGCGCGCGCCGTCGTCGCTCGTCACCGCGTGCCGCTCGTCGGGCTCGAACTGGAACAGCTCCTCGGCGCCAGCGTCGAACGACTCGTCGCCCGCCTCGACCCGCACCGATCCATCCAGCACGAGCAACAGCGTCGACTCCTTGACGCTGTGCTGGCCGAGCGCCTCGCCCGCACGGAGCTCGATCAGCACGGCACGCTCGCCGCCGTCCCGAGAATCGAGGACGACGGGCGACCGCGTCCCCTGCGGAGTCTTGATCTCGTGGAGGACCCAGTGGCGCATGAGCAGTGCGTTCCCGCACCTGCCGGGGGCCTAACCAACCCTGCACTAGACTCGCCCGCGATGCCGCTCGCGGTCGACAGATATGCGCTCGGTCCGCTCCAGACGAATTGCTACGTCGTCCGCCGTGAGCGCGGCGCCGGCGAGTGCGCGGTGATCGACCCCGGAGGGGATGCAGCCGACCTCCGCCTGGAGCTTGCGCGACTCGGCACGGCGTGTGTCGGGATCCTCATCACGCATGGTCACTTCGACCATCTGGGAGGCGTCGCGGATCTTGCCGAGGGGACCGGCGCCGAGGTCTGGATGCCGGAGGGAGAGCGCGACCGCCTCGAGCGCTTCCCGGAGTTCGCGCCTGTCGGTGTCCCCGGACGCCCGCACGTTCCCGAGCACCTGCTGAGCGGCGGCGAGACGGTCGAGGTCGCCGGCGTCTCGTTCGAATGCCTCGCCGTGCCCGGCCACTCGCCCGCGCACGTCGCGTTCTACGCCGAAGGCGAGCTGTTCAGCGGCGACCTCCTCTTCGCCGGCTCGGTCGGCCGCGTCGACCTGCCCGGCGCCGACTGGGACACCCTGCTCGCCTCGGTGCGCATGCTCGCCGAGCGGCTCCCGCCCGAGACCGTCATTCATGCCGGCCACGGCCCCGAGACGACCCTCGGCGTCGAGCTTGCGCGCAACCCGTTCCTCGCTGAGCTACGCGCGGAGGCTGGAAGCGCCGGCGGCAAAGCCGCCGACGCCCGGCCTGAAGACCGCGCCGCCTCCGGCGACGCTGGAGCATGAGCCCAGCGTTCCAAGCTCCGCGGGGGACGCACGACGTCCTGCCGCGGGACCACCTGTGGTGGCGCCTGATCCGCACGATCGAGGAGCAGTGCTTCCAGTACGGCTGGTCGCGCGTCTCCACGCCCGGCTTCGAGGAGACGAGCCTCTTCGAGCGCACGTCCGGCCGGGCGTCCGACGTCGTGCGCAAGGAGATGTACACGTTCGAGGACCGCAGCGGCCGCTCGCTCACCCTGCGCCCCGAAGGGACGGCGCCGATCGCTCGCGCGTACGTAGAGCACGGTCTCACGCAGGAGCCGCAACCGGTGAAGGCGTACGCGATCGCGCCGATGTACCGCTACGGCCGGCCCGGCCGCGGCCGCTACCGGGAGCACTGGCAGCTGTCGCTCGAGGCGATCGGCTCGGAGGATCCCGCCGTCGACGCCGAGGTGATCCAGTTCTACGCGGAGCTCCTGCGGCGGCTCGGCGTGACCGAGTGGACGCTCATGCTCAACTCGATCGGGGACGAGAACTGCCGCCCGCAGTACGTCGAGAGGCTCAACGAGTGGCTCGATGGGCATCCCGACCTGCTCGCGGACGAGGAGATCGCGCACAAGCGCGCCACGAGCGTGCTCCAGGTCTTCGACGTCAAGAACCCCGACCTGCGTGCGGCGCTCGACCAGGCGCCGAAGATCGGCGACTCGCTCTGCGACGAGTGCCGCGAGCACTTCACGGCCGTCAAGGAGCACCTCGACATGTACGACGTCCCGTACGTGCTCGACGCCTCTCTCGTGCGCGGGCTCGACTACTACACGCGTACGACCTTCGAGTTCGTCGGGCCGGACGAGAACGTCAACTCGTCGATCGTGGGGGGCGGGCGCTACGACGGTCTCGTCGAGGCGATCGGCGGGCCTCCCACTCCGGGCGTCGGCTTCGGGGCCGGACTCGAGCGGCTCCTGCTGGCGATGGAGCACGAAGGCGCGACCGCGGAGCCGCGCCGGCTCGACATCTTCGTCGCCTTCGAGGAGCTCGAGCTCAGGACGCGTCTCCTGCCGATGATCGCGAAATGGCGCGCAGAGGGCCGCTCGGTCGACACCGACTACGCTGGCCGCTCGATGAAGGGGCAGCTCACGCAGGCGCAGCGGCTCGGCGCGGAGACCGTCCTCGTCGCCCGCAGCGACGGCACCTACGAGGTGCGCAGGCGCGGGGAGGAGGACCGCATCGTGCAGTCCCTTTCGGAGCTTTAGATGGCCTGGCGCGATGCGATGTGCGGCGAGCTGCGGGCGGACGACGCCGATCGCCGCGTAACACTCGCCGGCTGGGTCGACACGCGCCGCGACCACGGCGGGCTCATCTTCATCGACCTCCGCGACCACACGGGCAAGACCCAGCTCGTCATCAACCCCGAGCGCTCCACCGGAGCGGCGAAGGCGGCCCACGAGATCCGCAATGAGTTCGTGCTGCAGGCGGTCGGCGAGGTCGTCCCGCGCGCCCCCGAGGCCATCAACCCCAACCTCCCGACCGGGCAGATCGAGGTCCAGGTGGACGAGCTGCGGATCCTCTCGCGCTCGACGCCGCTCCCGTTCCAGCTCGACGAGGAGGGAGTCGACGAGACCCTTCGTCTCCGCTACCGCTGGCTCGACATGCGCACCGACCGGATGCAGCGGAACCTCCGCCTCAACCACACGGCGATCGCGGCGATCCGGCGCGTGATGGACGACCTCGACTTCGTCGACGTCTGGACGCCGAGCATGACGCGCGGCACCCCGGAGGGGGCGCGCGACTTCCTCGTCCCGGTACGGCTGCAGCCCGGCCGGTTCTTCGCGCTTGCGCAGTCGCCGCAGCTCTTCAAGCAGCTCTGCATGGTCGGCGGGATCGACCGCTACTACCAGATCGCGACGTGCTGGCGGGACGAGGATCTCCGCGCCGACCGGCAGTTCGAGTTTCGGCAGCTCGACTTCGAGATGGCGTTCGTCGAGCGCGAGGACGTCCTCGCCGTGATGGAGGCATGCGTCGCCGGCGCGTTCGAGGCCTCCGGCGCCGAGCCGCCGCAGCGCCCGTTCCCGCGGCTCTCCTACGCCGACGCGATGCTCCGTTACGGCTCCGACAAGCCGGATCTCCGCTTCGGCATGGAGATCCAGGACGCGACGGAGGTGACGCGCGGCTCTGAGTTCAGCGTCTTCAAGAACGCGCCGTGCGTGCGCTACGTCGTGGTGCCGCGGACGTTCTCCCGCGCCGAACAGTCACGGCTCGAGGAGGTCGCGAAGGAGTGGGGAGCGAAGGGCCTCGCGAACCTCTCGCAGATCTCGAAGTTCCTCTCCGAGCGCGAGCTCGAGGAGTTCGGAGTCCCGGAGGGATCGACGGCGCTCTTCGTCGCGGACGAGGAGCCCGTGGTCGCGCACGTGCTCGGCCTGCTGCGACTCCATCTCGCGCGCGAGCTCGACCTGATCGACGGCAGCCTCGACGTCTTCCACTGGGTCACCGACTTCCCGCTCTTCGAGGTGAGCGAGGAGTACGGCGGCTGGACGTTCATGCACCACCCGTTCACGGCGCCCGTGCCCGGCGAGGAGGACGGGATCGAGACCGATCCCGCGCACGCCCACGGCCAGCACTACGACCTGATCTGGAACGGCTGGGAGCTCGGCTCCGGCTCGATCCGGATCCATCAGGCCGAGGTGCAGCAGGCGGTCTTCCGCGTGATGGGGATGGGCGACGAGGAGCAGCGGGACAAGTTCGGCTTCCTCCTCGAGGCGCTCGAGATGGGCCCGCCGCCGCACGGTGGCTTCGCGATGGGTATCGACCGGTTCATCGCGCTGCTCGCGCGCGAGCCCGACATCCGCCAGGTGACGGCGTTCCCCAAGATCGCGAGCGGCAACGATCCGCTCACCGGCGCTCCGACGCCGTACCCGGACTCCGCGTTGCGCGAGCTCGGCATCCGGTTGCTCGACCCACAGCCCGAGTAGCGGGCGCTACAGTCCGACCTCGGCCCCGCGCCCCGAACCGAGTGAACATGTAGATCCAACGCTACGTGAAAGGGAGCCGGCGTCCCGACCGCGGCGAGCCGCTTAGGGCACGGCACCCACCTGGGAGACCAGGATCACATAGCTCGGTTTGGTAGCGGGGCCGAACCTTCCTCTACGGTGACCGCATGCACGAGCTCTTCGGAGATTCGAGCCGCAATGGTGACTGGGCCGCCGTCCGGCTGCTCGTCGACGGCGATCGCATCGCCGAGGCTGACGCGCCCGGACTGGCGCGCGACGTCGCGGGCCTGACGCTGCTCGAGGCGGCGACCGTCGGCGGAGAGACCCTCGCGGTCGACGCGCTCGCGAATGCGCTCGGCCCCGTCTTCTACGCCGCGCCGTCCCCGCGGCGGGTCGCCGTGGCAATGAGCGGCGGCGTCGACAGCGCTGTCGCGCTCCTCCGTTCGCTGCCGAACGCCGTCGGGGTGACCATGCGGCTGTGGCTCGACCCGGACGGTCCGGACTCCGAGCGCGCCTGCTGCTCACCCGAGAGTGTGATCGCCGCGCGGGAGACGTGCCACCGGCTCGGCGTGCCGCACGTGACGCTCGACCTGCGCGAGGAGTTCCGGCGCGCGGTCGTCACGCCGTTCGTGCGCGGATACGCGCGCGGGCTGACGCCGAACCCGTGCACCCGCTGCAACGGCGGCTTTCGCTTCGCCGAGCTGCTCGCCTTCGCCCGGCGGGCCGGGTGCGAGCGTCTGGTCACCGGCCACTATGCGCGTGTCCTGCCTCACCGCGGTGTGCCGCTTCTCGCGCGCGCCGTGGATGCGCGCAAGGACCAGAGCTACATGCTCGCAGCGCTCGATCCGCGCCACCTCGTGCGGGTCGGCTTCCCGCTCGGCGAGCAGGACAAGGACGCGACGCGGGCGGAGGCTCAGCGCGCCGGCCTGGCGGTCGCGCGCCGGCCCGACAGCCAGGAGGCGTGCTTCCTCGCCGGCGACGACTACCGCGCGTTCCTCGGCCGGCACGGCCTCGAGCCGCAGGAAGGCGCGATCGTGGACGCAGAGGGCAACGTGCTCGGCCGGCACGACGGCTTCTGGCGCTTCACGGCGGGCCAGCGGCGCGGTCTCGGCCTTGCCGCGCCAGAGCCGCTCTACGTCCTCGGCTCGACCCCGTCCACCAACACCGTTGTCGTCGGCCCGCGCGAGTCGCTCGGTCGCACGGCCGTTGAGGCGCGCGGGCGCCTCTATGTCGAAGCCGAGCGGGTGGAGGCGAAGCTCCGATATCGCTCGCCTGCGGTGCCCGCGAACGTCGTGCCGACGGAGCGCGGCTTCCGGCTCGAGCTCGAGCAGCCTGCCTACGGTGTCGCGCCCGGGCAGACGGCCGTGCTGTACGAGGGAGACGCCGTGGTGGGTTGCGGGACCATCACCTCGGCCCGACCTCACTAAAATCCGTCGAGGATGCTCGTTGCAGCATTCACGTGGGGGGATCTCTGGCGGCTTGCCCTGGCCGTGTTCCTGCTCGCCGTCGGAATCACCACGGCGTACCTTCTCGTCCGCCTGGCCGGAACCATCACGCAGCTTTCTTCGTTCATCCGGGGAGCCGAGGAGTCCCTCTTCCCGGTGATCGGCAAGGTCGGAGGCAGCGTGGACCGCGTGAATGGGCAGCTCGACAAGGTCGACCGGATCACGGACAGCGCCGTCGACGCGGCGGATAGCGTCGACACTGCGGTTCGCGCAGTCAGCCTCGCCATCACGCGGCCGGTACAGAAGGTTTCCGGCTTCGCCGCCGGGGTCAGCTTTGGGGCGGCCGACTTCAAGGCGCGCCGTGACTGGCGCCACGCCGTGCAGGCGGGGAAGGAGGCCGCAGCCAGACGGGAGAGCGATCTCCTCGAAGAGCTGCGGGACGCGGGAGCATGACGACCGACGAGATCCGGCTCGTCATCCCTGCCGAGGAGGAGTTCAGGCCGATCGCGCACCTCGTCACGGGAGGGCTTGCGCTGCGGCTCGACGTCACCTACGACGACCTCGAGGACCTGCAGGTGGGGATCGAGGCACTGCTTGCGCTGCGCGACGACCCAGACGAGCTCATCGTGTCCCTCTCGGCCGACGACGGCGTGCTGCAAGCCACGGTTGGGCCCTTCGCACCGGAGCTGCTGCCGGCGGCGGAGGCGGACGGAGGGCTGGACCTGCGCCGGGTCCTCGACACGGTCTGCGATACGCACCAGGTGGTCGAGCGCGACGACGGCGCGTGGGTGGAGCTGACGAAGAACGTGGCAGCGGCCACGGGGGCGAGCTGATGACGCGGGTCGACGACAAGATTCTCCTCCGCCGTTACCACGAGGACGGCGATCTCCAGGCGCGGGAGCAGCTGATCGAGCAGTACATGTCGCTCGTCCGCTCGCTCGCGCGCCGCTACTCCTACCGCGGCGAGCAGCTCGAGGATCTCGTCCAGATCGGCGCGATCGGGCTGATCAAGGCGATCGACCGCTTCGACCTCGAGCGCGGCGTCGAGCTGACGACGTACGCGACGCCGAACATCATCGGCGAGATCAAGCGGCATTTCCGCGACAAGGGCTGGTCGGTGCGAGTGCCGCGCGGGCTCCAGGAGCTGAACGTCCAGCTGTCGCGGCTGATGGAGCAGCTGACCGTGCAGTTCGGCCGCTCGCCCACCATTCCGGAGCTGGCCAAAGCCGCCGGCGTCGAAGAGGAAGAAGCGCTGGAGGCGCTCGAGTCGGGCCGCGCGTACACGTCGCTCTCGCTATCGGTCGGCGGTGGGGGAGGCGAGGACGACGACCTCGACCCGCTCGAGTCGATCGGCACCGAGGAGCACGAGTACGAGGTGTCGGAGGACCGGGCCGTGCTCGCGCCGGGCTTCAAAGCGCTGGACGAACGCGAGCGGATGATCCTCCAGCTCCGCTTCTTCGAGGGGCTGACGCAGTCGCAGATCGCGCAGCAGATCGGGATCTCGCAGATGCACGTCTCCCGCCTGATCCGGCGCTCGCTGGAGAAGATCCGCGAGACGATCGCGGAAGACGAAGAGTCGCTCGCGC
>Ga0207693_10001235_pt1 | contig 22781 bp, 23 predicted proteins | sample LARL81metaG_FD_184347 | JGI IMG/M metagenome (GOLD analysis project Ga0207693, IMG submission 184347) | Corn, switchgrass and miscanthus rhizosphere microbial communities from Kellogg Biological Station, Michigan, USA - LAR L8-1 metaG... | ecosystem: Host-associated > Plants > Roots >... | reverse complement strand
CCGGGCCCGTCTACCAGGCCGGCACGCTCGCCGGCAACCCGCTCGCGACGGCGGCCGGTCTCTCGGTGCTGCGGCGTTTGCGCGGCGACGTCTATGAGCAGCTCGAGCGTAGCGCCGCGCTGCTCGAAGAAGGCCTCGCGCCGCGCGGCCACGTGCAGCGTGTGGGCGCTCTCCTCACGCTGTTCATGGCGGACGGCCCCATCCGCAACTTCGAGGACGCGCGGGCGTCCGACACGGAGCGGTACGGCGCTCTCTTCCGGCACGCGCTCGAGGAGGGCGTCTACCTCCCGCCCTCCCAGTTCGAGGCGCTCTTTCCCTCCACGGCCCACGGCGAGGAGGAGATCGAGCGGACGGTCGCCGCGGTGGCAAGCTTTGCTCGCTGACGTCTGGGAGACGATGGCCGGCGACGCGGCCGCGGAGAGCACGCTCTGGGGGGACTGCCTGCTGCCCGACGCCGAGCGCGACGCCAGTCCCGTCTTCTCGCCGCTGGGCGAGGCCCGATACGCGCTCGGGCTCGAGACCATCTACGAGGGCTACCTCGTCCATTACGGCCGGCCCCGCCTGTTCGCGCCTGCCGACGACGACACGGCGTTACTGCTCGGGGACTACCTCTACGCGCACGGCGTCGCTCGCATCTCGGCGCTGCACGAGGTCGCTGCGGTCGCGGACCTCTCCGACCTCATCTCGCTCTGCAGCCAGCTGCGGGCCGAGGACGCCGACGGTGACGGGCAGCTCTGGGCGGCGACCGCCGCGCTGCTCGGCCGCGGCGAGCTGGACGAGGCCCGGACCGCTCTCCGGCTCCATTCCGACCCCGTGCAACTCGACCGCCTGGCCCGCGGCGCTGCGGGCGACGGGGCCGTCGACGAGGCACTCGTCGCGCACTTCATGCGCCGCCCGGCTTGATCCTCGCCCCGTCGTTCGCTTTTCTCTGTCCATGACCACTGCAGTCCGGGAGGAGCGGAAGGTCCTGACGGCCGTCTTCGCCGACGTCGTCGGCTCGACCGCGCTCGCGGAGCGGCTCGACCCCGAGGACGTGAGGCTGGTCGTCGGCGAGGCCGTTGCTCGGATCGTCGGCGAGGTGGAGTCGCTGGGCGGCCACGTCAAGGACCTGGCAGGCGACGGAGTCCTCGCCTTCTTCGGCGCGCCGACGACGCGCGAGGACGACGCCGAGCGCGCTGTCCGCTGCGCGCTGCGCATCGTCGGCGAGATGGACGAGTACGCACGCGAGGTGCGTCGCGGCTGGGGCGCCGAGGGCTTCGGCGTGCGAGTTGGCGCCGCGACGGGGGCCGTGGTCGTGGGCGAGGTCGGCGCCGGCTCTCGGGTCGAGTACGCCGCCTTCGGCGACACCGTCAACGTCGCGGCCCGCCTGCAGTCCGCCGCGCAGCCGGGAGCCGTCCTCGTCGACGACGCAACGCACCACGCCGTCGAGGGCCTCTTCGACTGGGGAGAGCGGCTGGAGCTCGAGCTGAAAGGGAAGGACGAGGCGGTGGCGGCGTGGCCGGTGGCAGGCGTCGCGGCGGAAGCACGGCCGCAGCGCGGTCTGCCAGGGGTCGAGACGCGGCTAGTCGGCCGCTCCCGCGAGCTCGGCCAGGGCCGCGAGGCGCTCGAGGCCCTCCGCGCCGGCCGTGGCGGCGTACTGGTGGTCGCCGGCGACGCGGGGATCGGCAAGAGCCGCCTCCTCAACGAGCTGCGCGAGCTCGCCGAGCGCGACGGGACTTCCTGGCTCGAAGGCCGCTGCGTCTCGTACGGCGAGTCGCTGCCGTACTGGCCGTTCCGCGACCTCCTGCGCGGGGAGTGGATCGGCGCGGGTGGGGACGAGCCCGAGCTCCGTGTTCGCGTCGGCCTCCGCCGCCGGCTGGAGCAACTGTTCGGGGAAAGCGGCGCCGCCGAGCTGTACCCGTACCTCGGAGGCCTGCTCGAGGTGGCGCTCGAGCGCGAGGCTGAGGCACGCACCTCCCAGCTCTCGCCGGAGGCGCTGCAGTGGCGTACCTTCGAGGTCGTGGGCCAGCTCTTCGCCCGGCTGGCGGACGACGCGCCGCTCGTCGTCGCGATTGAGGACCTCCACTGGGCCGACCCGACCTCGGTGCTCCTCCTCGAGCAGCTCCTCTCGCTCGCCGAGGAGGCGCCGGTGCTGCTCGTCCTCTCGCTGCGGCCCGAGCGCGACCACGCCGCCTGGGGGCTCCGCGAGCATGCGAGCCGCGAGTTCCCGCACCTCCTGCGCGAGCTCGACCTCGGCCCGCTCGGGGACGCCGACGGCGAGCTGCTCGCCGCCCTCGTCGCACCGGCGACGCTGCCGGCCGAGCTCGAGCGGCGAGTGCTCGAGGCGGCGGACGGCAACCCGTTCTTCCTCGAGGAGCTCGTCCGCTCGCTCGCCGACGTCGGTGCCCTCGTGCGCATCGACGAGGGCTGGCGGTTCGACCACGCGGTCGAGGTCGAGGTTCCGCCGACCGTGGAGAAGGCGATCCTCGCGAGGCTCGACCGCCTCTCGCCGCAGGCGCGTGACCTTGTCACCGCCGCCTCGGCGCTCGGACGCACCTTCCCTCTACCGCTGCTGGAGGGAGTGGTCGACGAGGACGCCGGCGAGCCGCTGCACGAGCTGCAGCGGCTCGGGTTGCTCCGCCAGAGCCGCCGCTGGCCGCATCCGGAGTACCGCTTCCGCCACGCGCTGATCCAGGAGACCGCCTACCGGACGCTCCTCGCCGAGCAGCGCACGCGTCTCCACCGGCGGGCGGCCGAGTGGCTCGAGGAGCGGTACGCGGGCCGTGAGGGAGAGGTGCTCGGGCTGCTGGCGTACCACTGGCTCCGGGCGGAGGACGAGGGTAAGGCGGCCGACTATCTCCTGCGCGCAGGCGACAAGGCACGGCTCGAGTACTCGCTCGACGAGGCGATCGAGGATTACCGCGACCTGCTCCCGTTGCTCGAGCGCCGCGGCGAGCGGCAGGCGATGGCGCTCGTCCTGTTCAAGCTCGCGCTCGCGCTGCACACTTCGCTGCGCTTCGCGGAGGCGAACGAGGCGTACCAGCGCGCATTCGGGCACTGGACGCCGCCCGAGTCCCGCGCGGCGACCGAGCGCATCCGCGTTGCCACGAGCTTCCTCCCGAACGACCTCGACCCGAAGAGCGCGATCGCCTGGCCGAACATCCAGGCGTGCATGCAGCTCTTCGACCGGCTCGTCGAGGCGTGGCCCGAGCGGACGATCGTCCCGTCGCTTGCCGAACGCTGGGAGATCTCGGACGACGGCCTGCGCTACGTCTTCCACCTGCGCGAAGGCCTGGAGTGGTCCGACGGGACGCCGCTGACGGCGCACGACGTCGAGTTCGGGATCAAGCGCGTCCTCGATCCCGAAAGCCCCGGCTCCTCGGTCGCCATCTACTTCGCGCTCGAGAACGGCGAGGAGACGTACCTCGGCCGGAACACGGACTGGGACGCGGTCGGCGTGCGCGCGCTCGACGACCGCACGGTCGAGTTCCGGCTCAACGCGCCGGCGCCCTACTTCATGAGCGTGATGAACCGGCCCGACAGCGGGCCGCAGCCGCGACACGCGATCCAGGGCGTCGCCGACGCGCGGGTTGTGAGCGGAGCGTTCGAGGTGGCCGAGCGGACGGACGAGCGGCTCGTGCTGCGGCGCCGCTCCGAGCGTCCGGGCAACGTCGCGGAGGCCGAGCTGTACCGGACGGCGATCGCCGATGCGCTGCCCGAGTACGAGCGCGGTGAGACCGATCTGATCCTCGTCCGGTACACGCCGCGGCTCGCCGATCTGATGCCGGGCGCGGTGCGTGAGGACGCCATCCTCGGCTCGCCCGCCTGGTCGGCGTACATCCGCTTCGACCACACGCACCCGGTGGCGGGGAACCTCGAGCTGAGGCGCGCGCTCGCGCATGCGATCGATCGCAACGCGCTCGCGGCGGTCTGCCCGGCGAATCTCGTGGTCGCGAGCGGCGGAGTCGTCCCGCCGGCGCTCCAGGGCCACACGCCCGACATCGCGCTCCGCTACGACCCCGATCTGGCGCGCGAGTGTCTCGCTCGATCCGGTTACGACGGACCGCTGGAGCTTGCGGGGATGATGGTCTGGGACGACATCCTCGAGGTGATCGCCGGCGCCTGGCGCGAGATCTTCGGCGAGCGGGTCTCGGTGTCGTCGTGGTCGTGGCTCGAAGAGGAGGCGTTCGAGGTCGGCGGGCGGATAGCCACCGCGCCGATCCGGATCACCGGCTGGCTGCCGGGCTACCCCGACCCCGAGTACTACCTCCGCCTGCTCTTCCAGTCGACGAGCCGGACGAACGAGGGCGGCTTCGCCGACCCGGTCTTCGACGAGCTGATCGAGGCCGCGCGGCAGGAGCGCAGCGACCGCGGACGGCTCGAGCGCTTCCACGAGGCCGACCGCTACGCCGTGGCCGAGCGCGTCGCGGTGATCCCGCTCGTGTACGGGCGAAGCACGGCGTTCGTGCAGCCCCGCGTGCACGGCTGGTGGGAGTTCGGCAAGAGCTCGGCGAGCTTCGCCGACCTCGTCGTGGACGCCTGAGTCTGCGATAGTCTCGCGCCGTGCTCGCCGCCGCCTTCCATCTGCTGCTGGGAGTCGAGACGGCCGCCGAGGAAGGGCGGAAGGTCGTCCTGCTGATGCTCGCCACCGGCCTCGTCTTCGTCCTCGTGATTGCGCTCGGGTCCCTGACCGAGTGGGTCGCGAAGCAGCGCCGCGCCAAGCGCTCCTAGCGCCGCCAACGCCGCACCGCACGACGTGTCTTGACGCCTGGCAGTGGTGCTACTCATAATCACGTCATCGTGACGCTCGCACCGCCGCGACCTCCTTCATCCGAAGACCTCGAGGCGCTGATCCACGAGGCGCGGGCGCGGCAGCGGCGACGGCAGATGGCCCTCGCGGTGGTGGTCGCGTTGGTGGCCGGAGGCGGTCTTGCCGTCTGGACCGCGGTCCCCGGAAACGGTCGGAGCGTGGTCGGGGCGTCCGGGTCGCGACATGCACTGGCGCGGTCGCACCAGTGCCCGCCAGGGAACTTGGGGACGATCGCCTTCGTCCGAGGCGGTGCACTCGAACTGCTGGACTTGCGCGGCTGCCGCATCCGCACGGTCGTCCGCTCGCACGTCGCAGCTCCGATCGCAATGAGCGCCGACGGGCGCTGGGTCGGCTTCCGGCGGGGCTACGTCTCCTCGCGCGGCGGGCCGGTGCACCGTCTCGCCGGGACTCCGGTCTGGTCGCCGAGCGGTCACGAGCTGGCACTGGTCACCGCTCAGGGCGGCGTCGAGGTCGGGCGCGCCGGCGGGCCGTTGCGCCGACTACTGCCGGATCGATGGGGGGCGTGGACCGCGACCTTCTCTCCCGGCGGCCGGTTTCTCGGCGTATCCCGCACCGCAGGGCACCCTGCTTACGTCGAACAGATCTGGATCGTCGACCTGACCACCGGATCGAAGCGGGAGCTGTTTCGCGAACCGAGGCGGGAAGGTGCTCCGCTGTTGCTGCAGGGGTTCTCGCCCGACGGCCGCTGGCTCCTCTCCTGGAAGGACCTCTACGCCTCGGCCTCGATACTCGCCGATGGGGTCCCCCTCATCGCGCTGCCCGTGGCGGGCGGGCAGCCGCGTGTCGTCACAAGCGAGCTCTACCACGACGACTACGTCTCCTGGTGCGGAAACAGGCTCGTCTACGTCCTCAACCGGCACGGCCGGTTCGTCACTCAGGGCGATGGGATCGCAACGGCGGCGCCGCCGTCTTGGCGGGCCACGACGCTCCTGCCGGCGACCGGCCAGACGAGCTGGGGCGCGTTCTCCTGCAACAGCGGTGGGACGCTCGTCGTTGCTGCCGGCCCGAAGAACGAGGATGATCCGTTCGGCCACGAACGTCGGTCGATCTGGCTCGTCCACGGCAAGACCGCGTCGGTCCTGCCTCAGACCCGTCCGCCGCGGGGAACGAGCGACGAATGGCCTAGCTGGTCGGCCGAGGGTCGTTGGGTTCTCTTCGTCAGGACGCGCTTCAACGGCAAGGCCTGGCCCGGGAAGCTCTACGCAGCAGACGCTTCGACGGGAAAGCTCGCAGGGCCGATCGCAAGCGTCGGGGCGACCGAGAACTACTACGGTCACTACAACTGGACTTCACAGATCTCCTGGCATCGTCCGTGACGGTTATCGCCCCACCACCGCAGGACGAGCTCGAGGCGCTGATCCGCGAGGCGAGGGCGCGGCAACGGCGGCGATGGTTGGGCGCAGCAGCGGTTATAGCTTTGCTCGCGGGCGCCGCACTTGTAATCAGTTCGATCATCACCGGTGGGAGCACTGCCGCCCGACGCGGCAGCCGCGAATCGATGTCGGCGGTGAGGAGCGGGAAAGCGTGCGGGGTTCATGTCATCAACAGGCGAATCGTCGGCGCCGATGGTCGCACTCTCTTTCGCGAGCCGGGTAACTGGACTTCGACGTATCCGCACCCCTCGGCTGTCCGCTGTAGCGGCTCGACCGCGTGGGTCGTATGGGACAACGGCGCCGCGATGAATCAAGAGGGGTACGTGGGCGTCCGCTCCGGCGACGACGGTCGCACGTGGAGGCTCGTCTTCGCCGAGGCGTACTTCGGCGTGAACGCACCGCATCAGCTCGACTCGTATCTGGGAGCGTGGACGCTCGGCGGCCCGCAGGTGGCGTACTTCACGGGATCGTGCCCGGTGTGCGGCGCCGGACCGTTGTTCGGCACGGTCTCGCTCTGGGTGACGAAGAACGGCGGGCGGACGTTCCGCCGGTACGCCATTCCTTCCCTCGACGGATATTCGCCTTCCGGAATTCGTGTGTCGGGCCACGAGGTCACGGTCTTCGCCAAGCAATTTGCCCGCGGGGCACGGCCGCGCAAGACGGCGACTGTGCACGTCGACTGACGTTCCGCGCGCCATAGACTCGCCGGATGCCGACGAAGGATCTCCGCGACTGGATCGCGCTGCTCGAGCGCGAGGGCGAGCTTGTTCGCGTCTCCGCCGAGGTCGATCCCGACCTTGAGATCACGGAGATCGTCGACCGTACCGTCAAGGCCGGCGGCCCGGCGCTCCTGTTCGAGAAGCCCAAGGGCTCCGAGCACCCGCTGCTGATCAACCAGTTCGGCACCGAGCGCCGCATGTGCCTCGCCTTGGGCGTCGACAAGCTCGACGACGTCGCAGCGAAGCTCGCAGACGTGCTCGAGATGCAGCCGCCGCAGGGGCTGATGGAGAAGGTGCGCGGCCTGCAGAAGCTCAAGTCTGTCGCGGATTCCAGGCCGAAGACGGTTGGCAAGGGCGTCTGTCAGGAGATCGTCCTGCGCGGCGACGACGTCGACCTCGGGCTCCTCCCGATCCAGCGCTGCTGGCCCGGCGACCCGGCGCCGTTCATCACGCTCCCCGCCGTGATCACGCACGACCCGCAGACCGGCGGCCGCAACGTCGGCATGTACCGGATGCAGGTCATCGACAAGAACACGACGTTCATGCACTGGCAGATCCACAAGGACGGCCGCGCCGACTACCTCGCCACCGACGGCCGGATCGAGGTCGCCGTCGCGCTCGGGCTCGACCCGATCACTGCGTACTCTGCGAGCGCGCCGCTGCCGAAGCACATCGACGAGTTCATGATGGCGGGCTTCCTCCGCGGCGAGCCGGTCGAGCTCGTGAAGGGCGTCACTGTCGCAGTCGAGGCTCCCGCTCGGGCGGAGATCGTGCTCGAGGGCTACATCGAGAAGGACGAGGTCGGCCAGGAGGGGCCGTTCGGGGACCACACCGGCTACTACACCGCCGCCGAGCCGTTCCCGGTCTTTCACGTCACGGCGATGACGATGCGACGGGACGCGATCTACCCCTCGATCGTGGTGGGCAAGCCGCCGCAGGAGGACGCGTGGCTCGGGAAGGCGACGGAGCGGATCTTTCTGCCCGCCATTCGCACGACGCTGCCGGAGATCGTCGACTACGACCTGCCGATCGCCGGCGTCTTCCACAACTGCTGCATCGTCTCGATCCGCAAGCAGTTCCCTGGCCATGCGGCGAAGGTGATGCATGCGCTCTGGGGGCTCGGGATGCTGAGCCTTACGAAATGCGTCGTCGTCGTGGACGCGAACGTCGACGTGCACGACTACGAGCAGGTGGTCTTCTACGCCGGCGCGAACGTCGACCCGAAGCGGGATGTGCTCCTCTCCGAAGGGCCGCTCGACCATCTCGACCACGCCCCCGAGCGCCAGTTCTTCGGAGGCAAGCTTGGCATCGACGCGACGGCGAAGTGGCCGGAGGAGGGCGCGCGGCCCTGGCCCAGGGAGATCGAGATGAGCCCCGAGGTCAAGGATCGCGTTACTCGCCGCTGGACCGAGTACGGGCTGTAGCTACTCCAGCCGGATCCGAGGATCCAGCCACGCATACGCGACGTCGACGACGAGGTTGAAGACGATCACCGCGATCGTCGCGAAGACGACGATCCCGACGACGAGCGGCAGGTCGTTGTTCTGGGCCGCGGTGACAAGCTCGGACCCCAGGCCGTGGAGATTGAAGACGCTCTCGGTGAACACGGCGCCGCCGAGCGCCAGGCCCAGGTCCATGCCGAGGATGGTCACGACCGGCAGCAGGCTGTTGCGCAGCAGGTGGTGAGCCAGCACCCGCCGCCCCGGGGCGCCCTTGGCGCGCGCCGTGCGCACGTAGTCCTCGGACATCGTCTCGAGCACGCTCGCGCGGATCAGCCGGACGTAGAGCGCGGCGAAGAGGAACATGAACGTCACCCACGGGAGAATCAGGTGGTACGCCCACGGGCCCGGTCCGGAACAGCCGCCGACCTCGTGGCTGGGGAAGAAGTTGCAGTAGCCGGCGATCGGAGTCCACCCCAGCTTGAAGCCGAAGACGTACGCAAGGATGAGGCCGATCCAGACCGCCGGCGCCGAGACGCCGACCAGGACGAAGCCCATCGCGGCGCGGTCGAGCAGCGAGCGAGGGCGCAGCGCGGAGAGGATCCCGATCGGAATCGAGACTGCGAGCCAGAGCACTGCGCCGCCGAACACGAGCGAGGCCGTTACCGGCGCGTCCTGGCCGACGATCCAGCGGACCGACGTCCCGTTGCGGAACGAGTAGCCGAGCGAGGCGTGCCGGATCATGTTCCAGACGAAGAGCCAGTACTGCTGGTAGAGCGGCAGGTCCAGGTGGAGGACGTGACGGACGTGCGCGAGGAACTGCGGCGTCGCAGTCGCCCCGCTGCCGGCCGCGATCGGCACCGGATCGCCGGGAATGACGAAGAAGATCAGGTAGGTGACGAGCGTCGCGACGAGGAAGAGAAAGAGCGCCCAGAAGAGGCGACGAACCAGGAAGTAGCCCATCTGCTCACCCGGCTCCGCTCTTACCTGAACGTCTGGCGCGTCACGAGCGCACCGTTCCCGTCGTACGCGGCGATCGACGCGACATGCGCATGGCTCGTCTGCTCACTTGCCGGGACGTCGTAGGCGAAGAACCCGGCGTCGATCGGCGACGAGACCCAGACGATCCGCGGGTGCACCGTCGTGCCGTCGCTGAACCGGATCACGACGTCGTTGACGGGAGCGATCGCGTCGCCGGTGATCCACTCGGGCACGCCTCCACGGAGCAGCGCGCCGGTGCTGAGCGGCCGGCCCGCGGTGCTGCATCCTCCGCCGCCGCGCGGCAGCCAGAGCGAGCAGAAGCCGCCGTTCCTCGCCGGGGCGACCCAAAGCGTGCGCGTGAAGCCGCCGAAGGTGAAGCGACCGACTTCGCGCGTCTCGCCGGCGACCGCATTGGGGCTCATGCCGCGAGGGGCTCCGGCGTTCAGCGACCAGAACTGGACTTGCACGGCGGGCGGGGCGGTGGGCTGATCCCAGAAGGGGAGGACGTCGCGGACGAGTGCCCAGGCGGGGGTCGCGACCAGGATCGCCGCCAGCACCGCGGCGGCCGCGAGCGCCACGAGGGCCACGCGGCGGCGGGCCGGGCGAGCGGCCCGCGCGGCGAATGGCTCGTTCGCGGCCGAGAGGACACGCGAGTGCAGCTGAAGCGCGTCGGCCAGGCGGCGGGCTTCGTCCAGCGAGACGGGGTTGGCGGCGCGAAGATCGGTCAGTTCCGGTGCGTTCAGCATGAGGGGCTCTCCTCGGTTCGGGCAGCAGTCGCGGGTGGCCGCTGGGTGCCGCTTTCCGCCTCGGCGAGGCGCTCGCGCAGCCGTCTGCGAGCGCGATGGAGGCGGATTCGATAGGCGGTCGCCGAACAGCCGAGAACACGAGCTGCGTCGCTGCTCGGGAGCTCTTCCCAGGCGGCGAGCATCAGCACCTCGCGGTCTCCCTCGGACAACGCTGCGAGCGCCTCGAGCAGTCGCCGGGACCCGGATGACCCGTGCGAGGTCTCCGCGCCGGCGGACGGCTCGACGGCGGCGATTCGCTCTGCGATCGCATGCTGCCGTCTCGTCGAGCGCTGCTGGCTCAACAGCACCCTGCGGGCGACCGCGTACAGCCACGGGAGCGCGCTCCGCTCGTCGACGTCGTCGAGGCGGCGCCACGCAACCAGGAAGGTCTCGGCGACCACGTCGGCCGCGTCCTCACGCGGCACGCGCCTCAGCGCGTACGCGAGGACAGCCGCCGTATGTGCCTCGCACATGCGGCGAAAGCGGGCCTCCCGATCGTCAGCGTTTGTCACCTATCCACCTATGCCGGAACGGCCCCAAGTGTTTCAGCCGCCGGGTGTTGGTTCTCTGCTCGCTGCGCCCCCGTTTCCGATAAGACTTCGACCTGGTGGAGCCGGAGCAGCCGAGTCCCGACACCGAGCACGAGTCGCTCCACGAGGAGGCGCACCTGCCGTCGCCGAGCCTGTGGCCGATCGGCTTTGCGATCGGCATCGTGGTCGCCCTCGTCGGCCTCATCATCGACCCGTTGTTCATCACGACGATCGGCGCCGCGATCGCGATCGTGTTCGGCGTCCTCTGGGCGCGCGACGCGACCCGCGAGCTGCGCAGGCAGCCGGTCGACGTCGAGCCAGAGCGGCGCGAAGCCGCAGCCCCGGCCGCCGAGGGAGGAGCTACCGGCGCCGGGCTGCAGGAGCCGGTCACGCGCAGCGTCTTCCTCGAGGGCGCCACACTCGGCCTCGGTGGCGTGATCGGCGCGCTGATCACCCTGCCGGTCGCGGGCTTCATGATCCTTCCGGGATTCATCCGCCAGAAGCAGCACAAGGTCGACCTCGGCCCGATCGAGAAGTTCCCGGTCGGATCGTGGTTCGTCGCGACGTTCATCGTCAATCCGGCCGAGGGCGAGGTTTCGCGGCGGGCCGCGTTCGTTCGCAACAACGGCCCTGTCGCCGAGAACGGGAAGCAGGTACCGAGCTTCACGATCATCTCGAACCGGTGCACGCATGTCGGCTGCCCGACGCAGGCGAATGGCCCGACGGGAGCGATCCTCGGCAAGCCGACGATCAAGGAGCACACCGCGAACGGGCCCGTCCAGTTCGACCCTGTCGTCCCGGCCGGCTATGGCTGTCCGTGCCACGGGAGCCAGTTCGACATCGAGGGCAACCGGACGGCCGGGCCGGCGGTCCGTGCGCTCGACCGCTACGACTTCGAAATCGACCACGGACGGCTCGTTCTGCTCAGCACGTACTCGGTCTCGCACGTGGTCGGCACCGGCGCGCAGGCCCAGATCTACAAGTACAAGCACTACGACCCTGGCCAGCACGTCGACGGGCCGGAGCAGTGGTTCTATCCCCTCGCCCCGCCCCATCACTGATGGCGAATCGCCAGCCCACGAAGGCGGAGATCCGCCGTCAGAAGATGGAGGAGCTGGTCATTTACCCGATCGACTGGCTCGAGGAGCGGTCGGGGCTGGTCGGCGGGATCAAGTACTTCCTCTTCCGCAACGTCCCGTCGGACATCAACTGGATGCAGACGCTCGGCTCGGCCGCGCTCACGGCGTTCCTCGTGCAGGCGATCACCGGGGTCATCCTCGCCATGTACTACGTGCCGTCGGCGGCGACCGATCCACACACCGGCAAGCCGGTCGCGTGGGAGTCGATCGTCAACATCAGCGACAACCTGACGCTCGGCTGGCTCGTGCGCGGCATGCACAAGTGGGGCGCCAGCGTCTTCATCATCCTCATGTTCCTGCACATGGGCCGCGTCTTCCTGTTCGGCGCGTACAAGTACCCGCGCGAGCTCAACTGGATCGTCGGCGTGTTCATCCTCCTGTCAGGGCTTCTGGAGGGGTTCACCGGCTACCTCCTGCCCTGGGATCAGACGGCGTACTGGGCGACGGTGGTAGGCATCAACCTCAACGGGACGGCGCCGATCTTAGGTCCGTGGCTCGCCCAGTTCTTGCGTAGCGGCCAGGAGATCGGCCTCGAGACGCTGCCGCGCTTCTACTCGCTGCACATGCTCATACTCCCGGCCGGGATCATCGGGCTGATCACGCTCCACCTCTACCTCGTCGTGCGCCTCGGCGTCACCTCGCCGCCGTGGTCGAAGGAAGAAGCGGGTGGCGAGCCGGTCGAGGCGGACGAGCCTGCGCGGCGGCGGGGCCTGACGCAGCCGGTGCCGCGGCCGGCGAACGGGACGAGGATGCAGGCGGAGCCGGGAGGTCGCGACTGATGGCCGCGATCCCGAAGGACAAGCCGACTCGCATCGAGTTGGCGCGCGCGCAGTTCGCCCGCTACAAGGCCGACGTCAAGTCGCGCGGGAAGCCCTTCTTCCCGTACGCGATGTGGCACGACACGGTCATGAGCCTCGTCGTCGTGGCCACGATCATCGGTCTGGCGGCGATCTGGAAGTGGTCGGCGTGGGGGCCGCACCACGACCCGACGCACAAGGGCCTGCTCGGTCCGATCGTCGATCCGCCCGCCGACCCCGGCACGACGAGCTTCGTGCCGCGCCCCGATTGGTACTTCTACTTCCTCTTCTACCTCCTCCGGATCTTCAAGTGGCCGGAGTCGGTCTTCCTCGGCACGATCGGCGTGCCGACAATCGCCCTCGTGCTGTTGCTCGGGCTGCCGTTCCTCGATCGTCGCCTCGAGCGCCGTCCCTCGGCCCGCCCGGTCGCGCTGGTGGCGGGCGTGCTCGTCATCATCTCGATGGCAGTGCTCACGTGGAAGGGCGCGACGGCGAAGGAGGCGCTCGCGTCCGAGGTGATCGCGGACGTCCCCCGTTGGGTCCAGCAGGAGAACCTGCCGCCCGCCGCCGTGCCGGGCGCGAAGCTATTCGCCACTGCGGGTTGCACCTCGTGCCACACGTACGCCGGCTCGGGCAGCTCCAACCTCGGGGCGCCTGATCTCACGGCCATCGGCTCGCGCAACCTCGGGATCCAGTTCCAGATCAACCACCTGAAATGCCCGTCGTGTGTCACTCCGGGCTCGCCGATGCCGAAGTTCGCGTCACTCGGGGATGCACGCCTGCACGAGCTCGCCGTCTTCCTCGAAGCTTCCAAGGGCACGCACTAACCGCAAGAATCCCCAGGAGTGCACGTATTCCTCGGGATCACGGGCGCCTCCGGCGCGCCCTATGCGGCCCGGCTGCTCGAGGCGCTCGCAGCCGCGGACTGCGAGATCGGGATCTGCGCCTCGCGGGCCGGGATCGAGGTCCTCGGGACGGAGCTCTTCGGGGACGCGACGCTGCCGCGCGACGAGACCCTCGCGCGCCTGCTCGAGCACGCGAACGGCGCGGCCCGCATCTACGACCCCCAGGACTGGAGCGCTCCCTACGCCTCGGGCTCGGCGAAGGTCGACGCGTACCTGATCTGCCCGTGCTCGATGGGGACGCTCGGCACCGTTGCGTCAGGCGCGATGTCGAATCTCATCCATCGCGCCGCCTCGGTCGCGCTGAAGGAGGAGCGACGGCTCGTGCTGATGCCGCGGGAGACGCCGCTCTCGGTGATCCACCTCCGCAACATGCTGGAGCTCCGCGAGGCGGGGGCGACGATCCTCTTCCTCGCGCCCGGCTTCTACCACGGCGCCGAGACGGTCGAGAACCTCGTCGACTTCATCGTCGCCCGCGCCCTCGACCTCCTCGGGCTCGAGCACGCGCTCATACCGCGCTGGGGGCAGACGTGACGGTCGAGAGTGGCCGCCTGCCGAGCGAGGGCGTCCGGCGGATGTTCGACCGGATCGCGCCGTTCTACGACGCGATGAACAGGGTCATGACCGCGGGCCTCGACCGCCGCTGGCGCAAGGCGACGATCGAGGAGACCGTGCAGCACGGCGACCGTGTGCTCGACGCCTGCTGCGGGACCGGCGACCTTGCCGTCGCAGCCCGGCGCGCCGGCGCGGGCGAGATCGTCGGCGTCGACTTCTCCGAGCAGATGCTCGAGCGCGCCCGCCGCAAGGCGCCCGAGCTCGAGTGGATCCAGGCCGACGTGCTCGCTCTCCCGCTCGAGGATGCGACGTTCGACGCGGCGGTCGTCGGCTTCGGCGTCCGCAACGTCGAGGACCTCGAAGGGGCGATCCGCGAGCTGCGTCGGGTGCTCAGGCCCGGCGGGCGGCTCGGGATCCTCGAGATCACGACGCCGCGCGGGCCGCTCAAGGTCTTCTACCGCGTCTGGTTCGACCGCATCGTTCCGCTGCTCGGCCGCCTGCTGCCGGGCGGGGACGCGTACACGTACCTGCCCGCCAGCGTGCGCCGCTTCCCCGGCCCCGAGGACCTGGCCGACCTGTTGAACGCGAACGGCTTCGACGGCGTCCGGTTCCGGCGCTTCGGCGGGGGTATCGTGGCGCTGCACGTAGGGGAGGCGATGTAACGACAACCCTGGCGGAGATCCGCGCTGTCCCGGGGCTCGACGACTACCTCGACGCGCTCGAGGAGCGGCTCGCGCGGTCCGTGGCCACGCATCCGGGGCTCGTCGCCGCCGTGGGGAACGAGGCGCTCGCGGCCGGCGGCAAGCGGCTCCGCCCGACCCTCGTCTTTCTCGCTGCTCCGCCGGGAACCGAGCCCGCGCTCGCGGCAGGCGTCGCGGTCGAGCTCGTCCACATGGCGACGCTCGTCCACGACGACCTCATCGACCGCGCCCACTTCCGCCGCGGCAAGGCCGCCGCCTGGTCGATCTACGGGCCGGCCGCCGCGCGCGCCACGGGCGACTACCTCTTCGCACGCGCCTTCGCCGAGCTGAGCGCGACCGGAGACGCCGCTGCGGTCGACGTCCTCGCCGACGCGGTCCTGTCTCTCGCCCGCGGCGAGGCGCTGCAGCGAACGCAGACCCACGACCCGGCGACGACCGTCGAGGCGTACCTCGATCGCTGCGCGCTCAAGACGGGCAAGCTCTTCGAGGCCGCGTGCCGCCTCGGCGGCGGCTCGGGCGAGTACGGCCTCGCGCTGGGCATCGCCTTCCAGATCGCAGACGACGTCCTCGACTGCTCGGGCGCGACGATCGAGACCGGCAAGATCGCGGGAACCGACCTTCGCGACGGCACTCCGACCCTGCCGCTGCTGCTTGCAGCGCAGCGCGACGCGGTCGTGCGCGCGGCTCTCGCTGGCGGCCCCATGGACGGCGCGCTCGTGCGAGTTGCGGCGACCGGAGCTCTCGACGAGGCCCGCGAGGTGGCGCTTGACTACGCTAGGCAGGCCAGGGCACGTCTGGACGGCGAGCTCCACCGGGACGAGCTGGAGGCCCTGACGCACGCAGTCGTCGACCGGGAGAGGTAGTCCGCATGGCGGTTCTGGACACGCTCGACACGCTCGCGCCCATCCGGGAGAAGGTGCTCGCCGGCGAGCGGCTCGACTTCGACGACGGCGTCGCGCTGATGGAGACGGACGACCTGCTCGCGCTCGGCGAGCTGGCCGACCTCGCGCGCCGGCAGCGCGGCGGCGGCGACGAGGTCTACTTCGTCCAGAACATCAACCTGTACCAGACGAACGTCTGCCGAGTGAAGTGCAAGTTCTGCGCCTTCGCGAAGACGCGGAAACAGGAGGACGCCTTCACGCTGACCACGGACGAGTTCGTCGAGGACGCCGTCGCGCAGCACGAGCTGCTCGGCTTCACCGAGATCCACTGCGTCAACGGCGAGAACCCGCACGTCGACCTCGAGTACTACGCGGGCCTCATCCGGAAGCTGAAGGAAGTGCTCCCGGACGTCCATCTCAAGTTCTACACCGCCTCCGAGATCCACCACATCTCGCGCCTCGAGGGCTGCTCGCACGAGGAGGTCCTGCGCACGCTGCGGGATGCCGGCCTCGACTCGATGCCCGGCGGCGGCGCCGAGATCTTCGCCGACCGCGTCCGCGCGCTGATCGCGCCGGGGAAGGAGCATCCGGACGAGTGGTTCGAGGTCCACGACACCGCGCACCGGCTCGGGATCACGACGCAGTGCACGATGCTCTACGGCCACGTCGAGACGTACGAAGAGCGCGTCGACCACCTGCTGCGGCTGCGCGAGCAGCAGGATCGCTCCGGCGGGTTCCTCTCCTTTATCCCGCTTGCGTTCCATCCGGAGAACACCGTCTTCGAGCGGCGCGGCTTCCGCTTCACGACCGGCGCCGACGACCTGAAGGTGATCGCGGTGTCGCGGCTCCTGCTCGACAACGTCCCGCACGTGAAGGCGTACTGGATCATGATGGGACTCCCGCTCGCCCAGGTCGCGCTCCATTTCGGCGCGGACGACGTCCAGGGAACCGTGGTGCGCGAGAAGATCTTCCAGGCGGCGGGCGCGAGCGCCGGCACCGAGCAGAAGGTGGCGGAGCTCGTCCGCTTCGTTCGCGACGCGGGCCGAACACCGGTGCAGCGCGACAGCCTCTACAACGAGCTGCGGAGGTGGTGAACGTGCGCGAGGCGGTCGAGCAGGGCGACCTCACGGCGTTCGAGGAGGTACTCGCTCCCGACATCGTCTGGGTGGGGCTGTGGCCCGGCCAGATCTGCCGCAACCGAGGCGAGGTGGTCGAGATGCTGAAGGCTGCGCAGGCCGGCGGGATCGCGGCGCGCCCCGAGATCGTCAGGGACGACGGCGACCGGTTCGTGGTCGACCCACACCTTCCGATCGACGACCGTCACCAGGTGTTCGTGCTGGACGGTGACGTGGTCTCCGAAGTGCGGGCGTACCCCGACCGCGCGGCTGCGCTTGCGGCGATGGAGCCGCCGTGGTGAAGCTCGGCCGCATCTCCTACGTCAACATGGCGCCGGTCTTCTACCGGGTCGACGCCGAGGTCGACGAGGTGCAGGGCGTCCCGACGGAGCTGAACCGGATGCTCGTCGGGGGCGAGCTCGACACGGCCCCGATCTCCTCGATCGAGTACGCACGCCACGCCGATTCGCTTCGCCTGCTGCCGCGGCTGTGCGTCGCCTCGGAGGGCGCCGTTGACTCGATCCAGCTCGTCTCGCGCAAGCCGCTCGAACAGGTGCGTTCTGTCGCGGTGACGCCGGAGTCCGCAACCTCGGTCGCGCTGATCAAGGTGTTGCTGCCGGAGGCGGAGCAGGCGCCGCTCGAGGCGTATGACACGCGGGAAGCCGAGGCGAAGCTGCTGATCGGCGACGCCGCCCTGCGCTCGGCGTTCGAGGATCCGACGCCGCACCACGACCTCGGACGGCTCTGGCTCGAGCGAACGGGGCTGCCCATGGTGTTCGCGGTCTGGGCGTGCCCGGAGCCGCTCGCCGAGGGGCTCGCGGAGCTCGAGGACGCGCTCGTCTCGTCGGTGCGAATGGCCCGCGCCGAGCCCGAGCAGCTCGCACACGAGGCGGCGGAACGGTACGGCTATCCGGCCGGCTTCCTTGCCCGCTACTTCGAGAAGCTTCGCTACCGCTTCGGCCCACGCGAGCGCGCCGGCCTCTACACGTTCCTCGAGCTTGCGCGCGACGCAGGGCTGCTCGAGACGGTTCCCGAGCTGCGCTTCGTGCAGACCGCCGGCGCCGCGGTCGCATGACTGCGGAGATCCTCGAGCGGGCGCGGAGCGGGGAGCGGATCTCGGACGAGGACGCCGTCGAGCTGCTGCGCTCGCGCGACCTCGTCGCGGTGGGACGCGCCGCGAACGAGGTGCGGAACCGGATCCACGACCCGGAGCGCGTCACGTTCATCATCGACCGCAACCTCAACTACACGAACGTCTGCGTCACCGACTGCGACTTCTGCGCCTTCTACCGGAGCCCCGGCGACCAGCGTGAGGGCTACCTCCTGCCCAAGCCGGTCATCTTCAAAAAGATCGAGGAGACGCTCGCGCTCGGCGGCACCGGCCTGCTCATGCAGGGCGGGCACCATCCCGACCTCGGCGTCGACTACTACGAGGATCTCTTCTCCTCGATCAAGGCGCGGTACCCCATCCACCTGCATGCGCTCTCGCCGTCGGAGATCGTCCACGCGGCGCGCCGCTCGAAGCTCACCGTCCCCGAGACCCTGGTGCGGATGCGCGACGCCGGGCTCGACTCGATTCCCGGCGGCGGCGCCGAGATCCTCGTCGACCGGGTGCGCGACATCATCGCGCCGAAGAAGGTCAACACGAAGGAGTGGCTCGGCGTGATGCGCGAGGCCCACCGCCTCGGGATCTCGACGACGGCGACGATGATGTACGGCCACGTCGAGACGCTCGAGGAGCGGGTCGAGCACTTCCGGCGGATCCGCGAGCTGCAGGACGAGACCGGCGGCTTCCGCGCCTTCTTCTCGTGGACGTTCCAGGACGACGGCAACCGGCTCGTCTCGCTCGTCCCGGTCGAGGCGCGGCCGACCTCCTTCGACTACCTGCTCACGCAGGCCGTCTCGCGCATCTACCTCGACAACGTGCCGCACATCGGCTCGTCCTGGGTGACGCAGGGGAAGAAGATCGGCCAGGTCGCGCTCGGCTTCGGGGCGGATGACCTCGGCTCGGTGATGATCGAGGAGAACGTCGTCTCCGCCGCGGGGACGACGCACCGTACGAGCGCCGAGGAGCTCGTCCATCTCATTCGCTCGCTCGGCAAGACGGCAGTGCAGCGCGACACCCTCTACCGCCCCGTCAAGGTCTGGGCCTAGCTACCCCACTGCGCAGCCCATTCGTCCGCGTGCGGCCGGCCGCTCTGCTTCGCCGCGGCCTTGACCTCTTCGACCGCATACGGCACCTGCCGGAACTCGACTCCGACATTGCCGTCCGCAACGGTGACGAGTGCCCACTCGGCGAGCGGACGCAGGACGGGCGGATCCTCGAACCGGTCGTACGAGATCCCGACGCTGCCGGGGTTGAGGTAGAGCGCGTCGTCGACCCGGCGCGTCCACTGCAGGTGCGTGTGCCCACCTGCCAACAGCGCCGCATCGTGGCCGAGGAACGGCTCGAGCGCCTCGCTGTCGAGCTCGGGCAGCAGGACGTCGTCGTACGAGCGCGGCGAGCCGTGAAAGAGGAGCAGCGATACGCCCTCGAGCTCCCGGCGCACGACCGGTGCGAAGGAGCGGATCTGCTCGATGTGCGCCGAGTTCAGCTGCGCCAGCGTCCACTCCCGCACCTCGAGATGCCGCTCGGTGACCGGCTCCGGCGAGTCGGCGGGCACCTCGAGGAGAAGCGCGTCCGCGTTGCCGAGTACCGTCTCGCAGCCGAGCGTGGCGAGCCGGTCGAGAGTCTCCGCGGGTTGCGAGCCGCCCTGCGCGACGTCCCCGAGGCAGACGACCTCCTCGACCCCGACGCGCTCGACATCTTCCAGCGCAACGCGGAAGGCGACGTCGTTCGCGTGCTGGTCGGAGATAAGCGCGACGCGCACGCCGCGAGGCTATCGGGGCCGCCGGGCCGCCTCAAGCGGTTCCGTGACATGCCTTCAAGCCCGCTCCCCTAGCGGCATTAAGGGCCGAAAACCCCTCAACCGGGGTCAGACCCCGGGCTGATGGGCCGAAACGGCCATCGGCCGCGGCCAGCTCGTCACGGTTTGGGCCTAACACAGCCTGAACAGGCCCCGGCTAGTGTGGGCGCCGGGTCGTGCTGCGCGTCAGGAGTGTCATCGCCGTCGCCATTCTCATGGCGCTCGTCGGGGTAGCGGCAGCATCGGCCGCGACCGGCTCGCAGCGGCATGCGCAGCAGCAATCGGTCTCGACCTCGACCCTCATGCCGGGCGTGACCTACAGCCGCGAGGTCGACTTCACGTCGCGCGGCCCGATCGTCGTGGACATTGTCACCGCGCCGAGGCCCGACGGCGCCGTCTACTCGCTCCAGCCCGCTCTCTCGAACGGCCTGCTCCTCGGCACCGAGCAGCTGACGCACCTCGACCAGCGGGCTGCCGCCGGGGCGACCACCGTCGCGATCGGCGGCGACTACTTCGCTTCCCGCACCGGCGCGCCGACCGGGATCCTCATGCAGGGCGGCGTGCTCGAGAGCCAGCCGGCCGCCGGGCGGTCGAGTCTGGGGATCGCCGCGAACGGCATCCTCACCCCCGCACGCGTCTCGTTCGCCGGGAGCTGGCAGGGAAGCGGCCAGCGCCGGCCGCTCGGCCTCAACTCCGCGACGGGCCAGGGGAAGTTCACGCTCTACACGCCGGCGTACGGGACCGCTACCCCCAAGGAGTCGGGAGTTGTCGAGGCCGTCATCCCGTCGTTCCCGCCGGCTCGGCTCGGCGTGCCGCTTGACGGCCTCGTAACGCAGGTCACGAGCGCCGGCCCGACCGGGATCCCCCGCAACGGCGCCGTGCTCGTCGCGCGCGGCGCCGTGTCGACCACGCAGCTCAAGGCGGAGGCGTCCGTTGGGCAGACGGTAGACGCGCGCCTGGCGCTCTCGCCGGACTGGAGCAGCCTGGCGAGCGCGATCGGCGGCGGCCCGCTGCTCGTAAGCAACGGCAAGCCCGTCTTCCACGCGAACGAGACGTTCGACCCGCGCCCCCTCAACAGCCGCCAGCCGCGCGGCGCGATCGGCCAGCTCGCCGACGGTCGCATCGTCCTCGTCGGAGTCGAGGGGACGAATCCCGCGTACAGCATCGGCATGTCGAGCTACGAGCTCGCGGTCGAGCTCTCCCGCCTCGGAGCCACGACGGCCTTCGGCCTCGGAGCCGGCCCCGCCGCGGGAATCGCCTTCGACGGGACGCTGCTCACGCGTCCTGCCAAGGGGCTGGTGCCGAAGGTGTCGGACGCGCTCGTTCTCTCCTACACCGGCGTCTACGCGCCTCCGCCGTCCACCCTCGTGCTCTCGCCCAACGGCGACGGCGCCGGAGACACCGAGACTCTCGGCTATCGGCTCGCGCGCCCCTCGAGCGTCGTCGCAACCCTCACCGGTCCAGCCGGCAGCAAGATCACGCTCGCAAACGGGGCGGAGCCGGCCGGGCTGCACACGCTCCCGTGGAACGGGACGAACGGAAGCTCGCCCGCGCCCGAAGGCGCCTGGACCTTCGCCGTCACGGCGACCGACGACCGCAAGATCACGACGAGCGCGCAGCGGACGTTCTCGCTCGACGACACGCTCTCCTCCCTGAGCGTCAAGAGCGCGAGCCGGGGCCAGGCGACCGCGACGTTCCAGCTGACGCGGAAGGCCGACGTCGTCGTGAGGATCGAACGCCCGAACGGCATCCCGGTGGCGAGCTTCCGCCTCGCGTCGCGTCCGCCGGGAGCCCAGCGGGTGACCTGGCGAGGCCGGATCGGCGGTCGCAACGCCCCCGGGGGCCGGTACCGGGCCGATATCGAAGCGACGAGTTCCGTCGGCACGAGCTCCCTCGCCGCGCTCTTCTCATTCCGCCCTCACACGGGTCACTAGACTCCGCGCGGTGCTCGTAGCGAGCGTCTCGGCGAGCTTCACCTCCCAGATCGCGAATCACGGCGTGTACGCCGTCTTCGGGCTGATGGCGCTCGACGCCGTCTTCCCGGCGTTCAGCGAGCTCGTGATGCTCTACGCAGGCGCGGTCGCGGCGGGAGCGTTCTCCGCGGCGAACGGCGTGACGCTCTTCGGCTCGCGGATCGGCTTCGGCGCGGGCGCCTTCGTCGCGCTTGCGCTCGCCGGCACGCTCGGCTACCTCGCCGGCTCGCTCGTCGGCTGGGCGATCGGACGCTGGGGAGGACGGCCGCTGCTCGATCGCCACGGCCGCTGGTTCCATCTCTCGCCCGCACGCCTCGATCGAGCCGAGGTGTGGTTCGACCGCTGGGGCCCTCTCGGCGTCCTCATCGGCCGGGTCACTCCGGTTGTCCGTTCCTTCGTCTCCATCGCGGCAGGGATCCTCGAGATGCCGCTCGGGATCTACACGGTGTTGACCCTCGTGGGCTCGGCGATCTGGGCGTTCGCCTTCGCCGGAGCGGGCTACGGGCTCGGCAAGAGCTATAGCGGCTTCGACCACGGCTTCCATTACGTCGAGTACGTGGTCGTTGCGGGCATCCTGGTCGCACTGGCGTATCTGGTCTACCGTCGGGTGACTGCGGCTAAAGTGGCGCCGCGTGCAGACGATTCCGCTCGTTGACGTCAGCGCCGAGTACGGGCCGCTGATCCCGCGGCTCGAGGCCGCATTCCGCGAGGTCCTGGAGGACGGTCGCCTCATCCGCGGCCCGAACTACTGGGCCTTCCAGGAGGAGGCCGCAGCCCAGCTCGGCGTGAAGCGGACGATCGGCGTCGCGAACGGCACCGATGCCCTTGTCCTCGCGCTCAACGCCCTCGGCGTCGGGCCGGGGGACGAGGTGATCTGCCCTGCGTTCACCTTCTACGCGACCGCCGAGTCGGTCGTGCAGCGCGGCGCGACCCCCGTTTTCGCCGACATCGATCCGGCCACGCTCAACCTCGACGTCGACGACGCCGCGGCGAAGGTCACAGACCGGACGCGCGCGATCATCCCTGTGCACCTGTTTGGTCGGCCGCTCGACGTTCGGCCGCTGCTCGAGCTCGGCGTGCCGGTGCTCGAGGACGCGGCGCAGGCGTTCGGTGCACCCGGCGTCGCGCAGCAGGGGGCGATCTCGATCTTCAGCTTCTAGCCCACCAAGAACCTC
>Ga0207693_10001234_pt1 | contig 22783 bp, 18 predicted proteins | sample LARL81metaG_FD_184347 | JGI IMG/M metagenome (GOLD analysis project Ga0207693, IMG submission 184347) | Corn, switchgrass and miscanthus rhizosphere microbial communities from Kellogg Biological Station, Michigan, USA - LAR L8-1 metaG... | ecosystem: Host-associated > Plants > Roots >... | reverse complement strand
TGCTGATGGCGCACCTGCTGCGCGAGCGCGAAGAGGCATGAAGAAGTCCCTGGCGCAGAAGGTGTAGCGTTGTAGCGGCCGGAGGCGACCCCCCTTCCGGCCGCTTTTTTAACCATCGGCCTGAACAGCGTGCCGCAGGTCGCGGCCGCGCCCGGCACCCGCCAACAGCTCCCGAGTAACGCTGCAAGTCGCTGACCGGGGCTTCAAACTCAGTGATCAGAAGCGCTGCAGGCCGGCCACCGACATCGCGGTGTACTTAGTCAGGCCCCGGCTGAACCGAGCTCCAAGGGAACTCCAGAGCGCCTCCCAAGGACGCCAGGGGAGGCCCTGCAATTGGCCTTTTGCGCAATCTGGCCCTACTCTGCGGGGCCTCGCGTCCTCGCAGCACGGATGCTGCGATGCATAATCCTTCAGTGCTCCATCAGTAACCGGGCTGCTGTCTATGAATTTAGTGTTAGTACCTGTCGGACTCTTCATCGGGCTGGTCGTTTGTCTGGAAATCGGCTATCGCCTCGGTGCGCGGCGACGCCAGGCCGTCCCCAACGCTCATGAAGGCTTTGGCGCCATCGAAGCGGGCGTATTTGGACTCTTTGGCCTGCTGCTTTCACTCACCTTCTTCGGCGCCGCCTCCAGACTGGATGCGCGTCGCCAGCTCATCGTCCAGGAGGCGAATGCCATCGCCAGCGCCTATATGCGTGTAGATCTGCTCCCGAGCGCGGAGCAGCCGGAAGTCCGCCGTCTGTTCCGCGAATATCTGGATGAGCGGGTGCGCATTTCGGAAATGCCTAACGAAGCGGCTGCTTTGCAGGAAATGCACAAGGCGGCGAAGGTGCAACAGGCAATCTGGTCCCGGGCGACCAGCGCCACCAGTCAGGGCGTTCCAGGCGCGATCCTGCTGGTTCCGGCCCTAAATCAGATGTTCGAAATCGCCAGTGCGAAAGCAATCGCGGTCCAGACACATTTACCGAAGGTCGTCTTTGAATTCCTGATCGCCGTGGCACTCCTGAGCGGCTTGATCGCTGGCTTTGGACTGGCCAGAGGTGAGCGCAACTGGGTATCAGCCCTCCCCTACGCGTTGGTAGTGGCCCTGACCATGTACGTGATGCTCGACATGGAATACCCGCGAGCCGGCCTTATCCGCATAGGTGCGGCAGACCTCGCCATGAGCACCCTGCGAGACTCAATTCAGTGATTGCAGGGGCGTGCAGCATGGGGCTTCGCTGTACGGGACATCCTCAGGAACACTGCCTCCGTCGCGACAGGCCCTGACGAATGTGTCCACACGCGAGTCGCGGCGCCTGCAGCAGGTAAGCGCGCGCAACGCAGGACGTGCGGTCGCGCTGCTCGCTTTCGCGCGTATACTCAAAGCGGCCATCCCACCATAGCGAGCACACCTTGAGCACCGGCGAGCGCTACCAGTTGCAGAGGAAATACCTATCCGTCGCGTCGTTGCTGTTGCTCACCGTCACTGTCGGGCTTGCCGGATGCGCAGGCGTTTCGGTGAAAGGCGCGTGGCAGGACGGGGTGCCCCGCAATCAGACCTTTGCGAAGGTACTCGTGGTTGGCGTCAGCCCGGACTTCAACCGCAGATGCGCGTTCGAGTCCGCCTTTGCCTCCCAGCTCAGGAGCGCCTCAACGACGGTGGTGTCGAGCTGCGACGCGATGAACTCAAAGGAACAGCTGACCCGCGAGAACATCGAGCGCGTGGTCGCATCCGTCCATGCGGACGCCGTGCTGGCCACGCGTCTGGTCTCCGCGACCACCGGCCAGCGGGAAGGCGGTAGCTGGGACACGCGCGGCGATTCCCTGTACAAGGCCACGGATTATGGCTACGGCGCTTACGGCATGCCGGTGACCTACGTAGAGTTCGAAACGGCGCCGCCGCTGACGACGCTCACAAGTTCGATTCACGTGGTCACGAGGCTCTACGAGACGCGTGGCGCGACGCTGGTCTACACCCTCGACACAAAGACGAAGGCCCAGGAAATCGATTCAACGCAAGCGACACTCATGACGATCACGGCGCCCACAGCGGATCGGCTGAGGCGGGACGGATTGATCCGCTAAGTCTTGCGCGGTGATCGGACCCGCAGCCCCGGGAACCACATTGACGGGCACCTCGGCGGACGGAAATTCTGTGCCGTGGGCTTGGGGAGCGGCCTTGGCCCGCCCGCCAGCATCGACTCAGATGCCGGCTCCAAGAGCCCAACTGCTTGATTTAACTGGTCGGGGTGACAGGATTTGAACCTGCGACTCCTACGTCCCGAACGTAGTGCTCTACCAGGCTGAGCTACACCCCGAAGCGACGACCCGACGAGCCAGGGCAGGGGCGGCGGCGGGCCGCGCAGTGTACTCAACCGGCCCGCCGCCATCAAATGTGACGCTTTTGCCTAGCTGCCGGCTTTCTGCACCACTACCTGGCCCAGGTGCATGACGAACACGGGATGCTCGGTGGCGTGGATGTCCTTGAGGACATTGCCCGGCACCGCCACCACGTCGGCCGTCTTGCCGGCGCCAAGCGTGCCGAGCTCCGCCTCGAGTCCGAGCAGCTTCGCGGCATCGCGCGTACCGGCGAGCAGCGCCGCCGCGGGTGCCATGCCCTGGTCGGCCATCAGGCCGAATTCCATGGCGTTCAGGCCGTGCGGGTAGACGCCCGCATCGGTACCGAAGGCGATCTTCACGCCCAGGCGCAACGCGGTCTTGAACATCTTGTCGTGCGCGGCGGCCGCAGCGCGCGCCTTGGCGGCGATGTTGGGCGGGAAGGTATCGGCCTCCTTGTTCACCCAGTACACCGCGCTGCGCGTGGGCACGAGCCACACGCCCTTGGCCTTCATCATCTTCAGCGTGTCCTCGGTGAGGAAGCTGCCGTGCTCGATGGAGTCCACCCCGGCGGCGATCGCCAGGCGCGCCGCGGTGTCGCCGTGGCAGTGGGCCGCGACCTTGCGGTTCCAGGTATGCGCCTCGGTGACGATGGCCGAGAGTTCCGCCGGGGTGAGCTGCGGCACATCCACCGGGTCGGACTCGGAGAGCACGCCGCCGCTGGCGGCGATCTTGATGACATCCGCGCCCCACTTCATCTGGTAGCGCACGGCCTCGCGGCACGACTCCGGGCCGCTGCAGATACCCTCGATCGGCCCCTCCGGCTTGATGCGCTCGGGCGGAAAGGGGTAGTCATCCATGTGCCCGCCGGGGGAGCCGATGCCGTGCACGGCGGTGAGGATCCGCGGACCGGAGGCCACCCCGGCATTGATCGCGTTACGCAGGCCGATATCGACGAAATCGGCCGCGCCGACGTTGCGCACGGTGGTGAAGCCGGCTTCGAGCGTGCGCCGCGCGTACAGCGCCGCATAGAGCGCCTGCTCGGCGGGGAAGCGCATGAGCTTGTTGTAGACGCCGCGGTAGTAGTCCTTCGTGATCTCGCTCGTCAGGTGGGTATGGGCATCGATGAAGCCGGGCAGCAGCGTCGCATCGCCGAGGTCGATCACGCGCGCGCCGGGCGGGGCGGTGCCGCCGACTGCCAGGATCTTGTCACCCTGGACCACGACGATGGTGCCCTCCTTGAGTGCCGTGCCGGTGCCATCGAACACGTGGGCGGCCTTGAGGACGATGGTCTGCGGGGCGGCTGCCGGCGCGGCCGCGGCGCCCGCGGCGGTGGCGATGAGCAGCGAGGTGGCCACAGTCAGGAGCACAGCAAGGCGCGACGCGCAGGCGTGAGTGGTCTTCGTCATGAGTACGTCCGTTGCGTTGGGGTGGCGCAGTCTAGGGGGAGCGTGCGGCGCGGAGCAATGCCGCCGGCGGACGTTCCCGCCACGGGCGTGCTTTCGGATCTGAGGCCCGCCGACGTCTTTAGGTCTTGTGCTCGACGGCGAAGCGCGCCAGCGCGGCCAGGCCGCTGCGGTAGGTCGAGTCCGGCAGCGCGCCCAGGGCGGCGAGCGCCAGTTCGGACTGCTCGCGGGCGAGCTGCGCGGCGTACTCCAGTCCGCCGTTGGAATCGATGGCGGCGATCACCGGTTCCAGCTGCGCGAGGCCGCCGCGCTTGATGGCCTCGCGGATGGCGGCGCGCTGTTCGCCGCTGCCGTTCTTCAGCGCGTGGATGAGCGGCAGCGTGGGTTTGCCCTCGGCCAGATCATCCCCCAGGTTCTTGCCGCGCTCCTTGGGGTTGGAGCGGTAATCGAGCACGTCATCCACCAGCTGGTAGGCGGTGCCGACGTGGCGCCCGTAGGCGGCGAGCGCGTGGCGCACCTGGGGCGCCACGCCGGCGAGCACGGCGGCCACCTCGGCGCCGGCCTCGAAGAGCTTCGCGGTCTTGCGGTAGATGACCTCCAGGTAGCGCGCCTCGGTGGTGTCCGGGTCGCGCGCGTTCATCAGCTGCAGCACCTCGCCCTCGGCGATCACGTTGGTGGCCTCGGCCATGATCTGCATGACCGGCTGGCAGGCGAGGGAGGCCATCATCTGGAAGGCGCGTGAGTAGACGAAGTCGCCCACCAGCACGCTCGCCTGGTTACCGAATACGCGGTTCGCCGTGTCCCGGCCGCGGCGCAGCGAGGAGCCGTCCACCACGTCATCGTGCAGCAGGGTGGCGGTGTGGATGAATTCGATGAAGGCGGCCGCCTCGACGTGGGCGTCCCCCTCGATGCGGCAGGCCCGGGCGGCCAGCACCACCATCATCGGCCGCAGCCGCTTGCCGCCCCCGGAGATGATGTGCTCGGCGATCTGGTCCACCAGCGGCACGGCGCTCTTCAGGCGCGAGCGGATGACCGCATCCACCGCGCGCAGGTCCGGCTGCACCAGGGCGCGGATCTCCGAGAGCGTCATCGCGACCGGGAGCGGGTGTTCGAAGAGGGATGCGTTCATTTGGGCTTAGCGCATCGTAGCCGACCGGAGCGCTTTTGGAGAAATGAAGCACCGGCGGCGGAACAGGCTCCCGGGAGGCGGGCTAAGTGCCTGTCGCTCTTGGGGAAAACGCTGTTTGACCGGGGGCGGGTGCGCCAGTAGAATGCGCGGCCTTTCCGTAACCCCCATACCTCTATACACGACTATGTACGCGGTCATCGCCACGGGCGGCAAACAGTATCGGGTGACGAAGGACGGCGTGCTGCGCGTGGAGAAGCTCGACGCGGAGCCGGGCGCCACCGTCACCTTCGCCGAGGTGCTCCTGGTCGGCGAGGGCGCGGACGTCACCATTGGCAAGCCGACGCTCAAGGGCGGCAAGGTCCTGGCCACGGTGGTGCGCCATGGCCGGGGGGCCAAGGTGTCGATCGTGAAGTTCAAGCGCCGCGCGCACTACCTGCGCCAGAAGAACCACCGCCAGCATTTCACCGAAGTGAAGGTCACGGACATCAGCGCAGGCTGAAGCCCGAGCGCGTTTAAGGATCGGACATGGCACATAAAAAGGCAGGCGGCAGTACCAAGAACGGCCGCGATTCACACTCCAAACGCCTCGGCGTCAAGCGCTTCGGCGGCGAGACGGTGCTCGCCGGCAACATCATCGTGCGCCAGCGCGGTACCCAGGTGCGCGCCGGCACCAACGTCGGCACCGGCACCGATCACACCCTGTTCGCCAAGGTGAGCGGCACGGTGCAGTTCCAGAAGAAGGGTGCCGAGCAGCGCATGTACGTCAACATCGTGCCGCCGAAGGCGCAGGCCTGAACTGCCCACGCCGGCGCGTCCGCGCCGGCCTGCGCCGCGCGGCCCGCCGCACCGGCGCCTGCTCCCTGAAGTCCCCCGCGCTCAGAAGCGCAGCGTAACGTCGGCCCCGTACGTGCGCGGCTCACCCACGAGCCCGTAGTCGAAGCCCAGTGCCCCGGTATCGGCATCCTTCTGGTTCAGCCCGTAGGCGAGGTACTGGCGGTTGGTCATGTTCTTGATCCACGCCCCGATGGCGAAGCCGCGCTTGCCGGTGCTTTCGAAGGAAATCCGGCCGTTGGCGAGCCCGTAGGCGCCCTGGGCGATGCGCTCGGTGTTGAAGGCATCAAAGTACTGCTTGCCGTAGTAGTTGCCGTCGAGGAACAGCCGCAGGTCGCCGGCCTGCAGGTGGGCGAAGCGCCAGTCGACGCTCAGGTTGGCGTTGTAGTCGGGCGCCTGGATCAGCTGGTTGCCGACACAGCACACGCGCGCGCCCGCGTGCAGCGTGAGCTCGACGTACTTGCTGTGCATCAGGCCCAGGTTCGCGAGCACCTCCAGGTCCTCCGTCGCCTTGGCGCGGAATTCGAATTCCGCGCCATCGACGCGCGACTTGGGCGCGTTGACCGTGTGGAACCCGGTGCCCAGTCCGCCGGGCAGCGTGAAGGCGTCGAGGAACTGCTGGTTGCGGTAGTCGTAGTGGAAGAGGGCGGCGTTGAAGGTGCCGCGGCGGTTCCACAGCTCGCTCTTGAGTCCGAGCTCGTACGAGGTGAGTTTCTCCGGAGCCGCGAAGTTAAGCTCCGAGGGGTCGTTGAACGCCTGGCCGTTGAAGGCGGCGCCGCGGTAGCCCTGGCTGACGCTGAAGTAGGTGAGCAGGTCCTCACTGGGCTTCCAGTCGATGCCGACCTTGCCGCTCACGTTGTCGTTGTCGTCGGTGAAGGCGGGCACCGTGGCGCCCGGCGGCGCCAGGCCGGTCTGGAAGTAGCTGCGCGCGCCCGGCTGGGCGCCGATCGTCTGCGTCCACCAGGTGACGCCGCCGTCGGGGGCATAGCCCACCGGTCCCGGGTTCGCGAGTCCGCCCTCGAGCGCATAGAAGTTGCTGATCGTGATCTTGTCCTTGGTGTAACGCAGGCCGGCGCGCAGCGTGACGGTTGGCGTCATGTCGAAGGTGGCGTTGAGAAACACCGCGCGGCTGTCCTTCACCTGCTCGAAGTTGTTGTATTCATCGAAGCCCCACAGCGGCAGCGGCACGCCCGGGCTGCTCGGCGGCACCTGCGGGAAGAAGCAGCAGGTCTGGTAGCCGTCGAAGAAGTGGAACTCGACCGTGGGGTGGGTGCTCTCGCGCCCGTAATACAGGCCGCCCAGCCAGTTGAAGGCGCCGGCGTCGTGGGAGGCGATGCGGATCTCCTGCGAGAACGCGTTCACGCTGGAGAAGTAGGTGTTGGGGTCATCCAGGCGCACGGTGATCGGCAGCCCGCCGTCATCGCTCTTCTCGTACCAGCGCCCGTAGTCGTAGCCGCTCACCGAGGTGAGCGTCAGGTGCGCGCTGAGCTGCCAGTCGATCTTCAGCGACACGCTGTCGTTGCGGATGTCCTTGTGCACCGCGTACTTGGCGCCGTTGTCGAACCAGTCGATGTTGCCGCTGAAGCCGGTGACGCTCGGGTCGTTGTTGAGCGCGTGCGCCCCGTAGGGAGTGCCCCCGGAGCGGCTGAAGGAGGCCTTGAGGGTGGCCGTCAGGGTGTCGCTGGGCCGGGCGAGCAGCGAGAGGCGCGCGGCGAGGGCGTCCACGCCGTTCAGCGGCTCCACGTTCGGCACCACGCTGTCGACCCAGCCGTCGCGCTTCTCGTACAACAGCGCCACGCGCCAGCCGAGCGCGTCATCGACGATCGGCCCGCCGACGGCGGCGCGCACCGAGTAGTCGTGGTAGTTGCCGGCGCCGAGGGTGACGTAGCCGTCGTACTGCGCGAGGCTCGGGTTCCTGGAGAAGAAGCTCACGGCGCCGCCGGTGGCGTTCTTGCCGTACAGCGTACCCTGCGGCCCGCGCAGCACCTCGACACGATCGAGGTCATAGACCTGCAGCGCCTGCACCGCACCGACCGCCTTGTAGACTTCGTCGACGTACATGGCGATCGGGCTCGACTGGTTCTGGCTGAAGTCCTGCGTGGTCACGCCGCGCAGGGTGAAGGTGGGCTGCGCCTCCGGGCCATACGGGGAGTTGAGCAGCATGTTCGGCACGTAGGCGGTGATGTCACCCGCCTGGCGCACCTCGCGCGCCGTGAGCTCGTCGGCGGAGATCGCCGTGACGGCGACCGGCACGTCCTGCAGCCGCTCGGTGGTGCGCTGCGCGGTGACGGTGACCTCCTCCAGCGCCGCCTGCGCCCGTGCCGCCGGCGGCAGCAGCGCCAGCGCGCCGGCCAGCCCCAGCAGCGCTCCCCAAGCACCCCGACGGGAGCCCGCGCTCCCCTTGTTACCCGCACGCATGCCTGTCTCCCCTTTTCAGGGATGCGCGGGGTGCCGCGCCACGGCGGCACCGGTGCATCGCCTGATTATCGATTATCGATATAGTTTTATCGCATCTTCGAAATTACTGTAGGACGAGTTGGCGCAGGCGTCAACACGGCGCGCTTTTTCGCGCGCGCCCCAAAGCGCTGCCCGGCCGGCCGATGCGCTAGAGTTGCGGCAGGCGTCCGCGGCACGGGCGCCGCGGCACGTAAGGACCCCGATGAAGTTCGTCGATGAGGCAAAGGCCCGGGTGCAGGCGGGCAACGGCGGCCGTGGCAGCACCAGCTTCCGGCGCGAGAAGTTCGTGCCCTTTGGTGGCCCCGACGGTGGCGACGGCGGCCACGGCGGCAGCGTCTACCTGCGCGCGGCCTCGGGCATCAACACGCTCGCGGACTTTCGCATCGAGCGCACCTTCAAGGCCGGCCACGGGGAGCCGGGAGGCGCGAACGACTGCACCGGCCGCGGCGGCGGTGACCTGTACGTGCCGGTGCCGATCGGCACCGTGGTGCGCGACCTGGAAACCCAGGAGGTGCTGGGGGATCTCACGCGCGACGGCGACGAGCTGCTGGTGGCGCGTGGCGGCAAGGGCGGCTGGGGCAACCAGCGCTTCAAGTCGAGCACCAACCGCTCGCCGCGCCAGTTCGGGCCGGGCCTGCCCGGGGAGAAGCGCTCGCTGGAGTTTGAACTCAAGGTGATCGCGGACGTGGGGCTGCTCGGGCTGCCCAACGCCGGCAAGTCGACCCTGATCCGTGCCGTGTCGGCCGCCAGGCCGAAGGTCGCCGACTATCCCTTCACGACGCTGCACCCGAACCTGGGCGTGGTGGACGTCGGGCAGCACCGCAGCTTCGTGATGGCCGACATTCCCGGGCTCATCGAGGGCGCCGCGGACGGGGCCGGGCTCGGCATGCGCTTCCTGCGGCACCTGCAGCGCACGCGCCTGCTGCTGCACCTGGTGGACCTGCTGCCGCCGGACCCGGAGGCTGACCCGGTCAAGGACGCGCGCGCGATCGTCAGGGAGCTGAAGAAGTTCAGCAAGGAACTCGCGCTGAAGCCGCGCTGGCTCGTCATCAACAAGATGGATCTGCTGCCGGAAGCGCAGGCGCACAAGCGCGCGCGCGCCATCGTGCGGGCCCTACGCTACCGCGGGCCGCACTTCCTCATCTCCGGGGCCACCGGCGCGGGCACGCGCCAGCTGTGCGAGGCGGTTATGACTTTCTTGGAGGAGCACGACCGGCTGGCACGCGGGCGCGCATCAGCTCCAGCAGATGCTGGCGCCGGGCTGCCGGGCGCAGCTTCAGAGGGGTCGGAATAACCGGGATCGGGATGCGGGCCTTGTCGTTCGCGTTCATCACAACCTCACTGCATTGCGCGGATGCGGGCCGCCAGACGGCTCTTGTGCCGCGCAGCCTTGTTGCGGTGAATGATCTGCTTGCTGACCAGCGAGTCGATCACCGGGACCGCCTCCTGGTAGCCGGTCTTGGCCGCCTCCTTGTTGCCCCCGGCGATGGCCGTCGTCACCGTGCGCACGGCCGTGCGCATGCGTGACCGCAGCGCCACGTTGCGGGCGCGGTGCTTCTCAGCCTGTCGGGCAGCCTTCTCGGCGGACTTGGTATTGGCCACGAAATCTTCCTGTTTACCGTACGCCCGCCGGGTCGCGGGGGCCGGTAGTCTCCCTATCCGACCTGTGCTTGTCAACGCGTCGCAAGCTTGCGAACGCGGCAGAGGCGCCCACATTCACATAAACTGGCCGCGGGCCGCGCCGCGCAGCTCCGGCTCGTCAATAAATCTTCCAGGATCAATAAGTTAACTCCATGAGGCTCATCCGCGGACCTGCCGGACTGCGCCGCCCCAGCCCGGGCTGCGTGCTCACCATCGGCGCCTACGACGGGCTGCACCTCGGGCACCAGGCGATGCTCGCGCGCCTCATCGAGCGCGCGGCGGCCGCCGCGCAGCCTGCGGTGGTGGTGACCTTCGAGCCGATGCCGCGCGAGTACCTGCAGCCCAAGGACCCGCCGGCGCGCCTGACGAGCCTGCGCGAGCGCTGGCGCATCCTGCAGGCCTGGCCGCTCGACTACCTGTGCGTGCTGCGCTTCGATGAGGCTTTGCGTAACCTGTCGGCGCAGGAATTCGCCCGGGTGCTCTCGCAGCAGCTGGGCGCCTGCAGCATCGTGGTGGGGCACGACTTTCGCTTCGGCCGCCAGGGGGCCGCGACCGCCGAGGTGCTCGCGCAGGCCGGGAGCACGCTCGGCTTCGAGGTCGAGGTGCTGCCGGCGGTGACGCTGGACGGGGAGCGCATCAGCAGCAGCGGCGTGCGCGCCGCGCTCGCGGCGGGGGACTTCGCGCGCGCCGCGCGCTGGCTCGGAAGGCCCTGGTCGATGTGCGCGCGCGTGGTGGCGGGCCGGCGCCTCGGGCGGGATCTCGGGTTCCCCACCGCCAACCTGCCGCTCAAGCGCCGGCGCGCCCCGGTGGCCGGCGTGTTCGCGGTGCGCGTGCACGGCATTGCCGGCGCGCCGCTCGCCGGGGTGGCGAGCCTGGGCACGCGCCCGACGGTCGCCGGCACCGAGGCGCTGCTCGAGGCGCACGTGTTTGATTTCCAGGGCGACCTCTATGGTCGCGAGATCGCGGTGGAGTTCGTGGCGAAGCTGCGTGAGGAGGCGCACTTCGCCTCGCTCGCGGCGCTCACCGCGCAGATGCATGCCGATGCGGCCGAGGCGCGCCGCATCCTGAACGCTTAGGACGAACGGGACGACATGGCCGATTACAAACACACCATCAACCTGCCGCAGACTTCCTTCCCGATGAAGGCGGACCTGGCGCAGCGCGAACCGGCGGCGGTGCGCGCCTGGGACGAGCGTGGCACCTACGCGAAGCTGCGCGAGCGGGCGCGCGGGCGGCCACGCTTCGTACTGCACGACGGACCCCCCTACGCCAACGGCGCCATCCACATCGGCCACGCGGTCAACAAGATCCTCAAGGACGTCGTGGTCAAGTCGCGCTCGCTCGACGGCTACGACTCCCCCTATATCCCCGGGTGGGACTGCCACGGCCTGCCGATCGAGCTGCAGGTGGAGAAGAAGCACGGGCGCCCCGGGCACAAGCTCGACGCGCGCGCCTTCCGCGCCGCCTGCCGCGCCTACGCGCACGAGCAGATCGACCTGCAGCGCCAGGACTTCAAGCGCCTCGGGATCCTGGGGGACTGGGAGCGGCCGTATCTCACCATGGCGCCGGGCTACGAGGCGCAGCAGCTGCGCGCCTTCGGCAAGATCATCAAGAACGGCCACCTCTACAAGGGCGTGAAGCCGGTGCACTGGTGCCTCGACTGCCGCTCGGCGCTCGCCGAGGCCGAGGTCGAGTACGAGGAGCGCGTCTCGCCGGCGATCGATGTGGGCTTCCGCGTAATCGCCAACGCGGAGCTCGCGGTGCGCGCCGGACTTGAGGCCGGCTCGCTCGGCAGCACGGCGGTCGATGTCGTCATCTGGACGACCACGCCCTGGACGCTGCCGGCCAACCAGGCGGTGGCGCTGCGCGCGGAGTTCGAGTACGTGCTGGTGGAAGCGCACGCCGGGGAGCGCGTGCGCCGCCTGATCCTGGCCGCGGAGCTGATGCAGACGTGCCTTGAGCGCTACGGCATGCAAGCTGCCGCGGTGCTGGCCCGCTTCGAGGGCCGCGCGCTCGAGGGCCTGAGGCTGCGCCACCCGCTGCAGGAGCGGGAGGTGCCGGTGATCCTCGGCGAGCACGTGACGCTGGAGGCCGGCACCGGCGCGGTGCATACCGCGCCCGGCCACGGCCAGGAGGACTTCGCGGTCGGCCAGCGCTACGGACTGGCGGTGGCGAACCCGGTGGGCAACGACGGCCGCTTCCTGCCCGGCACGCCGCTCGTGGCCGGGCTGCGTGTCGATGAGGCGAACCCCGTCATCAGCGCGGCGCTCCTTGCGGCGGGCGAGCTGCTGCACGAGGAGAGCTTCCGGCACAGCTATCCGGTGTGCTGGCGTCACAAGTCGCCGGTGATCTTCCGCGCCACGCCGCAGTGGTTCATCAGCATGGAGCGCGCGCGCCTGCGCGAGCACACGCTGCGCGACATCAAGGGCGTGCAGTGGACGCCGGCCTGGGGCGAGCAGCGCATCACCGGCATGATCGAGTCCCGTCCGGACTGGTGCATCTCGCGCCAGCGCACCTGGGGCGTGCCGATCCCGCTGTTCGTGCACAAGGCGTCCGGGGAGCTGCACCCGCGCACCCAGGAGCTGATCGAGGCCGCGGCGGCGCGCGTGGCGCAGGAGGGCATCGAGGGCTGGTTCTCGCTCGAGGCGCACGAGCTGCTCGGCGCCGAGGCCGAGCACTACGACAAGGTCACCGACGTCATGGACGTGTGGGCGGACTCGGGGCTGTCCTTCGAATGCGTCGGCACCGAGCGCCCCGAGATCGCGGCCCCGGTGGAGCTGTACCTGGAGGGCTCCGATCAGCATCGCGGCTGGTTTCACTCCTCGCTGCTCATGTCCGAGGCGCTGTACGAGCGCGCGCCCTACCGTGGCGTGCTGACGCACGGCTTCACGGTCGATGAGAAGGGCCGCAAGATGTCCAAGTCCCTCGGCAACGTCATCGCCCCGCAGAAGGTGGTGAACAGCCTCGGCGCCGACGTGCTGCGCCTGTGGGTCTCCGCCACCGACTACGCCAACGAGATCGCGGTGTCCGACGAGATCCTCAAGCGCATGGCGGACTCCTACCGCCGCATGCGCAACACGCTGCGCTTCCTGCTCGGCAACCTGCACGGCTTCGACCCCGCGCAGCACGCGCTGCCGGTGGGCGAGCTGGTGGCGCTGGATCGCTGGGTGCTCTTGCGCACGCGCGCGCTGCAGGCGGAGATCACCGACGCCTACCGCCGCTACGCCTTCCACCTCATCTACCAGAAGGTGCACAACTTCTGCACCGTGGACCTGGGCGGGCTGTACCTGGATGTCATCAAGGACCGCATGTACACCACCGCGCTGGCCGGTGCCGCGCGCCGCTCGGCCCAGACGGTCATGTTCCACATCGCCGAGAGCATGGTGCGCTGGCTGGCGCCCATCCTGTCCTTCACCGCCGAGGAGGCGTGGCGCCACCTGCCCGGCGAGCGGCCCGAGTCGGTGTTCCACGCCACCTGGCATCAGCTGCCGGAGGCGCCGGCCGATGCGCTAGACTGGCAGGGACTGCTGGGGCTGCGCGCCGACGTCACGCGCGAGCTGGAGAAGCTGCGCGATACGGGCGCGATCGGGGCGCCGCTGGAGGCGCGCGTGGAGGTCTACTGCACGAGCGCCGCGTACCCGCGCCTCTCCGCGCTGGGGCCGGAGCTGCGGTTCCTGCTCATCACCTCGCACGCCGACGTGCACGAGTGCGCCGCGCCGCCGCCGCAGGCGGTGCCGGCGCCGAACGCCGCCGCCAGCGGGGTGTGGATCGTGCTGGCGCCGACCCAGGAGCCCAAGTGCGTGCGCTGCTGGCAGCGCCGCGCCGATGTCGGTGCGGACAGCCGCCACCCGCAGCTGTGCCTGCGCTGCGTCAGCAACGTCGAGGGACCGGGCGAGCGGCGGGAGTTTGTGTGAGTGAACTGAGCAAGAGCGGGATCGGGAGCGGCGTCGCGGACGCCGCACGCACGCTGCCGCTGTGGCAGAGCGGCTGGCGCTGGCTGCCGCTGACGGCCGCGGTCATCGTGCTCGACCAGCTGCTGAAGGCCTGGATCGTGCAGCACTTCGCGCTCTTTGAGCGCGTGCACGTGGCCCCGGTGCTCGACATCATCCTCACCTACAACACCGGTGCCGCCTTCAGCTTCCTGGCGGACGCCAACGGCTGGCAGCGCTGGCTGTTCGTGCTGCTCGCGCTCGGCGTGAGCGCGGTGCTGCTCGCGTGGCTGCGCCGCCTGCAGGGCACCCGCCAGGGCCTGCTCGCCTGCGGGCTGGCCCTGATCATCGGCGGCGCGCTCGGCAACATGATCGACCGCCTGAGCCACGCCCGGGTGGTCGACTTCATCCACGTGCACTGGGGCGCGCATTACTTCCCGGCGTTCAACCTCGCCGATTCCGCCATCACCGTCGGCGCGTGTCTTTTGATCCTGGACGCGCTGCTCGAGAGCGTGGCTGCCAACAAGGTGCGAACATGATGCAGGTCTTCCTCGCCAACCCCCGCGGCTTCTGCGCCGGCGTGGACCGCGCCATCGACATCGTCGAGCGCGCCCTTGAGCTGTTCGGCCGCCCCATCTACGTGCGCCACGAGGTGGTGCACAACCGCCACGTGGTCGAGCGGCTGCGCGCCATGGGCGCGGTATTCGTGGACGAGCTCGCCGAGGTGCCCGAGGCGAGCACCGTGATCTTCTCCGCGCACGGGGTCTCGAGCGCGGTGGAGGCGGAGGCGCGCACGCGCCAGCTCACCGTCTTCAACGCCACCTGCCCGCTCGTGACCAAGGTGCACATGGAGGTGCAGCGCTACGCCCGCGAGGGCCGCGACGTGCTCCTGATCGGCCACGCCGGCCACCCGGAGGTGGAGGGCACCATGGGGCGCTTCGACACCAGTTTCGGCGGGCGCATCCACCTGGTGCAGGACGTCAAGGACGTGGCGCAGCTGCAGGTGCGCGACCCGCAGCGCCTGGCGTTCGTGACCCAGACGACGCTCTCGATGGATGACACCGCGGAGATCGCCGCCGCCCTGCAGGCGCGCTTCCCCGACCTGGCGACGCCGCGCCACGAGGACATCTGCTACGCCACCCAGAACCGCCAGGACGCGGTGAAGAAGCTCCTGGAGCAGTGCGACGTGCTGCTGATCGTGGGCTCACGCGCCAGCTCCAACGCCAACCGGCTGCGCGAGCTCGCCGAGCGCGCCGGGATCCCCGGCTACCTCATCGACGGCGCGGCGGACCTGCGCGCCGAGTGGTTCCAGGGCAAGCGCGCGGTGGGCGTGAGCGCGGGCGCCTCGACCCCGGAGGTGCTGGTGCAGGAGGTACTGCAGCAGCTGAAGGAGTGGGGCGGGCAGACGCCGGCGGAGATCTCCGGCCGCGAGGAGCACGTGTTCTTCGCGCTGCCGCGGGAGCTGCGGCGCAAGTCAGAAAAATCCGTGTAGCTCGACGAAGTAGACCTTCAGGTGCTGCTCGGGCGCCTGCGGGATGCCATCATTGAAGCGCGCCCCGCCGCGTATCTGCACGAACTGTATGGGGGTGTACTCGTAGAGGACGCTCCAGCGCGTCTGCTGGTCATGGGCCACGTCCCGGTCCGGATCCAGGTACTCGAAGGTGACCTTGAGGTTGTGGCCACGCGCCGGGGAGTAGTTGCCCTCCAGCAGCGCGGCGAGTTGCTTCTGGCCGCCCCCGACCGGCAGGCTCTTGTCGTTGACGATGTCAGCCTCGGCGAGCCAGGCGATCGGCCCGGTCTTCAGTCCGCCGAAGATGCCGAAGGCGTCGCGATTGCCACTGTCTGAGGAGTCGTTGAAGTTGGCCGCGACGCCGGCGCGCCAGCGACTCTGGACGAACTGCAGCTGCGCGCTCGCCTGCTTGCCGTTGGTGGTGGTCGGACCTCCGGCGGTGCCGTTGCTGAGGGCGAGCTGGGCATCCCACGGTCCCTTGATCCAGCCCACCTCGACGCCGTTGTCCGGGGTCTGCATGTAGATGCCGGAGATGTTGACGAAGGCACCCTGATCCTGGAGGCGGAAGCCGAACGGCAGGTACATCTGGCCGCCCTTGATGTACCAGGTGTGATCGGCGGACCAGAACATGCCCCAGGCCTCGCGGTTGAGCGCGCCTCCGGGAGCCACCTGCTCGTCCACGTACACCAGCAGGCGATCCGGGATGACGCTCGCCTCGAGGTAGACGCGCGCCTGCTGGAAGTCGAACGAGTTGCTGCTCTTGGTGCCCGGCACCGACTGCGCCGTGGCGTCAAAGCGCAGGTCCCCGCCGAGACTGATGAAGCGGTTGATCTGCCCGGTCCACACGTCGGTGCCGGTGTCCAGGTGCCTCGCGGGCAGCACCGTCTGCGCGAACACGTTGCCGAAGGGAGTGCGCTCCCCGCCGCCGGTGGGATTGACGTGGCACTGGCTGCACTTGTAGCCGTTGGCCACTGCAAGGTAAGGCTCGGCGTGCGCCAGGGTGCTGCAGAGGAGCGCGCCGGCGGCGCCAAGAAGCGCGAGACGCGCATGACGGATGCTCATGGTGCGGGGGCTTCCACGGTGAACTCGGAAACGTAGTCGGTGTCCAGCGCCTGCGCATTCAGGTCCGCCAGCGGTGCGGGACCCGTGCCGCGCACGGTGAGCCGGTAGGTGCCGCTCGTCAACGGCGCGGCCGGCTGCAGCAGCACTGCGGCGGAGTTGCCGGGCGCGAGCCGGAACGCGGCCTGTCCGGGCACGCGCACGGCGCCCTGCGCAGTCAGGCGCTCCAGGTACACCGTGGTGTCGTTGACCAGCGAGAGGTCGACCTCGCGGTTGAACGCCACCAGCAGCTGCGCCGGGGGCGCGGCCATCACGGCCTGGTGCGGTGGGGAAGTGGCGGCGAGCCGGAACGCGGACGAGGCGGCGGCCGGGGGCGAGCCCTGCTGCGCGCCATTCGTGATCCACTGGCGGATGACATCGATCGTCGCCTGCGGCAGGTACGGTCCGCCACGGGGCATGCGCTCACCGAGGATGCCGGAGCTGCCCTCGAGCTTCTGCACGAGGTAACTGCTGTCCGGATCGCTCGCCTTCACGCGCTGCAGCGCCGGCACTTCCGCGCTCGGCACGCCCACGAGCAGGGCATAGCTGTGAGCGGCATCCAGCTGCAGGCCTTCCGGGGCCCCGCCGCCGCTGTGGCAGCGCACGCACTTGGGCGTGAAGATGTTGTCCTGGATCGACTGGAACTCGGCCGTCAGGGGCTTGTCGGGTGCGCTGCCCGGACCGATAGGCTGACCGTTGGAGTCCAGTCCCTGACCGTTTCCGGCACAGCCCGCGAGCAGCGCGGCGGCAAGCGGTACGCCGAGGCGCCGCGGTAAGTGTTTGAGCATGCTGCGCCTTCCGCGCGATTTTTGAACACGCGTAGGTGCAGGGACGGGCGGGGTGAGGTTTCCGTTCCCGCCGGAATATTTTCTTGCGCGCACACAAAACCGGCGCGCCGCATTCAGACACTTACGAGGGACTGAAGGATCCGGCGCGCCTGCAGCGTCCGGCGCGGGACTCCCGCCCGCTCATGGAGGTCTCCCCCTGGCCGGCCCGCGCGAAGGAAAGTGCGGGCCGGTCTTCTCGCGCGCGGCGTGCAGCCTCAGGCGCGGCCGCGCTGCTGGTACACCGACTTCTTGAGCTTCCAGCGCTTGTGCGACCACGGCCAGTCCGGCGGCGCGGCGCGGATCTGCGCCTCCACCAGGCGCGCGTAGCGCTCGGTGAGTGCGCCCGGGGGCAGCGTCTCGCCGCGGGTAGACATGGGCGTGAGCTGCATCTCGTAGTAGCCGCGCGCGGTGCGCTTGAGTCCGATGAAGAAGACCGGGAAGCGCGTGACGCGTGCGATCTCCTCCGGCCCCATGTAGAAGGCGGTGTCGCGGTTGAGGAAGCGCGTCCAGTGCTTGTGTTCGCTCGTGGTCGGCTCCTGGTCGGCGACCATCGCGACCGCGCGCACCACGCCGCGGCGCTTGATGATGTCCGCCAACAGTTCCTTGGCCGGCACCAGGCGGCTGCCGAAGCGGGTGCGCAGCTTCTTCATTTCCCGCTCGGCCCAGCTGTCCACCAGCGGCTTGTAGGCGGCATCCACCGGGTAGCCCAGTTCCAGCGACAGCCCGAGCAGCATCCATTCCCAGTTGCACTGGTGCGCCGCGACCAGCAGCACCGACTGGCCCTGGTCAAGCAGCTCGCGCGCGGCCTCGAGGTTCACGACGCGCACGCGGCGGCGGATCTCCGGCGCCGGCAGCCCCGCGCCCTTGATGATCTCGACCAGCATCTGCGCGAAGGAGTGGTAGTAGCCGCGGATCACCGCGCGCAGCTGCGTCTCGTCGTAGTCCGGGAAGGCCTTGGTGAGGTTCTCGCGCACCACGTGCTCGCGGTACGGATAGACGTGCACCGACAACCAGCCGAGCACACCGGCCAGGCCGTAGAGCACGCTGAAGGGGAGGCGCGCGAGCAGCCGCACCCACCAGACCGGAGGCGCGGGCGCCCCGCCGCGAGGGGCTTCGGTGTTCGTTGCCCGGCTCGGGGAGACCTCGGTCAGCATTGCACCTAGTTGACGGGGTGGGGTTGCGGACGGGCTGCGGACGCTGGGGGCGGTTGCGCGGTGAGCACGCGCCCGAACTTGGGCGCCAGCCACTGCTCGATGTCATCCACCACCGTGAACAGCGCCGGTACGATCACGAGGGTCAGCGCCGTGGAGGTAATGAGGCCGCCGATCACCGCGACCGCCATCGGCTGGCGGAAGGAGGTGTCGCCGCCCATGCCGACCGCCACCGGCAGCATGCCCGCGATCATCGCCACGGTCGTCATGACGATCGGGCGCGCGCGCTTGTGGGTGGCCTCCAGGATCGCCGTGAGGCGGTCCTTGCCGGCGCGCATCTCCTCGATCGCGAAGTCGACCAGCAGGATCGCGTTCTTGGCGACGATGCCCATGAGCATCAGCAGCCCGATCACGGCACCGAGCGACATCGGGTTGCCGGTGATCAGCAGCGCCGCGACCGCACCGCCGAAGGACAACAGCAGCGAGGAGAGGATGGTCATGGGCTGCAGCACGCGCGCGAACAGCAGCACCAGCACTGCGAATACCATCAGGATGCCGGTCACCATCGCGATCTTGAAGTTGTCCAGCAGCTCGTTCATGTACTTGGCCTGCCCGACCTCGACGCGGTGCACGCCCTGCGGCAGGTTCTTCATCGCCGGCAGGTCCATGATCTGCTTCATGGCCGTGCCGAGCTCGACACCGTTCAGGTCCGCGACGATCGACAGGCGCCGTGCCTGGTTGTAGCGGCGCACGCGCGTCGGGCCCTCGCCGAAGGTGATGTCCGCGACCGCCTTCAGCGGCACCGCGCCGCCGGCCGCGGTGGGCACCGGCAGGTTCTCGAGCGTCGCCAGATCGCGGCGGCTGTCCTCGCCCAGGGACACGCGGATCGGCACCTGCCGGTCGGCGAGGGAGAACTTGGCGCTGTTCTGGTCGATGTCGCCCAGGGTGGCGATGCGGATCGTGTCGCTCAAGGAGGCGACCGTGACGCCCAGCTGCGAGGCGAGATCCAGGTGCGGCCGGATGAGGATCTCCGGGCGCGGCATGTCGCCATCGATGCCGGCATCGCGCAGCGTCGGCAGCTTGCGCATCTCGGCCACCAGGGCGCGCGCGCTCTTCTCCACCAGCTGCGGGTTGTCGCCGGTGATGTAGATGTTGAGGTCGCGGCCGTTGCCGCCGCGGTTGAAGTGGATGCGCGCATCGGGGATGTTCGCGAGGTCATTGATGACGCGGTCCTCGAACTGGCGCTTGGTCGCCTTGCGCTGGCTCGGCGGCACGAGGTTGACGAAGAGGTTGCCGGTGCGTACCTCGCCGAAGTCATCGCCGCCGATGTTCTCGGTCACCGACGCCACCTCCGGCTGACGCGCCAATACGCGGTAGACCGCGCCGGACACCGCGGCCGTGTCCTCAAGACGCGTGCCGGCCGGCAGCTCGATGTTGACCTGCGTGAAGCTGTCATCCTCATCCGGGATGAAGGCCCACTGCACCACCATCAGGCCCCCGATCGACAGGAAGAAGAACGCAAGACCGCCGAACAGCGTCTTCCAGCGGTGCAAGGTCACCCAGCGCAGCAGGCGCTGGTACCAGGCCATGATCGGCCCGTCGGTGTGCTCGGCAATCGCGCCGGACTTGAGGGTATAGGCGGCCACCACCGGGGTGATGAGGCGCGCCACCAGCAGCGAGAAGAACACCGCCGCGGCGACCGTGAGGCCGAACTGCTTGAAATACTGCCCGGTGACGCCGCCCATGAAGCTCACCGGCAGGAACACCGCGATGATGGTGGCGGAGCAGGCGACCACCGCCAGGCCGATCTCGTCCGCCGCATCGAGCGCGGCCTGGAAGCCGCTCTTGCCCATGCGCATGTGTCTGACGATGTTCTCGATCTCCACGATCGCATCATCGACCAGCACGCCGGCGACCAGCGACAGCGCCAGCAGGCTGATCGAGTTGAGCGTGAAACCCATCCACTGCATGAACACGAAGGTCGGGATCGCCGACAGCGGGATGGCGAGCGCGGAGATCAGCGTGGCGCGCAGGTCGCGCAGGAACAGGAACACCACCAGCACTGCGAGGATCGAGCCCAGCACCAGTGCCTCCATGGCGGAGTGGTAGGTGGCGTTGGTGTAGGTGGTCGTCGCGAAGATCGGGGAGATGGTGACGTTCGGGTTTTCCTTGCGGATCTTGGCCAGTTCCTCGTCCACGCCCTGCATCACGGTGACGTCGGAACTGCCCTTCGCCTTGAGCAGGCTGAAGGTGGTGGCGGGACGCCCATCGAGGCGCGCCAGCGAGCGCACCTCGGCCACGCTGTCCTTGACGTTGGCAAGGTCGGACAGGCGCGCGTAGCGGCCGCCGGGCAGCATGATCTGCGTGTCCCCGAGCCCGCGCGCGCTGCGCGCCTCGCCGAGCACGCGGATCGCCTGCTCGCCGCCGCCCACCTGGGCGCGGCCGCCGGGGGAGTCGAGGTTGAGCGAGCGCAGCTGCAGGTTCACCTGCGCGGCGGTGACCCCGAGCGCCTGCATGCGCCCCGGATCCAGCTCGACGCGGATCTCGCGGCTGACCCCGCCGCCGCGCGACACCTGTGAGACCCCTTCGACGCCCAGCAGGCGCTTGCTGATGGTGTTGTCAACGAACCAGGACAGCTCCTGGTTGGAGAGCGTGCTGGAGCTGACCGCGAAGAAGGCGACCTGGTTGCCGTCCGCGTCCATGCGCGTCACGGTGGGCTCCTGGATGCCCTGGGGCAGGTCGACGCGCACCCGGGCGACGGCGTCGCGCACGTCGGCCATCGCGCGGTCGATCGGGGTGCCGATGGCGAACTCGATGAAGACGCGCGACTGCCCCTCGATGGCAAGCGAGGTGATGTTGTCGATGTTGCCGATGCCCGCGACCGCGCCCTCGATCTTCTGCATGATCTGGGTCTCGATCTCCTGCGGCGAGGCGCCGGGCTGGGAGACGATCACCTGCACGCCGGGGAAGGAAATGTCAGGGTTGAGCGTGAGCGGCAGGCGGTTGAAGCACACCAGGCCCATGAAGCACAGCACGGCAAACAGCACGATCGGGGTCACCGGGTGGCGGATCGCCCACGCTGAGATGTTCTTCATAACGCAGTCCTAGTGGGTGTTGCCGGCGGGCGGCGCGACCTTGACCTGCTCGCCATCGCGCAGGAAGCCCGCCGCGGTCGCCACGACGCGCTCGTTCCCGGTGAGCCCCTCGCTGATGATGGCGCCTGCCTCGGTCACGCCGGAGACGCGCACCGGATGGCGCTCGACCTTCTCCTGCGCGTTCACGATGAGCACGTAGCTGCCGGCCGCGTCGGCCATCACGGCGGTCTGCGGCAGCACCGGGCGCTGCGCGCTGTCCACCGCCACCTCGGCGCGGGCGAAGGCGCCCGGGCGCAGCGCCGGATCGGGCTTGAGCTGGATGCGGATGTCGCCCAGGCGGGTCGCCGGGTCGATGATGGCACCCAGGAGCCGCACGGTGCCGCTGAACGGGCGCGCGATCCCCGTGAGGTACACGGTCGCGGTCTGGCCGACTTTCATCTGCGCCAGGTCCTGCTCGGCGATCTGGCCGCGCATCTCGACCTCGCCGCCGCTCGCGACGCGAAACAGCGCGGTGCCGCCCGGAGCGGCGATCTGGCCCACCTCGGCGTTGCGTGTGAGCACGACGCCCTCGATCGGGGCGACGATGCGGGTGCGGCTCAGGCGCGCCTCGGCTTCGGCGAGCTGCGCGGCGACCACCTTGACGTTGGCCGCATCGGTGATGGAGGTGGCGCGGCGCTTCTCGATGTCCTCCGCGGACAGCGCTCCGGAGGCCTCGACCCCCTGCGCGCGACGGTAATCGGAGGCCGACAGGGCGGCCTGAGCCTTCGCCTGCTCGAGGGAGGCGGCGAGGCGGTTGACCTGCTGCACCATCACCGAGTCGTCGATCCGGGCCAGCACCTGGCCACGCTTCACATGGTCGCCTGCCTCCACGTTCACCGCCACGATGCGACCGGTGTCGCCTTCGTTGGCGATCGGCATGTCGTAGCGCGCGGCGATCGCGCCGGTGAAGGTGACGCGGGAGCTCACCGCCTGTACCGCCGGCACGATCACGCTGATCAGGGGCACGGCGCCGCGATCCGCGAGGCTGACCGCCGGGGCCTTGTTGCCGCCCATGAGCTTCCAGGCGGCGAAGGCGATGAGGGCGATCGCCACCAGTGCGCCGAGGATGATGAAGTTGCGCCGGCCACCGGGGCGCTCCACGGCCGGACTCATCGCCGGCTCGGCCACCCGCTCGAAGCTGGTGCGCTCGCGGCCGATCCAGGTGACCGCCTCCGGCGACGCGGGGACCGGCTCGGGGATATGGTCAAGGTTGGTGCCCACAGCGGAATTCCTTTGCTCGCCGGCATGATGGGGCCGGTCGGTTCCAATCAGCCGGAAGTTTAAACGCCTCCTTGGCAATCTTCCGTCCGAAGCGCCAGGCGGACGCCGGCAGGCGACAGGCCGAGACGCC
>Ga0207693_10001233_pt1 | contig 22785 bp, 27 predicted proteins | sample LARL81metaG_FD_184347 | JGI IMG/M metagenome (GOLD analysis project Ga0207693, IMG submission 184347) | Corn, switchgrass and miscanthus rhizosphere microbial communities from Kellogg Biological Station, Michigan, USA - LAR L8-1 metaG... | ecosystem: Host-associated > Plants > Roots >... | reverse complement strand
CGAGCTGCTCGGCTTCGCCGCCAGCCGCGCCCACCACGCCGACGTCGGCGGCCCGACCCCCGGCTCGATGCCGGCCTTCTCGCGCACGCTAGGGGAAGAGGGCGTGGTGATCCCGCCCACCGTCGTCGACGAAGAGGTGCGGGACCGGCTCGTCTCGCGAATGCGGATGCCGCAGCAGCGCATCGCCGATCTGCGCGCGCAGGAGGCGGCGAACCGGGTCGGCGTGCGGCGCCTGCAGGAGCTGGAGCAGCGGTTGAAGATCGACCAGCTGCGCGAGGGGATGGCGGAGATCCTCGCCTACAGCGAGCGCCGTACCCGCGCCGCCCTCGCCGAGCTTCCCGACGGTCACTACCGAGCCGAGGACGTGCTCGAGGCCGACTGGAACGGATCCGAGCGGGACCTGCATCTGCGGCTGGAGGCGACGATCGACGGCGAGGATCTGCGCCTCGACTTCGGCGGCACCGACGAGCAGATCGACGGCAACCTCAACTGCCCGCTCTCGGTGACGAAGTCGGCCGCCTTCTTCGCCGTCCGCGTCCTCACCGATCCCGACGCCCCGCCCTCGGCCGGCGCCCATCGTCCGATCGAGGTCCTCGCTCCCGCCGGATCGCTGCTGAACGCCCGCTACCCGGCCGCGGTCGCCGCCGGCAACGTAGAGACCTCGAGCCGGGTCGCGGACCTCGTCCTCGCCGCCCTGGCCCAGGCGCGGCCGGCGCCCGCCCAGGGGCAGGGGACGATGAACAACCTGACCCTGGCCGGCGACGAGTTCACCTACTACGAGACCCTCGGCGGCGGCCAAGGCGCCTGCCCCAACGCCGACGGGCCCAGCGCGATCCACGTGGCGATGTCGAACACGCTCAACACCCCGACCGAGGCGCTGGAGACCGAGTTCCCACTGCGGGTGCGAGAGCTGTCACTGCGCCGCGGCAGCGGCGGCGCCGGCGCCCAGCGCGGCGGCGACGGGCTGATCCGTGAGATCGAAGCCCTGGCGCCGATGCGCTTCAGCCTGATCACCGAGCGCCGCCGCCATCGCCCGCGGGGCGCCGGCAAGGGCGAGGACGGTGCCCCCGGGATCAACCTGCTGAACGGCTCGCCGCTGCCGTCCAAGACCAGCGGCGATCTCGGCCCCGGGGACCGCCTCAGGATCGAAACTCCGGGAGGCGGCGGGTGGACGTAGGTCACATTTCCCAATTTTCGCGGATTTTTAGTTGAGATTTCGCTGCACTTCTCTAGAATGCGCGCCTCCGGGCGGGCGGAAACGGCCTTGTAGGCCAAGTTCAACGCGTCCAGCCCCGACTTCGAATCAACGAACCCTTCGCTGGACTACTTCAATGCCGATCGCTCTAAAGGAATGGGCCGTGACGGTCCGCGCCCTCGCCGAGGGCGAGCAGCTGCTGACCCTGCGCAAGGGAGGCATCCGCGAGGAGAACAAGCACTTCGAGCTCGAGCACGAGAGGTTCTTTCTCTACCCGACCTTCGACCACCAGCGGAACAACCTGGTTCGCGAATCCCACCACCCGGAGCTGCGCCGCGCGCTCGAGGAGGGCGTCTGGCCCGACGAGGAGCCGCCGCCGAAAGCCCTGCTCCAGGACGGCGGCATCCCCCAGCCCGACCGCGTCCGCCTGCGCGCCTGGGCCGAAGTCGTGGACCACGTGACGATCAACGACCGCCGCAGCCTCGACGCCCTCTCTCCGTATTACATCTGGACCCCGGACTACGCCGAAAAGCGACTGGCCTGGAAGCGCCGGCACCCGCTGCACGTGCTGCTGCTGCGGGTCCACCGGATCCCGCGCCCGGTCACGGTTCGCGTCCGCGACGAGTACCACGGCTGCCGTTCCTGGGTCGAGATCGACCGCGAACTGCCCTTCGAGGGCACGCCTGTGATGGCCGACGAAGAGTTCGACCGCGCTCAGGAAGAGATACGCGACAGGTGCGGCGCAGCAGAACCGGCCCTGGTCTAAGGCTGCCTTACCAAGCAGATCAAGGACGCAGGGAGCGAAATGTGCTCTGCACATGAGCGACCGAGGACGCCGATATGCGCCGGTAAGGTGGCCTTAGATGAGTTGGGTCGAGACTGAGTCGCTGTCTTTCACCGCGCGGCACGACTCCGATGACTCCGCTTTTGCCGAGCGCACGCTCGACCGACTCGAGGAGCTGCGGCTGCGGCTCGAAGATCGCTTCGAGCGGGTGCCGGACGAGGTGACGATCGTCGTCCACACCAACCCGCTCTGGCTGACCGCCGCCCATCCCTTCCTCCCCGCCGCGCGCTGGTCGGCGGCACCCGCCGGCCGCCGCTACCTCGCCGGCTGGCCGATGTCGACCGAGCTGCACGTCCTCAACGACCCGCACATGGAACGCCGCGCCGCCGGCGACGACTCCTACGAAGCCCTGCGCGGCACCGCCGAGCGCCTCTACGCGCAAATGACGATCGCCGCCAATAACACGGCCCTCCCCCCCTCTTGGACCCCGCGCCGCTTCGGCCGCTACCTGCGCTGGGCCTGGCTGGTCGAAGGCGGAGCCCAGTACTTCTCCCGTCAGGTCGGCCTCTATCGCGCCGCGACGATCCGCCGCCTGCGAGAGAGCGCCCGCCCCTCCTTCCCGCCCTCGCGCCGCGACGCCGTCATCCTCGGCGGCACGATCTTCGACCTGCTCGAGAACGAGCGCGGCCCCGAGGCCTGCGAGCGCCTCGTCGCCAAGCTCCTCCCCCAGGGCCCCGAGGTGCAGCTCGAAGACGCCTTCGACGCCCGCTTCCGCGAAATCGAGGAGGCCTGGCGCGACTACCTGCGCGAGATGGTCCGCGGCCCGCTCGCCGTCAGGTGAGGCCGAGGGCGCGAACCTCGGCCAGCTCGCCCATCGCTCCGCCTAGCTGATTTCGTATAGCAGCCAGAGCAGCAGGAACCCGCCGGCGCCGACGGCGAGGATCCAGAAGGCGAGGCGAGCCGGCGAGGGCTCGCCGGTTTCTCCGCGGGCGAGGCGCCGTTCGCTTTCCAGCTCGGCGACCTCGTCCCGCTCGTCCTCGATCATCGTGTCCGCGAGCAGATCCTTGGCCCGCTGGGCGTCGCCGGCATTGACCATCACGTCGCGTGGGCCGCTGGAGAGGAAGTCGGGGTTGTCGAAGCCGAAGCTGCGCTTGAGGACGCTTGGGATCCCGGCCTCCGACAGCAGCCCCTGCAGCATTTCCGCCTCAACCTGATTGCGGGCAAAGGCGATCTTGACGAGGTCGCCGCCCCCGCCTCCACCTCCCCCGCCGCCTTCGTCGCCGTTGCCGCCTCCGCCGCCGCCACCGCGGGCGGCGCGCTCGTGCCCACTCGGGGGGCGCTTAGGCGACGTCGAGGTCGACATCGGCGATCTTCAGGTCGGCCAGGTCATAGGCCTTCACAACCGGCTCCTCATCGTTCTCCAGGGAGACGATCACGTAAGCCTGTTCGGGCCACATCCGCGCCTCGTTGACGTCGGTCTGCGAGGGGTAGGCGGCGCTGCGGGTATGCGAGTGGTAGATCCCGATCAACTCCTCGCCCGCGTCTTCGATGCTCTTCAGCGCGTCGTACTGCCCCTGCGGGTCCATCTCGTAGCGCAGCGGGCTGGCGGCGGCGTTCTCCACCCGCACCACGCTCGTCGCCTCGCCGTCGCGGCCGCCGATCATCCCGCAGCACTCGTTCGGCAGATCCTCGCGCGCGTGCGCGACCATCTCGTCGATCATCTGCTGGGAGATCTTCACGCCTGGACCCTAAGGCCGACCTACCACCAGACGGTGGTATCCAGGTTTTCGATCTCCTCGATCGGCTTGGTGTAGACGCCGGAGGAGAGGTACTTCCAGCCGTCGTCGGGGATCAGGAAGACGACGTTGCCGGAGTCGAGCTCGCCACCGATGCGGTGGGCGATCGCGGCGATCGCGCCGGCGGAGACGCCGGCGAAGACGCCCTCCTCCTCGAGCAGTTTCTTGGTCCAGACGATCGCGTCGCGGTTGTCGACCATGATCTTGCGGTCGAGCAAGGTGAGGTCGATGATCGGCGGGATGAAGCCGTCGTCGAGCGAGCGCAGCCCCTGCACGAGCTCCCCCTGTTTCGGCTCGGCGGCGACGATCAGCGTCTCCGGGTTGGCCTCCTTGAGGCGGCGGCCGTTGCCCATCAGGGTGCCGCCGGTGCCGAGGCCGCCGACGAAGGCGGTCACCTCGTCGAGCTCTTCGAGGATCTCGACGGCGGTGCCGTTGTAGTGAGCCAGCGGATTGGCCTCGTTGCCGTACTGGTAGGGCATGTAGAAGCCCGGGTCCTCGGCCAGCTCCAGCGCCACCTCGACGGCGCCGTTTGAGCCCTTCGCTCCCTCCGAGTAGACGATCTCGGCCCCGTACATGCGCAGCAGCTGGGTCCGCTCCTCGGTGACGTTGTCGGGCATCACTACCTTCAGCGGGTAGCCCTTGCGGCGGCAGATCATCGCCAGGGCGATGCCGGTGTTGCCGGAGGTCGGTTCGAGGATCGTCTGGCCCGGTTCGATCGCCCCTTCGGCCTCTGCCGCCTCGATCATCGACTTCGCGACCCGGTCCTTGACCGAACCGGTCGGGTTGTGCCCCTCCAACTTCGCGTAGATCCGCACGTCCGGCTTCGGCGAGAGCCGCGGCAGCTCGACCAGCGGCGTATTGCCGATCGACTCGACGATGTTGCCGAACCGGCCCCCGCAGGGTTTGTTGAGTATCTGCTCGTGCGCCATCGGCCCGCCCTTACTTCAGAAAGTGTAGCGGGGGTTTGCCGCCTGGCCAACGGGATTCGAAAGCGCCTGCGCTGGGCATGTAAAAGCCCAGCTTGTAGGTTGGGCAAGTCCCGGCAAACCTGGATCGGAGGGATTCGAATGAGACAGACCCGGTTGACCGCGCTCCTGGCGGTCCTTCTGCTTGCGCTCGCCTCGGTCGCGGCGGTTGGCTGCGGCGGCGGCAGCGACACCACCGGCACCAGCGGGGGCGGTGGTGTCGCCGAAGGAGGCGGTGGCGGCGAACCGCTGACCGTCGGCTCCGACATCCCCTATCCCCCCTTCGAGCAGGGGAAACCCGGCGAATACACGGGCTTCGACGTCGAACTGATGGAAGCGATCGGGGAAAAGATCGGCCGCACCCCGGAATTCCAGGACACCTCGTTCGAAACGATCTTCCGCGACGTCGGTCAGGGCAAGTTCGATGCGGCAATGTCCGCCGCGACGATTACCGAAGAACGCGAGAAGGCGGTCGATTTCTCCAACCCCTACTACCTCTCCGAACAGGCGGTGCTGGTCAAAGAAGGCAGCCCGATCAAGTCGCTTAAGGAACTGGAAGGAAAGACGGTTGCCGCCCAGCAGGGGACGACCGGCCTGGAACTGGCGAAGGAAGAACTCGGCGGCAGCGAAATCAGGCCCTACCCGGAAGGGCCTGACGCGATCAACGCGCTCAAGGCCGGCACCGTCGAAGGAGTGGTCATCGACGCTCCGGTCGCCCAGCATGCGGTCGAAGAAGGCGGCGGCATCGAAATCGTCGAAAAAGTCGCGACCGAAGAAGATTACGGAATCGCCGTCGCCCAGGGCGAAACCGAACTCCTCGAAGAAATCAACAAGGGTCTGGAAGAAGTCGAGCAGGACGGGACCTACGCGAAGATCTTCGAAAAATGGTTCCACGCCCCGCCCCCGAAGGCGGTCTTCTCCGCCACCCACGAAGCGGAATAGCGGCGGGGACAGGGATTGAGATGAAAGGCGAGGGGCGCCATCATGGCGCCCCTTCGTTTTTCCGGGGAGCGATCAGCAGGAGAGGGCGATGAGCGAATTCTTCAACCAGTACTTCGACTTCCACGTGATGGGAGAACACTTCTGGGAAGTCCTCGAAGCCTTCCTGCAGAACCTCGTGATCTTCGCGGTGGCCGCAGCCCTGGCGCTGATCTGGGGCTTGGCGCTCGCACTCCTCCGTCAGCTTCCCGGGAAGAAGCTCCTGCCGATCCGCTTCATCACGGTCGCCTACATCGATCTCTTCCGGGCGATCCCGATCCTGATCATCATCCTGCTGATCTCGGGCGGCGTGCCATTCCTCAGCTTCATCCCGCAAAGCATCCGCATCCCCCATTGGTTCGGCAAGCCGGACCCGTTCTGGTACGGGGTCGCAGCGCTGGTGATCGTCTACGGCGCCTTCACGGCCGAGGTCTACCGGGCCGGAATCGAAGCTGTGCCCGGAGGGCAGATGGAGGCCGCTCGCTCGCTTGGCATGAGCCACTGGCAGGCGATGCGTCACGTCATCGTCCCCCAGGCGCTGACGCTGATCCCGGCCCCGATGCTGAACGAAATGATCTCCTTGCTGAAGGACACGACCCTGATCAGCGTCATCGCTTTCAGCGAGGCGGTCCTGGTCAGCCGGGAAGTCCTCTCGGAACGGTTGAACAGCTCGGCGATGATCCTCACGGCCTTCTTCTTCGTGGTCATCATCCTGCCCTTGGCCCGGGTCGTCGACAGACTGATCGCGCGGAACCAGGGCAAGATCGCGCGCGGTTCCCACATCGAGGTGGCCTGAATGGCGGAGACGATGGTCAAGCTGCAGGGGATCTGCAAGCGCTTTGGCGATCTCGAGGTGCTGAAAGGCGTCGACCTCGAGGTCGGCCGCGGCGAAGTCGTCTGCATCCTCGGCCCCAGCGGCTCGGGCAAGAGCACCTTCCTGCGCTGCATCAACCTGCTCGAGCCCCCCGAGGAGGGCGAGATCTTCATCGAAGGAAACGACATCTGCAAGGGGCCGGGCAGCGGTACCGGCGAGCAGAGCTGGGAGCTGAACTTCGTCCGCCAGCGGGTGGGGATCGTCTTCCAGCAGTTCAACCTCTTCCCCCACAAGACGACGCTGGAGAACGTCACCCTTGCCCAGGAAGAGGTGCTCGGCCGCTCCAAGCAGGAGGCGCGGGCGAAGGCGACGGAGCTGCTCGAGCGGGTCGGCCTCGGAGACAAACTCGACCAGTACCCGGAACGCCTCTCCGGCGGCCAGCAGCAGCGGGTGGCGATCGCCCGGGCGCTGGCGATGGACCCGCACGTGATGCTCTTCGACGAGGTGACCAGCGCGCTCGACCCCGAGCTGGTGAAGGAAGTGCTGGACACGATGCGGGAGCTGGCCGAGGAAGGGATGACGATGATCGTCGTCACTCATGAGATCGGCTTCGCCCGCGAGGTCGCCGACCGCGTCGTCTTCATGGACGGCGGCGTGATCGTCGAGGAAGGCCCCCCGTCACAGGTACTGGAGAACCCGCAGCAGGAGCGGACGAAACAGTTCCTAGGCTTGGTGCTTGACCGGTAAAGCGCGGCGCTATGCGGCGAAGGCGCCCCCGGCCATTGCCGGGAGAATGACGACGGTATCGCCGTCTTTGACCGCAGTGCCAAGCCCGTCCAGCACTCGCACGTCCTCGTCGTTCAGGTAGACGTTGACGTAGCGGTTGAGCTCGCCGTCTTCGCCGAAAAGCTGCTCCCCGGTGTCGGGGAACGCGCCGGTCAGCGAGCGGAGGACCTCGCCGACGTCGGCGCCGCCGGCCTCGACCTCGGCCTGCCCTCCCGTTTTCGGGCGCAGCACCGGGGGGATGCGGACGGTGGCCATGAGGGCGGTGATCCTACCTAGGCGATCGACTGGCGGTCGCCACCCGCTCCGGCGCAGAAAGCGTCGTAGTCGGGGAACTTGCCCATCTCCGACTCCGGGATCTCCTCGGCGTTCTCGCCGCAGATCGGGCACTCGGGGTCGCGGCGGACCTTGAGCTCGGTGAAGCGGGTGCCGAGCGCCTCGTAGAGGAGCAGGCGGCCGACCAGCGGCTCGCCGGCGCCGAGGACCAGCTTGATCACCTCGTTGGCCTGCAGCGTGCCCATCGTCCCGGCCATCACCCCGAGCACGCCGTTGGCGGAGCAGCTCGGCGCCAGCTCGGCCGGCGGCGGCGTCGGGTAGAGGCAGCGGTAGCAGGGCCCCTCGAAGGGGACGAAGGTCGAGATCTGGCCGTCGAAGCTGAGGATCGAGGCGGAGACGACCGGCTTGCGCAGCCGCACCGAGGCGTCGTTCAGCAGGTAGCGGGTGGGGAAGTTGTCGGCGCCGTCGACGACGATGTCGTAGTCCTCCATCACCTCGAGGATGTTCGAGGCGTCGAGGCGGCCGTTGTGCTCGATGACCTTGACGTCGGGGTTGAGCTGCTCGATGAAGATCCGCGCCGAGGTGGTCTTCGGCATCCCGATCCGCTCGGTGTTGTGGATCACCTGGCGCTGCAGGTTGGAGGCGTCGACCACATCGTCGTCGACGAGGCCGATCGTCCCGACGCCGGCGGCGGCGAGATAGAGCGCGGTCGGCGCGCCGAGGCCGCCGGCGCCGAGCAGCAGCACCTTCGCGTTCAGCAGCTTCACCTGGCCGTCGACCCCGACCTCGGGCAGCAGGGTGTGGCGCGAGTAGCGCTCGCGCTGCTCGGCGGTCATCCCGTGCGCGGCGACGACCGGCAGCCCCTGCTCCTGCCACTGCAGGATGCCGCCGCTCATCGAGGCGACGTTCTCGTAGCCGAGCTGCTGCATCTGCGCGGCGGCGATCGCGGAGCGGTTGCCAGAGCGGCAGTAGACGATCGTCCGCGCCGACTTGTCGGGAGCGGCGGTGGCAATTTCGTCGGCCAGCAGGCCGGGCGGCACCAGCTTGCCGCCGTCCAGGTGGGCCTCCTGGTACTCGTGCGGCTCGCGCGTATCGATCAGGACGACGTCGCCGCCGTCGATCTCCTCGGCAGCCTCGAAGGGTTCGATCTCCTCGATCGCCTGAACGCGCGTGGTGTCGATGGCCATGACAGAAATCCCCTAATCCGGATCAGCTTTACTTCAAAAATGATAGCGGGCCTGATTCGGGGGGTCCTGAGCAAAGAAGAGGCGGCCCCGGGAGAAAGGTCCCGAGGCCGCTCTGTTTCCCCCAGAGAAGGTCCGCCCTAACTGAAGCTGGGGCGCATCTGGCGGAGGCGGCGGACCCGCTCCTCGATCGGCGGGTGGGTCGAGAAGAGGCCGGCGATGCCCTTGCCCTTGAAGGGCTTGACGATGTAGAGCGGCTCGGCCGCCTGGTTGACCTGCATCGGCATCGCTTCCGCCCCCTGCTCGAGGCGAAGCAGGGCGCTCGCCAGCGACTCCGGGTTGCCGCAGATTTCGGCGCCGCCGGCGTCGGCAGCAAACTCGCGCTGGCGCGAGATCGAGAGCTGGATGATGCTCGCGGCGATCGGGGCGAGGATGACCATCGCCAGCGCGGAGACGAGGCTCAGCGGCGAATTGTCGTCGTTGCCGAACCACATCAGCATGTAGGCGAGATAGGTGATCGCGGCGCCGATCGCCGAGGCGACCGACTGGATCAGGATGTCGCGGTTGCGGATGTGCGTGAGCTCGTGGGCGAGGACGCCGCGCAGCTCGTCCTCGGAGAGGAGCTTGGTGATCCCCCGGGTGACGGCCACCGCCGAGTGCTTCGGGTTGCGGCCGGTGGCGAAGGCGTTGGGCTGGTCCTGGGGGATCATGTAGAGGCGCGGCATCGGCAGGTCGGCGCGCGTCGTCAGTTCGCGGACAATCTGGTAGAGCCGCGGCGCTTCCGACTCCTCGATCGGCTTGGCGCGGCTCATCGCCAGCGCCATTTTGTCGCTGAAGAAGTAGGAGAAGAAGTTGATCGCGAGCGCGACGAAGAGGAAGGTGAGGGCGGTGCTCGGGCCGCCGATGGCGGCGCCGATGGCGACCAGCAGGCCGCCCAGGGTGGCCATCAGGATGGTGGTCCGCAGCGTCGCGCCCCAGGTGGATTGCTTGGTGGTGGTCATCGAGTAGTCGCTCCTTGGGGTCGGGGTGTCCGTCAAGTATGCGGCGCAAACACGATTCCGCATATAGGGGACAACCCCCTACCAACGCAGAAGCACCCCCCAGCCCGGCGTTCGTCCTTTCATGGTCATATCCCCGGGAAAGGACGAACGCCGATCCGATCTAGGCTTCCCCTATGACCTTGCTGGTGATCGGGCTGGCGCTGGTGGTCGTGGCGCTGGCGCTCGGCCTGGTGCGGGAGCGGCGGCGGCTGCGGCCGCTCGAGGATCTGGTCGAGTCGATGGAGAAGGTCGACCTCTCCTCCCCGCGGCTCCACCTCCCCCCTTCGATCGACGGCGTCGGCGAGACCGAGGAGGTTGAGCGGATCGAGCTTGCCTTCCTGCGGATGATGCGGCGGCTGGAGGCCGAGCGGCGGCGGGCCGGGTCGGCGGCGCTGCAGGCGCAGGAGGAGGAGCGGGCCCGAGTCGCCCGCGACCTCCACGACGAGGTGAACCAGTCGCTGACGGGACTACTGCTTCGCCTGGAGGCGGCGCGCGAGGCGGCTCCGCCGGAGCTGGAGGCCGAGATCGACGAGACCAAAGCGCTGGCGAACCAGGCGATGACCGAGCTGCTCTCCCTGGCGCGGCAGTTGCGGCCGACGGCCCTCGACGACCTCGGGCTGGCGGCGGCGATCGGTGGTCAGGTCGAGCGGCTGGGTCGCGGCGAGATGCAGGCGGCCCTCCAGACCGAGGGCGACTTCTCCAACCTCGGCGACGACGCCCAGCTGGTCGTCTACCGGGTCGCCCAAGAGGCCCTCAACAACGCCGCCCGCCACAGCGGCGCCGCCCGCGTCGAGGTGCGGCTGCGCCGCGCCGGGGACGGCGGCGTCGTCCTCGAGGTCGCCGACGACGGCCGCGGTTTCGCCTTCGACGAGTCCGAGCGCGGCCTCGGCATCGGCGGCATGCGCGAGCGCGCCCTCCTCGTCGGCGGCGACTTGACGATCGAGTCCCGTCCAGGCGCCGGGACCACCGTCCGGCTAGAGGTCCCCACCTGATGCCGACGGGACGATTTCCCTCCATATAGGGGTACTTTCGGCCCATCGGCGATAGTGATGGGTATGCGTGTGCTGATCGCAGACGACCACGGGATCGTCCGCTCCGGGATCCGCTTGCTGCTGGAGCGCCAGCCGGACATCGAGGTCGTCGGCGAGGCGGGCGACGGGGCCGAGGCGCGGGACCTCGCGGTGCGGGAGCGGCCCGACCTGGCGATCCTCGACGTGAAAATGCCGAAGCTGACGGGGCTGCAGGCGACGCGGGAGATCAAGCAGCAGGCGCCGGAGGTCTCGGTCCTGATCCTCTCGATGCACGACGACGAGCGCTACCTGTTCGAGGCGCTGAAGGCGGGCGCGTCGGGTTACGTGCTGAAGGCACAGGCCGACACCGACCTGCTGGCGGCAATCCGGGCGGTCGAGCGGGGCGAGCCGTTTCTCACCCCCGAGGCGCGGCGGACGCTGATCAAGGACGTGCTCGAGCGCGGCTCCTCCGGCGAGGAGGAGCTGACGCCGCGCGAGGAGGAAATCGTCAAGCTCGTCGCCGAGGCGCACACGACGAGGGAGATCGCCGAGGTTCTCCACCTCTCCGAGAAGACGGTGGAGAACCACCGCGCCAACGCGATGCGCAAGCTGGGGATGCGCGACCGCGTGGAGCTGGTGCGCTACGCGATCCGCCGCGGGCTGATCGAGCCATAACCGACCTCTTCAGTAGGATTTGAGGTCGATGCTGTTTTCCACCAAAGCCGAGTACGGAGTTCGCCTGATGGTCGAGCTGGGCCGCCAGCCCGGCTCGCAGCCGGTCAGCCTGGGCTCCGTCGCCGAAGCGGAGAACCTGCCGCTCTCCTACCTGGAGCATCTGGTGGCGAAACTGCGCAAGGCCGGCCTCGTCACCTCCACCCGCGGCGCCCACGGCGGCTACCGGCTGGCGAAGCCGGCGGCGGAGATCACGATGGACGCGGTGGTCGAGGCACTGGAAGGACAGATTGCCCCGATGGAGTGCTTCCACGACTCCCCCGAAGGCAAAGTCCTTTGCTCGCACGAGTCAGACGGCGACCAGGCCTGCTCGACGAAGCTGCTGTGGATGCGGGTGCAGGGCGGCGTCACCAAGGCCCTGGCCGGCACCACCCTCGCCGAGCTGGTCGAGTTCTCCGACCAGAGCGCACCCAAGCGCGCCGCCGTCATCGGCAGCGCCGCGTAGGCATCACGAGGAACTTCGATCAACCCCAGAAACGGAGCGAAATTGGCTGAGCTGGAGATACGCAACCTGCACGTCGAGGTCGAGGACAAGAAGATCCTCAAGGGCCTCGACCTCGACGTCGAGAAGGGCAAGGTGCACGCGCTGATGGGCCCGAACGGCTCCGGCAAGTCGACGCTCGCCAACGTGATCATGGGCCATCCGGCGCTCGAGGTGACCGAGGGGACGATCACCTTCAAGGGCGAGGACATCACCGAGGCCGCCCCCGAGGACCGCTCGCAAGCCGGCCTCTTCATGGCCTTCCAGTATCCGGTCGCGATCCCCGGCGTCTCGGTCAGCAAGTACCTGCGGATGATCATCAACGCCCAGCGCGAGGCCCGCGGCGAAGACCAGATCAAGATCAAAGACTTCGCCCGCACCGCCCAGGAGGCTATGGAGCTGGCGAACATCCCCAAAGACTTTTCCAGCCGCTACCTCAACGACGGCTTCTCCGGCGGCGAGAAGAAGCGGATGGAGCTGCTGCAGCTGGCGCTGCTGCGGCCCGAGATCGCGATCCTCGACGAGACCGACTCCGGCCTCGACATCGACGCCCTGCGCACCGTCGCCGAGGGCGTCAACAAGTTCGCCGGCCGGGAGATGGGGGTCCTGATCATCACCCACTACCAGCGCATCCTCCACATGGTCAAGCCCGATGCCGTCCACGTCATGTACCAGGGGCGGATCGTCAAAGAAGGCGGCCCGGAGCTGGTCGGCGTGCTGGAGGAGAAGGGCTACGGCTGGATCAAAGAGGAGGTAGAGGCAGGCGCCGCCGCCTGACCTCTTCGTGATGGAGCCGGCGAGCGCCAAGAGCCCCGCGCCGATGGCGGCGCCGTTCTCCATCGAGAAGGTCCGCGCCTCCTTCCCGGCGCTGGAGCGCGAGGTCAACGGCAAGCCGGTCGCCTACCTCGACAGCGGCGCCAGCGCCCAACGGGTGCTGGCCTCGATCCAGGCGGTCGACCGCTACGAGCGGCGCCACCACTCCAACGTCCACCGCGGCTCCCACACCCTCTCGGCCGAGGCGACCGAAGCCTACGAGGGGGCGCGGGCCACGGTCGCCGACCATATCGGCGCCGCCCACCGCCGCGAGGTCGTCTTCGTCCGCAACGCGACCGAGGCGATCAACCTGGTGGCGCGCGCCTGGGGCGACGCCAACGTCGGCGCCGGCGACCGCATCGTCCTCACCGAGATGGAGCACCACTCCAACATCGTTCCCTGGCAGCAGCTGGCCGAGCGGGCCGGGGCCGAGATCGACTGGGCGCCGATCGACGAAGAGGGGCGCCTCGACCTGGAGGCCTTCGCGGGCCTGCTGGAGCGCGGGCCGAAGCTCGTCGCCGTCGCCCACGTGTCCAACGTGCTCGGGACCGAGAACCCGATCGCCGAGATCGCCCGCCTCAGCCACGGCGCCGGCGCCAAGCTGCTGGTCGACGGCGCCCAGTCAGCGCCGAAGCTGCCCCTCGACATGTCGGAGCTCGACGCCGACTTCTATGCGATCACCGGCCACAAGCTCTACGCCCCGACCGGGATCGGCGTCCTCTGGACGCGGCTCGACCTGCTGCGCGAGATGCCGCCCTTCCTCGGCGGCGGCTCGATGATCCGCAAGGTCAGCAAGGAGGGCACGACCTACGCCGACCCGCCCGCCCGCTTCGAGGCCGGCACCCCCGCGATCGCCCAGGCGATCGGGATGGCCTCAGCCCTGCGCTGGCTCGACATGATCGGGATGGAGGCGGTGCGCGAGCACGAGCAGCAGATCGCCGACTACGCCCTCGAGCGCCTCGCCGAGGTGCCCGGCCTGCGCGTATTCGGCCCGCCCCGCGGGAACGGCCGCCTCGGCCCCGTCTCCTTCGAGATCGAGGGCATCCACGCCCACGACGTCTCCGAGATCCTCGACCGCCACGGCGTCGCCGTCCGCGCCGGCCACCACTGCGCCCAGGTGCTGATGGACCGTCTGAACATCGCCGCCACCGCCAGGGCAAGCTTCGGCGCCTACACGATTCCCGAGGAGATTGATCGCCTGGTCGACGGCCTCGAAGACGCGCGTAAGGTGTTTGCTCTCTGATGGACGAGCTCTACCGCGACCAGATCCTCGAGCACTACAAGCGGCCGCACAACTTCGGCCATCTCGATTCGCCCGACCTCGAGTTCGAGGACACCAACCCGTTCTGCGGCGACGAGCAGCACGTGACGATCAAGCTCGACGCCGAGGACCGGGTCGAGGAGATCGCCTTCGAGGGCAAGGGCTGCGCGATCTCCACCGCCGCCACCTCGCTGCTGACCGACGAGCTGGTCGGCAAGAGCCGGGAGGAACTGCTGCGCCTGCCGAAAGACTTCGTCCTCGAGCTGCTCGGGATCGAGATCTCGGCGACGCGGATGAAGTGCGCGATGCTCGGCCTGAAGATCGTCAAGAGCGCCTCCCTCGGCCAAGCTGCCGAATGGGAGGACGAGGGCGAGGCCGGCGACCCGAGCGAAGCGGTCGCCGACCTCGGGCAGCTCTAGCGGTCTCGCCTACGGCATGTTCGCCAGCGTCTCCTCGCTCGGTTGCATTACCGCGAAGACGGCGCCATGCGGGTCGGCGACGACGGCGAAGCGGCCGACCGGGACGTCGATCGGCTCCATCCTGACGTCTCCCCCGCCGTCCTTGACCTTCTCAAGGGCGGCGTCGGTGTTCTCGACCGTGAAGTACACGAGCCAGTGCGCCGGTACCTCGTCGGGCAGGAAGCCGGTGATGTCGAGCATGCCACCGACCATCGCATCGCCAACTTTCCAGATCGTGTAGGTGCCAACCCGCGGCGATGGTTCCTCCTGCGTACCCCAGTCGAAGACGGCCGTATAGAAGTCCTTGGCGGCGGCGGTGTCGCGGGTCCCCAGCTCGTTCCAGCCGAAGCAGCCGGCCCCATTCACCAGCTCGGCGCCGGCGAAGGTGCCGGGCTGCCAGATCCCGCAGACGGCACCGGTCGGATCGCTGAAGACGGCCATCGTCCCCAACCCCATCACGTCCATCGGCTCGGCGATGGCCTGTCCCCCTGCCCTCTCGACCTCGGCCATGGTCTCCGCCGCATCGGCCACCGAGACGTAGGTCGTCCACACCGTCGGCTGGCCGTCCTGCATCCGCGGGGAGACACCGGCGACGTCGCGGCCACCGAGTTTCGCTCGTCGGTACCCGCCCATTTCCGCCGAGGTCGGCAGCTCCAGCACCTCCCAGCCGAACAAATCACCGTAGAACCTCGCGCTGGCCTCGATGTCAGGCGTCCCGCTCAGTTCGACCCAGCAGGGCGTCCCGGGCACATAAGTGGTCCTCTCGCTCATCTCCGCTCCTCTCAGCAGGGGTCGACCCAGATAAGACCACAGATGGCCCGGCGGGCACCCGCTAAAATCCGACTCAGGAAGTAGGATTAAGTCTCGATCCGCACTAGGCCGCCACCGGCGGCGACTGGAGCACCGCCCTCTTGACCGATACCGCAGGAACCAAGATCTCCGTCTGCCCGGCGGCCGAGCTGCCGCCCGGCGCGATGCGCCTGGTCGAGCACGACGGGAAGAAGATCGGCGTCTTCAACTGCGAGGGCTCCTTGTACGCGATCGAGGACCGCTGCTCGCACGACAACGGTCCGCTGGCAGAGGGCGAGTTCGACGCCGGTGCCTGCACGGTCGAGTGCCCTCGCCACGGCTCCCTCTTCGACCTCAGCACCGGTAGGCCGAAGACGCTCCCAGCTTTTCAGCCGGTGCAAACGTTCCCGGTAGAGATCGAGGACGACACCATCACCCTGGAGGTCGACTGAAATGGCAACGCCCGAGGTTCTCGCCGAGAAACGCGAGCTGGCCGGCATCAACGCCGACTACAAAGAGAAGTTCGGCTTCAACGACCCGGAGACGGGCTACGCCTATAAAGCTCCGAAGGGTCTCTCCCGCGAGGTCGTCGAAACGATCTCCGACTTCAAGGAAGAGCCGCAGTGGATGCGGGACTTCCGGCTGAAGGCGCTCGAGCACTTCGAAAGCCGCCCGACCCCGAAATGGGGCGGCGACCTCGACCAGATCGACTTCGACGACATCCACTACTTCGTCCGCGCCTCGGACAAGAACAGCCGCGACTGGAGCGAGGTTCCCGAGGACATCAAAAACACCTTCGACCGGCTGGGGATCCCCGAGGCGGAGCGTAAATTCCTCGCCGGCGTCGGGGCGCAGTACGAGTCCGAGGTCGTCTACCACCAGGTGAACGAGAAGCTCGAGGCCCAGGGCGTGATCTTCACCGACATGGACACCGCCCTGCGCGAGCACGAGGACCTGGTGCGCGAGTACTGGGCGACCGTGATCCCGCCCAACGACAACAAACTGGCAGCGCTGAACAGCGCCGTCTGGTCCGGCGGCTCCTTCGTCTACGTCCCCGCCGGGGTCAAGGTCGAGATGCCGCTGCAGGCCTACTTCCGGATCAACACCGAGAACATGGGCCAGTTCGAGCGGACGCTGATCATCTGCGAGGAGGGCGCCGACGTCCACTACATCGAGGGCTGCACGGCGCCGGTCTACTCAAGCGACTCGCTGCACTCAGCCGTGGTCGAGATCGTCTGCAAACCGAGCAGCCGGGTCCGCTACACGACCGTCCAGAACTGGTCGCAGAACGTCTTCAACCTCGTCACCAAGCGGGCCGTCGCGCACGAGAAGGCGACGATGGAGTGGGTCGATTGCAACCTCGGCTCGAAATTGACGATGAAGTACCCGTCGATCTACCTGCTCGGGCGGGAAGCCCATGGCGAGATCCTCTCGATCGCCTTCGCCGGGGAGGGCCAGCACCAGGACGCCGGCGGCAAGATCATCCACGGGGCGCCGAAGACCTCGTCCTCGATCTTCTCCAAGTCGATCTCAAAAGACGGCGGGCGGGCGACCTACCGCGGCCTGCTCGAAGTCGCCGACGGGGCGAGCGAATCGCGCTCCAAGGTCGTCTGCGACGCCCTGCTCCTCGATGAGGACTCGCGCTCGGACACCTATCCCACGATCCGCATCGACCAGAACGACGCCGACATCGGCCACGAGGCGACCGTCTCCAAAATCGGTGATGAGCAGCTCTTCTACCTGCAGAGCCGCGGCCTCGACGAGGAGGAGGCCTCGAAGATGATCGTCAACGGCTTCATCGAGCCGGTGACCAAGGAGCTGCCGATGGAGTACGCGGTCGAGCTCAATCGGCTGATCGAGCTGCAGATGGAGGGATCAATTGGCTGAGCAGGCCTTGGCTCTCCCCCCGCTTCCCGACGCCAAGACCAAGGGCTGGGAATTCACCGACATCTCGACGCTGGACCTCGATGCCTATGAAGCAACCGAGGCCGTACCGGTCATCGCGGGCGGCAACGGAGCGACGGTGCTCGACCTCGCCGAGGCGACCGATGCACACCCGGACTTGGTCGATAGGCTGGGCACGCTCGTCCCAGGGGACGATCCGTTCGTCGCCCGCAACGAGGCGGCCCCCCGCAACGGGGTGCTCGTCCACGTGCCGGCCGGGATGACGCTGAGCGAGCCGATCCAGATCGAGGTACCGGTCGACACCGATGGCGGCACCGTGAGCTGGCGGACGCTGATCGTGCTCGAGGAGGGTGCCGAAGCCGAGGTCTGGGAGCATTGGTCCTCACCTGGCGACGAGGTCGACGCGGTCCTCAACAGCGTGGTGGAGCTGGCGGTCGGCCAGGGTGCAACCCTGCGTTACGTCAACACCCAGGACATCTCCGAGCGGAGCTGGATCTTCGCCACCCAGCGCGCCGAGGTGCAGCGCGACGGGCGCCTCGACTGGGCAGCCCTCGGCTTCGGCTCCGGCCGCGGCAAGGTGCGGATGGAGACCAAGCTCGCCGGCCCTGGCTCCGAGGCGCGAGTGACCGGCGGCTACGCCGGCGGCTTCGGCCAGCACCTCGACTACGACACGACGCAGGAGCACGCGGCGCCGAACACCAACTCCGACCTCGCTTTCCGCGGCGTCCTCGCCGCCGGCGCCACCGCTGTCTGGCGGGGAATGATCAAGGTCGATCCGGGCGCCCAGCAGACCGACGCCTTCCAGGAGAGCCGCAACCTCCTCCTCTCCCCCGAGGCCCACGCCGACGCGATCCCCGGCCTGGAGATCCTCGCCGACGACGTCCGCTGCACCCACGCCGCCGCGATCGCCCAGGTTGACAAGGAGCAGCTCTTCTACCTCACCTCCCGCGGCCTCGACGACGAGACCGCGAAGGCGCTGATCATCGAAGGCTTCCTCGAGTCCCTGGTCGAACGACTCGCCGAGGGCCCGGTGCGCGACAGCATCTCCGAGGCGCTGGAGACGCGGCTGGCGGAGATCCTCTGAGGGACTAAGGCTTTCGGCCGGCGGGTCCTGTCTCCGATCCTGGGCTCTGCCTACCGGCAGAGTCCTCAGGATCGTCGCCACCCGCGGGAGTTGCGCCTTTGGTCCGGGCCATCCGCTGACCGCGGAGGATCGCTGCGACTATGAAGAGCACAGGCAGCAGGTAGAGGATCCACAGGTAGTGGCCGACGTGGGCCAGGGGAAGCATCTCGGCCGCTCTACCCGTTGCCGACGGAGAGCAGGTAGAGGCCGAAGCAGGTGAAGGCGACCATCACGGCCAGCATCCAGTACTGCGAGGCGGTCGCCTTGCGGTAGTCGGGCCAGTAGACGAGGGCGCGGTCGTGGGCGAGCATCAGGCCGACGACGTGGCCGATGACGAGGGCGGCGACCTGGACGTACCAGATCGTGTTGGCGCTGAGGATCGTGTAGTCGACTTCCAAGCTGGCGGTGCCGAAGAGGTCGGTGGTCCCGGTGCCGAGCGGGTCGGAGAGGAGGAAGCCGAACTGGGCCTGCTCCTGGAAGACGAAGAAGCTGAAGTAGTGGGCGACGAGGTAGGCGAGGGCGATCGGGATCAGGGTGTGGGCGAAGCCGACGCGCAGCTTGGCGAACGAGGGTGCGCCGGGAACGGTCCGCATTCCCCGCACGCCGAGCAGGTAGACGAGGCCGACGCCGGCGAAGCAGGCCAGCATGAAGAGGGTCTCGCCCCAGCGCAGCGAGCCGGTCGGGCCGAGCCCGGCGTCGGCGAACCATCCGACCACCGATTCGAGCGGCTCCTTGAACGCCCCCTCCTGGCCGCCGTCGAAGCTGGTGGAGGCGATCGAGGCGATCACGACCGCGGCCGAGCCCGGGATCGTCGCCCACGTGGTCGTCGCCGAGAGCGGCCGGCGCCGCTGCAGCCGGCCTTCGCGGGTGCCGAAGATGCCGAGCCGGCCGAACATCCCGAAGTAGACCGAGAAGGTCTCGCCGCGTTCGCACCACTCCTCGACCCCGAAGAGGACCATCATCGCCAGCGTGTAGGCGCTGTAGACGAGGGCGGCCACGGCGGTGGCGTGCGGTTCGATGCCGATCCCGCCGGCGCCGTAGATGACCTCGAGCCAGACGACGCCGAGCAGGCCGAAAGCCGCCGGCCAGCGGCCGAGCTTCTCGGGGTAGGCGAGGTGGGCGGGGCGCTGGCCGGCGATCGTGCTGAAGGCGGCGCCGGTGGCCCGGCCCGCGGCCCGCCAAGGGTTGAAGGGGCGAAAGACGTCGCCGAAGATCGCCGCGAACAGGGGGAAGCCGAGCCAGCAGGTGACGAAGAGGAAGGTGAGGGCGAAGTTGCGGTCCGGAGCTTCGGTCCCCTCGAGCCCGGCGTAGACGGCGAAGCCGAGCAGGAAGACGCCGATCGCGCCGCAGGCGATCTGCAGCGGCAGGCCGAGGAGCACGGTCGAAAGGCGCTCCCCGAGCGGTCGCCGGTGCTCGTCCTCCAGCTTCGGCTCCCGCCAGGCCGCCGAGAGGGCGAAGAAGGAGGCGATGAGGACGATCGATGCCGCCCACGCGAACAGCCAGGCAGGGATCGGGAGGTCCTGCCTGGATGCAAGCGCGTGGGCGAGGGGGAGGCTCAAGGTTCGACCTTGAGCGCGATGATCTGTTCCGCCCGGCCCTCCAGCTCGGCCTCGAACTCGCCTTCGATTTCGGCCGGCAGGTCATAGGTGACCGTGCCGCCCCCCTTCGGGACCTCCTTCGCCACGTCGTAGCCATGTAGGTGGACCTCTTCTTCGAAGGGGACCTTGACCTTGAAGTGAATCCGGTCGCCCTTGTTGTAGACGAGTTCCTGGATGCCTCCGACCGGGTGTCCCTGCTTGTCGACGACGATCGTCGGCACCTTGCCGGCGTCGGTGGTCTTGCTCGAATTGCTGCCGCCGCTGCTGAGGACGATCAGCAGGACGACGGCGATCACGACCAGGACAGCGCCAATCGCTGCGGTTCTCGAGTTCACGTTCGCTCCTTTTGCCAGGCGCGGCGAGGCCGCGCGTTTCCGTTCGCTGCTCTAGGCGGCGAGCGGCGGCGGGCGCTGGGCGAGGCCGAGCGCGATCAGGAGGCCACCGGCGGGCGCGAAGACCCGGGGCGGTTTCGGCAGGGCCGGGCGGCGATCGGCGTCGCGGGTGCGACGGCGGGCAGCGGCGATCCGCTCGGAGAGGCGGACGATCGCCTCGCAGCCGGGATAGTGGCCGAGCAGCAGGGTCAGCAGCAGGCCCAGCAGCGGCAGCGCCGGCAGCAGGAATGTGACGAGCCCGGACACGTGGCCAGGATACTGTCCCGCCTCAACGCTCCCTAAATGCGACCAGGACGAGACAACATCGCCGCCCCCGACCTGCCTCCCGGCCTCGCCTGGGTCGGCGCCGAACCGGAGTCGATGCCGGCGCTGACCGCCGGCGGCCCCGCCCTGGTCCACTTTTTCGAATACGCGCAGCTGAACAGCGTCCGCACCCTGCCCTATCTGGCCGAGTGGCAGCGCCGCTACCGCGAGGGCGGCCTCAGCGTGATCGGCGTGCAGGCGCCGCGCTTCCCCTTCGCCGCCGAACCGGAGAACGCTGCCGCGGCGCTGCGGGAGCTGGGGGTGGAATTTCCGGTTGCGGTCGACGCCGACCACGAGTTCTGGACCGCCTATGGCTGCGAGGGCTGGCCCAGCCTCTTCCTCTGGAGCCTCGGCGGGTCGCTCGCCTGGGCCCACTTCGGCGAGGGCGAATACCGCGCAACCGAGGAAACGATCCAGGCCGAGCTGCGGGAGATCGACGCGCTGCGAGAGCTGCCCGAGCCGATGGCGCCGCTGCGCGCCAGCGACGGCCCCGGCGCCCGCGTCATCCCCCCCACCACCGAGCAGTTCCCCGGCGGCTCCTGGCAGCGGCCCTGGGTCGCCGGCGCCGACGGCGAGGACCTGGCGCTCGATTACCAGGCCGGCGGCGCCTTCGCCACGGTCGAGGGCGAGGGCGAGATCGCCGTCGAGCTCGACGGCGAGTGGTCAACGCTGCCGAGCGATCCGATCCCAGGCCTCCGCACCCTCGCCGAGCACCCGCGCCACGAGGCTCACAGCCTCGTCCTGCGGCCGAGCCCGGGGACCAAGGTCTGGTCGCTCAGCTTCGCCCCCGGGGTCCCCTAGCCGCGGGGCTGTACACACTCGTTTCTTTATTACAAAAGAGTTCCTTATCTAAATTCCGGCTTTCCCGGTTGCGCCCCGGTTTCGGGCACGGCTAGTCAACTCTCGAGGCCGCTCGCGGCACCCCTACGGAGAGGAACGCCATGCCGGACAAACACCAGACCCCCGCCGCCAAGGAGAAAACGGTCCACCGGCCGTTCCAACTGACCTCCCCGATCGCCCACGGCGCCGACGTCGGCGCCCTGCAGAGCAACATCAACAAGCAGTTCGAGCACCTGAAGATCGACTGCGAGGTCGGGGTCGACGAGGAATTCGGCCCGCACACGATGGCCGCGGCCGAGCGGGTGGCGCTGAGCCTCGGGGTGATCGGCGACGGCCAGGACAAGCTCGAGCGCAACACCGTCTCCGAAGGCGTGCAGAAGCTGATCCGCGGCGGCCGCGAGCGGACCAAAGAGGAGGCGGCCGGGAAGAAACGCGAGGACTACCGGCAGCAGCTGCGAAAGCGCTTCTCCAAGACCGCCGGCGAGGAGGCGATCGCGAAGTCGAAGAGCCTGGTCGGCGTCCATGAGGAACCCGCCGGCTCCAACTGGGGCGGCAAGGTCGAGGAGATGATCAAGTTCACCGGCTACTCCGAACCGGTCTTCTGGTGCGGCTGCTGCGCCTGCTGGATCGTCGTCAAACTAGGCGGCGCCAAGATCCCGACCCGGATCCGGCTCGGCTACGCCGGCAACATCCTCAGCGACGCGCTCGCCGACAGCAACGGCCTCAGCGCCGTGCCCGTCGCCCAGGCCCGGCCCGGCGACATCGGCACGCTATGGGGCGCCGAGCACATCGTCACCGTCCGCGGCCCGGTCAAGAACGGGATGGTGCCGACCCGCGAGGGAAACACCAGCGCCGCCGACGGCTCGCAGGCCAACGGCGGCGAGGTCGCTGACAAGGAACGTTCGGCGAGCGACTTCGACCGCGGCGTCGTCGCGAGGCCGGACTGGGGGTAGGCGATTGGTGAGTTAGGCCGCCTATAGCCGGACTAACTCACCAATCGTCGCTCAAGCGCGGGCAGCGACCTCGTCGCGGATCTCCTTCGGCAGCATGAAGCGGACGTCCTCGTGGACGGTCCGCAGCTCCGAGACGTCGTCGGCGCCGCGCTCGCGGAAGAAGGAGACGAGGCTCTCGACCAGCTCCTCTGGGGCGGAGGCGCCGGAGGTGATGCCGACCGTCTCCACCCCGTCGAGCCACTCCTCCTGCACCTGGGAGCGGTTGTCGATCAGGTGGCTGGCGGCGCCGTGTTCGCGGGCGACCTCGACCAG
>Ga0207693_10001230_pt1 | contig 22835 bp, 22 predicted proteins | sample LARL81metaG_FD_184347 | JGI IMG/M metagenome (GOLD analysis project Ga0207693, IMG submission 184347) | Corn, switchgrass and miscanthus rhizosphere microbial communities from Kellogg Biological Station, Michigan, USA - LAR L8-1 metaG... | ecosystem: Host-associated > Plants > Roots >... | reverse complement strand
GAACCCGCGGTCCGCGTCTGGGATGCGAGCCAGGAGCGGGTCCTGTGGCAAGGTCCGGCCGGCGGCACCGGCACGATCATCGCGGCCACCGAACCGCCCTGGGCCGTCGAGCTGTGGCGCTGGGAGGTAGAGCCCAGCGAGACGTTCGGCGGCTACCCGCACGCGCCGGCCACCCGCGAGATGGTCTGGGTCGAGCAGGGCACGCTCACCCTCACCGTGGCCGGCGAGCAGCACCAGGTCAGGCCCGGCGAGTGCGCGCGGTTCTCCGGCGGCCGGCCGCACGGTTACGCGAACCAGGGTTCCGAGCCGGTGCGCATGACGATGGTGGTTGTCGTCCCTCCCGCGGCCTCCTGAGCGCGCAGGCCGGCCAGGATGGTGCCATGACGACGTGGCTGACCCGCCTGGACGCACCCGGAGACGGTCCCCGGCTCGCGGTCAAGGACTGCATCGACATGGCAGGCCTGCCGACGACCGTCGGCTGCCCGGTGATCGCCGAGCGCGCCGGGCCCGCGGCGGCCGACGCGCCGGTGGTCAGCACCGCCCGCCGGTCCGGCGCCAGGATCGTCGGCAAGACCAACCTGACCGAGCTGTGCTGGTCGGGCCACGGCGTGAACGCCTGGTCGGGCACCCCGGTGAACCCGCTGGACCCCCGGCTGGTGCCGGGCGGATCGTCCAGCGGCTCGGCGGTCGCCGTCGCGACCGGCGAGGCGGACGTCGGCTACGGCACCGACACCGGGGGCTCGGTGCGGATTCCGGCCGCCTGCTGCGGGATCGCGGGCCTGAAGACCACCTGGGGCCGGATCCCGGTCGGCGGCGTGTACCCGCTCGCCCCTTCCCTGGACACGGTGGGCCCGCTCGGCCGGGACGTCGCCGCGGTCGAGCTCGGTATGCGCCTGCTCGAGCCCGGTTTCACGGTCCCGGCCTACGACGGCCCCATGACGGTTGGCCGGCTGCACCCGCTGCACCCGGCCGTGCCGGTCAGCCCCGAGATCGACGCGGCCGTCGACGCGGCCCTGGCCGCGGCGGGGTTCGGCACCGAACCCGTGACGGACGTGGACTTCGAGGCCGCTCTGGACGTGGCCGGGGTCCTGATCACCCGGGAGGGGTACCTCTCGAACACCCACCTGCTTGCCGACGTGGGCCGGCTGACCGAGGAGAACCAGCGCAGCATGGCCGCCGGGGCCGAGCTGGGCGACGCGGAACTGGCCGCGGCGCGCGCCCGGGCGGGAGCGGTGCGCAGGCAGCTGGCGGGGTGGCTGCGCCGGTTTCCCGTCCTCGCGCTGCCCACGCTGCCTACCGCGCCGCCGTCGATCGGGCAGCGGGGAGCCGGGCTGACCACGCTCACCGCCCCGATCAACGTGGCCGGCCTGCCTGCGCTGGCGCTGCCCGTGCCCGTTCGGGACAGTCTTCCTGCCTCGCTTCAGCTCGTCGGGCCGAGTGGCGGCGAGGAGCTGCTCATCGCGGTAGGCCGGATCGTCGAGGCGGCGGTGGCCGCGAGCCGGCCGGGCTGACCCGGCCCTTCCACTCCCCGCCCCGGCCGGCATAATGTCGCCGGGCCGAGTCGAGGGTCATCGCGGCGTACAGCATGGCGATCAGCGGCAGGCCGGACGCGCGCAGCACCGACAGCCGGTACAGCCGCAGCATCGGCACGAAGCTGACCGTCATCAGCGCCCAGCCGGCTAGCCCGGTCCCGGCGCACCAGGCCGCGGCGGCGCCGCCACCCGCGGCCAGGCCCGCGATCCCGGCCAGCGCCGCGGCCGGCGGCAGCGCGTAGAGCCACAGCAGGCCGGCGAGGGTCCCGGCCAGCAGCACCTGCGAGTGGCGCAACTGGAGGTAGGCGCTGCGAGCGATCATGTGCCACAGGCCGGCCAGCCCGGGATAGGGCCGGACGCTGCTGACCCCGGTGGTCAGCCCCAGCCAGCAGCGGCCGCCCGGGCGCCGCTTGAGCTGGCGGCCGAGCGCCACGTCATCGATCCGGGCGCCGCGGATGCCGGCCAGCCCGCCCGTCTCGTCCAGCGCGCTACGGCGAACCAGCATGCAGCCGCCGGCTGCGGCCGCGGTGCGCCCGCCCGGGCGGTTGACCCGCCGGAACGGGTAGAGCTGGGCGAAGAAATAGACGAAAGCGGGGACGATCGCCCGCTCCCAGAACGATTCGGCGCGCAGCAGGGCCATCTGCGAGACCAGGTCCAGGTCGTCGCCCTCCGCGGCGGTGACGAGCGCGGTCAGGATCCCGGGCCGACACGCGATGTCTGCGTCGGTGAACAGCAGGTAGCCCGCGTGGCAGGCCTGCTCCGCGCCCTGCGCCATCGCCCACACCTTGCCGGCCCATGCCGCCGGAGGCGGGCTGCCCGCGAAAACCCGCAGCTCGCGGCGGGCACCCCCGCACCGGGCGCCGCGGCCCAGCCGCTCGGCCACCTCGGCCGTGCCGTCCGTGCTGCCGTCGTTGACGAGGATCACCTCGAAGTCACCGGGGTAGTCCTGGTCCAGCAGGGCAGGCAGCGTAACCGGCAGCATCGCGGCCTCATCCCGGGCGGGCACCACCGCGCTGACCGGCGGCCATACGGCCGGGACCGCACCGACCGGCGGCAGCCGCTCCCCGGTCAGCCAGTAGCCGCCGTGGCAGGTCAGCAGGTACAGCCACGCCACCGCGGCCAGAGCGCTCACGACCGCCAGGACCAGCACCCGTGCAGCCTCGCACATCCCGGCTCCGGGCGCCGTGCCGGCGCCGCCGGTTACGGCGGAGCATTGGTGCTGCCCTGGCAGTCCTCATGCTCCGGCTTATCGGCTGTGTCTGCTTCGGAATTCGGCCGAACGGCTCCGGGTAAAGGCACGTTAATGGGCTGATCTATAGCAGGTTAATAGCTTTCTCCTGCTGAACCTGGCGGCTATCGCCTGCGTGCTACGGGAAGCGGCGCCGCTGGCCCCGCTCAACCAGGCTGCGCCGCTGAAACCGACCTTGCCAGGAGGGAGTAAGGCGAATGCGGGGAACAAAACGAATCACTCGGGCTGCGGTGGCCACCGCAGCGGCCGGGGTGCTGACGGCGGGACTGGCCATCGCGCCCGCGTCGGCGACCAGTTCCAGATCATTTATCGGGCAATTCACCAAGACGACCATGATCGCGTCCACGGTGCCCGCCAACGGAGACGTCAATCCGTACGGCACCGCCGTCGTCCAGCGGAGCCAGGGCAATCTGGTCCGAGGCGACGTTCTGATCAGCAACTTCAACAACTCCAAGAACATACAGGGCACGGGGACCACGATTGTCCAGGTCTCCCCGCGCGGCACCACCACCCAGTTCGCTCGCATCAACCCGCGCCACCTGCCCGCACCGTGTCCGGGCGGCATCGGGCTGACCACCGCGCTGGAGGTACTCAACGGCGGCTGGGTGGTCGTGGGCAGCCTGCCCACTTCGCACGGCGGAACGGTATTCACCGGCACCGGATGCCTGCTGGTGCTGAACAGCATGGGCAAGGTCGTGGAGACCTTCAGCGGACACGGCATCAACGGGCCGTGGGACATGGCGGAGGTGCAGTCCGGCCCGTTCGCCGAGTTGTTCGTCAGCAACGTGCTCAACGGCACCGCGGCCGCGGCCGGCCAGGTCGTGAACCGGGGCACCGTAGTCCGGCTGGTGCTCGCCCAGTCCGGTGGTAACCCACCGCAGATCGTCGGCGCGACCAGGGTCGCCTCGGGCTTCCCGCAGCGGACCGACCCGGCCGCCCTGGTGATCGGCCCGACGGGGCTCGGGGTCGGTGCGAACGGCACCCTCTACGTCGCCGATACCCTGTCCAGCCGGATCGCCGCGATCCCCGACGCGATGATCCGGTCCAGCAGCGGCGGGCGTGGCCAGACCGTGAGCCAGGGCGGTGCGCTCAACGGTCCGCTCGGCCTGGTCATGGCCCCGAACGGCCACATCCTCACGGTCAACTCCGGCGACGGGAACATCGTCGAGACCACACCGTCCGGACTCCAGGTCGCCACGATGACGCTCGACTCCTCCGGCAGCCCCCCGGGGGCGGGAGCACTGTTCGGCCTGGCCGTCGCTCCGGGCGGATCCGGCGTCTACTACGTGGACGACGCGACCAACACACTCAACCTGCTGCACTGAGCCGGTACCGGCCCATGCATGCCGCGGCCTTCCCCGGTGACCTGGTCACCGGGGAAGGCCGCGGCCATGCGTTGGCTCACGAGGCCCGCAACCAGGCGATGTTGTACGCCCGTCCGCCATACAACGGGCCCGTGGCCGCGAGCGGGTTCCCGGACGGGTCGATGACCACGATCTGGTGGCCGCTCCACAACTGCGCGCCGCTCTTGCCGAAGCCGCTGGTGAGCGTCCCCACCGTCCCGTTCGCGCTGACGACCGTCGCGCCCGTGTAGTTCTCCTGGCCGAAGTCGGCGAGGTTGTACCCGCCGTCCACGCCGCCCCCCGGATCCTCGGTAATGACCCGCCCCTCCGCGAGCAGAACGGGGAGACATGGCCGCCGCTGTCATCCGGCATCGATCCCAGCTCACCGCGGTTCCACGGTCGGACAAGGCCTGCGGCGAGGGTTCTGTAGGTGTGCCGGACATGAAGAGCGAGCGCCCGCGGGGCCCAAGGGCAGAGGGAAAAAGTCCGGCTGACGCTCGCTCCCCCATCTGACGCAGCAACGGCACGGATGGTTCCATGAACCTGCGGTGCGTACTGCCCGGCGCAGCGGCCAGGGGCGGCGCGCAGTCGGGCGCCCCGCCAGTAAGTCGTACGCTCTCGCGGGGAGGCACGCCGCCGGCCGACGTCTGGGCGCCGCGAGCCCGGCGGTCCTATTGCCCGGCGATCTTAATCGGCTTCGCCTTCGTCTGGCGCGAAGGGGCCCAGGCGCCGACGCAGCTTCCACCGCCGATACGCCCGGATCGGATGCGTCAGTGACTGCTGAATCTGGGGGTCAACTGGACCGAACCAGTCAACGGGTATGCCCAGCACGCGTTGCGGCTCTTCGCCCTCCCGGGCGCGCGGATGTGCGCCTCTCGGCATGCCGAGGACTCGGTTCGGCTCGTAATCGTCTTCGCGCATCGGTTCGCTCCGGTGCCAGTGCAGCCGTGGCCCGCGCCTGATCCAAGGATGGGGTAACCACGCAAAGTGGGGCAAGAGGTTCCCGGACTGGCCGCCGCGGCGGCCGGCGCAGAACGCGCTCCGGGTGGCGGTGCGTGAAGCCCGGGACGGGTGAATGCGGAGATCCACACGCATATGGCGCTGCCGCTACATAGATCCGGATGGGGACGCGGCCTACCCTCAGGTCAGGGGGCTAGGGGTGGCCCGTGATGTCCGACGTGCTGGGCCGCGAGACGGAACTCGCGGCGCTGGGCGCGTTCATTGACCGGCTGCGGAGCGGCCCGGGAGCCCTGGTGCTGGCGGGGGTGGCCGGGGCAGGCAAGACCACGCTGGTGCGCGCCGGTGCGGCGCTGGCGGCCGGGACCGGGTTCACCGTGCTGCAGACCGCATCGGCCCGCAGTGAACTGCCCCTGTCTTTCGCTGGGCTGGCCGACCTGCTGGAAGAGCGTCTGGAGCCGGTGATCGACGAGCTCCCGGGGCCTCAGGCGCGGGCGCTGCGGGTGGCGCTGCTGCTGGACGAGCCGGCGGGGCATCCGCCAGAGCCGCGGGTGATCGCGGCCGGATTCCGGTCCGCGGTCGGGGTCCTGGCCCGGTCCGCGCCCGTGCTGCTGGTCATCGACGATGTGCAGTGGCTTGACCCGCCGAGCCAGGCTGCGGTGGGGTTCGCCGTCCGCCGGCTGCTCCGCGAGCCGGTGGGCTTGCTCTGTGCCCGGCGAACCAGCGGGCCCGGTGAGGATCTGCCGCTGGAGCTGGCGCGGGCCCAGTTCGAGGCGGATGTGGTGCCGGTGGGCGGGCTGAGCCTGGGCGCGCTGCACAGGCTGCTCACCGACCGGCTCGGCACCACGTTCTCGCACCTGGCGCTGCACCGGATCAAGACTGCCTCTGGCGGCAACCCGTTCATCGCGCTGGAGATCGGCCGGGCGCTGGCTCGGCGAGGCCTCACCGGTGCCGTGGCCGGTGCGCTTCCGGTGCCGGGGACGGTGAGCGGCCTGGTGGACGAGCGGCTTGGTGAGTTGCCGCCGGCCGTGCTGGACGCGGTCCAGCTGGTGGCGGTGATGCCGGATGCACCCGTGGCGCGGTTGCTGGCGGCCGGGGTGAACGGAGGGGACCTGGACGCGGCGGTGCTGGCGGGGGTGCTGGAACCCGAGGGCGGCCGACTGCGATTTTCCCATCCTCTGCTGGCCTCGGCCGTCAGTGGCTGCACGCCGCCTGCCCGGCTCAGGGAACTGCACCTGATCGCCGCCCAGCATGCGCTCGTGCCCGAGGAGCGGGCCCGTCACCAGGCGCTCGCGGCCGATGGGCCGTCCGCCAGCGTGGCCGCGGACCTGGACGTCGCGGCCCGCACAGCCGCTGATCGCGGCGCGCCGGCGGTCGCGGCCGAGTTGTTCGAGCTAGCGGCGTCGCTGACGCCGAACATGGACACGGCAGGCGCCCGCGACCGCCGCCTGGCCGCGGCCAGCCAACTGGCGCTGGCCGGGGAGACCCGAGCTGCCGCCACGGCGTTCGAGCGGCTTGTCGGCGAGTTCCCAGCCGGGCCGCAGCGGGCCGCGGCGCTGCACGGGCTGGGCGGGTTGCGGCAAGACGATTTCGCGGCGGGCATGGCGCTGTTAAAGCAGGCGCGGGCCGAAGCGGGCGGCGACCCGGCCCGCACCGCCGACATCCAGCTGGGCATATCCAACATCTTCCTGCGGCAAGGCGACCGGCCGCAGGCCCTGGCGGCGGCGAAGGATGCGCTGGCCGAGGCGGAGCGGGCCGGCGACACCGAACTCGTCGCGATCGCGCTCGCGCAGGTCTACGACTACACCTGGATGTCCGGCCTGCCGGTCGATGAACGGCAGCTCGCCCGCGCCGTTGAGATGGAGGGCACGGTGGGCTGCTCGTACCTGCGCTCCGCACCGAGCTGGGTCGCGGGTATGTGTCATTACTGCCAGGGACGGCTCGACCAAGCCGAATCCGAACTGCGCACTGTGCTCAAGCGGGCCGAGGCTGATGGGGTTGAGTTCTGGCGCTCAGATGTGCTGATGCGGCTGTCCCAGGTGGCCGGGCGGCGAGGGAATGCCGCCGAGGCCGCCGCGCTTGCTGCCGAGGCGCTGGAGATCGCCGAGCAGCTCGACCTTACGCACATGATCAGCGGCGCGCTGTATGCGCAGGCCGGTGCGGCGCTCCTGCGCGGAGACGTCGCCGCGGTCCGCGTGCTCGCAGAGCGGGGCGCCGCGTTGGCGCGCGCGTGCGGGGCTCAGCCGAACCTCATCTTGAACCGGTCGCTGCTCGGCTCGCTGGACCTGGCGCTGGGTGACTACCTCGCAGCGGCCGGCCAGCTCCGTTCGGTGCTGCCCGGGGTGCGCGAGATCGGGCTGCGTCCCACCACCCAGGTCATCTGGCCGGACGCGGTGGAGTCCTTCATCGGCGCGGGTGAGACGGACGAGGCCGTCACGCTGGTGGTCGAGATGGAACGCTCCATCCACGAGCCGGTGACTGCGGCGCTGGTGGCCCGCTGCCGGGGGATGCTGGCCGCGGCGTACGGCGACCTGGGTTCGGCGGAGGGTGAATTGGCGGCGGCTCTGCGGTACCACGACCAGGTCTCGCCCATGCCGGTGGAACGGGGACGGACGCTGCTGGCACTGGGCGCGGTGCGGCGGCGGCGCAAGCAGCGGAGCGCCGCACGAAACACGCTGGCCGACGCCCTCGGGCTGTTCGAGCAGGCCGGGGCGCGGCTGTGGATACGGCGCGTCCAGGCCGAACAGGCGCGGGTGAGTGGCCGCGTCCCAGGCCCCCGCGGGCTGACCGAAACCGAACAGCGGGTGGCCGAACTGGTGGCACGGGGGCTCAGCAACCGGCAGGTGGCAGCCGAGCTGTTCGTGACCGTGCGGGCCGTCGAGTCCACCTTGACCAAGGCCTACGCCAAACTCGGCATCCGGTCCCGGACCCAGCTCGCGGCCTGGCTGAACCGGAGCGGCTAATGGCGAGTGCCGTGTACAGGCCGGCCGGCAGATGATGCAAGCCGTCAGGTACTGGCGTATCTGAACGTCATCGGCCGCCTCTGTACATGCAAGGGCAGCCGACGCCTGCTTGCGGCTCCAGACTTCAGTCGGCCGAAAGGGCTGGCCTGGAACTGGCACGGCGGGCCAGCCCTTCAGAAGACCCGAAAGAAAGATCACGGGGGGAACGGGTCAATGCGACGTCTGATTTCCACGCTAGCGGGGCGGCTGATCGTCGGGGAAGCGGTCCTTACCGGCGACGTAGCCAGCGCCGACACGCCTGCCGTCCACCGGACCGACTGGGGCAACGGCTACTCCTTCAGCGTTGACAAGGGCGGGGTCAGCTTCTTCCTGGGGACACCTGCCAACCTCGTTCCCGGGTCGGCCGCGATCCTGAAGCCGGGGCATAACAACACCACCTCGTGGACCGTCCGCTTCTCTCAGAGCACCCCTACCGTCCTCATCGAGAACGGAGGGCTCGCCATGACCAGCAGGCCCGCCAGCGCCGGCGCTGACGTGACGCTGGAGCCGCCGGGCAATGGCGGCATTGGCTTCCCCAGCCAGCAATGGAATTACAGCGCCTCCGGACCCATGGTCATGTTCCGGAATGTGAAGACCGGCCTGTACCTGCGGGTGCGCAGCAGCGGTCCGGCCGTCAGCCAGCCCGTGACCACCGGCAACGCGGCCACGTTCTGGGATTATTAGTCGCAGCTGGTTGCCGTCGGTGCCCCGCTGAGGTTTCGCCGATTGCCCTTGCGCCGGTGATTGGTTGTTAAGGGCCGTCCGGCGACACCTCGGGGAGCATGGTGCGGCGTGCTTCGATGCCCCCGACTCAGGTTTGGCTGGCTGGTGCGGGCTCCTCGCCAGTCTGCCCGTCGGCCAGCTCGCGGAGCAGGTCGAGGTGACCGAGGTGGCGGGCGGTCTCCTCGATCAGGTGGTGCAAGATCCACCGAAGGGTATGCGCAACACTGGCGCCGGTGTCATCGAGGCTGTGGTCAGCGACCACCCGGTCGCAACGTCGTGACTCCTGGATGTAGGCCGCCCGGAGGTCTGCAAGCGACGTATCGCCGGGCGCCCTGGGCTCAACGACGTAGCCCTCATTGATCCCGGCCACCGGCACTCCTTGCTGCCCGGCGAACCACCTGCGCAGCCATGATCGTTCGACATCCATCAGGTGGCGGACAATGCCGTGGATGGTGAGCCCGGTGCGGGTCCCCACACTGCGGGCCTCGCTGTCGCGCAGCCCGTCGAGCTTCCAGAGCACCAGGTCGCGCTGTCGCTGCAGGTAGCCGAGCAGCACGTCGCGGTCACTGACGACATCCGGGGCGTTGATCACGAGATGCCTTCCGACGTGGGTCAGTCAAGCATGCCAGTCCGTCCCGTCCCCCTCGCAGCTGCCAGGTTCCGCGGGAGCCGGACAATCGGTGGCGATGTCGAGACGGCCGGGCCGGCCCCGACTATCGGTTGGCGGCGCCAGACGGCGGCGCCGAGCCGACTGAGGAGGCACGATGAGCAAGCTCAGGTGTCACATCTCGATCTCGCTGGACGGTTACATCGCCGGCCCGAACCAGGCTGAAGAGAACCCGCTCGGCGAGGGTGGCGAGCGGCTGCACGACTGGGTGATCCCGCTAGCCGCCTGGCGCCGATCCCATGGCGAGCAGGGGGGCGAGGTGAACCAGAGCACACCGGTATTTGAGGAGTCGAGACAGAACATCGGCGCCGCGGTGATGGGCAGGAACATGTTCGGCCCCGTCCACGGTGGTGCCTGGGGCGACGGGCAGTGGACGGGCTGGTGGGGTGACAACCCGCCCTACCACTATCCCGTATTCGTACTGACCCATCACTCGCGTGATCCGGTAGAGATGGAGGGCGGGACCACGTTCCACTTCGTCACCGACGGAATCGGGTCTGCGCTCGAGCAGGCAAAGAAGGCCGCCGGCAGCAAGGACGTCATGCTGTGGAGCGGCGGCCACGTCGCTCAGCAGTACCTGGCAGCGGGCTTGCTGGACGAGCTCGAGCTGCACGTCGTTCCGGTGTTTCTCGGTGGCGGTTCTCGCCTCCTTGACAACCTCGGGGACGCGGATGTGCGACTCGAGCAGGTCCGGGCCGTCGAGGCGCCCGGCGTCACCCACCTCAAGTACCGGATCTTGCCGGGCAGGGTTTGACCTCTTAACCACATCGGAGACCGTCGAAGTCCAGCAGGACGTGGGCTATGGCTGGACCGCGCGATCCCCAGATCATGGTCTTAGAGATTACCGCCCGGCCTGCTTCCTGACGGTCAGCCGGTTGACGGTGATCCGGTAGGTCCCGCCGCCTGGCGGGTCGGTGCAGATCTCCCAGCCGATGCCGGGGTTCCTCAGTTTCCGCCGACACCTTGCGCCACTGGGCGGCGGGCGTATTGGCCGTTGCGGCATGCAGGTCTGGATGGCTACCGGCACCGCGCTCGAGCCGAGGCGCATTGCAAGCAAGGGCAGATAATCGAACAGGTGAGCGACCGCTGTCAGGCCCGCGGCATGCCATCGTCGTCTCCCCGCTGAGCCGGGTTAGAGCTGCCCTGGGGACACAGAGCGTCAGAGCGGGTTGAGGCGGGCCTTGAGCAGGCAGAACGCATTGCCCTCGGGATCGGCAAGAACGTGCCAGGGCTCCTCGCCGGTCTGGCCGATGTCGGCCGGGCGCGCCCCGAGCTTGAGGAGGCGTTCGAGTTCCGCGTCCTGATCGCGGTCGGTGGCGTTGACGTCGATATGCAGCCGGGACTTCCCCTGCTCCGGCTCGTCCCTGCGGCTGAGGATGATCGTCGGCTGCGGGCCGCCGAACCCCTCGCGCGGCCCGATCTCGAGGGTGCCGTCCTCTTCGCGATCGAGCACAACGAAGTCCAGGACCTCGCACCAGAATCGCGCCAGCACCTCGGGGTCCCGGCAACCGAGCACGAGCTCACTGATACGACATGCCATTGACGAAACCTACTCTCAGCGTGGGAAACCCCACGGGGCGGCCGCGCGGAGCACTTGGGCTCCCAGCGGTGGGAATACGCTCGAGACGGTACCGGGCGAGGCGAGCAGGTGCGAATGGTTTTGGGGTCCTCGCCTTCCCGCTCACCAAGATCGCGGAGGCGCACCGCGTCAGCGAGCACAGTCACTTGCGCGGGAAGCTCGTGCTGGTGGTCGGCTCTCCTGCATGCGGGTCCAGATGATGCAGGCGGACAGGACGCCGGCGCGCGGTAGGTGATGGCGAGATCCCTGCCGTGGAGAAGCCCGGCGCCGGAGCGGCCTCAGGTCACCGTCAGTAACCTGCGTGCGCGCACTACGGGGGCGAAGTGCGCGCGCGGCCTACACACTGGCCGCCCGGCAGCGCCGGGCTTCTTGCCGCGTTGTACTACTCGCCGCCCGCAGTCCATTCAGGGCTTTACCCAAGCTTGACCGTTGGCCTCACCCGCGACGACCACCTCGCGGTCGGGTCTGTTTGATGGCCGTCAAGCCAATCCTTGTGGTCTCACCGGTCCGTTGCGGTTCCGCGTCCCCTGGGTCGTCGCACAAGCGTGCCCGCGGTGATCAGCACCGCCCATATGACCGCGAGGATGAGCAGCAGTTGCGTTTCGTCCCTGCCTAGGACGCCGCCTCCGCCAGTCGCGATCATCACAGACGGTACACCGGTGACGAAGATGCCGATTGCCACCCCGGCCAGCAGGATACGGTGGCCGTCTGGCTGGGCTGGCTGGATCGGCTCTTTCCGGGACGCAACTGCGAGGCCTGCGTCAGCGCGAGCGGCGATTTGCTGGTCGACTCGCTCGGCTACCTGTCTGTCGACCCGCTCGAGGAATGACTCCACGACTGCGTCACTGTATTCCGGGCCGAGCTGACGGTGCACTTCGGCGGCGGCCCGGATCTCTTCGGGAGACAACGGTGAACTCATATACCGAGTATATAGCTCGGTATATGAGATGCATAGCGAAGATGTGGCGTCCGATTGATGGTCGTTCGCCAGGTGGCCCGGTGCAGCCACCAGGCATAGCCAGGTCCCGGCCGCCAGGCGTAAGATCGTCGGCACACGCGGTCTAGACCTCGCCGGTCACCCCCTCACGAAAGCAGGGAGGGGTGCCATAGGCATGACCGCTATCTCAAACGCACCCTCAGCCACCGTCGTCCTCAACGGGGAGATCGACATCGCGACCGCCCCAGCCATCCGGCGCTTCCTCATGGCGGCGATCAGCAGGGGGGACGTCCATCTAGCCGTCGACATGTCCGGCGTCACGTTCATTGACGCCGCAGGGATCGACGTCCTCGTCGTCGCGGCTAACCGGGCGCGGGAAGCGGGGGGCGGACTGTCGCTGCGGGCGCCGTCCCGGCAGGTGCGGCGGCTTCTGGGCGTCTTGGACCTAGACGCGGTCCTGCCGGCAGCCCAGCGCTCGGCTGGCCCTCTCGCTGCCGTCAACGCCGCGTGAGGCCGGTGGACCGTTCCTGGTGAAGGGAGACATCAATGCGGAACAGGTTGCTTGCGCTGGTGGTGTTGGTGGGGGCCGCGTTGCTTGCTGCCGGGTGCGGCGGCTCGTCGCCGGGCTCAGGCGGCACAAGCGGCACGTCTTCGAGCCCCGCCTCCTCCGGCTCCGCCTTGAAGACCACGCAGATAAGCGGCGTGACCGTGCTCACCAGCGCCAAGGGCTTCACCCTGTACTGGTTCGTGCCAGACACCAGCACCAAATCGAACTGCAACGGCAGCTGCGCCCAGATCTGGCCGCCGGTGAAGGGGCCCGCGACGGCCGGGACGGGCGTCACCGGCAAGCTCGGCACGATCACTCGGTCCGACGGCTCGACCCAGGCCACCTACGATGGGCATCCGCTGTATACCTACGCCGCGGACACCGCCCCCGGCCAGGCCAATGGCAACGGCATCAACGCTAACGGCGGGGTGTGGCACGAGATGACCGCCTCCGGCGCGACCGCGTCCGCCGCCAGCCCGTCCGCCGGCTCCAGCGGCGGGGGCGGCTACTGACAGCGCGGGCGATGGCGCCGGCCCGGGCGGGCACCGGGGCGCGCGGGGACATTGGTCCGGCGCAACGCGGGCTACGTGCCAGGGAGCCGGTAGCCGTTGTAGTACCAGAGCGCGGAGGTGTACCAGAGCACGCCGACGACAACGGCGAGGGCGCCCCCGGCAACCGGCAGCGCCCAGCCGGGCAGCCGCCGACTCTGCACCAGCAGGACCTTAGCCACGAAGGCACCGTAGAAAAAGCACCCCGCCAGGGAGTGCACTGCCACCCTAGGGCTGGTGAGTTGCACCCCGTAGGCGATCAGGCAGTGCACCGCGATCGGCACGGTGAGCGCGAACAAGGCGAAGCCAAGGATCCTGTGGACCAGCGGCAGACGGCGCGGCGGGCTGGGCGCCAGCGGCAGCTTACGGTAGATCCACAGAGCCAAAAGCACCTGCACCGCCGCGGCGCCAAGGGCGATAGATGCCAGCGTGGACTTGAGCGCGACCGCGTCCAGCCCCACCCGCCCGAACAGGCTGAAGTTGTAGTCGGGGGTGTGCAGCCTGCCAGCCACGTACAAAGCAACGGCCACCCCGGCGCCCAGCAGGCCGATGCCCGCCAACCGCGCCGCCGTCGGCCGCCCGCCAGTGGCGCCCGGTCCTGTCATCCCGTCCTCCGCCCCGCCACAGGTCCGGCGTCACCGCCGTCCGGAACAGCCTGGTCGCCGCAGCCGCCGCCCCGGCGGCCTTGTTCCATGGTGCCCCTGCGCCTGGTCCCGGTGAAGCAGCGGCTGTTACCGGCTGCTGGCCCTTCCCGCGCACGCGCCGCCCGATCGGCCCAAGCGGGCAAAATGACAGAACGAGGCCAAACGGAGCGAGACTGGCCCCGCCGACGTCTGTTAACCCCGCCGAAGCGACCCTCGGTCACCTGCGCCCCTCGGGCCACATAAATGCTAGGTCTGGGCAGCCAGCGTCATGACCACCACGGAGCCCACGCTGGCCCAGAACAATTGGGCGGCTCAGCGCGCGTTGCCGCCCAGCCGTCGGCTACCCCTGAACGGAGGGCATGACGAGCTGGCGGACCGGGAGCGTAGCGGCCGGCCGGGCGTCATACCATCCCGTCATGAAGACGTCTGGGATTACGGCGGCGCTTCCGGCGCAGGACCTGGGCCGGGCCAAGGCGTTCTACGTTGAGAAAGTGGGACTTCAGGCACTCGAGTCCGGCTTTCTTCAGGCAAGAGACGGGCGGGTGGGCCTGGCGGTTGGCAATGGTGTCAGCCAGCTGTTCGTCTATCCCGCCCGGATCAGGCCGTCAGGGGAGTTCACGCAGGCGGTCATCCATGTGACTGACGTGCGCGCTGCGGTTGACGAGATGAGGGGCCGCGGCGTGACGTTCGAGGAGTACGACACGCCGGAGACGCGGACAGAGAACGGCGTTGCCCGGATGCCGGGTGGAGGTGAGGCGGCATGGTTCAAGGACTCGGAAGGCAACCTGGTCGGCCTTGTTCCGGCCTGAGGAATCAGCCCAGAAGGATCTCGACCCGTCTTCGATAGCGCCGGAAGCTGTGGTTGCGCCGGTTAGCTCGTTGACGTGCGACACGATCACCACCACGGCCCCTCCTCCCGGGCCGGGCGGCCAGCGACATGCTCAGAGCTACTGCCTCGGCGGGCCGGGTCGTTTCGTTGATTGGGGTTGCTTCCCTCGCGCGTGACTTCGCGTTCCGAGGCGGCTGATGGTCTAGCCGGTCGGCTGGCTTGCCAGGATGGCCCGGTGTAGAAGAAACCGACGGCTCGCCGGTGGACTGGCGCGGCGATTTTGGACCCCGGGCGGAAAACGCCCCGACCTGGGTGAATGCAAGGACCGGATGCCGTGGGACACGTACTGAACACGCGTCGCTTTGGCCCAGACTGTCAGCCTGGAATCCGGCCGAGCGGTGCCTCAGAACGCCCTGACGTGGGTACCCGACGCCAGCGTTCTGTAGTTATACGGTTAAGTGCGTGGAGCATGAGTCGCCGCCAGGCAGTACCGGGACACCGGAAGAAATTGCAGGACGCCAGCTGGCCTTGCTACGTCAGCAACGTGGCTGGAGCCAGTCGGAAGTTGCCAGGCGCATGGAGGTCTACGGGTACAACTGGCACCAGACGACGGTCGGCCGCGTCGAGAACGGCAAGCGTCCGCTGCGCCTTAACGAGCTGATGCTCCTGGCCGCGATGTTCGGCGTCTCGCCCATCCATCTGCTCGTCCCCAACGTGGCCCCGGACCGCCTCAGTGACGACATCAAGGCAGTCGAGGATGCCCGGTCCGACATCGTCGGTCGGCTCGAGGAGGCTAGAGACCAGCTAGCGGACGCCTCGACGAGCCGGTCAGGCACTGGACAGACGTACCAACGGCTCTTGCACGACCTAGAGCAGCTAGACCTGCGCATCGCTGCGCTACGCGGGCTGGAAGACATCCTCGCGAACCAAGGCGAAGAGGATGCCTGAGCTCACTTCCAAGGGGCGTGCTCGGAGGGATTCGAAACCCCAGCCTTCTGAGCCGTAGTTACCTGTATCGCATTCAACGTCGTCCGGATTGGTTCGCGACCTGGGATGCTAGCCGCCCGCTTGTCCGTATCCGTCTGTCTGCCGGGGGAAGTTGTTCGCCCGGGTGGCTCCAGGTCGGCTTCTCGTGGCCGCGACGCGGCCAGGCTGGTTCCCACTGCGGCCGTTGTTGTCCTCGCAGATGACCTTCTCACCTTCCCGGCGACACCGGTCATATCCCGATCGCTTTCCCGGCAGAACTCACCCGGCTCATGACAGGTTCCTTACGGGAGCTACGGGTGTTGTCCCGTAGTTGCCGTGGCGCGAGGACATCGTGATCATTAACGAAGTCGGTGCCAGACGGCAGCGGGTTAGGATCATCGAACGTTACCTGAGCACGCCAGCTACCGATCGTTAGGCCTTGGGCTTGGTACGCCGCCCAGCCGGGGCGGGAGTTAGGAGGAGAGTAGGAACGTGACATCGGTTGTGACCGAGTACACGACGCGTCTGCTCACGCCCGATACCTGGGATGACTTCGCCGCACTAGTTGAGGCGAACAACGGTGTCTGGGGTGGCTGCTGGTGCATCGGCTTTCATCCCGAGGGCATCAGCAGGGACAGCACCGCGGCGGGCAACCGCGAGGCCAAACTCACTCACGTGAACAACGGCACTATCCACCAGATGCTCGTCTATCGCGACGGTCGCTGCGTGGGCTGGTGTCAGTACGGGCCACCGGCCGAGGTGGCTACCATCAAGAACCTCAAGGCCTATGAAAAGGGTCTAGCCGAGTTGCCTGACTGGCGGATCGGCTGCTTGTTCACCGGCTCCGGATCCGGCCGCAACGGCGTGGCGCGGGCCCGAGTTGCCGCGGTACTGGCCGCGATAGCGCATGCTGGCGGAGGCTTGGTCGAGGCCTACCCCGAGCAGGTGGATGGACGTGACCCGCAGCGTGGCGCCTACCTGCACACCGGGCCAGAGAGCCTGTTCGAAGAGTTCGGATTCGTCCGCGACCGTCGCATCGCCAAGTGGCGCTGGGTCATGCGTCTTCGCATCGGCGGCACTCCGACGCAGCAGGGCACGTTCACGTTCACCGTGGACAACGTCCCATTCAACAACCCAAGCGCGCCCCCGTCCCAGGGAACCTACAGCATCACGGTGAACTCGCCGCTGCGGCTGACCATCACGAACACGAGCCCGCTGCCCTCCGGGACGATCGGCGCGTCTTATGCGCAGAACTTCTTCCTGAGCGGTGGAGTGGCGCCTTACACCTGGTCGGTGTTTTCGGGCAAGCTGCCGCCCGGCCTGAAACTCAGGTCCACCGACGCGCCGAGCGACAACGAGAACCAGCTGGCCGGCACGCCCATCCGGGCCGGTATCTTCACCTTCACCATGAAGGTCTCCGACAGCCGGGGTCAGCAGGCCACCAGGCGGTTCAGCCTCACCATTAACCGCTAACCGGTTCCGGAGTTCGCCGAGCAGGCCCAGGGGGATGGTGCCGGGATTACTCCTGACCCGGGAGTGCCGCACCAGCCCGGCACCCGCCATCGCGCCCGGCCCGGCGCGTAGAACGCCTCAGCAAGGGCCGGTCACATGATCGCCCCGGCGGCTGAGCTGGGTGGAACCGGGGGTGCGCTCGGAGGGATTCGAACCCCACAGATCCATAGATCAGTGGAGCCCGTCCAGGCAGTACGTCGGAGTCCATTGCCGCACGTCAACGGCTGCCGGACATCCGGCAGCAAGTGTTCCGGGTCAGCTGGCGGCTCCAACTCGGCCCGGTCAAGACGGCCGCTGGCCGCTGCGAGCTGCCGCTGCTCGGCATCGCCCGCGACGTGCTTACCCGTCAGGCTGACCTGCGCGTGATCGGCGCGAATCGCAAGAGTGGGCCGCCCGTGACCTGCTGTTCAGCACCCGTTGAGCCGGTTTGCGGGCACAACCGATCCGGGCTCCAAATCATCCCCCCGATCGGCCACCTGGCCGATGACTCCGCGCAGGCTGGCGCCGCAACATAGGTCGACAACTCCAGCCTGGAAGGTGGGCAGTCATGAGCAGTGACAATGAGCAGTTCGTGCAGGCGCGATCGGGGCGTCGGGGCGTCGCGAGGCGCGGGCGCAGACGGCGATGGGTGCTCGGCGGCGGAATCCTAGCAGCGCTCGCGCTCGTGGGCACGCTAGCGGGCGCGCTGCTGACCGCCGGGTCGGCGAGCGCGGCCAGCCGCGGGTTCATCATCCGCAACGACAGCGACACCGCCATCACCGTGGTAGGTGCCAGGGCTATCCCCACCTACGCATGTTTCGACTTCAAGTGTGTCCCTACCTTCTACCCCATTGACTTTTCCGAGGGGCGTCCGCCAGACGGAGACGTGCTGACCCCCCGCAGCACGAATGCTTGGGAGCTCAAATACGGCTTCGACATTCGTGGCGGGGTCCAGTTCGCGGCAAATGTGGTGTACAGGATCAACGGCACGGGCGCTACCGTGGAATACACGATGTACGTCTTCCCCACGTCAAACGATTCCTTCTGCAAGGTCATCGGAACCACGAAATTCACTTGCTCGGCCGAGGGGCGCGACCTCACGTTCAAGAATACTTAGCCGACAATATCCGCCTAAAATCTCATATGAAGCGGCCGGCGGCCCACCCGGAGCCGACCGCTTCGTGCTGACTTTAACGCCGTCCGCCAGGTGATCTGCGACACCTCAACGTGGTGATCGTGGCAGATCCATACGTGCGGGACGAGCGCGGCGGAAGGCCAGGTCACTGCGCGAAGCGATCCGTAGCCTGGACGAGGAGCTGATCGGTGATGTCAGCTCCGCCGTGGTCTTCGTCTTCGACTACATGCAAGGTGGCCAACGGGAGCTGTTGCGCGAGGCGCCAGACCACACCGAGCGGCGATGCAATGTCAAGCCGACCTCGAACGAACACCGCCGGAATATCGGCAATGCGGACGCTGCGCCCGCTGATGCCATCAGGCGGCAGGAAGCCGTGCTCACCCATGAAGTGAGTCACCAGCCGAGCGAAGCCAAGGCGAAACCTAGCGTCGGCGTAACGCGGGCTCGGCTTCGGCGGTCCGTGCAGGGTCGCCAGCCGCTCTTCCCACCCGCACCACGATCGCGCGGCACTTTCTCGCAGCTGCGCATCGTGGCTCATCAGCAACCGGTTGTAGGCCGCCGGAAGGTTGTCGCCGCGCTCTAGGCTGGGCACCAGCGCCAGCAGCTGAGCGAACGCTTCCGGGTAAATCTCGCCCATGCTCCACGTCAGCCAGTCCACCTCCTGCCGGGTGGTCGTGGTCACCCCCCACAGCACGAGCTCGCTCACCCGGGAGGGATGCTCGACCGCGTACGCCAACGCCAGCGTCGAACCCCAGGAGCCGCCGAAAACGAGCCAGCGGTCAACCCCGTGCAGCCTCCGCAACGCCTCGATGTCATCGATCAGGTGCTGCGTAGTGATCGTGGACAGGTCTATGCCTGGCTCACTCGCCAGCGGACGACTGCGCCCACAGCCCCGCTGGTCAAACAGGGTCACGCTGTAACGGCCGGGATCGAAGTAAGCGCGCCACCACGGCTGCGCACCCGAACCTGGACCGCCGTGGAGCACAACTGCTGGCTTTCCATCCGGGTTCCCGACACACTCCCACCAGACCCGGTGACCGCCACCAGCTTCAAGGACTCCAGAGTCGAAGGGCTCAACGACCGGATACCGCACCGGGTCATTATGGCCGAAGCCGACCAGCGCCGCACCAGTGAGAGCTTGGACTGGGATTGCTGCACATCGGTATGCCAGGGCGTTTGTCAGCGGCCAACCTGACGGCCCTGGGTCGCTGGAACCTGTCGGGCATCAACCGGCGGACATGCGTCGCAGATCTATTGTCGGATCACAGCGCGTGATGTCGCGCGATGTCACAGCGCATGATGTGACGTGCGCATGACGTGGCGCGTGATTTGGCTGCCCGTTGATTATGTCCTTTGCCCTCGGGCCCACCTCAGCTAGCTGCCCTGGTCGCCGAAGGCACGGGTGACGGCAGCGGTGCAGCTGGACACCTGGAGCCTGGTGTAGATGTTCTCCAGGTGCTTACCCACGGTTTTCTCGGTCACGTCGAGGCGCCGGGCGATCTGGGCGTTGGTATGCCCAGCGGCGACCAAGCGCAGCAGTTCCCGCTGCCGGGGGGTGAGCCGGGGGATGGGGTGGCGGCGGCGTTCGGCGTCCAGGTAGGCCTGGTACAGGTGGGGGCGCAGCAGCGCCAGCAGCGCCCGGTCCCGTTCGGCGAAGTCCGGGCCGGGCCCTCGCCAGAAGATCATGCGGACGGTGCGCAGGTGCCCGGCGGGCAGGCACAGCAGCATTTCGTGCTCATGCCCCCACCGCCGGATAAGTTCGCTGTACATGCCGGTGCTGTGCCACTGCCGCACCGAGTAGAAGTCCGACGGCTTCGTCACGCTGCGCAGGTCGCCGGTGCGGTCCGGGTAGGAGCACGGGATGGAATCCCAGTAGAACTTCCAGAACAGCTGGCAATCGACTTCGTCACCGTCATCCGGGATGTCCTGGCTGAATAGGTCGATCTGCCGGCCGGCGTCAAGGCTGGTAAAAACAAGCTGGTCGCAGGGGATCTGGTCCTTCAGCTCGGCCAGCAGCGATGGCGGCAGCCCCGCCGCCGGAAGGTCGCTGCGCTGGTCACCGACGATCCCCAGCAGGGTGAGCAGGTCTCGTTCACTGACCGTTACCGGGGATGTCATGCTGCTCTCTCCCCCGACAATCCCAACTTTACCCCCGCTTGACCCGGAGGCATACGGAGAACGCCGAATGGCGGCCGTACCGCAGGCCTGCACACACTGGCACCGCAGCGGCCAGAACTCGATCTGGGGAGGCCGACATGAACCGCCTGACTCGCGGGTCATCAAGCCACCAGCAACCGGGAAACGGCCGCGGATACCGGGCGAAGAAACACCCGCCCGGTCCCGGGTACACCACCCGGGCCGGCGGCCGGAAGCGAAGGAGCACAGGCATGAGGATGCGGCCAAAGCTGGCGGCGGGGGTAGCCGCGGCCGTGCTGGCGCTGGCCACCAGCGCAGCAGCAGACGCCAGTCCCGGCGGGACAGACGCGGTTTCGGCAGCGGCGCGGCACACGCCGGCCGACAGCCGGTTCACCGAACTGCTGGCGCTGAGCCACGTCAAGCGGGCCGCCGCCTGGGCCGCCGTGCAGCGAGCATGGGCAGAGCAGCCGCGTACAGGCGCCTCCCGGCTCACCGACCAGCGGGCGCTGACCCAGGTCAAGCGGCAGGCCTCATGGAAGGCCGTGCACCGCGCCGCGGGCGGATGAGCGGGGCACCACTCCCCGAGGGGGTTGCTCTTGCCCCGTCGCGCATCAGGCGGCTGGCATGTCGAGATCAGTTGCCGGATCACAAGAACCCACTGGCTGATTGGGCGCGTTGGCTGCGAAGGATGCGGCGCGAATAATCGGGTGGCGCTGGTCTGGGGTGGTCAGGTTCGCGGCCGCTAGCGAGTGGGCCGACAAACCGCTTCGGGGTCATCGCCGGATTCACGGCCAACCAGCGAGACCACTGGGACCACTGATGCCAACTAGCTGACGAAGCTACTCCCCTCCCTCCTCCCGTCGGCGTAGCGCGTTCACGAGCTTGCGCCAGCCCTTTGCGATCTGCTGCCCCTTCCAGGCTTGCGCTTCTGCTATCCCCGACGCCGCCTGCTGGAGACCTGTTGGAGTCTCGGCCGCAGGGGCGGGCGCCTCAGCCTGACTCTCGTGCTCTTGATCGGGGTCGTCCTCGGCCGTGGCCATAAGCCCTGAGGCTACTGGGACGATTGATAGTACGCATGGTGCCTGGCGGGTACGACGGCTATCTTGCCGCGATGGCCACGGCTGCTGCGGCGCTCATCGGCCTGTTGTTTGTGGCCGTCTCGGTCCGAGACGACACGATCTTCGGGCCGAATGCCATTCCGGCGGCGAAGCGCTGGCGATCACCGCTCTCACCGGCCTGGTCAACTCGTTCGTGGTGTCCTTGCTCGGGCTCATCCCCAAGGCCAACATCGGCGAGCCCGCCGTGATCATGGCCGTGATCGGCATCGTCGCGATCATCAGGCTCCAGCGCCGACTGCATACTGGAAGAAACCTGATCGTATTGGCCATCACGCTGCTCGCCCACGCGGCTCAACTCGGATTCGTTGTCCTGCTGCTAGTTCATCCACACGACAGCGATCAGCTGATCAACCCGTCCTTCATCGTGTTCGTCACGTTGATTGTCTCGCTGCGGCGCCTGGTCGCTGCTCAAGGGGAAATGGAAGGAGACTGCCGCGCCGTCGCCATGTCCATGAGCCAGACGCTGTTCGGCTCCTAACCTGCCACTGTGGCTCCCAGCGTGGCTCCCACTGGCACGGAAAAGGCCCCTCCGCGGAGCGGCTAGGGGCCTGTGACCTGGGCGCGCTCGGAGGTGTCCAGCTTCAGGACATGCGAATGGGCTGTCTCAAGACATAGGAATACCTTGATGATCACGGCCGGGTGGTGATCGTGGCGTTGGCCGTGGCGTGTCTCGGGACATAGGAATGGCCTGGCCGGCACGGTCGGCGGATGTCGAAGGCGCGCCTGGTCATCACCGCTGTTATCACCGAGGGGTCGGAGCGCTACGTATGAGATACTCAGTTGCCTAGATTTAGGCACGATGGTGTCGGAGGACCTATGCAGCGAGGTCGGACACTCTTCTGGACGATTATCGCAAGCGTCGTAGCTGCAGTGGCGGTAGTAATAGCATTGATCCTTGCCAACTCTGGCACGCCGCCAAAAGCAGCCTCTTTGCCCGCACCATCCATTTCGGCCAGCGCAGGCTCCCCAGCTGGCGAGTCTGCCCCCGTGATGATTCCGAAGACTTCCAGCACGTCCTCGTTCTCATATCTCTCAGATCTGGTACCTTCCGGGAATCTCGGCGAGCTGGTGAACCCGGGTCCGGTCAAGATAGACGGATCAATTTACCCCAACAGCATCTTGTTCTATTGTAACGTAGGCGATCCAACTGCTTTTCCTGTATATAAGCTAGAGCATAACGCTCGCCGCTTCCAAGCTACTATTGGACTTGGGGCCAAGTTTCCGCCACATTTCGAAGCGGGCATAATACTAGTTGGCGATGGGCACACTCTCCGGACCCTTACTGTCAGCGCCCTTAGGCCAAAAACCGTCGATGTCAATGTAACAGGAGTCCATGCCCTCCAACTCGAATGCTTCGGCTCCGGTCAATCTTCGTCGGCCGGTTGGGCCATTTCTGTAGCGTGGGGCAACGCACGTGTCGTAGAACGACATT
>Ga0207693_10001228_pt1 | contig 22855 bp, 25 predicted proteins | sample LARL81metaG_FD_184347 | JGI IMG/M metagenome (GOLD analysis project Ga0207693, IMG submission 184347) | Corn, switchgrass and miscanthus rhizosphere microbial communities from Kellogg Biological Station, Michigan, USA - LAR L8-1 metaG... | ecosystem: Host-associated > Plants > Roots >... | reverse complement strand
TCGTTGGTGCATTATACCACGCCGTGCACACTCCTTGCGCGTTTGCTGCCGTGCACTGCACTGAATTGTAATGCAGGTTCAACGTCCGCGCCGCTTCCGTGCCGACACCCGCTGAGAGATTGCATTGAAGCTGCTGAACTTGCTCACTCAGATAGATATAAGCCTGCTCCCAAACGAAGTCATTGCTGAAAAGCGTTCTGTTGTTCTGCGAATAATGGAGCGGCGGTGTCTGATAGAGCACGTGCGTCCATAGCCACTGTGCCTGGCCTTTTCGCTTCACCGCCTTATGTGCCAGATTGCTCCGATCATGGGCGATGGATTGGACAAGAACACGATCTCCAAGGCCTATGCCCGTTGGGCGCCGGTCTACGATCTTGTCTTCGGCGCCGTGTTCGAGCGCGGCCGGCGCGCGGCCGTCGCCGCCACCGAGCGCTCCTGCGGGCCGCAAGGCGGGCGCATCCTCGAAGTCGGCGTCGGCACCGGCCTCTCGCTGCCCGATTATGCGTCCCGGCACCGTCTGGTGGGAGTCGACCTGTCCGAGCCGATGCTGCGCAAGGCGGCGGCGCGCGTCGCCGCGCACAAGCTGGCCAATGTCGAGGCGCTGGCGGTGATGGATGCCGAGCGGCTGGCGTTCCGCGACGAGAGCTTTGACGTGGTGGTGGCGCAATACGTCATCACCACGGTGCCGCATCCGATCGCCACGCTCGATGAGTTCGCGCGCGTCACTAAGCCGGGCGGCGAGATCGTGCTGGTCAATCACATCGGCGCGGAGGAGGGGCCGCGCCGCCTGTTCGAGCGCGGCTTTGCGCCGCTCGCGCGCAAGCTCGGCTGGCAGCCGGAATTTCCCTTCGCCACGCTCGCGGACTGGGCGGCGCGGCACGGCGGCGTGCGCATGATCGAGCGCCGGGCGGTGCCGCCGCTCGGCCATTTCTCGCTCATCCGTTTCGAGCGCCTGCGCCGCGCTGCCTAGCGGCGTGTCATATGGAGCGAAAAGCGCTTGGAACCCCCGGTTCCCGCAGATCGTTGTATTGCCGAACAGCCAAGTCTTGCCGGACAAGCAAGGGAGCGTGCCATGCGGAACATCCCTGTGACCGTTTTCAGCGTGATTGCCGCCTTGGCGTTGCCGGCGCTGGCCGCCGCGCAGGCGCCGCCGCAAGCCAAATCGCCGGCCGCGCCTTCCAAGGAAGTGCACGATCCGGACGCCTGCGCCAACACGCGCACCACCCTCGGCAAGGGCGGCGACGTCGAGGTGCGTGGCGAGACCGACCGGAAAAGCTTGAGCGACAAGCTCGCCCAGTCGAAAGGCGTGATCTGCCCGCCCGACCAGGTCGACCCCGAGATGAACCGGCCGGCGCCGGGCGGCGGCAAGATGCCGGTAATCCCGCCGCCGGGCTCGCCGGGCGGCGACCCCAACGTGCAGCCGAAATAAGCGCGAGGGCGGCCGGAACCGTGCTTGCTTGACAGTGCGCGCTTGCTTGACAGTGTTTGGCGCGGCTTCCTATATCCAGCAGCCCGGCCACGGCCGGCACGGTGGCGGGGTAGCTCAGTTGGTTAGAGCAGCGGAATCATAATCCGGAGGTCGGGGGTTCAAATCCCTCCCCCGCTACCAAATAATTAAACGATCGAAATTGCCGGCCCCGGCGGTATAACCAAGGCGGCTCGAGCGGAGTGTCGTGAGCTTCCGCAGCCGGTTTGCCATGAAGATTTTTAAATCCGTTGCGAAATTCATTATCGCGCGCGCAACGCCGCATATTCCTTGGGCGCGATTTCCCCTCGGTTCACGCGAATTCATTTTCGAGCAACTGTACCGTCGGAGAGGACCGTGGCTGACTTTGTCCGAGCTGGCGCGCGAATGCGGCGTGAGCGGGTTTTCGATCCGCGGCGACTATGGCTTTATTCTAGGCTCTTCGGCGGACCGCGGCATCGTCCAAATTTACGCCGAGAGCGGCCAATGGGCTGAGCGCGCAAACAGAACGTTCGTCGATTTCTTCGCCGGCCGCGCCGGCACTTATGTGGACGTCGGCGCCAATATCGGCTTGACCACGATCCCGGTCGCCCAAAATCCGAAGGTGCGATGCATTGCCCTCGAGCCGGAACCTTCCAACTACGAATTTCTTGTCGCCAACGTGGCTCGGAACTGCACGCACGGTAATGTCAGCACTAGACAGGTTGCCGCCTTTTCGCGGCGCGGCAGTTTGGATCTCGAGTTGGCGCCGGAGAATTTGGGCGATCATCGAATCCGCCTCGGCCGGGGCGCCAACCGTATGGGCGAAGACCAGCGTCCGACCGTCAAAATCGACGCCCTGCCGCTCGATGAAATCGTCGGCCCTGTCGAGGGGCCGCTCGCCGTCAAGATCGACACGCAGGGGGCTGAGCCATTCGTCATCCAAGGCGGCCAGGCGACGCTCAAACAGGCCGAACTGATCGTGATGGAATTCTGCCCCTATATGATTGGCCGCATGGGGGGAGACCCGGAAACCATCGCCGCGTTCATCGAACGGAACTTCGGCAGCGCCACCCTTGCGTTTCGCGAGGCGGGAGAGCTGGAGTCCTTCAGGCAGGCGCGGGAGGTTGCGAACGATCTGCGTGAGCTGGCGACGTCGAAGCGAGATACGCTCGGCTATTATTTCGACGTGATTCTTAAAAAATAGGTGGTCGTCCGTATCCAAGGCATGTGCGCTATGAGCGGGGTTCGCCAGCGCGCCGCCGTTTCTTCAGAATGACCAGCGCGCGCTTCACATGATCGACGGCTTGGCCGGATAGCGCATCCCGGTCCTGTCGGTCGCGCGCGACGATTTGCTCGAGCAGGGCGATCGCCCATTCTTCGTCGCGGTCTTTGCGGTGCGGCATGGGTCGGTCCCCCTCGAAAGCCGCGCATAATTGCCACGCGGACTGCCGCGCACAAAGATCTGGATGTAAGCGACCGGCATGCCATTGATCTTACGCGCCAAATACCACTCCGCTCGGGTTATTTTTTGCGGGTTGCCCCGGGCGGCGGGCGATGGAACAATTGTTTCCCGGTTCGTATTTATTTGTGACCTGACCCAAGGCTTAAGGCCCATCTCCCTGAAATCGCTCCGGAGGCCGTTGATGGCGCGCACCGCAGCTACGCCCCGACCGCGCGATGCCGCCAAGGCGCCGGGCCCGCAGGAAACGCGCGCCTTTTGGCGCGGCGAATTCCGTCGGGTGCGCACGGAAACCGAGGCGCGCGCGGCCAAGCTCTCGGCCGAGGACCAGATCGTGCAGTCGATGGCCGATGCCTCGCCGAGCAAATGGCATCGCGCGCACGTCACTTGGTTCTTCGAGCAGTTTCTGCTCAAGCCGCACGACCCCGGCTACGCCGGTTTCGACGAGCGCTTTGGCTTCCTGTTCAACTCTTATTACGTCGCGGTCGGGCCGCGTCACGCGCGCCCGCAGCGCGGCCTGATCACACGGCCGAACGGCGAGGACGTCACGGCCTACCGCGCGCATGTTGATGCCGCGGTCGAGCGCCTGATCGAGAACGTGCCGGCGGCGGAGGCCGCGCGCGTGTTCGCCATCCTCGAGATCGGGCTGCACCATGAGCAGCAGCATCAAGAATTGCTGATCACCGACATTCTGCACGCCTTCGCGCAGAATCCGACCGACCCGGTTTACGATCCCAGCTGGCAGCCGCCCAAGCCGGCCGTTGGGCCGCGCGGTTATGCCGATGTGCCGGCCGGCGTCCAGAAGGTCGGCCACGACGGCGAGGGCTATTGCTTCGACAACGAGACACCGCGGCACGACGTGCTGATCCCGCCGGTGCGGATCGCGCGCCATCTCGTCACCAACGCCGAGTGGCTCGAGTTCATGGCGGCCGGCGGCTATTCGACACCGTCGCTCTGGCTGTCGGACGGCTGGGCCGCCGTGCAGGCCGAAGGCTGGCAGGCGCCCGGCTATTGGCGCCGGCAGGACGGGGCCTGGCATTCGCTCACGCTCGGAGGGTTAAGGCCGGTCGATCCGCAGGCCGCGGTCATGCATGTCAATTATTTCGAGGCCGAGGCCTTCGCGCGCTTTGCCGGCAAGCATCTGCCGAGCGAGCAAGAGTGGGAAGTGGCCGCTCGCGCAGGCTTGATCGCCGACGCCTTCGGCACCGCTTGGCAATGGACGCGCAGCGCCTATCTGCCGTATCCGGGCTACCGCGCGGCCGAAGGCGCGCTCGGCGAATACAACGGCAAGTTCATGGTCGGCCAGATGGTGCTGCGCGGCTCGTCGCTCGCGACCCCGCAAGGTCACGCGCGCGCGAGTTACCGCAATTTCTTTTATCCGCCGGCGCGCTGGCAATTCAGCGGGCTTCGTCTGGTCGAGTTCATTTGAGAGGCGTCATGGGTTCGCTCGCACGCAAGCTTCCGCCGCCGGATGAGGAGCGCTCGACCTTTGCCGCCGACGTCCTGGCCGGGCTGTCGGCCTCGCCCAAGCGCCTGCCGCCGAAATATTTCTACGACGATGCCGGCTCGCTGCTGTTCGAGCGCATCACCGAATTGCCGGAATATTACCCGACCCGCTGCGAGATGAGCATCTTGCGCGTGCACGCCGCCGACATCTGCAGGCTTATCCCAGAAGGCGCGGCGCTGATCGAGTTCGGCGCCGGCGCCGCCAAGAAAGCGCGCATCCTGCTGCGCGCGGCGCCGCAGCTCGCTGCCTACGTGCCGGTCGACATCTGCGGCGAGATGATCGAGCGCGAGGCGGCCGAATTGCGCGCCGACTTCCCCAAGCTGAAGGTGCTGCCGGTCAAGGCCGACATCACGACGCGCTTCGCGCTGCCGGCGGAAGCCGAGAGCGCAGCCTCGCGCGTCGGCTTTTTCCCGGGCTCGACCATCGGCAATTTCGAGCCGCATGAGGCGGCCGGCTTCCTGCGCAACGCCGCGCGCGTTCTCGGCCGCGGCGCGACGCTCATCATCGGCGTCGATCTCATCAAGCCGGTCGAAGTCTTGACCGCCGCCTATAACGACAAGGCCGGCGTCACCTCCAAGTTCAACTGCAATCTGCTCAAGCGCATCAACCGCGAGCTCGCCGGCACCTTCAAGCTCGACGGCTTCGAGCACCATGCCTTCTACAACCGCGAGCGCAACCGCATCGAGATGCATCTTGCCAGCCGCAAGCGCCAGAAGGTCAAGGTCCTCGGCGAAACCGTCGACTTCCGCGCCGGCGAGACCATCCACACCGAGAACAGCTACAAGTACAGCGTGGAGTCGCTCTCCGCGCTCGCCCGCGGCGTCGGCTGGCTGCCGGCGGCGGCCTGGAGCGACCCCGACAATTATTTCTCCATCCAGGCTTTCACATTCGCGGGCGATGGCGCGGACGTTTGATTTTTCCCGCTGGCCTCATCAGACGTAAATGCGCTAAGCCTTGCCGCCCGCCGGAAAGCGCGGGCCGTGAACGGGTAAGCACGGCAGGGAAGGGCGCCGGATGAAAATCGTCAGTTTCGAAGACAAAGGCCGGCGGCTCGGCGTGGTCGAGGGCGACAACGTCATCGATTTGCAGGCGACCGACGCCGGCGCGCCCAACGAGCTCGGCGCCTGGCTGCGGCGCGGCAATGGCGATCTCAAAGCACTCGCCGATCTCGCCAAGAATGCGCCGGCCTCGGCGCGCCGCCCGCTGTCCGGGCTGGCGTTCGCGCTGCCGGTAGCCAATCCCGGCAAGATCATCTGCCTCGGACTGAATTATCTCGACCACGTCAAGGAAGGCCCGCAGCGCGACAACATCCCGAAATACCAATCGATCTTCTTTCGCATGCCGACGTCGTTGACGCCGCATTTGCAACCCTTGATGCGGCCGAAGAAGTCGATCCAACTCGACTACGAAGGCGAGATGGTCGTCGTTATCGGCAAGCGCGCCAAACATCTCACGCTCGACAACGCCATCGATTGTGTCGCCGGCTATGCTTGCGGCATGGAAGGCTCGGTGCGCGAGTATCAACGTCACACCACGCAATGGGGCATGGGCAAGAACTTCGATCGCACCGGCAGCGTTGGGCCCTGGATGGTCACCGCCGACGCGTTGCCCAAAGGCGGCAAGGGGCTGAAAATCGAGACGCGGCTCAACCAAAAGGTCATGCAGTCGGCCAACACCGATTTGTTGATGTTCCCGGTCGCGGAGTCGCTGGTCTATCTGACCGAAGGCATGACGCTCGAGCCGGGCGACATTCTGTTTACCGGCACGCCGTCGGGGGTCGGCCACGCGCGCAAGCCAGAGCCGGTCTGGATGAAGGCGGGCGACACGATCGAGGTCGAGATCGAAGGCATCGGCACGCTGCGCAATCCAATCGAAGACGAAAAATAGGCGCCGCAATAACAAGCGGCGAGGCAAGGGAGGACAATATGAAACGCATCATCATCGCGCTCGCCAAGGTCGCCATTTTGGCGGCGGGGCTCGCCTGCGCGGCAACGCCGGCCTCGGCCGAATGGCCGAACGACCGGCCGATCCGCATCATGGTCGGCTTCGGCGCCGGCGGCGGCACCGACATCGTCACGCGCATCATCGCGCAGCAATTGCAGGACGTGCTGCACCAGAGCGTCGTGGTCGAGAACAAGCCGGGCGCCGGCGGCTCGCTCGCCACCGACCTTGTCGCCAAGTCGCCGCCCGACGGCTACACCGCCACGATGCTCTCGACCGGCCACACCGTGTCGGCGGCCATGATGAAAAGCCTGCCGTTCGATCCGGTGAAGGACTTCGCCCCGGTCGCCACCGTCGCCACGTCGTGCTTCGTCATCGTCACGCGCAAGGATTTGCCGGCCGACGACGTCAAGGGCCTGGTGGCACTCGCCAAGAAAGACCCGGGCAAGCTGAATTTCGGCACCGTCGGCCTCGGCTCGACCCAGCACATGGCCGGCGAGCTGTTCCGGCAGATGACCGGCATCGAGGTCAAGCACATTCCCTATCGCGGCACGCCCATGGTGGTGCAGGCGCTGCGCAACAAGGAGATCGACTACGCCATCGAACTGGTGCACGCAGTGAGAGGCCAGGTGGATGCCGGCGACCTCAAGCTGCTGGCGGTCGGCGCGTCCGAACGCTGCCCGGCGGTGCCGAATGTGCCGACGGTCGCCGAGTCGGGCGTACCCGGCTACGCGGTTTCGGGCTGGTACGGGCTGGTCTTCCCGGCCGGCACGCCGCCGGCAATCGTCGAGAAGATGCACAAGGCGCTCGCCGAGGTGCTGTCGCGTCCCGCGGTGCGCGAGCAGCTCTCCAAGGTCGGCGCCGAGGTTCGCTTGAGCTCGACGCAGGAATTCGGCGCGCTGCTCAATGACGAGGTCGCCAAGTGGAAGAAGGTGCGCGACACCGCCGGGCTTGTGGCGAAATAGACCTCCGGTGTTCTGGCTGGATTAACCCGAAGGAGTGGCAATGGCCGATTCTGTCAACGTGCTGGTGATCTGCGGCTCGCTGCGCAAGGGCTCCTACAACGCCGCGCTCACGCGCGCGCTGCCCGCGCTGGCGCCGCCGGAGATGAAGTTGGTCACTGCGCCGCCGCTCGATTCCTTTCCGCTCTACAATGCCGACATCCAGGAGAGCTCCGGCTTTCCGCCGGCGGCCGAGAACCTGGCCACCGCCATCCGCTCGGCTGACGCCGTTCTGTTTGTGACGCCTGAGTACAACTGGTCGATGCCGGGCGTGCTCAAGAACGCCATCGACTGGGTCTCGCGCATGAAGGACCAGCCGTTCAAGGAAAAGCCGGTGGCCATTCAGTCCTGCTCGCAGGGGCCGCTGGGCGGCGCACGCATGCAATATCATTGGCGCATGTCGATGACGTTCCTCAACGCTTTCATCTTCGGCACGCCGGAAATCTTCGTCGGCAATGCGCAGACCAAATTCGACAAGGACACGCTCGAACTCAAGGACCAGCCGACCAAGGACATCGTCAAGACGCAGTTGGCGGCATTCGCAAAATTCATCGCCAGGATGAGGGCTTGAGAGCGGCGCCTGCGGTGGGGGACAGCGTGGCTGAACAGAAAATCCGTTTCGACGACGGCGCCGCTTACGAGCGGATGATGGGAATCTGGAGCGGCTATGCCGGCGAGATTTTTCTCGACTGGCTGGCGCCGCGCCCGGGCCTGCGCTGGATCGATATCGGCTGCGGCAACGGCGCTTTCACCGAGCTGATCGTCGCGCGCGCCGCGCCCGCCGCCGTGGCCGGCGTCGATCCCTCGCAGGGCCAGCTCTCCTACGCGCGCCAGCGCCACAAGGCGGGCCTCGCCGAATTCAAGCAGGGCGATGCGATGGCGCTTCCCTTCGCCGACCGGGGCTTCGACGCCGCCACCATGGCGCTGGTGATCTTCTTCGTGCCCGAGCCGGCCAAAGGCGTCGCCGAGATGGCGCGGGTCGTGCGGCCGGGCGGCGTGGTCGCCGCCTATGCCTGGGACATGCTGGGCGGCGGGTTCCCGCTAGAGCCGATTCGCATCGAGTTGCGCGCCATAGGCATTCCGCCCATGACGCCGCCGAGCGCCGCCGCTTCGCGCATGGAAGCGTTGCAGGATTTATGGCGCGGCGCCGGCCTCGAGGCGGTCGAGACGCGCGAGATCGTCGTGCAACGCAGCTTTGCCGACTTCGAAGAGTTTTGGTCGATCAGCCTACTAGGCTCGAGCCTCGGCCCGACCGTCGCCGCCATGGCGGCGGCCGACGTCGAGACGCTCAAGACGCGCGTGCGCGCGCGAATGCCGGCGGACGCGGCCGGGCGCATCATCTATTCGGCGCGCGCCAATGCGGTCAAAGGGCGCGTGCCGGCCTGAGGCCCGCATGGCTTTGCCGTCAACCCGCCGCCTGCGCCCGTTTCGGGAAGAGCTGCGGCCGCAGCTTGGGATGGCCGGCCATGGTCTTCGGCGCGTAAGGCGTCTCGGCCCCGAGTTCTTCCGCCGCGTGCCAGGCCCAGCGCGGATCCCAGATCGCTGCGCGCGCGAGACAAATGAGATCGGCCTTGCCGGAAGCGACGATGTCTTCCGCTTGCTGGTAGCCGGCGATCAGCCCGACCGACATAGTGGTGATGCCGCTTTCCTTCTTCACCTTCTCGGCGAACGGCACCTGGTAACCGGGCGCCAGCGGAATCTTTTGCGCCGGCGACAGCCCGCCGCTGGAGACGTCCATGTAGTCCATGCCGCGTTTTTTCAGCTCTTTGGCCAGCACAACGGTTTCCTCCGGCGTCCAGCCGCCCTCGACCCAGTCGGTGGCGGAGACGCGCATGCCGATCGGCTTTTGCTCCGGCCACACCGCGCGCACCGCTTCATACATCTCGATGGCAAAGCGCATGCGGTTTTCGAGCGAGCCGCCATATTCATCGGTGCGCTTGTTGGAGAGCGGCGACAGGAACTGGTGCGCCAGATAGCCGTGCGCGCCGTGCAGTTCGATGACGTCGTATCCGATGCGCTCGACGCGCCTGGCCGCCGCGGCGAACTCGCCGAGGCAGCGCTTGATGTCGTCTTTGGTCATGGCGTGCGGTACGGCCCAGCCGGTGTCGTAGGGGATGGCCGAAGGCGCCTCCGGCGTCCAGGCGTCCGGCCCCTCCAGGATCGGCTTGCCGCCGGCAGCCGGCGGCGTAGTGGGGCCCTTGCGGCCGGCATGCGCGAGCTGCACGCCGAGCTTGGCGACGCCGTATTGCCGGCAAAAATCATGCACGCGCTTGAGCGCGGCCTCGTTCTCATCCGACCACAGGCCGGCGCATTTCGGCGAGATGCGCCCTTGCGGGTTGACGTTGGTCATTTCGCACATCACCAGGCCGGCGGCGCCGAGCGACATATTGCCGAGATGCATCAGGTGCCAGTCGTTGGCCGAGCCGTTGTTGGAATTGTATTGGCACATCGGCGACACCACGACGCGGTTGGGCAGGGTGAGGCCACGCAAGGTAAGGGGAGAGAACAGAACGCTAGCCATTGTTTGGATTTCCTTCGGTGCGGTAGACGAGATTGCTCAATGTGATGCGTGCATGGCGACGACCAGGCAGCAGATCGCCCAAAACACGCAATATTCGATGCCGCCGATCACCCAGATCCAGCTCTTGGTCACCTTGTAGGTCGCGGCCGCCGCCACCAGCAAATGGATGAAGGCGATGAAGCCGATATATCGGGTGTAAACGTCGAAGAACAAGCCGAGCGCCAGCACGGTCTCGATGCTGCCTGCGATAGTCATCCAGGTCGCCGGCGGCTTGAAGCCGGCCTTAACGAAGAATTCGAGCGTCGCCGGCACGGTAATCTTGCCGATAATATGCGGTACGAAAAACAGCGCGCAGATGATGCGCAGGATGTTGAATTCGTTGAGCAGGTTGAATTTGTCGGCCAGCGACATCGCGTTCCCCCCGGCGGCCGGACCCGCCGGAGCGGAAAATCGCACTTCTGCGTGCCGCCGCCAACCCCCGGCCCGCCGGTTGCAGCCTCAGCCTTTCATCGGCGGGAAGTCGCGCGAGAACACCGGTTGCTTGAGGAAGGCGTCGGGCGCCATGGTCCAGAACTGGCTGACCTTGTGATAGGTTTTGATGGTCTTGTTGACGATCTTGCCGTTCTGCTTTTCGGCGCGCCGTACATAGACATCGATCACCACGTTGCCATGGCTGTCGAAAGAGATCGGTCCGCGCGGCGTTTCGTCCAGCGTGACCGAGCGGATCGCCTTGACGAAGGCTTCCGGGTCGTCGGCCTTGCCGCCGGTCTTGGCGAGCGCCGCCTCGATCACCAGTCCGTCGATGTAGAAGCAGGCGGCGTAATGGCCGATGCGCACGTCGTTGCCGTAGTTCTTGCGCATGCCGGCGATGAAGCGCTTGTTGGCCTCGCTGTCGATGTCGAGCGAATAGGGATTTGTGTTGATCAGGCCGAGCACCTCATCGCCATAGGCGCCGATGATGGTGTCGTCGGCGGTGGTCGAGCCGCCGATCAACTGCTGTTTGACGCCGAGCCCCTTGGCCTGCTTGACGAACTTGATCGGATTGGAGCCGGCCAAGCCGACGCACATCACGTCGCAAGGCGGCACCTGCGCGATATAGGGCGCGTAGTCCGGCGTGTTGAGCGGCGACCACAGCTTCTTGAGGACCTTGCCGCCGTCGTCCTCGAGCACGCGCTGGAAGCCGCCGATCTGCTCGTAACCGAAGGCGAAGTCGTCGGCGATGGTGGCGGCGGTCTTGAGCTTCATGTCCTTGGCGACGTAGTCGCCGAGCGGGTAGAGGCACTGCGCCGAGGTGTAGGAGGTGCGCGTGAGATAGGGGTTGCCGCGGCGCTGCGTGACGTCTTCGGCGCCGGCGAAGGCCAGCGTCGGCATTTTCGCCTGCGCGAGGTAATCGAGCGTGGCGAGCAGCTCGAAGGCGGCGAACGGTCCGAGCACGACGTTGACGTGATCGCGCTCGACCAGTTCCTGCGCCTTGGTCTTGGCGCCGACCGGGTTGCCGCCGGTGTCGGCGACCAGCAATTCGATCTTGCGGCCGGACAGCGTGAAGTTCTTTTCCTTGAGGAAGGTGGTGATGCCTTCCTCGGCGTGCACGCCGCCGGCGGCGAGCGGGCCGGTCTTGACCGTCAAAAGGCCGACTTTGATCGGCGCGTTCTGCGCGATTGACGGCAGCGGGAAGCTCGCTGCGCCCATGGCGGCTGCGGTGCCTGCTAGAAATCGGCGGCGGTTGAGGTGAAGCGGCATGGCAATCCTCCCCGGAAGATTATTTATGGCCGGAAGTCTGCGCCCAATTCGGCGCGGCGCGCAATGCCCGGGCCCAGCCGCTGCCCACGGCTGCCCAATGTCCGCTCGTCACTGCGGTTACAGTTTCTTACCTTTCAGCCAGTTTTCACCCTTGGCGTAGAGCGCGGCGAGCGGCGCGCCGTCGAGACCGGGCAACTCGTCCTTGATCCGGTAGCCGATCTTGGATTGCAGGTAGGCGAGGTGGCGATAACCCTCCGGGAATGTCGCCAATAACTTCTGGTCAAGCGCCGGCACGGCGCCCGGCGCGACCGGATCGATGCGGTCCTTCTCGTAGGCGAGCCGGCGCAGCACGAGGCCCCATTTGCCTTTGCGCTTCTCCAGGAAGTCGTAAAATTTTCCCGTGCAGGTCACGTCGCACAGCACGCCCTCGACCGGCGCGCGCTGCTGGATCGCCATCCGGGTCTGCGCGATCGCGCGCTTGCCCTTGATGTCGATGGTGGTGCCGCCGAGGGTGTGCATGATGCGTACGCCGCGGTCGTAGCCTTCCTGGCTGACCTTGATGAATTCCTCGTAGGTGCCCTGAAACCAGGTCGCCCACATGTGGCCGTCGCCATGCCAGACGGTGCGGAAGCGGTCCCACATCCGGCCGTCGCGCCACATCACCCAGTTTTCGATCAATTCACGAATAGCCAGCTTGTCGGCGGTGTCGCGCGGCATCTACGTTTTCTCCTCCTGCCATGGCCGGCCTTGTCCCGGCCGTCGCGCTTGGCTAGGCACATTGCTCGCTAAGCGGGATCGCCGGGTCAAGTGTCACGATCGGGCCGGCCTTCGGGCCGACCCGGTTACCCCGGCGATGACAAATGAGAGGATCGCCGATGGCAAGGCTCGCGGGCAAGGTTGCGGTCGTCACCGGCGGCGCCAGGGGCATCGGCCGACACTATTCGCAGGCGCTCGCCGCCGAAGGCGCGCGCGTGATGATCGCCGATATTGAGGATGGGCGCGATCTCGCCGACGTCATCGCGCAACGCCACGGTGCCGGGGTAGCGGCGAGCGCCATAGCCGATGTCAGCGACGAGCGGGCGGTGGCGGAGCTGGTGCGCGAGACGATCGAGCGCTTCGGCCAGATCGACGTGCTGGTCAACAACGCCGCACTTTATTCCAAACTGACGCCGCGTAACTTCAATGAATGGGACGGCGAATTGTGGGACCGCGTAATGGCGATCAACGTGCGCGGGCCCTATCTGATGGTGCGCCACGTCGCGCCGCACATGATCGAGCGCAAGACCGGCAAGATCATCAACATCGCCTCGGGTGCGGCCTACAAAGGCGTGCCGCGCATGCTGCCTTACGTTACCAGCAAAGGCGCCATGCTGGCCTTCACCCGCGCGCTGTCGCGCGAGCTGGGGCCGTACGGCATCGCGGTCAATTCGCTGTCGCCTGGCTATATCCTGTCCGACACCGGGCTCGAAAACGCCACCCATGTCGAGGAGGAGCGCGCGCCGGTGCGCAATTCGCGCGCCTTCAAGCGCGACGCCTACCCGGAGGACCTGCTCGGCGCGTTGGTGTTTTTGGCCTCAAGCGACAGCGATTTCGTCACCGGCCAGTCGCTGGTGGTGGACGGGGGGTCGGTCAATAATTAGCTGAGATGCATGCGAATTCGCGGGTTACGGCGGCCCAGCCGCTGCGCTATATTGGCCGCAAAGCCAGGTTCGACGGAGGAATAGCCATGACGGCGGTGATCGACGCTCCCGGTTCGAAGCACAATATTACGGGCGCCCGGCAGGCTTATTACGACAAGGCCGCCAAGTTCCACATGGCGCCGCTCTGGGAGGTGCTCAAGGGCTTGGTCACGCCGGAGCCGAAGACGCAGTGCGTGCCGGCAATCTGGAAATTCGCCGACGTCAAGCGGCTGATGCTGGAGGCGGGCGAGGTGATCACCGCGGAGGAAGCCGAGCGCCGCGTGCTGGTGCTGGAGAACCCGGGCGAAACCGGAAAGTCGCGCATCACCAATTCGCTGTTCGCCGGCATCCAGCTCATTTTGCCGGGCGAGGTTGCCGACGTGCATCAGCACGTCGCTTCCGCCATCCGTTTCGTTCTGGAAGGCGAGGGCGCCTACACCGCGGTCGAGGGCGAGAAGACGCAGATGAAGCACGGCGACTTCATCATCACCGCCAATTGGGCGCCACATGATCACGGCAATCCGGGCAAGCAGCCGGTGATGTGGCTCGATGTGCTCGACCTGCCGACGGTCAATCATTTCGAAACGTCGTTTGCCTCGCATTTCGACGAGAAGATGCAGAAAACCAATCACGCCGACGGCGACTCGTTCGACCGCTACGCTTCCGGCGTGCTGCCGGACGGCGCGCCGGTCGGCCTCAACCGCTCGCCGGTGATCAACTACCCCTACGCCAAGATGCGGCCCATCCTGCAACGCCTAAAAGACACCGGCGACGTCGACAAGCGTCACGGTGCACGCGTGCGCTACGCCAACCCGATCAATGGCGGACCGGTGTTGCCGACCATGGGCGCCAACCTCGCGCTGCTGCCCAAGGGCTTCAAGGGCGCGTCCTACCGCTCGACCGACGGCACCGTGTTCGCGGTGGCGGAAGGCAAGGGCACCACCACAGTCGAAGGCAAGCCGATCGAATGGGGCGTCAACGATGTGTTCGTGGTACCCCCATGGCAGCGCTATTCGCACGCCGCCGGCAGCGAGGACGCCGTTCTGTTCTCGATTTCCGACCGGCCGGCGCAGGAAGCGCTCGGCATCTGGCGCGAGGGGAACTGACGCGATCGCCCAGCGTTCCAAGTCGTGCCCGGCCTTGTGCCGGGCATGCGCGTCTTGATGACAAAAGGCGCGGCTGGCACAAGCCGGTCATGATGGCGAGGAGAGTTTAGATGCAATTCGAATCTTTGAGCGCCGGGCGCGGCACGCTTACTGCGGTGCGCACCGGCGCCGGCCCCGACCTGGTGGTGCTGCACTCGCTGCTCGCCGACCGTCACGCCTTCGACCCAGTGCTGGAGGCGCTTGCCGCCAAGCACCGTGTCACGCTCATCAACCTGCCGGGCTTTCACGGTTCGGCGCCGCCATTGCTGGCACTGATGGACGCCTACGTGGCGACCATCGAGGACGGCTTCGATGAATTCGAAATCGGCAACGACGCCGTGCTGATCGGCAACGGCTTCGGCGGCACCGTGGCGCTGGCCTTCGCCATCGCGCATCCCGAACGCATTTCGAAATTGGTGCTCGCCGATGCCGCCGCCAATTTTCCGCAGCAGGGCCGCGAGGCGTTCGCGACAATGGCGCAGAAGGTGGCCGAGGCCGGGCTCGCCGCGGTCGCCGAGATTGCCGCCAAGCGCGTGCACTCGCCGGCCTATCTGGCCGCGCATCCGGAGGCGATCGAGACCCGCAAGCAGGTGCTGCTCGGCATCGATCCGAAGGCCTTTCAGGCGGCCTGCAAAATTCTGCAGGAAACCGATCTGGTGCCGCTCTTGCATCACCTGCGCGTACCGACTCTGGTGGTGTGCGGCGAACTCGACCAGGCGACGCCGCCCGCGCTCAACAAGGCGGTGGCGGAGAAGGTCGCCGGCGCGCGCTACGTCGAATTGCCCGGCTGCGGCCATTGTCCGCCGCTCGAGCAGCCGCGCGAGTTCATCGCGGCGATCAAGGATTTCGTCGGGCTGTAAGCGTCAGCCGCCGGGTGGTGGATTACAAGGCCGTCAGCACGGCATTCGCAATTTCCGTTGTGCCGTCCTTGCCGCCATATTCCATCGGCTTGATGCCACCGGCATAGGCCTTGTCGACCGCGCGCTCAATGCGCTCTGCGGCTTCCGCCGCCGGTGGATGATCGTGGGTGTCCGCCAGCCAATCGAGCATCATAGCGGCAGACAGGATCATCGCGGTCGGGTTGGCTTTGCCTTGTCCCATGATGTCGGGCGCGGTGCCGTGGCAGGGTTGGAACACGGCGTGCTTGTCGCCGATGTCGGCGGAGGGCGCGATGCCGAGCCCGCCGATCAGGCCGGCTGCGAGGTCGGAGAGGATGTCGCCGAACATGTTCTCCATCACCATGACGTCGAAGTCCCACGGCTTCTTCACCATCAGCGCGGCGCAGGCATCGACGTAGAGCAGGTCGGTTTTGACATCCGGGAATTTTACTTTGCGCGCGGCGAATATGTCGCGCTGCCAGTTGAAGGCTTTGAATACGTTAGCCTTGTCGACCAGCGTGAGGCGGCCGGGGCGGCCGCGCTTGCGGCGCCGCTCGGCGAGCTTGAGCGAGAAGTCGAACAGCCGCTCGGTGGTCTTGCGCGTGACCACCAGCGTCTCGCGCGCGTCGTCGTGCGTCACCACGCCCTTGCCCATGGAGGCGAACAGGCCTTCGGTCGATTCGCGGATCAGTACGAAATCGATGCCGTGCTCGGCCGCGCCGACGATCGGGCTCGGCACGCCGGGGATGAGGCGGGCCGGCCGCACCCCGGCATAGAGGTCGAAGATGAAACGCAGCTCGACCTGCGGCATGATCTCGGTATTGTCGGGATAGCGCACGCTCGGCAGCCCGCAGGCGCCGAGCAGAATGGCGTCGGCTCCCTCGCACAGTTTGATGGTCTTGTCCGACATGGACTTGCCGGTGGCGCGATATTCTTCGGCGCCGGCCGGGGCCTCGCTGAAGCGGAATTCGAGGTTTGGCGTCGCCGCCGCGACCCGTCGCAGTACCTCGAGCGCGGGCGCCATCACTTCATGGCCGATGCCGTCGCCCGGCAGCACGGCGATATGGAAGGCGCTGTTGGCGGACATAGGCGTTCCCGGGATGGCGTTAAGGCGGAGGGCCCGCTAATGAATACGGCTGCGCGCCCCCGCGCAAGCGAGGAAAACGATGCCGCGTTTTGCCGCCAATCTCGGCTACCTGTTCACCGAGCAGCCGCTGCTCGGGCGCATTGAGGCGGCGGCCAAGGCCGGATTTTCGGCCATCGAGCTGCAATTTCCCTATGACGTGCCGGCGGCGGATGTGAAGACCGCGATCGCGCGCAACAAGCTTACGATACTCGGCGTCAATACGCCCCCGGGACGCGAGGGCGAGTTCGGCTATGCCGCGGTTCCGGGCCGCGAAAAGGACTTCGATACGCTGTTTGCCCACGCGCTCGACTACATCACCGCGATCGGCGGCAGCGCCATCCACTGCCTGGCCGGCATCGTCGCGATCGAGCAACGGCCGGCGGCCGAGCGGGTCTTTATCGAGAATTTGAGGCGCGCCGCCGATCTCGCCGCCACCAAGGGCATCACGCTCCTGATCGAGCCGATCAACGCGCGCGACCGGCCTGGATATTTCTTGAACCATGTCGAGCACGCCGCCGAGGTGATCGCGCGCGCCGGTAAATCCAATATCAAGATGCAATTCGATTTCTATCACGCGCAGATCGTCGGCGGCGATCTGCTCTACAGGTTGGAGAAATACCTGGCCGTGGTCGGCCATTTGCAATGCGCTGCGGTGCCGACTCGGCACGAGCCGGACGAGGGCGAGGTGAATTACCCGGAGCTGTTCGCCGCCATCGACCGACTCGGCTACACCGGCTGGATCGGCGCCGAGTATCGTCCGCGCGCCGGTACGCTGGCCGGCCTGGGCTGGGCAAGGCCCTATGGCGTGGTTCCGCGTTAACCAATAAGACCCTTGAAAAGCCACGGTTTCCGGCTTTGCCCTGGGCCCGGAGCTTGCTAGATTTAACCAATGTTCGGACGCAGCAAAAAGCCCGATGAGCCCGCCGCGCCGGCCGCGCCCGCGCCGCTCAAGGATGCAGTGCGCGAAGCGCGCATCGAGGCCGCCGAGCGCTCCGCCGTCGTGGTCGATTTGCGCGACGCCGACGTCGCCCGCCTCGAACTGCTCAACGACGCGCTCGATCCGGTGTTCGCCGAAATCCCCAAGGACGCCGATCTGTTCGATCGCGGCCTGTCGCGCGGCGACGTGCCGCGGCTGTGGATCGACGTCATCGCGCATGTCGAGATGGGCCGCGACAAGCGGCAGTACCGTTTCGTGCAGGACACGCGCTACGGCCGCGCCGTCCTGGCGGAGAGCTACGAATTGGCCGACATCGTGCAGGCGGTGACGCGCTATGTCGCGCGCCGGCTGGTCGAGCGCGAACGCGCTTTGGCCGACGATGCGCCGTTCGGGCGCGCGACCGCGCTCAAGATGGTCGAGCACGAGCAACGGCGCGGGCGGCTGCGCGCGTTCCGCACCTTCATCTATGGCGTGATCGTCGGCGTCGCCGGCCTGGTCGGCCTTGCGCTGCTCAACCAGCCGCACCCCTAACTAAATTCACCCGCTGCAATTCGGCGACCTTTCCGTCCGGCCCAATCCCGCGTGCGATCATGTTGCACGTCCATGCGCCAGGTGCGCCGTCGATGGCGTAGAGATTATAGGCGGCGGCGTGCTCGGCCGCTGCCGGCGCGGCCGAAGCTGACGGCACGCCGATCGCCGGCACGCGCGTTCCATTGGGGCCCTCCAGCCAATTGAGCATCGCCTTGTGGTCGTGGCCGTGCAGCAAAAGCTCGGCGCCGTCGGAGGCGAGCGCGTCCTTGAGCAGCGCGGCGTCGATCAAGCGCTTATGCGGCGCGGCCTCGCTTGCCGGCGGGTGGTGGATCAGCAGCACGCGGAACATGCCGGCACGCTTGCAATCGCGGAGCAGCGCGGAAAGTGCGGCGACTTGCCGCTCGCCGAGCGTCCCGGTTGCCATGCCGGCGCGCGTCGGCACGCCGGTCGAAAGGCCGATCAGCGCCAGCGCTCCACGCGCGCGCAGATAAGGAAAGCCGGTGCCGCCGCTGTCGCCGGTCATATAGCGGCCCCAAGCCTGCGCCGCGTGCCGCTCGGCCTGCGCGACATAGATGTCGTGATTGCCCGGCACAAAGCTCACGTTGCGCGCCGGTCCAAGGCCGGCAAGCCAGGCGGCGCCGGGCGCGAATTCCGCTTTGGCCGCGATATTGACGATGTCGCCGGTGACCGCGATGTGATCGGTGTCGTGCTTATTTAAATCATCGACCAGCGCGTCGAGCACACGGCGGTCGTGGATGAACCGCCGCCGCAGCTGCCAATTGAGATAGCCGGTGATCCGCTTGCCGATCAACTCGCTAGGCCGCGGCCGCGGCAGTGGCGCCAGATGCGGGTCGGATAAATGGGCGAGCAGGAAAGGCATGCGAATCCCGAGGCGTGATGTCCCGCGTAAGCGGGGCATCCAGTATTCACGACTTCCGCAATCAAGGCGAAACGGGGGTTACTACTGGATCATCCGCTTGCGCGAATGATGACAGCCTCGCCGCTACGAACTCCCGATCAATATCCCGGCGATGAACACCAGCACGCCGCCGACCACCACCTGGAACGCCGCCTGCAAAAACGGCGTGTCCATGTAGCGCGTGCGGATCCAGGAGATCGCCGCCAGCTCCAGCGCCACGACAAAGATGGATACCGCGGTCGCCGTCCAGAAATGCGGGATGAGATAAGGCAGCGTGTGCCCGAGGCCGCCGATCGCGGTCATGGCGCCGCAGACCGTGCCGCGCAGTAGCGGTGCGCCGCGCCCGGTGAGCGAGCCGTCGTCCGACAGCGCTTCCGCAAAGCCCATGGAGATGCCGGCGCCGACCGAAGCGGCCATGCCGACCAGGAAGGTCTGCCAGGTGTTGTGGGTGGCGAAGGCGGCCGCGAACAATGGCGCCAGCGTCGACACCGAGCCGTCCATCAGGCCGGCGAGGCCGGGCTGCACGTATTGCAGCACGAACATGCGCCGCGCGGTCTCGTCTTCTTTCTCGCGCGCGCCCTTGGTGAGGATGCTCTGGCTGAGCTTGTGGGCGAGGCTCTCGTGTCCGGCCTCGGCTTCGGCGAGTTCGATCAGCAATTGCCGCACCGAGGCGTCGCGCGCGTTGGCCGCCGCTTTGCGATAATAGCGCTCGGCCTCGTACTCCATGTTTTCCGCGAACTTGCGCGCATCCTCGAGCCCGAGCGGGCGCATCAGCCAAAGCGGCTGCTTGGGGTGCAAAAAGCCCTGCACATCCTGCCGGCGGATCAGCGGCAGGTATTCGCCGAATTTCTGCCGGTAGAGGTCGTACAGCATGCTGCGGTGGTGCACCTCCTCCTCGGCCATCTCGTCGAACACCTTGGCTGAGGAGGGGAATTGCTCGCGCAAGCCCTCGGCGAAGCCGCGGTAGATGCGGCTGTCTTCTTCCTCGTTGGTGATGGCGAGCGCCAACACCTCCTGCTCGCTCAGATCGGAAAATCGCTTCACGTGCCGCCCTCGTCCAGTGTCCGGCCAATATATAGAACGGTTCTAAACTAAAAAGACCCCGATCCACCGGGTTTTCCAAGGGTAACGCCCCGCTTACCGCCATCTTGTAGTGCTTCGCTATGGACATGACTCGCCTGCGCCGCGCCGTTTGGCCGATCAGCCGGCCGCTGCTGCACTTTTATTGGCGCTGGTCTCGTCCGGCGACGCTCGGCGCCCGCGCCATGGTGATCGACGGCCGGGGCCGCGTCTTCCTGGTCAAGCATTCCTACGTTGACGGGTGGCACCTGCCGGGCGGCGGCGTGGAGCCGGGCGAGACCATGCTGGCGGCGCTTGCGCGTGAGCTCGCCGAAGAGGGCAACATCGAACTCACCGCCATACCCAAGCTGCACGCGCTCTATTTCAACAAACGCGCCTCACGCCGCGATCATGTCGCGCTCTACGTCGTGCGCGACTTCCGCCAGACCGCGCTGCCCAAGCCCAACCGCGAGATCGTCGAGCACGGCTTTTTTGCGCTCGGCGCCCTGCCGGATGACACAACCCGCGCCACCCGCGCGCGCCTCGCCGAGGTTTTCGACGGCGTGGCGGTGAGCGAGTTGTGGTGATGACGCAACAGTGAATGCCGCACGTCCCGTGATGCCGCGTCGCCCATTTGTCAATGCCGGCGGCCGCCGGAGCTACCCTCGCACCCCATGAAGTGAGGAGTGGCGCTCGCTTTCATCGGTGCAGTCAGGCCGCTCCGCAGCACGATTGGCTACGCCGACTGAGGCGTATTTCTTGCGCTATAATGTGGCCAAGAGAGTAGGGGCCCGATATCTATGCCGGTCGAGGATTGGTTGCCCACCACCGCGCGCGCGGCGGGGGTCGAGCGCAAGCTCAAGGCCGGCGAGACGTTATTCCGGCTCGGCGACAAGACCGTCGGCCTCTATGAAGTCGTTGCCGGCCGTGTGCGGCTGGGGCGGGTTGATCGCTCCGGCCACGAAACCGTGATCTACGTCGCCGGTGCCGGCGAAACCATCGCCGAAGCGTCGTTGTTCTCGCCGGTCTATCATTGTGATGCCGTTGCTTCGACCGAGGCGCGGGTGCGGCTCTACCCGCGGTCGGCCGTGCTTGCCGCCATGAACGATCGCAAGGCGGCGCAGGCGTTCGCCGCCACGCTGGCGCGGCAGGTCATGACCCTGCGTACGCGCCTTGAGCAACGCAACATCCGCTCGGCGCGCGAGCGCGTACGCCATTACCTCGCGCTCAATGCCGGCGCCGATGGCCGCAGCGTCGCGCTGACCGGCACGCTCAAGGAGGCCGCCGCCGAACTCGGCCTCACCCATGAGGCCTTCTACCGCACGCTGGCCGCGCTTGAACGCGCGGGCGAGATCAAGCGGACCGGCGCCAAAATTACGTTGACGCGCCGGCGCCCTGTATGACCAGGATCATATGGGGTGGGGCGCCGATCGGGCTAGCAAAGCATCGGGGCTACAGCTCGAGGAGCCGTTTCGATGTCGAAATTTCCCTGGAAGACCGCACTTGCCGGCACGTTGCTGCTTTCCGCCACCGTCTATGCCTTTGCACAGCTGGCCCCCGGCTCGCATGATACGATGGGCCCGCACCGCGGCATGTCGGATCAAATGGGTCCGCAAGCCGGGATGACCGACCAGATGGATCCGCAAGGTGGCATGGATCAGATGGGTCCGATGCGCAGCCGCATGATGGAAATGCACAAGATGCACGGCGAGCGACGCCAGATGGGACCGCACGCCGGAATGCACGACATGCACTCTGGCCTGAACGGTGCGACGACACTGCCGGGCAACGACGCTTTCGGCGCCGTGCAGGAAGTCGTGCGCTCTCTCGAAGCCGACCCGGCGACCGATTGGTCGAAGGTCGATATCGCCGCCTTGCGTGAGCACCTGATCGACATGAACGAGGTGACGCTGAATGCGAAAGCCGAAACGCAGGCGACCGACACCGGCGTCACGATTTCGGTGACCGGCGAAGGTCGCACCCTTGTCGCCATCAAGCGCATGGTGCCGGCGCATGTCGCCGAGCTGCGCGCGCTCGGCTGGACTGCCGCGACGGAAGATATGCCGAACGGCGTGAAGCTGACGGTCGCCAGCGCCGATCTGGCGCAGCGCACCAAGCTCAAGGCGCTCGGCTTCCTGGGCATTATGGTGCAAGGCGCGCACCACGCAGTTCATCACCTGGCGATGGCCAAGGGAGAATTCGTGCACTGAAGTTGCGGCGCCTAGCCGAACCTTGCGCGGTCGTGCGGCGCCGAGAAGTCTAGCTGCGGGCCGACCGGCACGATGCCGGTCGGATTCACTTGGCGCTGGCTGCCGTAATAGTGTCGCTTGATCTGCGCCAAGCTGACCGTCTCGGCCACGCCCGGCTGCTGGTAGAGGTCGCGCAAATAATTCGACAGATTCGGATATTCGTAGATGTGCCGCCAGTTGCACTTGAAGTGCGCATAGTAGACGGCGTCGAAACGCACCAGCGTCGGGAATAGGCGCCAGTCGGCTTCGGTAATCGTCGAGCCTACAAGATAGCGCTGCTGCGACAAGGTCTGCTCGATCTCGTCGAGCGCGTCGAAGACGTTGCGGAAGGCCTGCTCATAGGCCTCCTGCGTAGTGGCGAAGCCCGCGCGATAGACGCCGTTATTGATGTTGGGAAAGACCAACTCGTTGATGCCGTCGATCTTAGCGCGTAAGGCTTGCGGGTAATAATCGCTGCGCACATTGCTGAAGGCGTCGAATGCCGAATTGAGCATGCGGATGATTTCGGAAGACTCATTATTGACGATCGTCTTGCGCTCTTTGTCCCACAGCACCGGCACGCTGACGCGCCCGGTATATTTCGGATCGGCCAGCAGATAAATCTCGGATAGCTTGCTCTTGCCGTTGACGTCGTCGCCGGTCGAGCCCTCATCCTTGTTGAAAGTCCAGCCGTCCTTGAGCATGTCGGGCGAAACCACCGACATCGAGATGATGTT
>Ga0207693_10001226_pt1 | contig 22876 bp, 18 predicted proteins | sample LARL81metaG_FD_184347 | JGI IMG/M metagenome (GOLD analysis project Ga0207693, IMG submission 184347) | Corn, switchgrass and miscanthus rhizosphere microbial communities from Kellogg Biological Station, Michigan, USA - LAR L8-1 metaG... | ecosystem: Host-associated > Plants > Roots >... | reverse complement strand
CTATCTCGCTTCCCTGATCGGCGATCCGGCCGTGCGGCATCGCGGCACGATAGGCGGCTCGATCGCCAACAACGATCCGGCCGCCGACTATCCGGCGGCACTCCTGGCGCTTGGGGCGATCGTGAAGACCAACAAGCGATCGATCCCGGCGGACGATTTCTTCCAGGGCCTGTTCACGACCGCCCTTGCCGACGGTGAAATCATCACCGCCGTGTCGTTCCCCGTCCCGGCCAAGGCGGGCTACGCAAAATTCCCGCATCCCGCCTCGCGCTTCGCGTTGGCCGGCGTGTTCGTCGCCCAGACCAAATCGGGCGAGGTGCGCGTCGCTGCCACGGGGGCATCCCAAAGCGGCGTCATGCGGGTGCCGGCGATAGAGGCGGCTTTGAAGGTGGACTGGTCGGCGGCCGCCCTCGACAACGTTGTGATTTCAGCAGACGGCTTGTTGAGCGATCTTCACGGTTCTTCGGATTATCGCGCCCACCTGATCAAGGTGATGGCGCAGCGGGCGCTGGCAGTTTGAGTGGTCTGTGTGCTGTCCGGGCGCATGCTGTACGGTGCTCTCGGCCTCTCCGGCGAGCCGCAACGGCCGATCCGAGCATGCCAGAAGGCGTTCGCCCGCGGCCATGAGCGCCAGCGAGCAACCTTGACGCCGCAAGAGCCCAACGCCGAGCCGTTGCTCCAGTTGTTTGACGAGTGTCGTTACGGTGCTTTGTACACGGTGCAGCCTCAATGCCGCACGAACAGCGCCTCCTTCACGCATGACTGCACGGAAGCTCTCCAGCGGTTAAGGGTCGATCGTTCTCCTATCGAGATATACCTGCCTCAAAAATTCATTTGTATGGAAGATGCATAGGTGGCTCAATTGCTCGGTTTAGAGAACCAAAATGACAACTATCTCAAACCGGCTTACAAGCGCCCTTAATATCAGGCATCCGATCCTATCTGCGCCGATGCATTTAGCAGCGGGTGGGGTGCTGGCCGCGGCAGTTAGCAGAGCGGGCGGGCTGGGGTTGATCGGCGGCGGGTATGGAGATTCAACTTGGCTAGACGAACAGTTTGAAGCCGCTGCAGCTCAGCGGGTAGGCGTCGGCTTCATCACTTGGTCGCTTCGAAAATCTCCGTCGTTGCTGACGGATGTGTTGAAGCGCCATCCAGCAGCAGTGATGTTGTCCTTTGGCGATCCGCGTCCCTTTGTCGACGAAATCCGTAAAGCGGGCGCGCTGGTTATTTGCCAGTGTCAAAATACCGATCACGTTTGGGATGCTATCGACGTCGGTGCCGACATCGTGGTAGCGCAGGGTGCCGAGGCAGGAGGTCATGGAGCGCTTCGCGGTACGCTTTCCTTCGTTCCGGAGACCGCTAATCTCCTTGCCGTCCATTCACCCAACTCAATGCTGCTTGCAGCGGGCGGCATCGCCGATGGACGAGGCCTCGCCGCAGCACTCATGCTAGGCGCAGATGGTGTTCTGGTCGGAACCCGTTTTTGGGCCTCGAACGAGGCGCTTGTGAGCGAACGGCATCACGAAGCTATCATAGAAGCGACGGGTGATGAAACAATTCGCACGACGGTCGCTGATATCGCGCGTCAAATACCTTGGCCTCGCGGTTTCACGGCAAGAATTCGTCGTAACGCTTTCACGCAGCGCTGGCACGATCGTGAGAGCTTGCTTGAACAAAATGTCGCCGTGGAGGGCCCTCGCTACAGACAGGCCTTCTCCGACGGCGACCCCGACAATACAGGCGTCTGGTTCGGCGAAGCGGCTGGTCTGGTCAGCACTATCGAACCAGCCTCCGTCATAGTTGACCGAATGGCGACCGATGCAGCCAGCCTTCTTAGTGGCCACCGAGCCACGTCGCTGACATGACGGACGGGTCTCATAAGGACATGACGAGCATTGAGGTCCGATTGTCATTAGGATTGAATTCGAGGCGGAGGCAGGTTCGTCGCGACTCGCGGAGGTGGTGCAGCTCGAAAGAGGAGCCGGCCGACGTCACCGCGCAAGAGAGGCGCGGGAGTTTACGGTCCTAGCGAGCACGCTGACGTTAACAGAGATAATTCTTCGAGCGGGAAATTTGAGCGGCGTATCGCTGTTGTTCAGCGACTTGGTACCATTGATTTCAAATCGACCGGTACTACGGCCACTCCGTGCATTCGGCTAAGCTCCCAAATACAAGCTGTGGCCAATGCGGTGTGGAGGGAACATGCCGATTGATTTTGAGCTATCGAAAGAACAGCTCGGCTTGCGGATCCAGGCGCGGGGGTTTGGTGATCAGATACTGCGTCCGTTGATCGATAAGGTTGAGAGCGAGCCGATCCCCGAGAAGCGCTTCCAACTCACAAAAGAAGCCTACAAGGCTGCTTACGCCGATGGAAGTGCGTTCGGATTCCTACCAAAGAAGTACGGGGGCGCGGGCCTGAGTACACTCGACTACGCGATCATTGCTGAAGAGTTGTGCGCGGTTGATCCAGGCGTTCCGACAACGGTGGTTGCCAATGGGCTGGGTCTGATGCCCGTCGTGTACTACGGAAGTGAGGAACAGAAGGAACGCTTCCTCCGCGCGGCGACATCGGACCCATCGGGAGAATTCGTTGCCGGGTATGGCGTTTCAGAGCCGCCGGGTCGCCACAGCGGGACAGCAAACTTCGATGCCCCGCTTCCAGCTCCGGCAGGTATCGGCCTGACGGCGACACGCGATGGTGACGAGTATGTCCTCAACGGCCGAAAGTATTGGCCGAGCACGACTGGTGGCTGGGATGGACAAGGGGCGAATCTGAATCTCTTCGTCGTCCGCACCGATCCCAGTCGTGGCGGAAAGTCAGGCATATCCGCCATCATGGTTGAGCGCGGTACACTTGGCATAAGTTACAAGGCGATCGACAAGATGGCGCATCATGGCGCCCGCAACGACGAAGTAATCTTTAAAAATGTTCGCGTGCCAGCGAAGAACCTTATCGAGGGAACCTTCGGTAATGGCGATCTACTAATAAACCGCAACTTTGGTTGGTCGGGCCCGTTGGTCTCGGCCGCCGCGCTCGGAAACGCGCGGGGAGCCTATGAATTTGCTTTAGAGTGGGCCAAAAACAACTCTGCGGGTGGCCCCGAGCCAATCATCAGATATCAAAACGTCGGCTATGTTTTAGGTGACGTCGCGACGAGAATTGAGGCGTGCCGGTACTTCGTTTGGAAGGCGGCTCACTATCTCGATAGCCATGACTATCATGGTGAGATGATTGGCGCGATGTGCAAGTCGTTCGTGACCGAGACCATGTTCGATTGTGTATATAAGTGTATGCAGGTTGTCGGTACGAACAGCGCTGATCGAAAGCTTCCATTCGCAAAGTTCTTCAAAGAATCGGCAATCTTCCCCATTTACGACGGCGGCAATTTCGGCATGCAACGACGGCGTGTACATGGAATCCTTGCTGACCCCGGTTACGATCCTCGTGCGCTTGCAGAGAACCGCTTCGTGGAGTTCACCAGGGACATGGAAGGTATCGATACAGTTCCGGGTACCAGTATTTGATTGATGTTGCTCGCACCTTTGGTGAAGCATGCTCTGGTTCACGATGTGGACCAGGCATGCTTCGAAGTTATTTTGTCGGACGACGCGCACCAGTGACAAATGAGATCGTCCGCAGCGCAAAGCTGTTCCTAGATGGTATACGAACCGAAGTGCAAGAAGGGCAGAGCAAAGCGCCGCTGGTTTGTCGCCTAAAGCATCGGTCAAACGAACGGCGGAAGACGTCGTAAAAGGGAGCACGCGGTTGTTCAGAGCTGTACTCATCGAGAAGGACGAACGGGGATATCGCGCTGACGTGGTCGATCTGCCCGAAAGCCGCCTCCCCGAAGGAGACGTGCTGGTCGACGTCGAATTCAGCACGCTGAACTATAAGGATGGCCTCGCCATCACCGGACAAGGCCCGATCGTCAGATCTTTTCCGATGGTGCCGGGAATCGATTTCGCCGGCGTCGTCAGTTCAAGCTCCAATCCGAGGTTCGCAGCGGGCGACCGCGTGGTCCTTAACGGTTGGGGCGTCGGAGAACACCACTGGGGCGGATTGGCGCAGCGAGCCAAGGTCAAGGGCGACTGGTTGATCAAGCTGCCGGGATCGATGCCTTCCCGTCGCGCGATGATCATCGGCACCGCCGGCTACACGGCAATGCTATCGGTTATGGCGCTCGAAAAATATGGTGTCCGTCCCGCAGCCGGCGATGTACTGGTGACCGGCGCCAGCGGCGGAGTAGGCAGTATTGCGATCATGCTGCTCGATAAGCTCGGCTTTCGTGTCGTCGCATCTACCGGCCGGCGCGAAGAAGAGCCGTATCTGAAGAGCCTGGGGGCTTGCGAGATCATCGATCGGACCCAGTTATCGCAACCCGGCAAGCCCCTACAAAAGGAACGCTGGATCGCGGCGATCGACTCGGTCGGCAGCAATACGCTGGCCAATGTGTGCGCCGGCATCAGGGCGGACGGCGCGGTGGCCGCGTGCGGCATGGCTCAAGGTCTCGATTTCCCTTCCAGCATCGCTCCGTTCATCCTCCGCGGTGTCGCGCTTTTCGGCATCAACAGCGTGACACGCCCGAAGGCCGAACGAATCGAGGCCTGGAATCGGCTCGCTTTGCTGCTGACCGAAGCGGACCTCGAAAGGACGGCGATGGAGGTCGGTTTGAAAGACGTCGTAGCGACCGCCGGCCGCCTCATGACCGGCCAAATCCGGGGGCGCACGGTCGTCGACGTCAACCGATAGGCCGGGCAACGACACCCACGATAGCGGAAATCGCTCTGCAATCACATCAGTCGCTGTGGAATAACGGGGCAATAGATTCCCTATATCGTTGCATGCCAAGCCCAGGGCCCGTGATGTTTCAGTTCGCGCAGCCTCGCCGCCGCGTTTGTGGCGACAATGCATCTCGCGATCTGAAAACGAGATAAGGCTATCTAAATCATTCGTTTTACAGGGTTACGATTGTCGACTCACTTGGTACGAGGTCCAACGGCTGAGAGGTGTTCAAGATCGCGTTTAATCGCTGTGTGTTCGTGTGGCTCAATTGATTCCGCTCGTTGCTCAATTGCCGAACGCAGATTGAACGCGACCGTCCGGGCTACAACTCAGACGTTATCAGATGGGTATCGAGTGTTCTGCGCAAAGCCGATCTAATACGACGCCAGCCTCCGTCTAGGCCCCGGTTGTCCCTCCCGAGCCTCGGCCATGGTGGATTGTACCGAGCTTAGCCTCGCGTGCTTCGTATCGGATGCTTGCGCGAAGGGGCCGATGGCGCTTTTGCCACCGGCCCCTTTAAATGGCCGAGTTTCGTGCTTGGTCTGCATTTCGGCTAGTTTGTTCGCTCGATTCCAAGCATTTCAGCCATTCGCACGAGGTCTGCTAGGGACCGGGCCTCCACTTTTATCAGATGTCTGCGGCGTATTTTCACGGTGACTTCGCTAAGTGTCTCGTCGCCGAACCCCTAGGTGATATGCGCTGCTGCATCGCGAAGTCTGTCCCAAATCGTCCCATGGCCGCGCCGTCGCTGGGAGGACCCGCTGTTTCTCGCGATTGGCCCAGTGAGATTTAGGCAATCTGGTTCTAGGCGGATCAGGCTTCCGATACCATGCTCCATCACCTAAGGCGAAAGCATCGGTCTATTGGTCTATCGGGTTTCGGACAGACCAGTTACGACACATTCGCAAAACAAAGGGAGTAAGCGATGAATACTCATGTAACGGTTAAGCCCCCGGTCCCCGTTCTTACAAAGTTCACGAAGGAGAATGCTCAGAAATATGTATCGGGCATTGCAGATAACTTGGAACGGGTGAGCGACGCATCGCTGTTGTTCAGCGGCTCGGTACCATTGATTTCATATCGACCGGTGCTATGGCCGCTCCATGCATTCGGTTTAAAGTTAAGGAAAAAATCATAGCCTTTGTGACGTCAAAGGCGGCTGGTCGACCTCGATCTGCACAGCGTCCAGAAACAATGAAATTATGGAGGAAGAATCATGAGCAGAGACATCGCGGCCAGAGACGCTGCCGCTCCTCTGGCACTTTCCAGCATCACCGAAAAACTAATTGCGGACCAAGGCGTCGAGCGATCCGATGCCTTGTTCGCAGGCCAGATCAACACCTCTACCAAGGCCTTAGCCATGAGGACTAAGGCCCTCGGCGTCGGCGATAAGGCACCGCACTTTTCACTGTCAACGACAAAGGGCGAATTGTGGAGCCTTGAAGATCACCTCGGCCGGGGCGAGACCGACTCATTGATCGTGGTATTTTATCGCGGCACTTGGTGCGCCTACTGCAACCTCTATATGCGCCAGTTGATCGAAGTTCAATCGCAGCTGTCCGACGCCAAGGCTACTTTGATCGCGGTGTCGCCGGAGGCCGAGCCAATTTCCGCTGATGACCCCGTGAACGTGTACATGCGCGACATACTTTCCGCTGAGGCTCCTAGTACTGAAGCCACGAGCTTCGTGGTCCTAGTTGATCAGGATAGCAAGGTGGCCGACAAGTTCGGTCTTGCATTTGAGATGGACGATGGCGCCAAGGAGACGTTGAGGGGAATAGGTCTCGATCTCGAAAAACGAAATGCCGGTGGAGGATGGACACTTCCTGTGCCCGGGACATTTGTGATCGATCGTTCTGGAAAAATTGCCTACGCTCATGTCGATGCAGACTATCGCAACCGGTCGGATCCGCAAGAAATCCTTGCAACGTGCCGATCGTTACAGAAAACCTGACTGTCTCACCGACTGAGCTTGGCTCAAGCTTCTGGGTTCCCTGGTCGGCCGGATCGCCAAGCTGCTGTGTTCGCAATCGTCACAAGTCGGCTGAGTTCGCGCCGCTTGAAGTGAGTGCCGCAACGCGGCGACCTTGCCTTCAACAGCTCGACGGGCGTAACGCCGGCGCGGTAATGGAGGTTATTACTGGCGGTGCCGAGCCGCCGCGTTGGGTAGCAGATTCTCGCTAAAACTGACGGCGTGCCGTCTTCCTCGAGGAGCTGACCAAGGCGGTGCTTGAGCTGGTGCCGTGGTCGGGGACGACCCCGGCGACTATGCCGCTGAAGATGTTCGCCGTTCCTACTGCTCTGCAAGATTAATCGATGACGTTTGACGCCGCCGCGTTGCTCCCGGCGTTGCTACTACAAGCTCTCAGCAAATCCTTCTCCGAAAGGGACCCGCCGCCCATGCCCGCACAGATTGACGCCAAGATAGTCATCATCGGGTCCGGCCCTGCCGGGTACAGCGCTGCGATCTACGCGGCACGTGCGATGCTTGAACCGGTGCTAATCCAGGGCATCCAGCCCGGCGGCCAACTCACCATCACGACCGACGTCGAGAACTATCCGGGCTTTGCTGACGTGATCCAGGGCCCGTGGCTGATGGAGCAGATGGAGAAGCAGGCGGCCCATGTCGGCACCAAGATCGTCACCGACCTCGTCAACAAGCTCGAGCTTTCGCAACGGCCATTCCGTCTGGCCTGCGACTCCGGCGACGTCTACCTTGCTGAAACCGTCATCCTCGCCACCGGCGCGCAGGCGCGCTGGCTCGGGATGCCGTCGGAAGAGAAATTCAAGGGCTTTGGCGTCTCAGCCTGCGCGACCTGCGACGGGTTCTTCTACCGCGGCAAGGAAGTCATGGTGGTCGGCGGCGGCAACACTGCGGTCGAGGAAGCGCTGTTTCTGACCAACTTCGCTTCGCAGGTGACGATCGTGCATCGCCGCGACCACTTCCGCGCCGAGCGCATTTTGCAGGATCGCCTGTTTAAGCATCCCAAGATCACGGTGGTGTGGGACAGCGCGATCGACGAAATCAGGGGCGAGGAGAATCCGTCCAAGGTCACTCACGTCCGGCTGAAGAACGTCAAGACCGGCTCGCTTACGGAAGTGCCCGCCGACGGCGTCTTCATCGCAATCGGCCATGCACCGGCGACCGACCTCGTCGCAGGACAGATCAAGCTCAAACCGTCCGGTTATGTCGAGGTCGCGCCCAACTCGACCGCCACGTCCATGCCCGGCCTGTTTGCCGCCGGCGACGTCGCCGACGAAACCTATCGCCAGGCGGTTACGGCCGCCGGCCTGGGCTGCATGGCGGCGCTTGAGGCTGAGCGCTTCCTGGCATTGCATGCGAGCGATCGCGCGGCGGCAGAGTAGTTTAACTTTCCCGAGCCTTCACCACGTCTCCCATCATTTTCGGACATCACCCCATGACCTTCACGCTCCCCGACCTTCCCTACGCCTATGACGCGCTTGCGCCGTATATGTCGAAGGAAACGCTGGAATTCCATCACGACAAGCATCACCAGGCCTATGTGACCAACGGCAACAATCTCATGAAGGGGACCGAGTTCGAAGGCAAGTCCCTTGAAGAGATCATCAAGGGCTCGTTCGGCAAGAACGTCGCGCTCTTCAACAATGCCGGCCAGCATTACAATCACATCCATTTCTGGAAGTGGATGAGGCCCAATGGCGGCGGCAGCAAATTGCCCGGCCGGCTGGAAAAGAAGATCAACGAGGACCTCGGCGGTCTCGAGAAATTCAAGACCGATTTTGCCGCGGCCGGGGCGGGCCAGTTCGGCTCGGGCTGGGCCTGGCTGTCGGTCAAGGGCGGCAAGCTGGAAGTCTCCAAGACGCCGAACGGCGAAAATCCGCTAGTGCATGGCGCAACACCAATCCTCGGCGTCGACGTCTGGGAGCACTCCTACTACATCGACTATCGCAACCGCCGTCCGGATTACCTGAAGGCGTTCGTCGATCATCTGGTGAACTGGGAATATGTCGACGAGCTGCTCGGCAAGGCTTGATGCTTTGCTCCGTCATTCCGGGGTGATGCAAAGCATCGAACCCGGAATGACGTGACGCTCGGCTCAAAGATTTCGGGAGTGAAAGTGTAAAACTGCCGTCCTTTCCTCTAACCGAACGAGGTATTCCATGGCCGTTGGCAAGGTTTCTGACGCCGATTTCGAAGCCGAAGTGCTGAAAGCGCAGGGGGCTGTCGTGGTCGACTTCTGGGCTGAGTGGTGCGGCCCGTGCCGTATGATTGCTCCAGCGCTGAACGAGATTTCCGGCGCGATGGGTGACAAGGTCAAGATCGTCAAGCTGAACGTCGACGAGAGCCCGAAGACGGCGTCGAAGTATGGCGTGATGTCGATCCCGACCCTGATGATCTTCAAGGGCGGCGAAATGGCTTCGCGCCAGGTTGGCGCTGCGCCAAAAGCAAAACTGCAGCAGTGGATCACCGCTGCGCTCTGATCGACCAAGCTCCACACCTATCTCGACGTCTGAGCAAGACGCGTGTTTCTAGGGGGCCGGCAAAATGATGACAAAGGGTTTTTTAGCACTTCTTGCCGGCACAACGTTAGCGCTAGTCGCGAGCGACGCTTGCGCACAGGAGAAGACCATCAAGATCGGAGTGTTGACCGATAATTCCGGTCTCTTTTCCGACCTCGGCGGAGCGGGCTCGACGCTGGCCGCGCAGATGGCGGTCGAAGATTCCGGGCTTGCGGCCAAAGGCTGGAAGATCGACGTCATCTCAGCCGACCATCAGAACAAGCCGGACGTCGGCACCAATATTGGGCGTCAATGGGTCGATGTCGAAAAGGTCGACGTCTTCGCCGATGTCCTCAGTTCCGGCGTGGCGCTCGCGATCAGCAATCTTGCCAAACAGAAGAACGTGATTCTGCTCGCCTCCGGATCAGCGACGTCGGATCTTACCAACGCGCAGTGCTCGCCGAACACGATCCACTGGACCTATGACACTTACATGGTCGCCAAAGGCACCGGCCAGGCGCTGGTGAGAGCTGGTTACGACAGCTGGTATTTCTTGGTCGCTGATTTTGCCTTCGGTTATGCGGTGGAGCGTGACGCCAGTGCGGTCGTGGTGAAGGAAGGCGGCAAGGTGTTCGGCAGCGTGCGGCATCCGCTCAACACCTCGGACTTTTCGTCGTATCTGCTGCGGGCACAGGCCTCGAAGGCCATGGTGATTGGCCTCGCCAATGCCGGCGGCGACTCCATCAATGCGATCAAGCAGGCGGCCGAATTCGGCATCGTTGTCGGAGGACAGCATCTCGCGGGTCTCCTTCTATTTATTAACGACATCCACTCGCTTGGCCTGAAAGTGGCACAGAGCCTGTACTTGACCGAAACCTTCTACTGGGACCTCAACGACAGCACCCGAGCGTTCTCGAAGCGCTTCTCGGAGCGCATGAAGACTAAGGCAGAACCCTCGATGATCCAGGCCGGCGTGTATTCGAGCCTGATTCATTATTTCAAAGTGCTCGAGGCGATGGGAGGTAATCCGCATGACGGTGCCAAGGTAGTTGCCAAGATGAAGGAGATGCCGACCGACGATCCTCTGTTCGGCAAAGGCTCAATCCGCGCGGACGGCCGCAAGATCCACCCGGCGTACCTGTTCCAGGTTAAGAAGCCCGAAGAATCCAAGGGACCTTGGGACTATTATAAGTTGATCAGCACGACGCCCGGGGACCAGGCGTTCCGGCCCCTGTCGGAGAGTGAATGTCCGCTGGTGCACAAGTAAGAACAGCTGCCTGCCGGAATCGGTATTCGGCGGACGTCTCGGGCGGCATCGATGTCGTCGTCTGCGATCGATGTTTCGTAGGGGAAGGGACCGGCGTAGCTTCGCTGGGCTATTCCGTGGCATCTGATGGATAAATGTCCCCCTCATTCGCTAAGGAGAACGAGAGGACTAGGCGGACGGATGCAGCCGTTATCGAGCCCGATGTCCATGCCAAGGGAAAAGGAGAAGGTTCATGTGGTACCAAAATGCGTTCACTGACAGGCTCAATCTCAAGTGGCCGATCCTTCAGGCGCCGATGGGCTGGTTCAGCACGCCTGCACTTGCCGCCGCCGTCAGCAACGCTGGTGGTCTAGGGGGCCTGGGCATGTGGGGTTATTCAGCCGAGGAGGCAGAGCGGCGGATCGCTGGCTTCCACCAGATGAGCGGCGGCGGTCTCAACGCCAACTATCCGCTCTGGCCGGAGCCCGGGATTACTTCGGATACCAGCGAGCCGATGCGGGCGCGTCTGCAAGCGCATTTCGACGCCAAGGGTCTGGGAGCGGTACCCGAGCCAAGCGGTGCAGCTAGTGAGGTAAGCCGCGAACACCTGTCGATGCTGGTGCGGACCAAGCCAAAAATGGTGAGCTTCCATTTTGCTCTGCCTGATCGGGAGATCATCAGCACCCTTAAGGACGCCGGGATCTTCATCATTTGCAGCGCGACGACCGTGACCGAGGCGAGGATACTTGAGGAGCGCGGTGTCGACGCTGTCATCGCGCAGGGCACCGAGGCCGGCGGACATCGTGGCACCTTCACCAGTATCGACATAAGCTTGCAACCGGGCCTGTTCGCGCTGTTGCCACAAGTGGTAGATGCCGTGAGAATTCCCGTCATTGCCGCGGGGGGCGTGGCGGATGGGCGAACGGTGGCTGCGGCCTTTGTCCTTGGCGCAAGCGCTGTACAGGTGGGCACGGCCTTCCTGCGCTGCGAGGAGGCCAACGTGCCCGATTCTTACCGTGCGGCGCTGCGCGAGCCCACCGACGCCTGCACGGTCGTCACGAACATGATTACCGGCCGACCAGCGCGCTATATCAAGAATAAACTCGTTGATGACCTCTTGGCCTCAGACTTGAAGCCGGTGACGTTTCCCGCTCAGCTCAGTCTCACTGCGCCGCTTAGCAATACGGGAGACAGGGAACTTACAGCATTGTGGGCTGGACAATCCGCAGCGCTTGCCAGAGACGCGACGGCCGGCGCGTTGGTCGACTCTCTTGCGGAAGCGACGTCAGAGTGCCTGCGCTCCTTCGCGCGTTCTTAGCCCTCTATCACTTCGATTACCATAACTACTCGCCGTCGCGCTCATGTCGATGTTGCTCTGGGTCAAGGCCGATCTTGAGAGGACGTCCCGTGCTGCCCGACAGTGTTGATTTGCTCTCCGGTTGATCGGTGAGAGCCAGCGTGACGGTCACCCAGGCTCGACTTACAAATCGAACTTATGAAACTTGGCGTATCCAAGCGAAGCGATTTGAACTGAACGCCGTTTCTGTCCCGACGATAAGACTGGGAAGCCACGCACTTCGACCCTCAATCGGCGGCGCCGAATCGATCCGGTATAGCCATGCGACGAAATAAGTAAAATCCGGGAATGCTGAGTAGAAAAATCGGTCAATCTCCGGAGAAGATATGGCTATCTCGAAAAAGCGTTTGAAGGCGATGCCGGGGTTTGCCTAGCGTAAGCCGACTCGAGCGCAAAGATGAAAATAGGCGACGCAAATAAGCATTGGAGGATCGGCGAAGGTCAGGGAATGCGATGTGGTTTGCGGGTGAGCGAGTAATCGGTGCAAGAAGGATCTCTTGATTTTAACTTGCATCAAGCAATGAGCGGGGCGGTTGCAGCCCGCTGGGAGATACCAAGACAAAGGTGAATGAATTGTTGCACGGGCGCGTGGCATTCGATCCAAACTGATTTGCCGTGCAAAATAAAAGCCGGCGCGCGAGAGCGAATTTTTCTCAATACGAAAACTGGGAGCGTTCCAATGGCGACGATTACCAGTACGTCCTCGCGAGCACACGGCATGACGAAGGACGAACGCTTCGTTATCCTTGCTTCGTCGCTCGGTACCGTTTTCGAATGGTATGACTTCTACCTTTATGGGTCGCTCGCCGGCATTATCGGTGCGCAATTCTTCTCGGCCTATCCGCCTGCGACCCGCGATATCTTCGCGCTTCTCGCCTTCGCGGCCGGCTTCCTCGTTCGTCCCTTCGGCGCCATCGTGTTCGGGCGTGTCGGCGATATCGTCGGCCGCAAATACACCTTCCTCGTTACCATCCTCATCATGGGTTTGTCGACCTTCATCGTTGGCCTGCTGCCGAATGCGGCGACGATCGGATTTGCCGCGCCGGTCATTCTGATCGGCTTGCGTCTGGCCCAGGGTCTGGCGCTTGGTGGTGAGTATGGTGGTGCCGCCACCTATGTGGCCGAACACGCGCCTGCCGGCAAACGCGGCTACTATACCTCGTTCATCCAGACCACGGCGACGCTTGGCCTGTTCCTGTCGCTGCTGGTGATCCTGTTTACCCGCAGCGCGACGGGCGAGGCCGACTTCGCCGCCTGGGGCTGGCGTATTCCATTCCTGGTCTCGGTGGTCCTGTTGGGCGTATCGGTCTGGATCCGGCTGCGCCTGAATGAATCGCCGGTGTTCCAGCAGATGAAGGACGAGGGCAAGGGCTCGAAGGCCCCGCTCACCGAAGCCTTCGGCAACTGGAGCAATGCCAAGATCGTCTTGCTGGCGCTGTTTGGCGGCGTGGTGGGTCAGGGTGTGGTCTGGTATACTGGCCAATTCTACGCACTTTTCTTCCTGCAATCGATTTTGAAGGTTGATGGCTACACGGCGAACCTCTTGATCGCCTGGTCGCTGCTGCTAGGCACCGGCTTCTTCCTCGTGTTCGGCGCATTGTCGGACAAGATTGGACGCAAGCCGATCATCCTCGCCGGCTGTCTGATAGCGGCGCTGACCTTCTTCCAGATCTTCCGGATGATCACCACCAATGCCAATCCGGCGCTGGAGAAGGCGATCGAATCCGTCAAGGTCGAAGTGGTGGCTGATCCCGCGGGCTGCGGCGATCTGTTCAACCCGGTCGGCACCCGCGTTTTCTCCTCACCGTGCGACACCGCCCGCGACTTCCTCGCCAAATCTTCGGTCAAGTACGCGACCACGTCAGGCCCGGCCGGTTCGGGTGTCAAGGTGATGGTCAATGGCAAGGACGTGGCCTATGCCGATGCGAAAGTCGGCAACCCGGCCGTCGCCGCGGCGGTGGCCGCGGCCGGCTATCCCAAGGCGGGAGATGCGGGCATCGTGAAGATGAGCAACCCGTTTGACATCTTCCGTCCGCAGGTCGCCGCAGTGATCGGATTGCTGTTCATCCTGGTCATCTTCGTGACCATGGTATACGGGCCGATCGCAGCAATGCTGGTCGAACTGTTCCCGACCAAGATCCGTTACACCTCGATGTCGCTGCCCTATCACATCGGCAACGGCTGGTTTGGCGGGTTGTTGCCGGCGACCGCGTTCGCGATCGTCGCCTCGACCGGCGACATCTATGCAGGCCTTTGGTATCCGATCGTCTTCGCGGCCATCACCGCGGTGATCGGCTTCCTGTTCCTGCCCGAAACCAAGGACGTCGACATCAGAAACAGCTGATCGTTCGAACGAAGCGATCAAAGCCGGCCGCGGAACGATCCGCGGCCGGCTTGTTTTGGCGGCCTGCTATTCTGCGCCGTCGCGCCGGAAAATTGCACGACGACCTCGCGGACACTCGGCCGCCGCCGATGTTCGATCAGACAGATCGCCTGCCACGTTCCGAGCAAAGGCCCTTCAAGACCGAGATTTGCAGGGAGGTCGCGGTCAGCATGGTTTTGACATTGGCCGGCATGTCATCGGGCCCTTCGCTGTCGTGGGTCTATCCGGCGCTTTCCGGCGCCAGGCGGTCGAGCGCGGTGGTCAAATCCGTCAATACCGAGGGATCGGCATTTTTCTAGATGGTCAGCGAGGCAGAGGTATGACTAATGAAGATTGTCACCTGGCCCTCGACGGCGCCGGCCTCGCGCAGGAGCAGCGTCGCGTCTGGCGCGGGCGGCCCTGCTTAAGCGCAAGTTTACGATCTGCAACAATGCGGAGTCCAATAGGGCCGCTGGGTACGGGCTCTGCATTGTAGGCCGGCCGCATTCTGACGGGCTGGTCGCAGGCCACTGCGCTGTTGGACCCGATCTCTTGACCAATTTAGGAAGTAGGCTTCGTGCAACAGCTGCCCATTTCCGGATGCCGCGCATTTTCGTTTAGTTATGAGAGGCTTTCCTGAGCGAACCTAGGGTAAAGTCCACAAAGGGCTTTTCCACGCCCTCAAAGCCTGAAGAAAAACATGTAGCCTTGAGGGCAGGAAGTTTCTTGTGGGGTAGACAACGTGCACTTCGAGTTGCCTGGAAGTCCAGTCGGGCAGCAACTTTACGAGTTCGCCTCTCCCGATCTTGTCGTCGCAATAGGTCGAAGGCAAAAAGCCGACGCCGTGCCCTCGGTAAACGAACGTACTCACGGATTGGAAATCCCGGCTCGAAATAGGGCCTGACACACGAACGTCGACGCGTTTGCGTCCATTCAGCAATTCCCAATCTGCCTCGTTGTTCTTGCCATTGAGCAGGACGCACTGATGCAGCCTGAGGTCCTTGGGTTCGGTTGGAGGTTTGCGATCTTTCAAATAATCGGGAGAGGCGACGACATAACGGACCTGGCTGCCAATCTTCCTGGCAATCAGCGTCGAGTCTCTCAATGCACCAAAGCGAATGGCGATATCGACATTTTCAGCGATCAAATCCAGAAACACGTTGGTGATGAAAAGGTCGATCTTGATGCCCGGATAGCGTTTCAGGAAATCAGAAATGAATCCGAGAAATGGGTCCTGGCCCAAAACCACGGGTACAGAGATCTTGAGTAAACCTTCCGGCTTCCTTTGAGTCTGTGTCAAAACCCGTTCCGCATCGAACAGAAGGTTCAGCGGTTCACTGCATTGATGAAAATAATCCCGGCCTTGTGAAGTGAGCGCGAGCTTGCGCGTCGTCCTTTGAAGCAGCGTGACGCCCAGCTCCGATTCGAGCGCCGAAACCTTTCGGCTGACTGTGGAAACCGGCATGCCAAGGGCGTGTGCAGCGCGGCTGAAGCTTCCGAGCTGCGCGACTTTCACGAATACAGCAATGTCGTTCAAATCGGCCATTCTAGCGATATTTCCATAAATGGGAATGTGATTCCAGATATTTCCACCTAATCAATCAAATCCAATACGCCCATTCTCCCGCCAGACGTAAACGACAACCCTGACGCGGAGAGAGTCATGACAACCAGCGTTTTATATAGAACCAGCGCCACAGCGACCGGAGGCCGTTCCGGCACTGCAGTGACCCCGGACGGAAACCTGAAGGTCAGCCTTACCAGGCCGAAGGAACTGGGTGGCGACGGTGCCGCGGGCACTAATCCAGAGCAATTATTTGCGGCCGGCTATGCTGCCTGTTTCCTCAGCTCGATGCAGTTCGTTGCTACGCAAGGCGGGCCGAAGGTGCCCGGCGATACCAGCGTCAAGGCAAGTGTGGGGATTGGCCCGCGCGCCGAAGGCGGTTTTGGCCTTGAGGTTAGCCTAGCGATTCATCTGCCCGGGTTGGCAAGGGCTGACGCTGAAGCCCTGGTGCAGAAAGCCCATCAGGTCTGCCCCTACTCGAACGCAACGCGCAACAGCCTCAACGTGCACCTGGACGTCGTTTAAGCCAGATAAAGCGTCGCGCGGAAGCTTGGGAAATCCATCAACAATCAACCTGAACAACGGAGAATATCATGAGTAAAACAGTTATCGTAACGGGCGCTTCCCAGGGTATCGGTGCAGGCGCCGTGAAGGCCTTCCTGGACAAGGGCTATAACGTGGTCGCCACCTCGCGTAGCGTGACCAAGTCGAAGGAATTGCCATCGTCCGCGAAGCTCGCGCTGGTTGACGGCGATATCGGCGATGCATCTGTGGCGGCGAAAATCGCGGAAGTTGCGATCAGCAAGTTCGGTTCGATCGATGCGCTGGTCAACAACGCGGGCATCTTCTTCCCTAAGGCATTCACTGATTACACGGGTGAAGATCTGAAGAAGCTGTCGTCGACCAATCTGGAAGGTTATCTTTACATCACGCAGCTTGCGGTGAAGCAGATGCTGGCGCAAAAATCGGGCGGCAGCGTTGTCGGCGTCACGTCGTCGCTGGTTGAGAATCCGATCGCGGGCCTGAATGTCTCGGTGCCGATGATTACCAAAGGCGGCCTCGACGCCATGACCCGCAACCTGGCGGTCGAATACGCGAAGCAAGGCATCCGTTTCAATACGGTTGCGCCGGGCATGGTGGATACGCCGCTGCACAAGGACGATCCGCACGAGTTTCTGAAAACTCTGGCACCGTTGGGCACAGTTTCTAGCGTCAAGGACATCGTCGATGCTATCGTCTATCTGACCGAAGCCCAGAATGTCACCGGAGAATCGCTGCACGTTGATGGCGGCGCGCATTCCGGCAGATGGTGAGCGCGGAAGCCAGCCTGTGGGAGTTAGGTATCCAACTGCCACAGGCGCCGACGCCCTTGGGCGCCTATGTCGAGGTGCTCCAGATCAGCGATCTATTGTTCCTCGCGACATGCCCCCTACGGAAAACCACAAGCCGAAATTTGTTGGGCGTATTGGCAAGGAACTGGCCCTAGATGCCTCCGGTGTTGGCGCATCAATATATAGGCTGATCGGTTTTGAAAGGAAAAGATGCCATGTCTGCCATCCAGATCCTCTGCGCGGTGGCCGTTCCCTTGCTTTGGGGTTATCAGTTCGTGGCCATCGAAGTGGGCGTTACGGAGTTTCCGCCGCTCTTCTTCCTCGCACTGCGCTTCCTGGCCATCGCGCTGCTGCTTATTCCCTTCGTCAAAGGGCCCACACGTCAACAGTTCGGCCCTGTCGCAGCTATTTCGGCTTTCCTTGGTGGACTAAGCTTCGGGCTCTTCTATGTCGGCCTCGAGCTTGGTTCGGGAAGCATGTCGGCCGTCGCATATCAACTCGTCGCGCCCTTTACCGTCCTGCTGGCTTGGCCGCTGCTCGCGGAGAGGCCGTCTCTCACCACGTCCGCTGGAGTGGTACTTGCATTCGTAGGCGTCGTTGTGTTGGCTGCGGGGCCTGGCCTGTCGGCAAAGGCGTTTTCGCTGCTGCTTGTTGTTGGGGCAGCCTTCGCATTCGCGGTGTCCAACGTCTTGACCAAACGCTACGGCCCTTTTGATCCCCTCATGTTGATGGGCTGGTCGTCGCTGCTCACGGTGCAGCAGGTCTTGTTGATGTCGCTGCTCCTTGAATATGGACAACTGGCGAGCCTTGTCACGGCGGATGAGGTGTTCGCCGTGATTTCGAGCGTATTGTTCCTTGGCGACCGCATGACCCCAAAGTTGATTGTCGGTGGGCTGCTGGCGATCTCCGGCGTCGCCATGACACAATTGAGGCCGAGCCCTCGACCAGTTTGAAGCCGGAAGTCGCGTCATGGCGACTTCTGGGTTTGTCCCTTCGGCCGCTTTTGCACAAGTGTGGCCGTTTGTTGGTAGTGGGTCAGTTTGCTCGTCGCGCGCGGCGTTTGATCCGCTTCATCTGCGCATCCTGCTTGGCTTCATCATCATGGTGTAGGTAGTGTGCCATCGCCGCCGTCGAGGACCACTGCCCATGCTTCATCAACTGCGTCTCCGTCAGCCCCGATGCACTCGTGCCGCCGTCGCGGCCGAATGATGTAAAACGTCAGCTCGCATCGCAGACCCGCTGACAGAACGATCTTCTTCGAAATTTGCAGTGGAGAGGATGAAAGACCCATCTCTTTCGCCGATAAGAGTATCAGGTTTATTCGTTTGACCCTCACGATCGCGGATGATCATTCTAACTAGAAAGTACATGTCACTTCGACGTCAGCTAAGCAGCAACGTACGCTGATCTCCGAGCATGACACGATATTGGCGCAACGCTAATCGCCGCCAGCGGTAGTGGCGAACAGGTGCCTTTGCGACTGAGCGCGATCGACCGCATCCGATATCAAGCGAGCGATCGGCTGCAAACGAGGCCCCAAATGATTTTGCTCCGCTCCGTCTGGTCCCGCATCGACACGTTCCTCGCGGCCATTCTGTTGACGGTTGCCTTCGCGGCCGTGATGCCGGCCCGCGGCGATGCGGGGGAGGCCGTTAGCTGGCTGGCGGATGGCGCTATTGTGCTGCTGTTTTTCATGCACGGGGCGAAGCTTTCGCCCGAAGAGGCTCTTGTTGGGGCGCGGCACTGGCGGCTACACGTGATGGTGTTCCTGAGCACATTCGCGCTGTTTCCGTTGCTTGGAATGTCCGCGCGCTTCCTCGCCCCAGGTTTCCTCCCCGGGCCATTGTGGGCCGGGTTGATCCTGCTCACCGCGTTGCCTTCGACCGTGCAGGCGTCGATCGTTTTCACGTCGGTGGCCGGCGGCAACGTACCGGCGGCGATGTGCAGCGCGACCGCCTCGAGCCTGGCCGGCGTTTTCCTGACTCCCCTGATTGCCGGTTTCCTGCTCACCCAACACGGCCTCGACATTTCCGCGCGCGCGGTTCTTGGCATCGTGGTGCAACTGCTGCTGCCCTTCGTCGCCGGTCAGCTGTTGCGGCCGTGGATCGGCGCCTATCTCACGCGCTATCCGTTTGCGCTCAAGAGCGTGGATTACGGCTCGATCCTGATCCTGGTCTATTCGGCTTTCAGTCACGGCGTTGTGGATGGTATCTGGCATCAGATCGATGCGGGAGATCTGATCAAGGTCGCGCTCGTCGATATCGCGCTACTCGCTTCCGTGATGACCATTCTGATCTTTGCGAGCCGGCAGCTCCGCTTTTCGCGCGCCGATGAAATCACCATCGTTTTCTGCGGATCAAAGAAAAGCCTCGTCAACGGCATCCCGATCGCCAGCTTGCTGTTCGCGGGGCATGCCGGGCTCGTCGTCATCCCGTTGATGCTGTTCCACCAGATCCAACTCATGGTCTGCGCGTCGCTCGCGCGGCACTACGCAACGCGCGGGGTCACGGCGGGTGATCCGCTCCTAGCTCGCGCCGCTCCCTCCGAAGCCTGTTCAGAAGCTGCTCGCCCGCAGGCGTAGGCATCACGCTGCGGATGATGCGTGTGAGTAGACGCAGCTTCAGGCGCTCTTCGAGCCGGCGAACCGACTAACTTAAGGCTGACTGCGACTTCCCAAGCGTGGCCGCCGCTCACGTGAAGCTGCGGCATCAGCGACAGCGGCGAACATCGCGAGTTCGCTCAGTTCGTCGTTCAGTGTTCATAAGCCTGACTAATAACTTCGTGCGCGATTACCACTCTAATTGACTGCTTGCTGCCAATCCATCTCGCACCACATCATCGACGGCCAGCGCCGCTGACGGCGCTAGGCCCATCCGGTTCGACAAGAGTTGCAAGATGCACGTGAGAAAGTGGGGCGCCCTGGAGGTGTCCGGACTCGGCTCGTACTCCTGCTACAAAGCAAGAGGGATTGGGGAGAGCGGTATCTAATTTTTCCCGCCGCTGTGGCGATGTGCGCTCAGCGTCCGAGTCAGGTCATTCTTGACTAAAATAGGCCGTTTGCATCATGTCCGATCTACGTTGATGGCGACCGTAGAGCGGACGTCCCGTTCTTTAGCTTCGTGCGAAAAGCAAAAGTCAGCCGCCTCACTCGATTCTGCCTAGCGGTGAAGTGACCGGCACATTGCAGCAATCTGCTGCGGCTCAGGCCGGTTGCGATAGTCTGCATCGACATGCGCGTAGACAATATGGCCTGAGCGATCGATCACGAATGTCCCAGGTATGGGAAGTATCCATCTCCCATCGGCATTTCGTTTCTCGAGATCGAGACCGGAGCTCTTCAGCAGGTTCTTCGCAGCATCATCCATCTCAAAGGTAAGACCGAACTGCTCGGCAACCTTGCCACCATGATCGATTAGGACTGGAAATCTTGGGCCTTCGGCGTTGGCGCCGTCAGCGGAAGCTGGTGCGGCCTCCGGTGACACCGCAATCAAGGCAGCGTTGGCATCGGACAGCTGCGATTGAATTTGGAGCAATCCGCGGAGATAGATATTACAGTATGCACACCAGGTGCCGCGATAGAAGACTACAACCAGAGAAGAGAATTTGCCGTGGGCCAGATGCTCGGCCAGTCTCCATATCCCCGCCTCTGCGGTTGGCAACGAAAAGGTAGGTGCCAGGTCGCCGACCCCAATGGTGTTGGTTCTCGCGCTCAACGCCTCAATAGCGGGACCTATCTGGCCTCCAAACAGGAGGTTAGATTGCTCAACGCCTCGTCGGGCGATCAGTTTATCGGTGAATTCAGCAAGGGAAGGAGCAATGAGGACGGCAGACCCGGGGTGTTCGCTCATGTTTCCTGCTCCGTGGCTATTTCTCGCTCAAGGTTGGAACATCAACCAAATTAGTATGGACTTCAACCCCACATAGTGTGTTGCATGTGCACGGCTTAAACTCCGTTGTCTCAGTCTGAGCATTTGTCCTCCGAGCTACCTTGGAAGCCGACATGGCACAGGCAGTCGTCTTGTAGCAACGGTGCAACACTCGGAAGTCGTCGCTTCATTCGATTATCTCGTCAGCGAGCGCCAGCAGATTGGGTGATACTGTGATGCCAAGCTGTTTCGCGGTCTTGAGATTGACAACGAGTTCGTAAGTTTCCGGCTGCAAAACAGGTAGATCGGCGGGCTTGGCGCCTTTTAGGATTTTTCCTACATAATTTCCGCACTGGCGAAACGCATCTGGAAGCTTCGCGCCATAGCTCATTAATCCACCTGCCTCTGCGTACTGCCGCAGGGGATAGATCGTAGGTACCGCAAAGCGGTTCGCTAGGTTCACAAGCCGGTCCTGCCGACTGATAAGGTAGCCATCGGCGGTAACGATCAATGCTTCGATCTGGCGCTGAGAAAGCGTCGGGAAAACACTGTCAAGCTCTGCGTCGTTACTGGCGCCAAGAGTGACAAGTTGCAGGCCAAAAGGTCTTGCTGCCACTTGCAGGTCATTGAGCTGAGGCTCAGCATTAGGATTGTTAGGGTTGGCAAGTGCCGCGATTACCGCGGCTTGTGGTACCAGCTCGCGCAACAACTCTAAATTCTTTGCTCCCAATCTAGTGAACATGACTGCAATGCCGGTGACGTTACTCGTGGGCTGGGTAATGCTTGACACCAGACCTGACTTGATCGGATCACTGCCGCTGAGGAAAACGATCGGGATCGAATGAGTAGCGGCCTTTGCGGCCAACGCGGCAGGCAGAAGCTCTGCCGCTATGACCGCTACCTGACGGTCGACCAAGTCTGTCGCCAACGCAGGAAGTTGATCGTATTCGCCGTTTGCAGCGCGATCTTCGATGCGAATATCAGGGCCATCACTGATGCCGACTTCGACCAGTCCTTCCCTGAAGGCAGCCGTCAATGAAGGCGGAGGAAGCGCCCCTTGGTGCAGGAAACCGATAACCGGTCGCCGCTGCTGTGCGTTTGCTTTAGCCAGAAGGGCGGTACCGCCAAGCGCGGTCAGGAAGTCGCGTCGCCTCATGTCCCCCTCCCAACCGAAGAGGCAAGCCGTTGCAGACTACAGGCTAGCACATTGAGATCAGCTGGCTACGTACTTAAACGCCGGAATTGATCACCTCACGGCGCTTTTACGCGACTTGGAAGTCGACGATGTGTGGAGAGGACGAAAAGACCCATCTCTTTCGGCGATAAGAGTATCATGTTTATTCGTTTGACCCTCGCGAACGCGGATGATTATTTTGCGCCGAAACGACTGTCACTTCGACGTCAGCTAGGCAGCAACGTAAGTTGAGTCTTTGAGTTTGACGCGATATTGGCGCAACGCTATTCGCCGCAATTGCTGGTGGTGAACGGGTGCGCCTTCGCGGCTGAGCGCGCTTGATCAGATTTCGAGTTCGATAATGTTTGAGTCTGGATGTCCTTGCGCCCGTGACTTTCTCTGCGGCCTGACAAGCGAAGCACATGAATTTTCCTTTGAACAAATAACAAATAAGCCGATCTAAGCACACGTCCAAAAGCACACGTCCAAAACAACGTTTTGTACCGAGGGAAGAACATGAAGCTCAAGGCGCCCCGCTACGGTTCCGCACAGTTTGTTACCCGTTTCATGTACAAGTCGGATGTAGCGGGGTTCGCGATCGCGATCCTTGTCGCGATTTGTTGCGGAACAAACACGTCGGCGGAGGAGGCGGGCGGCCAGGCGTTGTCGCCTGAACGCATCCGATCCATTACGTCGGCAATCGACGGTGAG
>Ga0207693_10001225_pt1 | contig 22880 bp, 25 predicted proteins | sample LARL81metaG_FD_184347 | JGI IMG/M metagenome (GOLD analysis project Ga0207693, IMG submission 184347) | Corn, switchgrass and miscanthus rhizosphere microbial communities from Kellogg Biological Station, Michigan, USA - LAR L8-1 metaG... | ecosystem: Host-associated > Plants > Roots >... | reverse complement strand
ACATCACGACAGGGGTGAATCTCGCGGATCCGCAAAAGCGGGTCCGCACCTACGAGGTCGACGTCACCGACGGGCAGGTGTACCTCACCGCATGAGCGAAGCTTGCGAGCGAATCATCAGCACCGAATGCGCCGGCCACGCCTGCGGGGTCGGCACATGAGCGAAGCTTGCGAGCGAATCATCGATGCGAACGTTCAACCGCATTTCCGCTACAACGCGGAGATCCGGCGATACCTGTCGCCCACGCACAAGCTGCGTTCGATCCCGGACGTCGAACAGCAGTGGTACCAGGCCCCCGGCGGGGACTACCGGCAGGATCTCTACGGCGATGGCTACCCGGGTTCCGACCCCGACACGGTGGCAGGGCACCTGTTCACCGACGGTGGTGTGGACTTCGCAATCCTCAACCCGTTGGCGCGCGGCAATATCGCCGACTACCTGCTCAACAGCCGGATCTGCGCCGCGGTGAACGACTGGCTGCTGGACCGCTGGCTCGAGCCCGATTCGACGGGCAGGTTCCTTGGCACGATTCGGGTCAATCCCGAGGACGTCAAGGGCGCAGTCGCCGAAATCGAGCGGTTGGCCGGCCATCCGAAGATGGTGCAGGTCGGCATCCCGCTTCAGTCGCGCGAGCCCTACGGCAAGCCGATGTTCGAGCCGATCTGGGAGACCGCGGCCGCCCACGGGCTGCCGGTCGCGGTCCATATCAACGGCGGCAACGGCGTCGATCACGCGCCGACCTTTGCCGGTCATGCCTACACCTACCCCGGATATGCGGCGTTCATGCCGCTGAACTCGTTCGTGCATCTGGCCACGCTGATCATCGAAGGAACCTTCGGGCGGTTACCGGGTCTGCGGTTCGTGTTCGCCGACGGCGGTTACGACATTCTCACGCCGCTGATGTGGCGGCTCGACACGTTCTGGATGTCGATGCGGGACCAAACCCCGTGGGTGGACCGCTATCCCAGTGAATACCTGAAAGACCACGTCCGGTTCTGCTCATCGGCGTTCGACGGGCCGACCGATGCGAGCCTGGCCGAGCGATGGCTGGATTTCACCGACAAGGCTGATCTGGTGATGTACGGGTCGAGTTACCCGCACTGGTCGACGTCGAAGCCCGACGATGTGGTCGCGGGGCTCAGCGAAGTGCAACGTGAAAAAGTGTTGTGGCGTAACGCAAGTGACCTGTACGGGGTCGCGGCAGAAACCGAAGGAAGTCTCGCATGACGACTGTGGAAGAACGCACAAACGACTCCGTAGCACAGGACATCGCCGTGACGATCGTGGACACCGACGTGCATCCGCTGCCGGTGTCGGGCGAGGTGCTCAAGTCCTACGCCCCCGCGGAATGGAAGGACAAGGTCTGGCCGACGGGTAACGCGGTTTCCCCGGTGCCGCACTTCTATGACACACCGGATTCGTACAAGACGATGTCGCTTCGGGTCGACGCCAGCCCGCCCGGGGGAGGTGTCGCGGGAAGCGATCCCGATTTTGCGGCCAAGCAACTACTGGTCGACGCCGGCGTGAGTATCGCATTGCTGGAGCCGATGTGCGATGCGCAGCTGCCGCAGGCCGAACATGTCCTCAAGGCGACCCACAATGACTGGCTGGCGGACGTGTGGCTCGGCGAGAACAATTGGCATGGCCGGTGGCGGGGGGCGATCAGCGTCACCGCTCAGGATCCGAACGCCGCCGCCCGGGAGATCGAACGGTGGGGTGGCCATCCCTACATGGCCGAGGTGCTGATGACACCCCAGACCCGCGGGATTCCCTTCGGCAGCCCGCATTTCGATTCGCTGTACGAAGCCGCTGCGCGCAACGGCCTCCCGGTCGCCACCCACCTGATGGGCCAGACACCGTTCGAATTGATCCCGATCTACCCCGTGGGCAACCCCGCGCATTGGCACGACTTCTTCGCGTCGTGGCCGCTGCTGTACGTCTCACATCTGATGAGCCTGGTCTTCGACGGCGCCTTCGACCGGCACCCCGATCTGCGGGTCGTATTCGTCGAGGGCGGCTTCACCTGGGCGATGCCGGTGATGTGGCGGATGGACCGGATCTGGGAGCAACGCAAGAGCGATCTGCCCCATGTCCGCCGCAAGCCGTCGGAGTACGTCCGCGAACACGTGCGATTCACCACGCAGCCGCTCGAGGACGTCAACGTCGAGATGTACCGCGAGTACCTGGAGATGATGGACCTGGGCGACTGTCTGATGTTCTCCACGGACTACCCGCACTGGAGCTACGATGCGCCCGCATGGGCGGTCAGGCGGTTCCCCGCCGATCAGCGGGAGCGGATCATGCGCGGCAACGCCACGGCGCTGTACGGCCTGCCGGCGACGGTCAAGGCGCTGCCCGGAGAACAACCGGGAGTCGATGACTCCGCAGTCTGACGACGGGGTCGCAACGGCCCTGACCGATCTGGTTCGCGACTACGACAAGCGCTGGTCGAGGCTGGATTTCATTGGGCTGACAGACCTTTGGGAGCGCGACGATCCTCAGCCGATCTACGTTGGTGACGAATACGCGGCACCGTTGATCGGCGATGACCAACTGGATCGACACTGGGCGAGGGTTGCGGGCAGGCTCAAGGCGGCGTCCGTGTCGTCGACACTGCACGAGTACGACGTTGTCGACGACACCGTCGTACGTGCCCTGCTGCTCAGCCGCTGGAGACTGACCGGAAGGGAGGCCGACGTCGAGCGGACCGGTACCAGCTGGATCACGTGGCTGCTGGTGCGGCGTGAAGGGCGGTACCGGATCTTCCATCAGATGGAGTCGCAGGTGTATCTGACCGACGACGATCCGCTGTGATCGAGGTCAGCAGTGCGGGCCGTCAGGGCTTCGCGGCGCGACGTTCGACTTCGAGGGGCACCACCGGTTCCCGCGCCGACGGACCGCGAGTGATGGCGTGCAGCCGGATCTCGGGCAGGTCCACGGATGGGTCGACGGTATCCAGCCACGCCACGGCCTCGGCGACGTCGGCGGCACGGATCGCGTACATCTCGAACGGGACATCCTGCAGCATGTCGGTCTCGACCGGTCCCGGCGTCACGATGTGGACGTTGATCCCGTCGCGGTCGACCTCTTGGGCCAACGCCAGCGCGAACGCGTTCATGCCTGCCTTCGACGCCGAGTATGCGGTGCGTGCGCGCATCGGCTCGTGTGCGGCCGACGACGAGATGAACACGAACCGCGAGCCGGCTTTCATCCTTGGCAGAGCGGCCGATGTGACGACGAAACACGAATCCAGATTCGCCGACATCGTCGCGCGCCACTGCTCGAAAGTCTGCTTGCGCGCGTAGGTTCCGCCCAGTATGCCCGCCGCGTGGACGACAAGGTCGATCTCGCCGGCCGCCTGCACCGCCGGCTTGAACTTCTCCGGTTGGGTCGCATCGGCGACGACATAGCGCGCGCCCATCTCTTCGGCTGCGGCCCGCAGCGGTTCCTCTCGTCGCGCGGTGAGGATGACGTCGTAGCCGAGCTCGACCAGCTTGCGGCCGCAGGCCTTTCCGATGCCGCCGCTACCGCCGGTGATCAAGGCCGTTCGCACGCAGCACCTTTCAGCGTTGGCGTCGGGCCAGCGCTTGCGGCGAGAGCGCCACGATTCTCTGCTCGGGATCGGCCGAGAGGAAAAAGGTTTGAGTGTCCGCCAGATGGCGGGCCGATAGTTTGCGAGCGCGCTCGGCGTCGCCGGCCTCGATCGCCTCGGCGATCTTGGTGTGGATGTTCAGCGCGATGCGGCGCTTGCTCAGCGCCGGGTACTCACCACGGGCCGCGGTTTCGTCGGCCCACCACTGGAGGTGGCTGCTCCACAGCGTTTCCAGGCTGCCGACCACCGCGATCATGGTGTGGTTTCCGCAGCCGCGCACGATCTCATCGTGGAACTGACTGCCGATCTCGGTGAAGCGCGCCCCGTCCTCGATGTGCTCGGCCATGGCCTCGTTGAGTTCGTTGAGCTTGGGGACAAGCGTGTCGCCACGGTCTTGGCGCTTGGCGGCAAGGGCCGCACACATCGGATCGAGCTCCTGCAGCGCAGTGCCGAGATCGGCCAACGGCACGTAGTCGCTTTGCAGCAGCAGTCCGAGCATGTAGGCCGCGCTGGCCTTCGCCGGTGCATGTACGACGGCACCGCCGCGATTGCCGCGGCGCACGGATACCAGGCCCTCGGTCTCGAGGATTCGCAGTGCTTCCCGCAACGACACCAGGCTGACGTTGAACTGCTCGACGAGGATCTCTTGCCGCGGCAGCAGGTCGCCGTCGGACAGTTCGCCATCGATGATCTGCCGCCGAAGCTCGTCGGCCACGATCTCGGCCGTGCGGCGTGCCGACAGCCGGCGGCGGGCCTCGGGGCCGATTCCCAGTGTGGTCATGTCTTAGCAATGTTAACAGTGCTAGGTCCGCTACCAGGGGTCTACCGGGTCGCTATCCGACAAAAGTTACTAAGATGATAAAGAAACCGAGAGGATGTGCGGTTGACCGGCGATTCGCCTACCCCGCTGACTGATCTTCGCGTCGTCGAGATCAGCGACCGGATCGCCGGCGCGTATTGCGGCAAGCTCCTCGTGGATGCGGGCGCCGACGTCGTCAAGGTGGAGCCGGCAGGCGGAGATCCGTTGCGCCGCTTCACCGCAACCGGTGGCGCGCCGCCTCGGGGTACCGACGCACCGCTGTTCAGCTATCTCAATGCCGGGAAGCGCAGCGTGACAACCGTTTCCGACGAGCTGCTGGCCGCCGCCGACATCGTGATCGTCACCGCCACCAGGTCCGCGGCGATGGAGCACGGTATCGATTCGCCGCGCCTGCTCGGCAATGCGCCGCAAATCATCGTGGTCACGATATCCGACTTCGGCTGGACCGGCCCGTGGGCGGAACGGCCCGCGACGGAGTTCACCTTGCAGGCCTGGTCGGGGTGCACGGGCTTTCGGGGTGACCCGGCCGGGCCGCCCATCTCCATCGGTGGCGAGCTGGGAGAGTATATGGGAGGCGCCTGGGCCGCCTACGGTGCGCTGGCGCTGCGTCGCAGGGTCCGCAACGGCGGCCGCGGAGGACACCTGGACATGTCCATGCTCGAGGCGATGACCCTGATGCAGAGCGGCGAATGGCTGCACTCACAACTGCTGCAGGTGCCGCCCGTGAAACGTTCCGTCGAGGTGCCGTCGATCGAACCGGCCAAGGACGGCTACATCGGCATCAGCATGGTGACGGGGCAACAATGGCTCGACTTCGCCGCCATGGTGGATTGCCCCGAGTTCACCGAGATTCCCCAACTGCGGTTTCAGATCGGGCGGTGGGATTACCGCGACTGGATTCGTGAGCGTATCGACCCGTGGATGCGTGAACGCACCGTGGAAGAGATCGTCGAACTGGGGCAGCTGTTCAGGTTGCCGCTCGCCCCGCTCGGCAACGGTTCGACGATCCCGGAGATGGACCACCTGCGGGAGCGACGCGTCTATGTGGACAACCCGGCAGGGTTCCGGCAGCCACGGGCGCCGTGGTTGATGTCGGAGGCCCAGCAGGCGCCGATCCGCTCTGCGCCGACAGTCGGCGAGGCCGACAACGAATCCCTCTGGCAGCCAAGGCAATCCGGGTCGGAAACCCGCTCCGACGAACGGCCCCTCGCTGGTGTCAGGGTCGTTGATTTCACGGCGTTCTGGGCAGGGCCGTCCGCGACCCATTCACTGGCGGCGTTCGGGGCGGAGGTGATCAAGGTCGAGTCGATTCAGCGGCCCGACGGCATCCGATACTCCGGTGGAATGCGCACCGACGTCGATGACTGGTGGGAATACGGCTGGGTCTTTCACGCCATGAACACCAATAAGCGGTCGGTCACGCTGGATCTGCAGACCGACGACGGAATCCGCCTGGTCAACGAACTGATCAAGCAGGCCGACGTGGTGGTCGAGAATTTCTCGCCGCGGGTGATGGACCACTTCGGCCTCGGTGCCGACGTGTTACTCGCGCTCAACCCGCGTCTGGTAGTCGTGCGCATGCCGGCATTCGGGCTGACCGGCCCGTGGCGCGACCGGGTTGGCTTCGCTCCCACGATGGAGCAGATCGCGGGATTGGCGTGGGTGACCGGCCTGGCCGACGGGCCTCCAATCCCACCACGAGGCGCATGCGACCCGCTCGCGGGCGCGCATGCGGCGTTCGCATTGCTTGCGGCACTGGAATTCGCCGACCGCACCGGCCGCGGCCAGCTCGTCGAGGTCCCGATGATCGAGGCGGTGCTCAACGTGACCGCGGTGCAGACAATGGAGTACGAGGTCTTCGGTTCGATCTTGGACCGGCGGGGCAATCGGGGACACTCGGGCGCCAGACAGAACCTCTACCGCTGCGCGGGCGAGGACAACTGGATCGCGGTGACCATCCGCACCGACGACGAATGGGACGCCTTTGTCGCGCTCATGGGCGATCAAGAGGCCGACCCCGAACAGTGGTTCGGCGCCCAAGAGGCGTCGTCAGTCGTCGACCGCCTTGCCGACGCGGGAATTCCTGCCGCCGTTGTGGTTTCGCCGTCCCTGGTGACGGAGAACCCTCAGCTGTTGCACCGCGGCTTCTTTGAGCGGCTGACCCATCCGAGCACCGGAGTCGGCCTGTACCCGTGTCCGCCTTTCGCCCGGCTCGACGGCGAGGACAGCTGGCTGCGCCGCACGCCGCCGACGTTGGGCCAACACAACTCCGAGGTGCTGACCGAGCTCTGCGGGCTGGCCGACGACGACCTCGAACGGTTGACCGCACAAGGTGTGATCGGTACCAGGCCGAAGGGATTGTGAGACCGTCCTATCGCGGCGTCAGCGAGATCGCCATCTCGTCGTAGATCGACATGTTGTTCGTCAGGTTTGGGAAGGTGACCTTCGGCGGACCCAGCGCGATGTCGTCGGCGCGGCAGAGCAACTCGTCGAGCACGGCGCGGATCTCGGCGCGCGCCAGCACTGCGCCCAGGCAATGATGGGGCCCGCCGCCGCCGAACGTCACGTGCTGGTTCTCCGTGCGGCCGATGTCGAATGTGAACGGATCGCTGAAGACCTCTTCGTCGCGGTTCGCCGAGCGGAGCATCGACACCACCCGATCACCCTTCGAGATGGTGACACCGTCGATCTCCAGGTCGACCTTGGCGCTGCGGGTCCAGAAGGCGACGGGCGTCGACCAGCGCAGCACCTCTTCCACCGCGTTGCTCCGGATCGATTCGTCGGCTCGGTATCGGTCGATCTGCCCCGGATCGGCGACAAACGCCTGCAGTCCGGCGGCCAACGCGTTCTTGGTCGTATCGCTTCCTGCGAACGCGATTACGAAGAAGAAGACCTCGAGCTCGTTGGCGGGTATTGACAGCTGTTCGCCGGTCTCATCGGTGATGACAGCAGAGGTCAGCGTGCTCCAGATGTCGTCGACCGGGTTGCGCCGCTTCTCTTCGGTGAGTTCGAGCGCATACGAGAAGATGTCGGCGAAGAGTTGGAGTTGGTCCTGCTCGCTGACCGACGACTCGGGCGAGTTGACCGAGAGGATGCGGTCGAGCGTGTCGAAGATTCGCGGCCGGTCTTCGTCGGGTATACCGATGATGTCACCGATGACCGACATCGGGAGCACATCGGCGACATCGCCGATCCAGTCGCCACCGCCGGCCGCCAGCAGCCGGTCGATCATCGACGCGGCGCGTGCGCGGATTCCGTCCTCGAGCTTGCCGATGGCACGCGGGGTAAAGGCGTGGGACATCACCCTGCGGCGCTTGTTCAACTCGGGTGGATCCATGTTGATGATGGTCGGAAAAGACCCTGCCGGGCCGATGCCCTGGATGAGCGGGCCGTCGACGGCGGTGAAGGAGTCCGTGTCGCGGTGAATGCGCTGCGCATGCCGGTGCTTGGTCGTCATCCAGAAGTCGCGTTTGACCGTCTTGGCGACGCCTTCGGTCAGCTCGTGGTGAAAGATCGGCCGCTCGCGGCGCAACTCGATGAACAGATTGTCGGGAAAACCGTTCTGCCACAACGCAGGATCTGACAAGTCGACCGGAACCGTCGTGGGCATCCGCACATCCTCGTTTCGTTGACCTTGACCTAGAATGCCTAAAATAGTAAAAATAGGCAACGGACAGGCTGGTGACCTGCCCTGTTGTGCGTGCGGACGGAGAGAGCAGTGGCGGAGACGGTCGCGGACAGCACAGATCCGTCGGAGCGTGAGTTCGGGCCAAGCGGCATCAGCCTCTCGAAGTATCGGTTCCCGACGGGCTGGTTCATCGTCGGATTCGCCTCCGCGCTCGCCCCGGGCCAGGTGAAACGGGCCCACTACTTCGGCGAAGAATTGGTGATCTTCCGGACCGAGTCCGGTCAGCTCAATGTGCTCGACGCCTACTGTCAGCACCTCGGGGCGAACATGGGAGTCGGCGGCACCGTCGAGGGTGAGCGGATCGTCTGTCCGTGGCACGGCTGGCGCTGGAACGGCGACGGCACGAATGCGCTGATTCCGTACAGCAAGATCGGCTGCAAGCAGAACGTCCGCATCCGCACGTACCCCAGCGTGGAGTGGTACGGCTTCATCCTCGTGTGGCACGAGCGTCACGGCCGCGCGCCGTACTGGCAGCCCCCGGTGCTGCCCGAACTGGAGACCGACGAGTACTACCCGCTGCACCCGCACACCAGGATGGTCAACCGGGTCAAGGTGCACGCGCAGATGATCATCGAGAACGCCGCAGATCCGTATCACGTGCAGTATGTGCACAAGGCCGCCAACCCGGCGAACACCGCCTCGTTCGAAGTCAGCGGTTACCACCTGCACGCCACAGTGAACGCGGACTTCGGTGGTGGACGGGCGAAGACGTGGCTGACTCCCAACGGTCCGGTCGAGGCGAAGATCATCTACGACAACTACTCGCTGGGACTGGGTGTCGTTCGCTTCCCGTCCGACCTCGTGGCGACCGTCCAGGTGACCGGTCAAACCCCCGTCGACGAGGACTACACCGACTACTTCTACACCCAGGCATCGATTCGCGAACCCGGCGACACCGGCGACAAACCGACGGGGCGCGCCGACAAGTTCCTGCAGCTGCAGCAGGAAGTCATCAAACAAGACTTCTTCACCTGGGAGAACATGAAATATCTCGAGAAGCCCAACCTCGCTCCTGAGGAGGCGCGGGACTACGCGGCACTGCGGCGGTGGGCGCACCGGTTCTACCCGGGCACCGAGCCATCCACGAACGACTTCGGGTATACGCCCGATGGTGCGCCCGACCCGGCGGCAGCGGGGGTGTGATGCCCTCTGACCGGGACGGGGGTCTAGACGCAGCAGCGTTCGGTGTCGAACGTTTCACGGTTGCCGCAGTACTCGACCGTCGTGCTGAGCAGTTCGGCGATCGCGTGATGATGTCAATCGCAGGAACTCCCGTCACGTTCGCCGAGATGCGAGACCGGTCGTGCGCCGCAGCCAACGTGCTTGCGGCGCTTGGAGTCAACAGGGGCGAGACCGTCGCGCTGTTCACCACCACCTGCCCGGAGTGGGTGTACTTCTGGCTGGGGGCCGCACGCATCGGCGCGGTGCCCGCGGCGGTCAACGCAGCGAGCAAGGGCGACTTCCTCTTGCACGCGCTGCGACTGTCCCAAACCGCGGTGGTCATCACCGACGCCCAACGGAATCCGCGGCTGGCCGAGGTGGCGGACCGGGTCGACACCTTGAGATCGGTCCTTGTCCAAGGTGATGCGCTTGCGGACGCGCTGAACTCGGCGTCAACGATTGCGCCACCCGGAGCACCGGCAGAACCACACGACATCGCCCTGTTCTTCACCTCCGGCACGACGGGACCGTCGAAGGCGGTCGCCACTACATGGCATTACCTGTTCACCGCCGCGGCAACCGTCGCCTCATCGTGGGAAGTCGGATCGGGTGACGTGCTGTGGACCGCCATGCCGCTGTTCCATCTCAGTGCGGCGCCCACAGTGCTGGCGCCCATGCTGGTCGGCGGGACGAGCGTGCTGGCCGGAGCCTTCCACCCGAGCGAGGTGTGGGACGAGATACGGTCCTGCGGTGCCGCGGGTTTCGCCGGTGCGGGCGCGATGGTGTCGATGCTGTGGAACCTACCGCCAGATCCGCGCGACGCGGAGGTCGGCCTCCGCTTTCTGTCGGCGGCACCCATCGCGGCCGACATGTACCGCGACATCGAGGAGCGCTACCACTGCCGCATCGTGACGATGTACGGCATGACCGAAGCGTTTCCGCTTGCCTACAAAACCGTGTCCGACGAGGGCGTGCCCGGAACGTCGGGCCGGGTCAATCCCAACTTCGAGGTGCGAATCGTCGATCTGCTCGGAAAGCCCGTACCTGAGCGTATGGTGGGGGAGATTGCCTGCCGGGCGCGGACGCCACATGCGATGAGCGAGGGGTATGTGTCGTCGGCGTCCGGCGGGCCGCCTCTGCAGGTCGATCCGCATCCGCAGTGGTTCCGCACCGGCGATCTCGGCTTCCTGGACAGCGACAACAACCTGACGTACGTCGACCGGGTCAAGGACTCGTTGCGAAGGCGCGGCGAGAACATCTCCTCCGTCGAAGTCGAACAGACGGTGATGCGTCACCCGGCCGTGCTGGAGGCCGCGGCGGTCGGGATCCCGAGTGACCTCGGCGAGGACGACATCCTCGTCGTCGTCACGTTGCGACCCGGTGCGGACATGAAACATGCCGAGCTTCTGGACTTCTGCTCGGCCCGGATGCCGTACTTCTGCGTGCCGCGCTACCTGGAGGTGCTCGACGAGATCCCGAAGAACGTGGTCGGGCGCGTTCGCAAGGACGTGCTCCGCAGCAGGGGACTCGGCGTCGGCGCCTGGGACCGCGAAGTCAACGGCTACGTGCTGAGCCGGTAGGACGGAGACAAGCAGATGACGATGACATACCAACAACAGTTCGTGCTGGACGGAATGGCAGGCCGGGCGGCCATCCTCAACCTGAACGCGCGACACAACCGGCTGTATTCCGCCGGTGACCTCGCCGGCTGGATCACGACGTTCCGCCACTCGGGCGCGACGTACACCCGTGCCGGGGAGTTGTTCACCGATCTCCGCAAAGCGTTCGACGGGGGTGATGGCGTGCGCCTGGTGACCGTCGACCACGAGATAACCGTGGACGGCGTCGACGCAACCCAGGTATGTGTCGCATTGTTGTTCCGCGACAACGAATTTCAGGCGTCAGGCACCTTTACCGACCGGCACATTTACGAGCGTGGCGGCTGGTACTTCACATCGCGCGAACTCGAATGGGACCTGGTGCCGCGCGAGAACACGCTTCCGGTGTGACCGCAGAGCTCAGCTATGAATTCGCGTTCGGCACGTATGAGGACGCACTTCGAATGGTCGGCACGGGAACAGGTCCGAGGTTCGCCGGCACGGCGGTGAGCGGAGCCCGTATCCAGCACTTCGTATCGATGGTGCGCGACCCCAACCCCGCGTACTGGGATTCGGGCTTCGCACACTCGGTCTGGGGGGGCCTTGTCGCGCCGCCTGCATTGCTGGTCGGTCTGCTGATGCCGCCGCCGTGGGTGCCCAACGGTGAGCCTCCTACGGCGTCGATCGCGGTCCGGGTTCCTCTCCCCGGCACCGCGATCATCAACGCATCCAACGACGCCGAGTATCTCACGCCGGTGTTGGAGGGCGACATGCTCAGCGTGGTCGAGCAGGTGGTGTCGGTGTCGCCGGAGAAGCAAACCCGCCTCGGCGCCGGGCATTTCATCGAGACACTGGAGACCTACTACCGCGGCGACGGAGCAGTCGTCGCCAAATGCACGAACACGTTGTTCCGTTTCACCCCTGCGGGCCAACAATGAGGTGGGACGACGTCGTCACGGTGCAAGCACAACTTCCCGAGGTTGTCGACCAGATCAGCTACGAACGAGTGGTCATGAACGCCGGTACGACGTGGGACTACGTGCCGTGGCATTACGACCCGGAGTACGCCAAACGCCACGGGCATCCAACGATTTTTGTCAACACGATGCACCTGGCAGGGTTCGTCGACCGGATCGCAACCGACTTCGCCGGTCCGTACAGCCGGGTGGTGAGGCGCAGGGTGTCACTGCTTGGCCCGATCTACGCAGGCGATTCGATGGTGGCGCGTGGCCGCGTGGTCGGCAAGCGCATCGATACCGCCGGTGATGCGCCGCGATACCTGGTGGACCTCGAGGTCGCGATCTTCAACCAGCGCGACGAATTGTGCTGTCCCGCAGAGGTAACGGTCGAACTGATTGCCACCTAGCGTCCGCTGAAGCGCGGCGGGCGCCGCTCTCGGAAGGCAATGATGCCTTCTCGCGCATCGTCGGTGTCAAAGGCGGCGACTTGGTATGGCCATTCCAGTTCAAGCTGAGCGGGAAACGAGTTATCGAGTGAACGCGCCAATGTGCGCTTCGCGAGCTGGACTGCGATCGGGGCCTGCGCCGCGATCTGCTCGGCATATGCCATGGCCTCGTCCATGAGCCGCTCGTGGGGGAGTTTTCGTAGAACCATGCCGATGGCCAGGGCTTCGTCGGCGCTCACCGAGCGACCGGTGAACATGACGTCCATCGCCGCCTCGAGTCCGATGGCGCGCGGCAGCGTATAGCTCAGGCCCATCTCGGCGACAAGCCCAATGCGCACGAACGCGCTTGTGAACGTCGCGCGCTCGGAAGCGAGTCGAATGTCATGGAGCATGGCCAGTGCGAAGCCACCGCCGGCCGCGGCACCGTTCACCGCGGCGATCAGCGGCTTGTCGAAATTCTTGACTGCCAGCGTCTCCCGGCCGATTCCCAGTCGGTCGAACGTGCGCTCGGCCGTGCTGAGCGTGTCTGCCGACCCGAGCATTTCGTGCATGAGCACGTTGAGTCCCTGCCGGGCGGATTCGCCGTCGAGGTCGCTCATGTCCGCGCCCGCACTGAACGCATCGCCTTCGCCGGTCGTGACGACCACCCGCACCGCGTCGTCGGTACGGGCCTCTTCCAACGCGGCCAGATACTGGCGGAGCAGTACCCCAGTCAAGCCGTTGCGCTCCTGCGGCCGGTTGAGCCGGCAGACCTGCACGGCGCCGTGCCGCTCGACCACGAGTTCGCTCATCGCGGTACTCCGGCTCAGCGCAGCTCCGGCAACTTGCCGGCGCTGACCGTCGACTGCAGCTCGACGTACTCGGACAGGCCCTCCGAGCCGAACTCGCGCCCGATGCCGGATTGCTTGAATCCGCCGAAGGGACAACTGGTGTCGAGCGTGTACATGTTGATGCCGTAGGTGCCGGCGCGGACCTCGGCGGCGATCTCCAGACCGTGGGCGACATCGGCCGTCCACACCGAACCGGCCAGCCCGTAATCGCTGTCGTTGGCGATGCGCACGGCGTCGCGCTCGTCGGAGTATTTGAGGACCGTCAGCACCGGGCCGAAGATCTCCTCACGGGCGATCCGCATCTCGTTGTTCGCGCCGGCAAACAGCGTAGGTTGGACATACCAGCCACGGTCGTGCGGTTTGTCCATGCCGCCCAGCACGATTCGCGCACCTTCGTCGACACCGGTCTTGATGTAGCCCTGCACGCGATCCTGCTGGCGCCGGGCGACGAGCGGTCCGATATCGGTGGCGTCGTCGGCGGGATCGCCGACCTGCAGGCCCGACATCATCTCCACGAGCGCGTCGACGACCTCGTCGTGGCGGCGCTCGCTGACCAGAATCCGGGTCTGCGCAACGCATGCCTGCCCGTTGTTCATCAGGCTCGCCATCTTCAGGTGTTTGACGGTGTGGTCGATCTCGGCGTCGTCGAGGATGATCGCCGCAGACTTGCCTCCGAGCTCCAGGCTCACTCGCTTGAGCTGTTCACCGCACAGCATGGCGATCTGCCTGCCGGTCGAGGAGGAGCCGGTGAACGAGATCTTGTCCACCTCGGGATGGCGGACAAGGGCTTCGCCCGTCTCGCGGCCGCCGGGAATGATCGACACCACGCCTTCCGGCAGGTCGATCTCGTCCAGCATCTCGGCCAACCACAGCGCGTCCAGAGGTGTTTCCGGCGCAGGCTTGACCACGACGGTGCAGCCTGCGATCAGCGCCGGAATGAGTTTCGGCATGATCAGGAACTGCGGTACGTTCCACGGCACGATTGCGCCGACGACGCCTACCGGGACGCGGCGCACGTGCACTTCCCCGAACAGGCCCTGCCGCCGCTCGACCCACGGGAACTCACGTGCCGTCGCCATGTTCAGGTGCATCTGTGCCAACGCGCCGGTGGCCTGGCCGAGCCGGCTGAAGCTGCGCGGCGAGCCCATCTCGGCCGTGATCAGGTCGGCCATCTCGTCGGTGTGGCCGCTGTACACCGCCGCCAGCTTCTCGATCTTCTCCATCCGCTCCAACGGCATAAGCCGGGGCCACGGCCCCTCGTCGAACGCCCTCCTGGCGGCCATCACGGCCTTGTCGACGTCCTCGGGCGCCGCCTCGGGCGTTTCACCGATCGGTTTCTCGCTGTGCGGAGAGATCACCGAGAGTCGCTGCCGGGTGGACGGTGTCTGCCACCGACCGCCGATGTAAAGCTTCTCGTAGACAAGGGATCTCACGCGTATTCCTCCTGGTAGGACTGCCGCGCCCATGCGCGGAACTCCGTGATCGCGCCTTCGCCGCGGGCGAGCTGCGGACGGTCGCGATAGATTTTGTTCTCCCAGATCGGGATGTCCTGTTCGATCTGTTCACAGAAATCGCGGGCGAAGCCAAGGCCCATCCGTGTCATCTCACCGGTCTGCGGGTCGGTCTGTACGAAGAACGTGTAACGCGCGTCGACGAACTCCCCATCGATGGGGGTGACGGTGAGCAGCGTGCACGAACGGCCAAGTCCACGGTGTCGGACCACGTCGAGCCCCATTCCGAACAGTTCGGTCGACCGCTCCCGACACCGGCCCGCGCGGGGTCTGGAACGTCACGTCCGCGATCGCCCGCAGGCGGTGCCCTTCAGTTTCGAGCTCGAGGTCGCCGAACCCGGACACCCCGTGCACGGTCGCGAAATGCGCAATGTCGACGGTGTTTTCGAACACCTCCTGCGGATGGGACCGGAACCGCCAGCGAGCGGACTCGGGTGCGTGGAAGGCGAACGCCGCGTCCTCGCTCTCGGGGATCTTCGGCAGTTCCCACTCCGGCTCGGTCACGCCTCGGAGTGCCAGACGAAGATGGCGCCTGCGCGCTCGACCGTCGGCCATGCCTGCAGGCGCGCGGTGCGGTGCACAGTCTTCGCGTACGGGATCTCGACATTCGATCCGGCGCCGTCGAAGCGCCAGCCATGGAACGGGCAGACTATGCAGTCGTCGGCGACGGCACCGCCGACGGCGATGTCGGCACCCAGATGCGGGCAGTACGCGTCGAGCACGTACGGGGTCCCCGAGCTACCGCGGTAGCAGACCAGCCGTCTGCCGAAGTAGCGCAGGCCGACGACCTGCCCAGGATCGACCTCTCTGCTGTAGGCGACCTGGAACCAGCCCTTGGGGTAGGCGTCGAACGGGAATCGCATGACGATGTCACTCATCACGGCGTCACCGGCCCGTCCGCCCGCTAAAGTTGCTATTACTGTAAACATAGCAAAAAAGGCAGGTGCTGTGGACGACCCACAATCAGCTGATTGGCGCACGTACCCCTTCCAACTGGTGCCGGGAGATCCCGAGCTCTGTTTTCCGGCCGCCGAAGGCGATCACGCCGATTGCGAGTCCGACACCTGGTTCGTCGCGGGCGAGCTGACCTCTGACAGCGGCCGTCGGTTCGCCTTTCTGACGATCTTCAACAAGAACCGGCCGGGGCTTGTGTCCAATCGCTCCTCGGGTGCGCAGCAGATCGTCGCCGATTTCTATACGTTCGCGCTGTTCGACCTGGACAACGGCGGCTACGGGACGTACACGGACTACGACATGCCTCCGGCCAACATGCAGCCGGGGGCGCGGCCCAAGCTGTCTGTCGAGACCGGTCGGCTGGACATGACATACGACAGTGGCGCCGGCCAAGCCGCGTGGCGGACCTGTCGCGACGAGAAGGGCCGGTTGATGCCCTACAGCTATGACGTCACCCTCGTCGGCACGGACGCGCGCGGCGACGCCATGCGACTGGAGCTGCACGTGACACCGTCGCGCGCCCCTGTCCCGCTTGGTGCCGCGGCGTACAACGGCAAAATCGAGTGCTTCGGCCAGGAGGACACGTACTCCTATTTCCAAACCCGAATGGCTATGACCGGCAATCTGTGCTGGGGATCTTCGGGGGAAAAGGTCACCGGGAGCGCGGGGCACGTAGACCGGCAGTGGTTCCCACTGGTCGCCAACGATGGCGGCGCAACTGGTGATGTCAGGGCTCGCGCGCACGAGTGGCGGACGATCAACCTCGACAATGGCGTCGACCTGAGCATATGGAGACAGTTCGATCGCACTGATCACAATGCGCTGCAACCATTCTCGGGTGCTACTACATGTTCTCCCGACGCCGATCCGGAGTACGCCGACGACATCGAAGTCACCGTCGACAGTTACGTGCGATGGCCGGAGCCGGTCAAGACGTTGGTCCCGCCACCGTCCACGGCGCGCTACATGCCTGACCGGCATCGATTGACATCGCGCGAACTCGACCTGGACTTGATCGGGGAGCCGTTGGTCGCGGCGCCTGCGCATGCGTTGCCGCTGGAGTACATGGAGGGCCCCTATCGGTACCGCGGGACACTTCGTGGAGAACCGGTGAGCGGCTTCGCGTTCTATGAGCGATCGCTTGCGCTGTACCGGGACTGGGAGCTGGCCGACGTCCTGGCGGCGGCACGCCCCGCCGAACGCGACCTCGTACTCGAAGACATCGCCAAGTCTCGCACATAGCGTCACGTTCGACGGCTGATCGCCTCTTGCCACGTTTGGTGGCGCGGTGCTGCAGCCCAGGTTCGTTGCGGCCGAACACCAAACGGCCCATAACCGTCTTGGTGCAGTAGGTGTCGGGCCGGGGGAGTTCGGAGGCATAGCCGACGACCTGCGGACTGGCCAACAGCATCGCCGTGTCCTGTGCGAGGCGTTTGCGTCGACGTATGGGTATCGGCGGCGACGCTGTGCTCGGACGGCGTGAGGTCGGTTGTCTTGTCGCGCGCGAGCTTCACCGCGCGGCGGGTGAGATCGATGAGCTGGTCGCGATCCATGGAACGCCATTCTTGTTGTTTTTATAACAATTGCCCACCGGCGGCGTGCGCTGTCGCGCCCAGCAACCATCAATTGTTGAAGAGCGACTGGTGATGCACCCGTGGCGCGTATTGTCCGCTGAGGCGGGGCCTGACTGAAGGGGCAGCCATGGCGGTCCTGGGAGGGAAGTTCAACCGCTGGGTGAGGCGGTTCGCGATGGCTGCGCTGGCGGCCAACAGCGGGACTCCGCAGCCGTGAGCTGGTGGGTGGCGCGCGCGGAGCGCACCGTTTCGGAGGAGATCCCGGCGCCGCCCCACGCGGTCCGTGACTTCTACGTCGACCTGGACAACATCAAACGCGTGCATCCCCTGGTCGTAGCCGTGCGCGCGACCGACCGGCGCCAGACCGCGGACGGGTACGTGCAGAGCTATCGTGTGCAGGACCGGATTCCGTTGGGCCCCTTGCATTTATGGATCAGCTATGCGGCATGTCTGCACGTGCCGGACACAGGCGACGTGACGGCGGAGGCGCGTCAATTCCCGCGGGTGCGCTTGCGCACGACGGTGACGTTCGAACCGATCGACGCGGGAACGCGTCTCACCGAAAACATGCGCATCGATGCGCCGCGCGCGTTGGCGGCGATGACGGTCCGCGAGGCGGTCAAGGCGCATACCGCCATGCTTGCGGGCGTGCGCCGTTGCTTCCAGTAGCTATTCGGACGCGTCGAGCACGCTGACCGCGATGCCGTACGGCAGGAAGCGCACCTTACGCGTCGAATCGGTATTGGCCTTGTTCGCCCGCAGCGCATCCAGTTCGGTCGGATAGACCTGTTCGATGTGGGCGCCACCGTCATTATCGACGGTATAGATCGCCCACACTCCGTCGCCGGTCTCGCCGGCGGTCTCCGGCTCGGTCCTGAACCGGGAACGCCGCCCGAACTCATCGAAGATAGTCGCCCACCCGGCACGTTCCCCGGACGTGGTGAAGAACCTGCTGACTCCGTCGAGCGCGTCGCGCAAGCCCTCGCCCGCCTCGCGGACCACGCGATCGAACTCCTCGGGGTCGAATCCGAAAGGCCCGTTGCTGCTCATTGCGGTTCCTCCTAATGGCCGTGCACCACGACATTGCGGTACCCACAGTGTGCCTGCGAGTCGGCAAGTAGTCGACTGAGGCCAACCCCAGGTGGTAGGCAACCTTATGGCCTTCACACGCGCCGACGTGCTGGCGACCGCCGAGCGATCGCCGGCGGCCGCGGGCGCACGTGACCGGAAGGCCTGGGTTGGCTTGTTCATGTCGAACGGACGCGTCGAGGACCCGGTCGGCTCCACGCCGCACAGGGGGACCGCAGCGATCGGGCGCTTCTACGACACGTTCATCGGTCCACGCGACATTCGATTTCACCCTGACGTCGACATCGTGGTCGGACCGATCGTGGTCCGAGATGGCGAGCTCGAGGTGACGATGGCGTCGACGGTGACGCTGAGGGTGCCCGCATATATCCGGTTCGACCTGCAAGACGACGCGGGTGAGCTGAAAATCGCTGCGCTGTCCGCCTTTTGGGAGCTGCCCGCAATGCTGGGCCAGTTTCTGCGCGTCGGTATCCGGGCCGTGCCCGCCGTCCTTCAGTTGTCAAGGCTGCTGCTGACCAACCAGGGCGCGGTCGGCACTCTGGGATTCCTCGGCGGATTCCGCGGCATCGGCACCGGATCCAAAGGCGTCGTAGCGCGCTTCCTGGATGCAGCATGCGCCGGCGACGAGGTCGGCATGCGGCGACGACTCGTCGGCCGGGTACACATCTCCAGCGGCGACGACCTCCAACTGAGCGCCGCCGACCTGCTGAGACATCTCTCCGGAGCGCGGTGGCGCAAACTCATAGGATGCGGGCATGCCGTCGTCGCGACCACCGAGCGTGCCGGGCAGCGCAGCGTGATCTTCACCGAGGTCGGTTCCGAACCCGTTGCCATCACAAGGATTCGCGTCTTCAGCGAGGCCGGTTGAGTCGTTTCAGCGGTTGCCCGGTGGGGTAGACCGTGCCCATGGGCGGGCCGAAGCACGCAGCCGGAAGGGCCGCGGCTAGCCGCGACGGTGGTCTCGATTCGGCCGCGTTGTCCTAGTTCGGTCAGCGGACGTGAGACGGTTACAGCACCATGGACGCCGATGACTACATGACCTACGAAGAGTTTGGCCGAAAGTTCTTCGAGGTCGCAGTGACCGAAGACCGTGTCGGCGGAGCGATAGCCGCGATCGCGGGAGACGCGTTCGAGATGGGCCCGATAGGGCAGGGCCCGGGCAAGATCGCCAAGGTGACCGCCAAGGTCAGGATCATGGAGCCTCGAATCACCCGGCAGGTCGGCGAGATGATCACGTTCGCCATCCGGATCCCGCTGGAGATCGACATGGTCGTCGACCTGCGAATCGACAGGCCGAAATTCATGGTGTTCGGGGAAATCGCGCTGCGGGCGACGGCACGGGCCGCCGCGCCGCTGCTGCTGATTCTCGATGTCGAGAAGCCGCGGTCGTCGGACATCTCCATTCACGTCACCTCGAAGTCGCTACGCGCAGAGGTGATTCGGGTCTTGGGCGGCATCGACGCCGAGATCAGGCGGTTCATCGCCGCGCACGTCTCAGGCGAGATCGACAGCCCGGCGTCAAAGAAGGCCAAGATCATCGACGTGGCAGACCGCCTCGACGCCGCCTGGACCGGCATCTGACGTGGACGTTTAGCCGGCCGGACGCGAAGGCCGTTACGATTCCGGGGTGCAGCGCAGACGAACTATGGCTTTTGCCCTGTCCGCCGGTGTGTTGGCTTGCAGCCTGGTGTGGGCGGCGCCGGCGCAGGCCGACCCGAGCGACGACGACTTCCTAGCGGCGCTGACGAACGCCGGGGTGGGCACCGCTGACCCCGGCAATGCGGCCGCGCTGGGCGAGCAGGTCTGCCCGATGCTGGCTGAGCCCGGCCAGACCGCCGCCGACGTTGCCGCCAAGGTGGCGGACGCAGGTGGCATGTCGCTGGGCCCGGCAACCATGTTCACCGGCATCGCGATCTCACTGTTCTGCCCGACGGCGGTGTCGTCGATCGCCAACGGTCAATCGCCGATTCCGCTGGGTTTCCTCGGCCTCTAGGCCGACAGACTCTTCAGCCGCGGCCGCCGGGGCGCCCTGCCGTCGCCGGCCGACCGGCCCCGCACGTGCCGCCACAACCAGGGCATGAGCATGTTCTGCGTCCACAGCGCCTGCGAGTACGCCTGCGACAGGAGGGACTGACGGGCGGGACCGCCGCCGACTTCGGCCCAATCATGGTTGCTCCCAGGCAAACCCAGCGCCTCGGCGGCCGCGGCGGCGAAAAGGGCGTGGCCCATCGATGAGCCGTGCACCCGGTCGGCGCTCCAGGTGTCCGGGTGGGTCATCGACGGCGCGTTGTACAGGTCGACGAGCCGGAAGTCGTACCAGTCCCCGGCCCTCCTGATCTCCTCGTTGATCCGCAACACACGCGCCACGAGGACGCGGCCGATCGGAATGATCTGCGCGAGGTCGGGAAACGTAGTGGTGACGACGGTTGCCCCCGACAGAGCCAGCTGGGCGTGCAGGTCCTCGAGTTCGGCAAGGGCGTGGTCGAAATTGGGTCCCGGCCGCGTCACGTCGTTCATCCCGATACAGACGGTGACCAGATCGGGATCCATTGCCAGCGCATGGGGCAGCTGATCGTCGAGAAGGTCGCGGATGCGGCCGCCGCGCACGGCAAGGTTGGCGTACATCAGGCCGGGCCAATGCGCGTCGACGATCTCGGCGAGCCGGTCGGCAAATCCTCGAAGGCCGACGGAGTCGTCGCCGTCCCAGAGGCCCTCGGTCTGACTGTCACCTATCGCGACATATCGGGAGTACCGCGCCACAACGCGACTCTAGTGGCGAAGTGCGTTCTCTACCTGCGATGCTCCCGCGAGCGCCGCCAATTCGTGGTGCCGCTCGGTCACGTCGGCCCCGCCGGCGCGCAGAACGTCGATCACGCCGGCGACCTCGCCGGCACCGTACCCCGCAGACCGCACCCCGACCGCCCACCACGACATCAGCGCATCGAGGCCGCGGCCGGGGTCGGCGCCGAGTTCCACCATCTCCGCCACCGTCGCGGGCAGAATCCGGCAGGCGGCCTTTTCGATGGGTTGGGCACCACTCGGCATCGCGGCATCGACCGCGGCTCCGGCGCGTACGAGCGCGCGAACCATCTCCGGGTTGACGTTGTCACTGTTGCCGTCGACGACGTGCAATGGCGTCGCACCGTCGGAGTCCCTGAGGTCAGGGGCGACACCCTTGGCGAGGGCGTGGGCGAGCCCCACGGTGCGGCCGCGGCGGACGATCTCGTGCAGGATGGTCGTGAACCGCTCACCTCGGGCCGACAGTTCGATGCGGCGGCCCGCGTCGGCGCCGGCCTCGATCAGGGCCACGACGATGCCCGAACTGAGGGAGCGCACCCCGTACCAAAGTGGTGACGCCCCACAGGGATCGATGGGATCGGGCTCGGCGCCCCACGCTAACAGCTCGATCACTTCTGTGCTTCCGCTGCGGGCCTGGCTGAAGAGATCGAGGACGTCATCGGGCAATGGTGTCGTCCACGCCGGCCGGTCCACGCCGAGCGCGTCGAGCACCATCAGATTGCCGTCGCGCTTGTGGCCGAGGTCGTACCATGGCCACGGTCCCTCGCCCTTGGCGACGAAGTCGGCGACCGCGATGCGAGATTCCTTGGTGATCGTCCTGTCGTCGTCGTACGACGACCAGAACAGCAGAGCGTCACCGTCGCGCGAAACCACGACGCTCGCTGGGCCCTCCTGGTAGCGCGCCAGTTCGATCACGGCTTCAGCATCGCCCAAATAGGAAGGAGGGGCACCCAAATGGGTGCCCCTCCTCGCGTTTGGACTTACTTGACGTCTACGTAGACGGTCTTGTCGGTGACGGTCGTGTAGATGTCGTTTCCTGCACCGGGAACACCGGTGTCCGTGCGGGAGTAGGTCTGTCCGGGCCGCACAGCCACGACGGTGGCCTGGTCGAGCGGGGCGGTACCCGTCCGGTTCACGATCACGGTGTATCCCTGAGCCTGCAGCTCATTGATGGTCTGTTGGGCGTTGCCGGGGCCGGTCGGGGCGGCGGCTGCCGGAGCTGCCAGTCCGATGATCGCAGCGGCTACACCACTTACCATCGCGGCGGCAAATCCGAACTTCTTCATCTTTCTGTACCTCTTTCTCTTTATGTCTAGACTTTTAAACCGCCTGGTCAGCGGTTTGATTCCGGTGGCGCGGATGGCAGTGACGCCTCTCACGGCAGAGGGTTTGGCGCGTTGTTCACACTTGGAGATAGGGATCGGGGTTTCATCGGGTCAATTTGTAGATGATCTGGCAACTATCGAATGTATGTTCGAAAGAAAACCTCGGAGTGGGTGCTAATCGATGTGATGGGCGAGGCCACGCGGTCGATATGCCCGCGCTGAGGAGTTGTCTGAGACTGGCGCAGCGATCCCACGGATGAGGCGGCCGCGAAGATTGCGGCGGCGCAGAACATCAGCCCGCGCGGGCGAGGGTGCTCACGCGCGCGCCGATGTGCACGCTGATGCCGCCGATGTCATCGCCGCGGACCTCGCACTCGCCGGTGTGCAACCCGGCGCGCACCTCGATGCCGAGCGCCTGCACCGCGTCGCGCTGGCGAGGATAGCGGCGAGCGTTCTGGCGTTCGTCGAGCAGTTCGTTTGCCGGTCAGGTCGACCGCTCGCCGCAGTCCTCGCGGATCGACCACCACACCGCTG
>Ga0207693_10001222_pt1 | contig 22910 bp, 17 predicted proteins | sample LARL81metaG_FD_184347 | JGI IMG/M metagenome (GOLD analysis project Ga0207693, IMG submission 184347) | Corn, switchgrass and miscanthus rhizosphere microbial communities from Kellogg Biological Station, Michigan, USA - LAR L8-1 metaG... | ecosystem: Host-associated > Plants > Roots >... | reverse complement strand
TCCCGACTGCGGGATCGGGACAAGAGACGAGGGAAGCGAAATTAGGCGCGATGACATGGAGGCGAAGCAGCGCTACATTTGAACACCCACCGGCCCGATCATGTCGAAATTCCCACTCATGCGATTTTTGTTTTCTCTCATTTTGGCTGGCGCGCTCAGCAGCTCGCCCATCCGGGCACAGGAATCAACCTCCACCGTTCCACCGGCCGCCGCGGAGTCCGGTAAGGATGTCGTTCACGCCCTGAATAATGCCTTTGCCAAAGTTTTCGAAGTCGTCGCGCCCAGCGTCGTCATTATCGAAGTCTCGAAAAAGAACGATGGCAACGAAGGGTTCAATTTTGACGACCTGTTTTCCCCAGGTCAGCCCGACGGCAACTCGCCCAGGCGTAGTCCACGATCTTTTAACCCGGTTAGCGAAGGTTCGGGATTCATTGTCCGGCCGGATGGATTCATTTTCACCAATTACCACGTCGTTGAAGGCGCGGAGCACGTGGACGTTAAATTAAAAGACGGTCGCGAGCTTCCCGCGAAAGTGATCGGCGCCGATGACAAGACGGACATCGCGGTCATCAAAATCGAGGCTAAAGATTTACCAGTGGTGCAGATGGGCGACAGCGATGCCGTTCGGGTCGGGCAGTTTGCTTTCGCTATTGGGGCGCCATTCAAACTCGATTACACATTTACCTACGGAGTAGTGAGCGGAAAAGGCCGTAGTAAATTGATCAGCAACGGCGGTTATTCCATCCCAGATTACATTCAGACCGACGCGTCGATTAATCCGGGGAACTCCGGCGGCCCGCTTTGCGACATTGATGGCAAGGTCATCGGCATGAACACGCTGATCAACGGATTGAATCGCGGGTTGGGCTTTGCCATTCCGATCAACCTCGCCAATGAAATCGGTCAGCAATTGGTTGCCGGTAAAAAAATTGCGCGGCCCTGGCTCGGCATCGAGATACGGACGCTGAGCGACTTTGTCGCCGTGCGTGAATTGCTACAGGGCGTCGACCAAGGAGTGGTGGTCCGGACGATTGTGGCAGACGCTCCGGCGAACAAGAGCGACCTGCGGCCCTTCGATGTGATCACGAAAGTGGATGGCACGGCGGTGACGACTGATACACAGTTGCAGCGCGAGATTCTGAAAAAGAAAATTGGCCAGACGGTGAAGCTGACCGTTTGGCGCAAGGGCAAGACGATTGAGATTCCGGTAACGACCGGCGAGCTACCGAACGCGAACACGCCCGCTTCCAACGAGATCACACCGCCGCAACAGCAGCGACCAGAAGATGCAGGCAAACTGGGATTGCAGGTCCAGGATATCACGAAAGAAATGGCGGAGCGCCTCCGGCTCGGTGATGCGCACGGGGTGATCGTGACCGATGTCGCTGATAACAGCACCGCCGCTGCCCAAGGAATCGAGCGCGAAGATGTCATCACCGAAGTTGACGGCAAACCGGTGACAAGTGTCGGTTCGTTTCGCGAAGCCTTGAGCAAAGCCGACCCGAAGCGCGGCGTGCTGCTTTACCTCGACCGCCAGGGCAGCAAAACTTTCGCCGTTCTGAAAGCGAACGGGCAATAATTCGCCGGCTAGGACGATTGCGAAGCTACGTCTGCCGGCTGCCCACGATTACCAGGGCGATCCCGCCGACCAGGCAAATGCCGCTCACGATCGGCGGGAAATCGATCCCATGTTTTTCCTGATGAGTGATCTCAATCGGACCTAACTGCGCATCTTTTTTTTGGGTATTCCACCCCAACCCACCGTAGGCGAAGCCGACGATGCCGACGATGATTAAAATGATGCCGATAACGCCCGCAGGCTTCATCGGGTCAGAGTGCGCGACGTCCGCTGAGGAGGTTGATGATCAGGACTACAATCGCGAGCACGAGCAGAATGTGAATGAATCCGCCCAGGGTGTAAGAGCTGACCAAACCAAGCAGCCAGAGCACCAGCAGTATGACAAATATTGTCCAAAGCATAATGGTTTCCTTGAGTTGAATTTACCTTAGGTTCGCGGGAGAGGGGACAAGTGCGCTTATCGAAGTGAGCCTTTTCGGTATCTCTCGATAACGGTAGGTAGGGGCGGCTAACCCTAGCCGCCGGCGGGCGATTGAGGTCAATCGCCCCTACCTGCCTCCTCCTGCAATGCCGCGCGCAAATTCCAATCCGTGCGTGCGAGCCGCGACCGCGCACTCTCCCGATCGCATCCAGTCAACTGCGCGACAAGGCCAATCGCACGCTCGCGCAATTTTTTGTTCGTCGGCTGCAGATCAATCATCAAATTCCCGCGGACCCGCCCGAGCCGAACCATCGCGCCGGTGCTGATGATATTGAGCGCGACTTTGGTCGCCGTGCCCGCTTTCAAACGCGTTGAACCGGCAACGATCTCGGGACCGGTCTTCAGATGGATCAATAGATCAAGGTCTGTTGTAGACGCGGTCGTGCCGGTCGCTGTGGGTAAGACAGACGCATTGGAGGTCAGCAAAATTGTTTGCGCACCAATGTCGTGCGCCCGTCGCAATCCTTCAATCACAAATGCCGCCCGGCCACTCGCGGAAATCCCAATCACCACATCCTCGCGCCTGACCCCGCGCTGATCCATCGCTAGCGCGCCAGCTCGCGCGTCATCTTCCGCGCCCTCAATGCTTCGACGCAAGGCCGGCGCCCCCCCGGCGATGATTGCCTGAAATAAATCGGCCGACGCGCCAAACGTCGGCGGAATTTCAGCGGCATCGAGAACTCCGAGCCGGCCACTCGTTCCTGCGCCGACGTAAAACATTCGCCCGCCGCTGGCAATCGCGTTGGCCGCCAATTCGATCGCGCGCGCCAGCTCGTTGACGCTTTGCCGCAACGCTTCCTGCACCGATTTCTCTTCCGCGACGAAAAGCTCGACGATTTCCCGCGCGCCCAATCGATCGAGATTCGCTGATTCCGGGTTCGCCTCTTCGGTCGCAGTAATGGTAGCCGGCGGAGGCGTGGATTTTTCGACAACCGGCATTTGCAATTTTCCGTCGGCTGCAAGCCAGGCCGCGCCAACCTCTGGTGACGATTCACTCGGCCCCACTTTTGCAGCGGGAATTTTCTCTTCGAGCGCAGTGGCGAACGCGACTCCGTAAAATTTCTGATGTTCGAACAGGCCGCCCATCAATCGCACTTCCGGAGCGTCGAGATGAAGCCGCAGCGCGACGGCGGTCGTGAAATCGACTAACGCGCTGACACCGGCCGCCACAATTTGCCATGCCGCTTCATCGCTTTTCCGCGCTGCTTCGAAAACGACGGGCGCTAACGAAGCGATCTCCATTTTATCTGCCGTCTGTGCCCACCGCACCAGCTCATCAAAATTGTTCAACCCAAGAGCGTGCAAAATATTGGCGGCAAACTGTCGTTCGCCCCGTCGCAGATCGTATTCCCGCAACACCGAGCGCAATGCCCGAATGGAAACGAAATAGGCGCCGCCGGCGTCGCCCAAAATGTGTCCCCAGCCTCCGGCCTTTTCGATTCGATGACCGCTGCGTCCAGTCACCGACGAACCGGTCCCGGCATTTACCGCGATGCCATCGCGATCACACAAACACGCTGCCATTCCCGATTCGCGATCGCTGCCTGCGACAATTTTCGCCTTCGGCCAAACCGCGCGCGCCAGTTTCAGCAATACCTTGCGATCTTCCTCCGTGGCGCAGCCGGCGAGAAAAACCCCGGCGCGGTCCACTTCGCTTGGCAAGACGCGAAAAATTTTAGTGATCTGATCCGGAGGCGTCAGCCGCAGATTCGATGGCGGCAATTTGCCGGACTCAATGATTGCGTCATCAGCAACTAACGCCCAGGCGGTTTTTGTTCCTCCACCCTCGATTCCGAGAATTCTTTCGCCGGTCATGACTACAGCGGCGGTCTATGACCGCCGTAAGCCAAATGTAAACGCAAATTCGTCGGCGGTCATAGACCGCCGCTACAGATTGTCTCGCGAACCCTCATCCGTATGATCAACACATGACCGAAGCGGAAGCGAGAGCGCGCATCGAATCGCTGCGGCGTGACATCGAAGAACACAATCGCCGTTACTACGAAGAAGCGGCGCCAACAATCAGCGACCGCGAATACGATCACCTTTATCGGGAACTGATCGAGCTCGAGAAAAAATTCCCGCAATTTGCCCATGCTGACTCCCCAACGCGGCGCATCGGCGGCCAGCCCCTCAAACAATTTGCACAGGTCGCGCATCGAGTGCCGATGCTTAGCCTCGACAACACCTATTCCGTCGACGAGCTGACGGAATTTTACGCGCGCATTACCCGGTTGCTTCCGCAGGAAAAAATCCCAGTGATCATCGAGCCGAAAGTCGACGGCGTGGCGGTTTCGGTCTTGTACGAAAACGGCGAGATCCGTTACGCCGCCACCCGCGGTGATGGAGCGGTGGGCGATGACATTACCCAAAATGTTTTGACTATTCAGTCCGTGCCACGCCGGCTCAAAGGAAGCGCGCCGGCTGTGCTGGAAGTCCGCGGCGAAGTCTTCATGGACAAGCGTGGCTTCGAAAAATTGAATGCGGATCGCGCGGAACAAGGTCTGCTCGCTTTCGCCAATCCGCGTAATGCCGCAGCCGGATCATTGAAACAGCTTGATCCGGCTCTGGTGGCCAGTCGTCCGCTCGGAATTATCTTCTACGGTACCGGCGCGCTCGGCGGAGTGAAGCTGCAAAAGCACTCCGATCTTTTTCCACTGCTGAAGAAATTCGGACTCCCCCACAGCGAACGCATTTGGGACGCCTCGTCGGCGGATGAAATCGTTTCGGCGATCCAGGAGCTCGACAAAATCCGTCACGATTTTCGTTATCAAACCGATGGCGCGGTGGTGAAGGTCGATTCCTTTGCCCAACGCGAGCGGCTCGGGTTTACCGCCAAGTCGCCGCGCTGGGCCATCGCCTTCAAGTACGAGGCCGAACGGGTGGAGACTAAGTTGCGCGACATCCTGATCCAGGTCGGGCGTACCGGCGTGTTGACCCCGGTGGCGGCGCTGGATCCAGTTCTCGTTAGCGGATCAACCGTGGCCCGTGCGACCTTGCACAACGAAGAGGAGATCGCGCGCAAAGATGTTCGTATCGGCGACACCGTCATTATTGAGAAGGCGGGCGAAGTCATTCCCGCCGTGGTCGAAGTGCGCAAGGATTTGCGCACCGGCACGGAAAAGAAATTTCGGATGCCAAGAAACTGTCCGGAATGCGGCAGCGCCGTCGTAAAGGACGCGGCGCAGGTAGCGGTTCGATGTGTTAACGCGCAATGCCCGGCGCAAGTGCGGCGGCGGATCGAGCACTTCGCTTCGCGCGGGGCGATGGACATCGAAGGCCTTGGCGAAATGATGGTAACGCAGCTGGTCAAGGCAGAGTTGGTGCGGGATGTCGCCGACATCTACTCGCTCGATTCCGCCAAGCTTTCCCAGATCGAACGTACCGGGGAAAAAAGCATCCGCAATTTGCTCGATGCCATCGAGCGATCCAAAAGGCGGCCGCTATGGCGATTAATCCATGGGCTTGGGATTCTGCACGTCGGCGAAACGTCATCCCGCGAACTGTCAGATCATTTTCAGAGCGTCGATGCGTTGATGAATGCATCGGCTGACGAGCTGCAGCGGATTCCAGATGTGGGCGAAGTTGTCGGTGCGAGTATACATCAATTTTTCCGAGAACCGCACAATCGCGATCTGATCGCGCGACTAAAAAAGGCCGGCGTGAACCCAACGGTGGAACCCCGCAAGGCAAGCGATTCGGCGATTGCCGGGATGACGTGGGTGATTACCGGCACTTTGAGTCGGCCGCGCGATGAAATAGCCGAGATGATCATCGAGCGCGGCGGAAAAGTGAGCGGGAGCGTGAGCAAAAAAACCAATTACCTGCTTGCCGGCGAAGAAGCGGGGAGCAAACTCGAAAAAGCGAAGAAACTCGGCGTGAAAATTATCGGAGAAAAGGATTTTCGCCGGATGCTTTGAACCGTTAGCACGCCTTTGCCGTCATCCCGGGCCGCGAGGAACGGCGAGGACCTCACAAAGCTCTGGATCACGCAAAGGTTCCTTCGGTTCTGTTACACCTTAGGCGAGATCCCTCTTCGTCTAATGCGACTCGGGATGACGGCGCGCTCGTTGCCGTTCTTTGATTCTTACGGCGTGCGTTCGGGTGCTTTTTGCAAGCTCAGCGGCAGCGACGGCTGATTCGTGCTCGGCTGCGCGATCATCAATGGATGTTGGAGACGCTGGATCCTCTGCACCTCTTCGGTGGTCGGATGAACCTCAGCCCGAGCATTGAATGTCAATCTCTCGTCGCCACGCATGACCGTAATCGGAACGTTGTCGCCCGCGCTGATAAAGAACGAGGCGTCGATGATATCGTCCGGTTGATGGATTTCCCTGCGCCCGACTTGCAGCAAAATGTCGCCCGGGTGGATTCCGCAATTCGCTGCGGGTGTGTTATCGAGAATCTCGGTTACTTCCGCCGATGACCCTGCCTTCGCTTCCAGCGCCTGCATTAAGTTCGCGCCGATCCAGCCATCTCGCACTTCGCCAAAACGCAGGAAATCGCTTCGGATTTTCTCCGCCGCCTCGATCGGCAAAGCGTAGCAGGACGAATTGTTTTCCAGAGTGAACGCAACGATACCCACGACTTCGCCCTTCATGTTGAGGAGCGGTGAGCCCGCTTCCCCGCGCTGGGTTGCCACGTTCACCCGCAGATGCGTGGTATGAAAATAATAGCCGAGATATTTTCGATCAAAACCGCCGATCAACCCGAGGCTGGGCGTTTCCGGTAGATCCAGTGGATAACCGATTGCAATGACAGGGGTCGTGACCTCCAGGTTTTCGGATTTGCCAACAGGCAACGAGGGCGAAGCGGCGTCGACTTTGAGAATGGCAATCCCGCTGCGCACATCCGTCACGAGTTGGCGCGCTGGCAGCTTTTTCCCATCGAACTCAACTGTAAAGTTGCTTCCCTCGCCCCCCACCGAATATGCGGTGTAAATCGTGCCGGTCGGGTCGATGAAAAAGCCGGTGCCGGAAAGCTCGCTGTGCTCGTCGGCGCCGTGAATCTTCACCACTGCTTTTTTGCAGTGATCAAAAATGTCTTTAACCTCGCGACTGATGGCCGAAGCGGGTCGATCTTCCGCCCGCGCCGATAGTGCAACGGCAAGAAAGGGAATAAGAAACCAATGCATCACCAAGTTCTCCGCCGAAACCGCCCTCGGGCGATCGTTAGAACCGCAGGGACGACTCATAACTCACGGGCATGCTGTCCAGCACATAACGCGGAGGGGTAGCCGTCCGATGAGTCGAGAGATGCGAGCGCGGTTGACTGACGGTAATGTTGGTGGAGGCCGGCGCAGCCAGACTCCAGCCACCTTCGGTCGCGTGTTGGGCCGGAACAGTGGGAGAGAGACGGGCGACATTCGACGCCGGCGTGGTCTGATAAACCTTGATCGAGATCACGGCCGCACACAGCAACACCGCCGTCACGGCGACGGGATAGGAAGCGATGCGCGCAACATTGAGACTCATCATGAAATCCTGCGCGCGCCCGAGCGCAATCCTCCAGAGCGGTTGCCGGAGCAATTCGTCGCGTTGCCGACGATGGAACTCGTGCAGGAAATTCTCGAAGTAACCGGGCGGCGGTTGCTCGTATCTTTTCAACCGTAACAGCCGGCCAATTTCGTTGTTGTCGAATTCGTCCATCGTGTTCTGTCTTTACGTTACCGGGTTCTTGCGAAACTCGTCCAGGTAGTTTTGCAATTGCCGATTCGCGTAAAACAGCCGGGAACGTACCGTTCCTTCAGAAACGTTCAAGATTTTACTGATCTCGGCGTGGGGCATACCTTGAATATGAAACATGGTGACCACGGCTCTGTGTTCATCAGACAATTTCATCAGGGCCTCGTTCAATCTTCGCTGAAGCTCGGATAGGTCGGCCTCCCGCACCGGACTGCTGGTTTGGGTGACCTCGAGGAACTCCTTGTCGTTCTGAATGCTCGCATCCACATCGTCGAGGCTGAGGTGAAAACGCCGGCCCCGTTTCTTTAGGAAATTCAGCGTCATGTTCACGGCGATGGAGTGAATCCAGGTGTAAAACGAAGATTTCCCGCGGAAACCCCGGATCGATTTGTAGGCCTTCGAGAAAATGTCCTGGAGCAGGTCGTTCGTGTCCTCGTGATTCGAGGTCATGTTGTAGACCAGCCCGTAAAGACGCGGAGTGTATTTTACCACCAGCTGGTCAAACGCGCCCGCATCGCCATCCTGGGTACGCGCGACGAGTTGTTGATCTTCGTCATTTCGCGGCTGGTCCATGGCCCGTCTCCTCGTCTTAACATTCGGACGGGGAGCCGACGACAACAAATCGGAGATCCGGCGCGGCGCGGTAAGGACGTGGCTCATTTTCAAGAGGCGACGTGTTTAATTCCGGCGATCCCGCACGGAAAGGAGCCAGAGCAAGTTGCCCAGCGCTGCGATGAACGCCGCGACGTAGGTGAGCGCGGCGGCATTCAAGACATTGTTTACGCCTGCGACCTCAGCTCCCGGCTGCACGATCCCCATCTGCTGCAAAATAATTTTAGCTCGGCGCGAAGCGTCAAACTCAACGGGCAGGGTGATCAACTGGAACACCAGCAGAATGGCATAACAGTAAATGCCGAGTGTGATCAGGCCGGTTATATGAAAAAAGATTCCACCAAAGATTACGAACGGCAACATTTGCGACGCGACCATAGTCAGTGGCACCACTGCCATCCGCGCCTTTAGCGGCGCGTAAGCCTTTGCATGCTGAATGGCGTGCCCGGTTTCGTGCGCGGCAATCCCGAGCGACGCCACCGATGGTGTATTGTAAACGTTACTGGAAAGGCAAAGCTTTTTCTTGGTCGGATCGTAATGGTCGCCCAGAAAATCGTTCGTCTCCACGACCTCGACATCGTGAATTTGCGCCGCCTGCAAAATCTCGCGCGCACATTCCGCCCCCGTGATGTTGGAGCTTGCGCGCACCTTGCTCCAACGCGAGAAGGCGCGGCTTACACGAATCTGCGCCCAAATGCCGATGATCAAAGGAACGCCTATATAAAGGAGCCAGTGACTTCCGCCGAATCCAATTGGGTAGAACATTCCTGTTTTAAGTGTGTCTGCTGATTAGACGCCGCCGATGTCAGTTCCGTTCATTCGCCGCAACGAGCTGTCACCCCGAACGTAGCGAGGGATCTCTCCAAATGTAAGCGTCATCGGGCATTTACGAGATTCCTCGGTCCGAGCCGGACCGGCGTGATCTGCGCGGCTCGGAATGACAATCCTTCAAATTTCCAGAACCTTTGGAAACCGCGACAAAATCTTGCATCCCGACCTAGTCACGATAACCACGTCTTCAATCCGCGCCCCGCCGATTCCCGGATAATACAGACCCGGCTCAACGGTCAGACATTGTCCCGCTTTCAACGTGACTTTTTGCAATCGCGGATATTCATGGATCTCCAGTCCGAGTCCATGCCCGGTGCCGTGGAAAAACCCGACGCGTCGGCCATTGCGCACTTCCGTCGGAAATCCGCGCCGGTTAAACAGCTCGGTGATCGCCTTGTGGATGCTCATCCCATCCACGCCGGCTTTGATTTGATTCAACGCCAGCGCCTGGCCCGCTTTCACCGCTTCCCAAAGCTTGCGCTGTTTCTCGCTCGCGCGCCCGCGAACCACTGTTCGCGTCATGTCACCCCAGTAACCCGTCTTCGCCTCACGCGGGAAAATGTCGAGAATGATCAGTGAATCCGCTTTCAGTGGCCCGAAGCCCCGCTCGTGCGGATCGCACGCCTGATCCCCGCCAGCCACGATTGTGTTTGTCGGCACGCCACCGGCGTGCAAGATCGCGCTGTCGATTTCCGCGCGCAGAATCTCCGACGTCAGAATTTTGCCCGCCCACTTCAATTTTTTTCCCGCGCCCGGCCTCGACGCCTTTAAAATTTCCATTCCGCGTTTCATCCCCGTTTCCGTGATTCTCAGCGCGCGTTCGAGCAGCTTGATCTCCTCTGCCGTTTTCTTCTCCCGCGCGGGCCAGAAAAGTCCGTTCGTCGTTTCCAGCGTAATCCCGCGCCGCTTAATCTCGTTAGCGTAACCGAGCGGAAAATTAGCCGGCACAAGCGCGCGTTTCACTCCGCGTTTCGTTAGGAAATGCGCCAGCACTTTTTCATAGGGGGGCGCCTGTTTCGCTTTCCCCTGCACCTCGCGCTCGAGCGCGCTCAACATGACAAACTCGTCTGCCTTCGCCTTTTTCTTTGCCCGATCGATCTCCAGATCGCTCAAAACCAGTGTGCGCTTGCCGTTTTGCTGAAGGAAAATAAACGGGTCGCCGATAAAAATTCGCGTCGCGTAAAGCATATCCGCGTCAGAATCGCTGGGCGCGACGATGAGACGCGCCGGATGAGTTTTGGTAGCCATGCTCGATGTTATGCGATCCGCCCCGTTTGTCATCCCGAGCGCAAGTCGAGGGATCCCGTTGCGCAAGCTTAAAGGTAACTTCCTCGGAATCCCTCCGCTTCGGTCGGGATGACGGAGTAGAGGACTTACGTTCTGCGCACTTCCAGCTGCCGCCGCAAAATCCAGTGCAGCAACCCGAGCAGTGCGAACATCGATCCGATCAACACCATAGTGTTGAAAACGAAGACGTCGACCTTCATTCCCAGGTACCACTTTTCCTGACCAAAAAATACGTTCGGGCGTGCCCCACGGCGATAATCACTCTGTTCCATCTCCGCATTCGAAATCAGGTCGGACACTTTTTGATTCAAATACAACGTCTCGCCTGTCACGGGACCGTTCGCCTCCGCGAACTGATTCCGATCGAACGGATGCTTGCGATCGAGCACCTCGTCGATCAACGCCAGATAACGATCCAAATCAGCCGGGGTCTTGGCTTCCAGGCCCGAGAGCATTGCCAGGGTGTCCTTCAAATCGTTCAGCCGCGTTTTTGCTTCCGCGTTATTCTCGTGTTTCGCCACGATCACATCGATCTCGCGTTGGGAGCGGTCCTGCCGGCGTGTGATCGGGTTCAATTTCGCCTGCGCCACAATCATCTCCTCATACGACCAGCGCATGGCAATGAACTGACAGATGAATGGCACCTGCAATCTGCTGTCCATTTTTTTGGTCTGCTCCTTGTTCGGATGCTCGGAGAACCAGCGGGTGAAGGTGTAGATGAGCGCGAGGTTGCGGTTCATGTCCTCATACTTAATGAGCGCGCCACCCATGATGATCTGCGGAATCAATACCAGCGGCACGATATTAGCCGCCGTCTTCGGATCGGCCACGAGTGAGGAAACGACCAAGCCAAGCGCAACGCCACCCATGGCGGTCATGAACACGATCGCGAGATAAATCCAAAACATCCCGCGGATTTCGAGAATGTAATTGCCGATAAGGATGAAAAGGACGCATTGCACCAGGGCGAAGACGCCAAGGGAAACGGTTTTGGCAAAAATATAGTACGGCAGCCGGACATTGAGATTGCGTTCCCGTTGCAGAACAACCCGATCGCGGATGACGTCATCGGCGCTGTTGGTCAGGCCGAGGAACATGGCCACGATTAAGGTGAGAAAGAGAAACGTCGGGATGTGATAAGCCGAGGCGAAATCGTACTTGCCGCTGTCGGAGTAACGCAGAAGGCCTGCAATCAAAAGCGCCAGCACCGGCGCGACCCCGATGGTAATGACGAGATTCCCACGGTTGCGTAGCTTGCTGAGGAGGGTGCGCTTGAGCAGAGTGCGCAGTTGGGTCCATTCGTCATGCCAGCGGAACGGCACCCGTTTCTTCTTTTGCGCCGGCGCGGTAGCCGGCAGGGGCGCGACCTGTTCCTTGCGCAGCGAGACCTGCTTAACGTCCTGAATCAAGCGAAACGCCTCGTATTTGTCCCGCCAAAACTCCGGGGTATAACGGCGCGAAGGCACCAGTTGTCCGCGGTTGTTCTCCTCGTAAATAATGTCGCCACTGAGATCCCGCAGCGGCGTTTCCAAGACATCGAAAATAAATTCCGGACGCGTCGTTCCACACGATGGACAGGCACCGAGATCGGCCCCGAATTGATGCTGGTGTTCCGCTTCTGCAAAATAGCGTAGCATTTCCGTCGGCGTCCCGAAAAAGACCAACCGTCCTGCCTTGTCGAGCAGGATGGCCTTGTGAAACATCTGGAAGAGTTTTGAGCTCGGCTGATGAATGGTAACAATGATGATTTTGTTGTGCGCCATCGAACGAATGATTTCCATGACGTGCTCAGAATCTTTGGAACTCAGGCCCGAGGTCGGTTCGTCAAAAAGATAGACATCCGCCGACCCGATCATGTCGAGACCGATGTTGAGTCGTTTTCGTTCGCCGCCGCTGAGCGTCTTCTTGACTGCGGTTCCCACCACCGCGTCGCGTCGCTCGCTCAACCCGAGCTCGACTAATTTTCCTTCCAGCCGGCGACTTCGATCGCGTCGCGACAAATGCGGGGAGCGAATCGCCGCCGCGAACTGCAAATTTTCGCCGATAGTCAGATGCTCATCGAAGGCATCGTCCTGCGGAATGTAACTGAGATAGCGTTTCAGCTCATCGAGATTAGAATAAAGCGACTGGCCATTGAGCAGAACCTGACCGCTGGTGGGTTGTAATTGCCCAGCCAACACCTTCAGCAGCGTGCTTTTTCCGGAACCACTCGCCCCCATCACACAAACCAGCTCCCCGCGCGTCACATTGAAGGAAATTCCTTCCAAGCCGACATCGCCGCTGCTGAAATGATGCGTCACTTCGCTGACCTCCAGCGTGCGAATGATGTTGCGCTCCTCTTCGATGATACGCTCGGAAAAATTGCACCTCAGGAATTGGCCGACGTCGATACGAATGGTGTCGCCATCCTTTAACGGCGAAGTGGTGCGAACGGTGGTCTCGCCGACCATGATCGGACGATCCGCTTCCAGCACCTCCAGAGTGCCCACGCGCTTGTCGTAATCGCAAAAAATCTTCAGCAAGACGTCCCCCGCCGTTCCGGGAGAAAGCAAAATGTCGTCGGCTTCGAGCAGACTCTGATTGTTCGAGACCAGATATTCCGATTTTGAAGCTTTCAGTTGAAAGCGACCGCCCAACGCCCGAGTCCGACGACGCAAATCGGGCAGATCGAGCTCGCTGTCGTTGTGGAAAACGATTCGGTCCTGCAAGGTGGCTTCGACCAGCGTTCCCGCGCGCAATCGGGTTCCGTTCAGTTCGGCATCGACGTCTTTCAAAGCTTTCACCTTGACCTTCAGGCCGAAGGTGACTTCCAGCGCCGTTTCACGGGAGCGCGCTCGCTCCAATTCGACCTCGTCCGAGTCGCGGTTCACCCGAATGAAAATTTGCGGGAGCGAGACATTCTTCTTGGCGTTGAAATATTGCGCCAGCTCCTGATAACTGAGCACCTGATCGCCTACTAGAATGCGTTGGCCCGGATAAATGCGGCAGAACCCGCCGCGCGGAAGCGGGCGGCTGCGCACCGACACGCTCTGCGCGGTGTAATTTTTCAAAAGGATTAAATCGTGATAGCGGAATGCTAGTAACCGGTCGCTCGCACCGAGACTCTTCAACATCACGTCGGACTGTCCGTTGTTACCGAACGAGATCGATTCCAGGGGCGACGCGCCACGCTGGTAAACGGCAGGATCGGAGTCCTCGCTCGCATTCAGTTGATAGACGATGTCGATCGCCTGCGCCGCCATCCCGAGCTGGGACATGAAGGAGTAAAATTGCACCACCTGCTCCTGCTTCAGGCCGGCCTGGGAAATCAGATCGTAAAGCTGGACACCCAGCATGATCTTCCGATCTGTGCTCAGCTGGACGCTGAGTTTTTGCGCCATCGCCGTTAAATCCTGTTGTTCGTAAAGAGCCTGCCGGAACAACTGCCGCAGCTCGGAGTAAACCGCCTCCGGATAATCATAACGGAGGAACCCGAGGCTGGAGTCGATTTCTTCCTCCAGCAAAACACCATCCGCTTTCGAGAAACTAGCCAGCACCTGGATCAGAAGCGGCAACAAATTGGGCCCTTCCGATACGCTTCGTGGCTTGCGCATGGCGCGGCGCATCCAGCGGCGACCCTTCCGCTGCATCCGATACGCAAGAGGGGTCACGCGCTGCACCGCGCGATCAATTTTATCGGCTACCTGGGCTAACAATTCTGCCATTGCTATTCGGGTATAAAGTTTACTCTAACGCCCAGTTCACGCAATGACTGGGCCCGGTAACACAGGCGTGTTGTTCTCTGCAGGTTAGGCTTCCAGCGGGCTATGCCGCCAAATGCCCTATCGAGCAAGGGGACTGCTCGATCCATTTCCCGACCCATCCCAATCGAACGTCACCTCCGATTCCTTGTCGAACCAACCCAAAGGCCTAACTCCTGCTCATTGCATTGATAACCTGCTCATGTAACTTTTCCAGCGCGGTAAGAACCCCGCGCACTAACTCCAATGGCGCAACCTGACCGCAACTCCTCGCGCGATAACAAGCGCAACAACGAGCCGAATTTTAACTGGCGCGGCATTGTTCTGATCGCGATCGCCTTTGGCCTCATCGGCATGGCCCTGCTCGTGCGCAACGGCGGCTATCAGAATATCGAGGACGTCCCTTACAACCGCTTCATCGAACTGCTCGACAATAAGCAGATCATTAACGACAAAAATCTGCCCGTCACTTTGTTGGTTCAGGAAGGCCAGCCTACTCAGGCGCTCATTGGCTACTACCGCAAGCAGACCGCCGGCGCGGAACAGGCCGTGAAATTCCGCACTACCATTTACCTTAATTACAATACCAATCTGCAGGACAAGCTTGCCGCCGCAGGCATCCAGCCTGCCATCCGGACGGAATCAAACCTGTTCGCCCAAACCCTCCTCAGTTTTCTCCCCATCGCGCTCTTTCTCCTCGTTCTCTATTTCCTGTTCCGCCAGCAAATCCGCATGGCCGGCAAAGGCGCGCTAAACTTCGGTAAATCGAAAGCGCGCATGCTTGCCCGCGACAAAAATAAGATCACCTTCCGTGACGTCGCTGGAGTCGAGGAAGCCAAGGACGAAGTGCAGGAACTCGTCGAGTTTCTGCGCGATCCGAAGAAGTTTCAGAAACTCGGCGGCCGCATTCCGAAAGGCGTGCTTTTGGTCGGGCCACCCGGCACCGGCAAAACTCTTCTCGCTCGCGCCATCGCCGGCGAAGCTGACGTCCCATTTTTTTCCATCAGCGGTTCCGATTTCGTCGAAATGTTTGTCGGCGTCGGCGCCAGCCGCGTGCGCGACATGTTTGAGCAGGGCAAAAAGTCGGCGCCGTGCATCATTTTTATCGACGAAATTGACGCGGTCGGTCGCCATCGCGGCCACGGAGTCGGCGGCGGTCACGACGAGCGCGAACAAACCCTCAATGCCTTGCTCGTTGAGATGGACGGGTTCGATACGCAGGAGGGCGTCATCATCATTGCCGCCACCAATCGGCCCGATGTGCTTGATCCCGCGCTGCTGCGTCCTGGCCGGTTCGATCGCCAGATCACCGTCAATTTGCCCGACGTAAAGGGTCGCGAAGAAATTTTACGGGTCCATTCCAAGAAAGTGAAGTTGGCCGAAGGGGTCGATCTCGCCGTGGTCGCCCGCGGCACGCCGGGCTATTCCGGCGCCGAATTGGCCAACGTCATCAACGAGGCGGCGTTGCTCGCCGCTCGCCGGAATTTGAAAGGAATCACTTTGGCCGAGCTCGAGGAAGCGCGCGACAAAGTGCGCTGGGGGAAGGAACGCCGGAGTCTTGCGTTGAGTGAAAAGGAAAAGACCAACACCGCATATCACGAAGCCGGGCACGCGCTGCTACTCGAATTGCTCGAACACACCGAGCCGCTCCATAAGGTCACCATTATTCCGCGCGGCCCATCATTAGGCAGCACCATGTGGTTGCCAGAGGAAGACAAATACACCAATCGCAAAGCCGAGTTGCTCGCCAGCTTGACTGTTAGCATGGGCGGCCGCGTGGCCGAGGAGCTTGCTTTCGGCGATGTTACCAATGGCGCCCGTGGCGATATCAAAATGGCTACCGCCACCGCCCGCCGGATGGTGTGCGAATGGGGCATGAGCGAGAAATTGGGAATGGTCGAGTACGGCGACCACGAGGATTACGTTTTTCTCGGGCGCGACATCTCCCGCGCCCGCGATTACAGCGAAGCCACCGCCGAGGAGATCGATCGCGAAGTGCGCAAGCTCCTCGACGAAGCTTACCACAACGCGAAGAATGTTCTCACCGCCAATCGTGACAAGCTAGACATCATCGCCAAAGCGTTGCTCGAGTTCGAAACTCTCGACGGCTCACAGATCGAAGATATAGTCAAGCACGGCCGTATGCTCAACCCACCGCCCGGGATCGCTCCGCGCGGCGGAGAAAAGATGGAGCCGGAGAAACCACCCAAGCAGGTCGTTGTCGCCCCCGACGTCACTCCTCCGCTACCCGGCGCTCTCGGCGGCGCCCCAGCGTAGCCGGTAGCCGCGGTCGCTGGCCGCGGCCGATTCTGAAACTTCAAGGAGCGGCTGTTTCTACGCCAGTCCGGCTCGGACCTGCCGATCCTATGCGCATCGCCCTGCTCCGCTCTCAGATCGGGATTCCGCTTTACAAAGGAGATGCGGGAAGCAGTTTCCCGTTGATCGAGATCGACTCGTTTATGGACCGAAAAGCCGTTACGTTGTGTGTTCTGATCTGTCTGGTAGTGGCGTTCCTGCTGAGTATCTCGAACTACTACATTTATTTGATGCGATCGCCCATGCAGGCACTCCCAGGGTTCGTTGCGCTCATTCTACGCGACGGAGCGCTCATTTTTTTCGTCGCCTATCTATATCGGCGGGGCTAGGTTCCGAGCCGGGTTGGGGCGTTTTGCGAGGCGGGCGATCTACCTACTGCGGTTTACGCTGTCCTCTGCCTCTGTCTTCTGACATCTAACCTTGCTACCGCAATAGCCTCTCGAGCGAGGCGTCGGGTTCGGCGCCGAGCTCAGTGGCTTTGGCGTAATGACGCTTGGCTAGTTCTTTCGACGGCGGCGAGGCGGTGGCGTAGATCACTGCAAGATTAAAATGGGCGTCGGCATAGTCGGGTTTAACCGCGATAGCTTCGAGCATTTCTTTCTCCGCCGCTTCCTGCCAGCCTTTCTGGCTGGCGGTAATGCCGAGATAATTGTGGGCAGCCGCGCTTTTCGGATTAATGGCAAGTGACTTGGTCAGTTCGTTCAGTGCTTCGTCGAACTTACTTTGCCGATAGTAAACGATACCCAAAGTAGTATGAGCAAACTCGTCCTTCGGGGCGATAGCTACCGCCTTCTTCAAAGTGAGTTCGGCCGCTTTTAACTTTCCGGCGCGAAAATAAACTACGCCTAGGTTTGAGAGTGAATAAAGATTGTTGGGGTTCTTCGTCAGTAGTTCCTGATATTGCCGCTCGGCCGCGCGATACTTCCCGTGATCAAAATTCTCCTTTGCCTGCTTCGCGATATCCATCATATCGGCTGGCACGTCCGGGTTGAAACCACCTTGTGAAGTAGTCTCTGGCGCCGGCGACGGACTTTCCACCGTCTCCACAATCGGTTCGCCCGGCTGTGTAGGAGTTGAAGGCTTCGCGTAGGTAAAGCTGGCTTTAACGGTGTTTGGACTTTCGTCGGAAATCGAAATCACCGGCTGCCGCAATAACGCCAGCTCTTCATCGGTCAATTTCGTCACCGGTTGCGCCAGAAGCGCGATCTGTTCGTTCAGAGTATCCGACTTGATCTTCAACTTATCGAACTCTCCGAGCATCAATTTCTTGGCCTGCTCACGCCGCGCTTCTTCCTGCCGCTCACGCACCACGATGTTGCGCAAGATTTGGTTCTCACGCGTTAGCTTGGCCGTTTCCTCGGCGTTCGTCCCAGTCAACTTCGCTTTTTCCAACTGCGATGAAGTATCCTCCAGTTGCGACTTCAACGAGGCGATCGCTACTTCGAATTCCTTGTTCTGCTTTTCGCTCGCGTCCAGCTGCGCACGCAAATCCTCCAACTGCTTCTTCGCATCGGCCAGCTCCTGCTCTTTCTTCGGCTTGTCCTCGCCGACCTCTCGCACGGTCTGCTCCGCAGCCGCCAGCTTCTCCTTTAGCTCCGTATTCTCGGCCACCAACACCGCGACACGACGCTCGGAATCGTTCAAGCCCGCCAGCTGGCCCAGAGCGTCGTCGCGCTCTTTTGTGACCTTGGCAATCTGCGAGTTTGCATCAGCTAGTTTATCGCTTTGCGACTCCCGTTCTTTCGTGATCTGGGCAATTTGTGAATTAGCGTCAGCCAGTTTCGCGTTCTGGGCGTCGCGTTCTTTTTCAGCCGTTGCTCGGCCCTGCTCTGCGGACGTGAGGGCCTGCTTCAGCTCCGCAATCTGGCCTTTCAAGGCCTCTTGTGCTTTCTGATCGGCGTTGCTGGTTTCCTGAATTTTCTTCAACGACGCCTGCGCACCGGCCAATTGACCGCGCACGCTTTTCTCCGCTTCCTTCGACCCTTCAAGTTCCTGTTGTGCCTTTTCCAACTTCGAATTCGATTCCTTTAGCTTTCCATTCAGCTTTTCTTTTTCGTCTTCCACCTGGCTAACCTTGGAGCGAGAGTGCTGGAGCTCCGCCTCCAATTGATCGACTTTCTCACGCAACTTTCGCGTTGCATTCTTGATCGCGTTCTCGTTAGCGGCAGGAGCTGGTGCCGCGGCTTCTTTCTGGGCTGGAGCTGGCGAGGCCTCACCCGCCGGCTGCACAATTATCGACGGCTTCGATTTCGCCGCCCCGATGTCGACCGTCGGTTCGGTCCAGCGCTGCGGTGAAGGCTGGGCCTCAGGCGGTGGGGCATTGGTGGCGGCGAGGTCCTGCTGCGTCCCGGATTTGCTTTGCACTCGCAGGATGCTCTCCGACACCTTCCGGCTCCGATATTCCACAATCGCTGGCTGCCAATCCGAATGTGCTTTCTTAAGTTCTTCGAGCAGGCTGCCAGCGAAACGGTATTTCGCTAGCGCGCGGGTAAATTGACCGTCGCGCTCGAGCTTCTCGCCCTGCTGCGCGGTCATGTAAGCTTTGAGAAACGTCTCACTCGGATCGTCGCTCTGCGCTTGCGCAGTGACGACGGCGATTAACAGTCCGGCGAGCAGAAGGGGACCTAGTCGGGTCATGCGGGCACAAAGCGCTAGAATAACCCGGCCAGCGCCGGTTGCAATGCTAAGGAGACGCACCACAGCGGTCGCTGGGAGCGAAGAGTGTGCCAAGCGCTGCATTGCTGAACGCAAAAAAGCGCCCAGTCCGGTCGAAGACTCGCCGTGGCGAGCTCGGTCCCGCCAGTCCAGCTCGGACCCAGCCGTGCGCTCGGACCTTTGCCTTTGCAATCGCAAATCTCAAACCTAAAATCTGAGTCAGCCGGTGGTCATAGCTCAATGGTAGAGCCCCAGATTGTGGTTCTGGTTGTTGCGGGTTCGAGTCCCGTTGACCACCCCATTTTTTTTGAAGGGTGAGAGGTGAGAAGTTCTGTTTCCGCCGCCGACTTTTCACCTCTCACTTCTCACCAATCATCTTAACCTTTGTGCCTGTAGCTCAACTGGATAGAGCTTCTGACTTCGGATCAGACGGTTGGGGGTTCGAATCCCTCCAGGCACGCCACATTGTCATCGGATGAATCTTTCCCGCCGCGAACTCGACGCCAACATTGTTAATATTGAGCTCACTCTTGCCAGCATCATTCAGGGCGTTGCGCTCTATTTCCTGACCGACAATGCGCGAACCTCTTTATCGCTGACCAATTGGCCGTCGCTTCTCTATCTCAGCGCGGGATTGTGCGTCATTTGCATCTTTTGGTCGCGCTCGATCATTCACACCCTCACTCTCATCAAATGGCCACTCGAATTCGGCCACAATTTTCTCTACATCGCCTGCGCCCTGGGCGAAGCCCTTCTTTTCACGCGACTCGATCGTCCCCTGGCCTGGTTCCGCTTCAGCACTGCCTACGCTGCGTTCGTTTGGCTGCTTTTTGTCTACGACTTGCGCCTGATCCGGGCCCGATTGCGGGAAACGACTACCGAAGCCGAGCGGTTGCTCTATCAACGAACCTGGGAGGACCAATTGCTCAATATCCGATTGTTAATGCCGTGCCTTTTCCTCTTCAATCTCGTCTGTGCTCTCGCCATTAGTCACTGGCCGGACTATTTCCTCGAGCGTGCCGGCAACGTCTGGTTGATCGCCGCCCAGTTCCTGTCGTTCGTGATCTACCTGGTTTACGTGACGCGATTCTATCACCGAATTGCGCCCCTGATCTTACGCAGCCACGAAGCAAAAATGAATCAGCTCTAAACGCCCCAGAGATCTGTCTACTGCCGACGGCTTTGGCAGTGTATGTATTTAGTTCCACCAGTGAAAAAGCTAGCCAAACGTTCGCGTTCGACCCCGAGACCGGGAGCTCGTGATCGCTCGCGCTGGACGGCGCCAACGGTCGGTCAGGTGATGGCGGAAGAACGGGCGGCCGCCTTTACGCGTCGAAGCATCAAAACTTCCGCCAAACTCGAGGGCCTCAAATTGGTAGTCTCGATGACGGACCTTACCACCCTTGAAGGCAGCGATACTCCCGGGAAAGTCGCCGTTCTCTGCCGCAAAGCCATGCAACCGCTTCATCCACGGTATGAAGTTCCGAATTGCGCCGCGGTTTGTGTTTATCCAAATCTCGTTAGAATCGCGAAGAAGTTTCTCGAACACTCAACCGTGAAGGTGGCCTCCGTTGCGACCGCTTTTCCGGCGGGATTGATGCCGGCAAAACTAAAATTACAAGAGGTCCGCACCGCCGTGCGCGATGGCGCCGATGAAATCGATATGGTCATCAATCGGGCAAACTTTCTGGCCGGCGAATACGAGCGCGTTTTCGACCAGATCGCGGCAACGAAGGAGGCCTGCGGCGCGGCGCATTTAAAAGTGATCCTTGAGACTGGCGAACTGCAGACCTACGACAATGTTCGCCTGGCCAGCGAAATCGCAATGCGCGCCGGCGCGGATTTCATCAAAACCTCGACCGGGAAAATTTTCCCTGCCGCCACCATGCCGGTGACACTGGTAATGCTGGAAGCGATCCGCGATTATTTCTACGAAACGGGGATTCGCATCGGAATGAAACCCGCCGGCGGCATTCGCACCGCCAAGGAAGCACTCGCCTATCTCGTCATGCTCAAAGAGACGCTTGGCGACGCCTGGCTCACACCCGATCTTTTCCGATTCGGCGCCAGCACGCTCCTAAACGATGTCCTCATGCAACTGGTAAAAGTGGTCGACGCCAGCTACCAAAGCGCAGATTATTTTTCGCTGCCTTAACTTATGCCGCGGCGGAAACCAATCCAGCTGACGATCCTTACCCGGAACGGCGAGCGTGGAGAACGGGCGATTGCAAAACGAGATCGAAGTCTCGACTTCGGTGAACGCTGGAGTTACGCGCCGGCGCCAGAAGCGCACAGCTACATCAAGCTGCACGACCGCTATCAATTATTCATTGGCGGGAAATTTGTCGCGCCGAAGTCGGGCGAGTATTTCGACTCTGTTAATCCGGCTACGGAAGAGAAACTGGCGGAGATCAGTTGCGCCAACGAAAAGGACGTCGATCTCGCGGTGAAAGCAGCGCGACGCGCTTACAAAAATGTCTGGTCGAAAATGCCAGGGCGTGAACGCGGGAAGTATCTGTTTCGCATTGCGCGTTTGATTCAGGAAAAAGCGCGCGAGCTCGCCGTCCTCGAAACCATGGACGGCGGCAAAACCATCAAGGAATCGCGCGACATCGATCTGCCGTTGGTGGCGGCACATTTTTTTTACTACGCGGGCTGGGCCGACAAACTCGACTACGCTTTTCCCGGGCGGAAAGTGCGGCCGCTCGGCGTCGCGGGCCAGATCGTTCCCTGGAATTTCCCGCTGCTAATGGCGGCCTGGAAGCTCGCGCCGGCGCTGGCCTGTGGAAACACTTGTGTGTTGAAGCCGGCGGAAACGACTTCTATCACTGCGCTGCATCTGGCCGAGATTTTGCAGGAAGTGGAACTTCCCGATGGCGTCGTCAACATCGTCACCGGCGCGGGTGAAACCGGCAACGCAGTCGTTAATCATCCCGATATCGATAAGATTGCGTTCACCGGTTCGACTGAAGTCGGGAAACGAATTGCGACTGCCCTTGCCGGAACAAAGAAGAAACTGACGCTCGAGCTGGGCGGCAAAGCGGCCAACATCATTTTCGCCGACGCGTCAATTGACCAGGCAGTGGAAGGGATAATCGCCGGAATTTATTTCAATCAGGGTCACGTCTGCTGTGCTGCTTCGCGATTGTTTGTGCAGGAAAGCGTTTTCCGGACCGTCATTCGCAAGTTGCGCGATCGCATCTCTACTCTCCGCCTCGGCAATCCGCTCGACAAAAACACCGACATCGGCGCGATTAACTCGCGGGCGCAACTCGATAAGATTTGCGAGCTGGTGGACAGCGGTTTGAAACAAGGTGCGCACCTGGTGCAGTCACGCACCCGTTTACCTGCTAAAGGCTATTGGTATCCGCCGAGCTTTTTCACCGGCGTCACCGCCTCGCATCGGATCGCGCAGGAAGAAATCTTTGGTCCGGTCGTGAGCGTGATGACCTTTCGCACGCCGGAGGAAGCAATCGCGCGCGCCAACAACACGCCGTACGGATTGAGCGCGGGTGTTTGGACCGACAAGGGGAGCAAGATTTTCAAAATCGTGAATCAGCTCCGTGCCGGAGTGGTGTGGGCCAACACTTACAACAAATTCGATCCATCCAGTCCGTTCGGCGGCTACAAGGAAAGCGGTTTTGGCCGTGAAAGTGGACGGCACGGTTTGCCGCCGTATCTCAGCCTCGTTTGAGGCGCCGCGCCTCTCCGTGGGGCACATCGAA
>Ga0207693_10001221_pt1 | contig 22923 bp, 28 predicted proteins | sample LARL81metaG_FD_184347 | JGI IMG/M metagenome (GOLD analysis project Ga0207693, IMG submission 184347) | Corn, switchgrass and miscanthus rhizosphere microbial communities from Kellogg Biological Station, Michigan, USA - LAR L8-1 metaG... | ecosystem: Host-associated > Plants > Roots >... | reverse complement strand
CTGACGCACCAGTCGAGTTGGTCGAGCGCGGCCTCGGCGGCGCGCTTGTATTGCATCGCTTTGTCATTGTCGGCCATCCTGGATCCTTCGTTTTGTGTTTGACGGGTACTGGTGTCACAGTCATGACCGGGTGCTACACGAACGGCAGGAAGCTACGGGTGTAAGTGAGGTCGAATACGCGCTGCACCGCTCGGGGTCCCGGCCTGATCGAGAGCGCCACCGAGTGAGCGAGGCAGCTTTCGTGCAGCCTCAGAATCGCGCGCATTCCGCTCACATCGATGAAGGCCAGGGGCGCAAGATCAAGCGCCACGCTACGGATAGAGGAAAAATCGAGCTCGTCGAGTGCCGTCTCGAAGATCGGCGCGGTTGCGAGATCGAGTTCACCACGCAGCGCGATATGGACGTGCGATCCGGTGGTGGTGTGAACGGCGAAGTCATCAATGGCAGCTGCAGGATTCACGTGCTTACGCCCACCTCGCGGCTGGATGACGCCGGCCTCGCCCAGCGCAGTCGCGGGGCGAGGCTTTGGTGGCGTCGCGGGTATGGCACCCCTAGATCCCGACCCGGTCATTGGCGGCGGGGGCTGCTCGCCGCCCGGGGGCCTTCCGGTCGCGCGCTGAGTCGTACGCGTCCCGCAGCACGTCTGCGGCGACCTCGCGCCCGCCCAGCCCAAACGCGAGCGCGCCGGACACGGCGAGCATGCCGATCAGGGCGACATACGTGGCGATCACGATTGCCGGTGCGATCCTCAGCTGAGTGAGGACCATGAACACAACAATCGCGAGGATCAGGGAAGGGGCGATAGCCCGCGTGATGCGCCCAGCCGAGGTATCGCCCATCACGCGCTGGGCGAATCCGCCTACGGCACCCGCAAGCGCGACCCCGACGACCAGGATGAGCACGGCCGCGATCACGTTCGGCAGGTAGTTCTGGACGTTCGCCATGAAGTTCGTGAGCGCCGGGATCTTCAGGGCCCCCACCGCCGCTGCGATCGCGTAGATGAAGATGAACCAGAAAGCGACCACGGCGACGAGGCGTGAGGGGCGCGCACCCGGACTGGCCCTCTCGACATAGGTTCCCGCCGGACTGCCTGAAAGTGCTCGGTCGAGACCCACCTTCTCCAGCAATGTGGCGATGACGGCCTTGACGACGCGTGCGATTACGTACCCGATCAGCAGGATGATCAGGAACCCGATCAGGTTGGGGATGAAGCCGATCAGCGAATCCAGGCTGCGCTGAAGGCTCTGACTGATGTTCACAGCCGCTGTAGGCATGGCTGCGTGCCTCCCTTCTGAGAGTCGTGGGTTACGTCGCTCCCGCGCGGGTGTTGATGGCCGGAGCTTTCCTCGCTGTGGTGCTCCGTCGATCCGTGCGGGTATGGCTTAGAAGACCAAGGTCCCGGGGATTTAGTTACAAGACTTTCGCCAGGCCGTAACCAAACGGGGGCCTGGCGGGTCAGAGCCAAGGTGGAGAGATGCTTCAGGACCGGAGGATGGACAGCGACGAGCAGCTGATAGCGGGAACGCTTCAGGGCGAGCTGTCGTCGTTTGAAGAGCTCGTGGAGCGCCACCGCGACATCGTTTTCCGCACCGCGGCGAGGATCGTCGGTCCCACGGAGGCGGAAGACGTCACCCAGGATGCCTTCTTGCGCGCCTTCCACAGCCTTGAGCAGTACCGCGGAACGGCGAGGTTTCGCACCTGGCTGCTTCAGATCGCCCAAAACGCGGCGCTGAACCACCTCGCGCGGGCACGCCGTCGGCCGATCGAACCCGCCGTTGACTCGGCCGATGAGCCGGACCGGGATCCGGTGCGTCAGCCGGCGACCCGCCTGGAGCGCCGCGAGCGCCAGCAGCGGCTTGAGCTAAAGCTCGTAGCGCTTCGGCCCGAATACCGCAGCCTCCTCGTGCTCCGCGATCTCGAGGGCCTCAGTTACGGCGAGATCGCGGACGTCCTCGACATGCCACTCGGGAGCGTCAAGGGCAGGCTTCACAGAGCGCGCAGCGAGCTGATCGAGCTGCTGCGTAACAACACCTATGACTGGGAGCTACCAGCATGAGCGTGAGCGATAACTCCGGCGACGATCTCACGGTGGCCGAGCGGCGCTTGTTAGAGCACCTCGAGCTGCTCCGCGCGAGCCCTCCCACGGCCGCGCCCGAGCTGATCGCGCGAATCGTCCAACGCGCCCGATGGCAGGGCGCCATCCGCGACCCGATGGTTTTCGTGGGGGTGGTGGCGGCCGCGATCGGCGAAGCCCTCAGCCTGCTATCGGGCTCATCGGCAGGTGGCCAGTGATCGTCCCGGCGACATCCATCCTCGGACAGGCCGGACAGGAACTTGGGGCGTTCATCCCCAGGCTGGCGGGCGCGCTCGCGCTGCTGCTCATCGGGCTCTTGATTGCGCGGCTTATCGCCCGCGTTCTGCTGCACGTGCTACAGGCAGCCGGCCTCGACCGCTTCGCGGAAAACGCCGGCGTCGTCGCCGTGCTCGAGCGATCCGGCCTTGGGCGCTCGCTCGCCGCGTTGATTGCGCGCGCGGTCCGCGTCGGCCTCGCGATCCTGGTGATCGTCGCGGCACTTTCTCTCCTGGGGCTTCAGTTCCTAAGCCCGGCGCTCAACCAGGCGATCCTTGCGCTGCCGAGGCTATTCATCGCGGCGCTGCTGGTGCTCGCCGGCGCAGTGGTGGCGGGCGCAGCCCGCGAGCGTGCCGACCGACTCACGTATCAGCTCGCCCTGCCGGTGCCACTCGGACAGATCGCGCAGATCGCGATCCTCGCGATCTTCGGCATCATCGCGGCGGCAGAGATCGGGATCTCCACGTTCGTATTGGTGATCGTGATCGGGGTGCTCTTGGCGGCAGTCGCTGGAACGTTCACCCTCGCCTTCGGACTGGGCTCACGCGAGGTCGCCAGCGCGCTCAGCGCCGGCCGATATCTACGCCACGACTACCGCGTCGGGCAGGAGATCGCATTCGGTGGCGTCCGGGGACGAATCAGCAGGATTCACAGCACGAGCACGACCCTCGACGCCGGCGAAGGCCGGTCGATCCGGATCCCCAACCACCTGCTGCTCGCGGAGGTCGTCACGATCTATGGCGAAGAGGAGCAAACAAGCCCTGAGTGAGTGCGATCGCGGATCATCGGCCCGATCTGCGTTTCGATCTCTCCGCCGTCGGGCAGAACAGTGACATGTTGCACATTATCGGTTTGATTATCGTTGGGTTGCTTGTCGGCGCGCTCGGGCGGCTGTTTCACCCCGGTCGGGACAAGATGGGCCTCTTGATGACCATGGTGATCGGAGTGGCCGCTGTTCTGATCGCCGGGATGCTTATCCACGGTTTTCTGGGCTTCATCGTCGCGATCGTCGTCGGCGTCATACTCGTGGCGCTTTGGTCACGATTCGTCGAGCCCCGCCGTGCGCCCGGGTGGCGTCAAAAGCTCGGGATGGATTGATCGCGCTGTCGAGCGACAGCTGTCCGCTACAGGCGTGAATCTGTCGCTCGGTCCATCCCGCTAGCGCACGGGTCCAATACGGCCTACGCTGTGTAGCGTCGCCAACGTGCGTGCGCTCGTTCATGCAGGCGATCGCCGGACCTAGCTGCCCTACCCTCGCGCCCGCGCCAGGTAGCTCTGACCGGCGTGGAGCGCAACCGTCACGTGACGTACGAAATCAGTGACCGTGACCTTGTCGCTGACTACGTGGGTGAGAGTGCCGTCGCACCGATCCGCCATCGACCACACGGTGCCGCGGACGGTGGCGGCGCTGTAGCGACCGCGCGTCCTGAACTTTCCGTGTGCACTCGCGTGGAGGAGCTGCAGCGTCTTCGAGCTGAGCGCTGCCGCCGAAGCGGACTTGCGGGTGCGCGTGCACCGCGCGTAGCTGGGCGCACCCTTGAACGCGGCTTCCACGAGCGTGAGCGTGGTGAGGCCCTTGCTCGCACCTCGACCGGCCTGCGCGACCTTGAAGATCGCCCCCCGGAAGGTGCCGGTCTGTGTAGCGCGGGTCCGCGCACCCGCAGTGACCAGCTTCAACGAGCCATGAAGCGCGTCGATCTCCGAGCCCACCGGGATCTGCCGAGCAGCCGTCAGCCGTACGAACCCCGATGGCACCGTCGCCGTTGCGGCCGACACGTCCCTGGACCGGGCCCCGGCGAGCCGCACGAACACCACGCCGGCGACTGGCGCGGCGTTGACGCGCTTGCCGAGTACCGGCGCCGGTAGGCCCGGCGGTGGCGCGGCGCCGAACGTGAACGCGTTTCCGCCGCCGTCGACCGCTATGCAGAACGACGATGAAGGGCACGACACGGCCGGGCGCAGGGAGGCGCCTGACTCGAGGCTCGCCGGCGCGCTCCAGGTGGTCCCGTTGAACATCACCACGTTCTCGCGACCATCGATCGCGACACAGAAGGACGACGAGGCACACGAGACCGAATCAAGCGAGCCCCCGGCGATCTTGCCGTTCGCCGTGTCAACCGGTGCCGGTGAGCTCCACGCGCTCCCGCTGTAGCTGTAGGCGTTGCCGGCCGTATCGACGGCGACACAGAACGACGGCGATCGACATGACACGGACGTTAGGTTGGTCGTTGCGATCTGGATCGGCGTGCTCCACCCGCCGCCGGCGTTCGTTGAGATCTCGATACTCCCGGCCTGCCCCGCCGCCACGCAGAATGACACTGAAACGCACGAGATGCCTCCGATCGCTTCCTGATTGGAGTTGTGGTTGATCGTGATCGGACCCGACCAGGTGGTGCCGTTGTAGACGAACCCGTTTCCCCCGACGTCGCCCGCAACGCAGAACGCAGTCGACGCGCACGACACCGCGGAGAGCGAGTTTCGAGTCGTGTCGACCGTGACCGGCGCGCTCCAGGCGCTGCCGTTGAAGACGACCGCGCGGCCTTGGCCGTCGACCGCGGCGCAGAACGCTGCCGACGGGCACGAAACCGCCGAGAGGTTGCCACCCGGGTCCGCGGCCACAGGCGAGCTCCAGGCGTGGCCGGTGAACGTCTCAGCGGCTCCGCCCGTGCCTACCGCCGCGCAGAACGACGCGGACGGGCACGACACCGCCACCGGCGGCTGGGAGCGGTTGACGGTGGCCGGTCCCGACCAGCCGGGTGGTGCAGCGATCGCTGACCCTGACACGACGAATGCCACGAACACCGCCGCGCCCATGACCAACCGGTACGCCCTCATCAGCCCACCTCCGGACTCACTTTGCCCACTGGCGTCCACGGCAACGCTAGCTCTCCATGTCGGCCAAGTCAACAATCTCGCACCATCCCTGCCGGGCGCGTCACGCGGGGAGCCTGAGCCCGAAATCGGGCGCGGCAGGTCTCAACGGCGCGAGCTGTCGGATCGGCCGGAGCTATTCGTGTTGGTCGCGACCACGCTTTTGGTTGTGTCATCACTTGTCGCGAGGCCAGATGGTCACCCCTACCAGACCCAGCTCAGATCAGCGACACATCCTGGGTGATCGCAGTCCGCCACGCGGGACGCGCCCGGCTTACCGCGGCGCTGACCTCAAGCCTCGTGATAGCCCTAACGCCGCACGGCGCGACGCATATTGCAAGGCGCAGCGGTCGATGCCTCGCTGATCAGTGGTGGTAGAGCGTGTTCGCGAGGTGCACGGCCGTTGAGATCGTGTACGCAAGCCCGAGCAGCCGCCGGAATGCATTGACGCCGTGAAAGAGCTCGAGGTAGGCCCAGATCGCCAGCGCGAGGTAGGAGACCGCTTGGGCGTAGGCGTGCTCGTGGCCGTGGCTGTGATGAGCGAGCAGCCCGGAGGCGAACGCGAGGATCAGCGGGGCGTTGGGGAACTGCACGATCGGATAGGACCGCGGGAAGCTGATCTGCGTCAGGCGTTTGAACGCACGCCAGCCTTTCCCCGGGGCGTCCAGAAGCCGGTGGCGGGCCGGGTCGATCGGCGAGCTCACGGAGCGTTCGTCATCGGTCTGCAGGCGGCGGCCAAAGCTCAGCTGGTGCCCGCTCGATGAACAAGTGGATGCCGGGGTTCGCCGGCGGTCCGAACCCGTGGCGGGCATAGAGGCCGTGCGCGTCGGCGGTAGCGAGTGCCCAGCGGCGGAGTCCCTGGAGCTGAGGATGGGCGAGCACACATGCGACAAGGAACTTGCCCAGGCCGCGACCGCGGTGCGCTGCCTCGACATACACGTCGCCCAGGTAGGCGTAGGTCGCGCGGTCGGTCACGACCCGCGCGAACCCAGCCTGCTCACCGGAGGGTGCGTACAGGCCGAACGGCAGTGAGTTGGCGATCGAGCGTTGAACGACGTCACGCGGGATGCCCGTCGACCAGTAGGCGGTTGAAAGGAACTGATGGATGCGGTCGAGGTCAAGGCGACCCGGATCCGTCGACACGTCGTAGCCGTCCGGGCCGACCCATTCGCAGGGACCATCCATTGCCGGATTCTTCCAGAGGCCGCGCGGCGCGCCGTTCAGTGCTGCAAGTTGCGGCGCACCTGCTCCAGCACCCGGATCACGGTCTTCTGGTCCTCGCGGTTTACGCCGGCGAGAAGGCGGCGCTGAAACTGCCGACGCGCCTCGTGAAGTTCGACCGCCATCTGCTTGCCGCTCTCCGTCAGCGAGACGAGCGTGAATCGATTGTCGGTCGGGTCGAGCCTGCGGTTGACCGCCGCCTCGGATTCGAGCTGCTTGACGAGACGCGTGACGGTGGCGCCGTCGACGCCGAGGCGCCGCTTCAGTGCATCGTGGCTGACCTCACCGTGCTCGAGCAGAAGCGGCAGCAGCTGACGCCGGCGTTCGCTCGTACCTGTCGTCAGGCTGAATGCTCGTCGGGCTTCGGAGCCGGCGCTCGCGAGTTCTTGGAACAGCGTGTCTTGAAGAGAGGTCATCCGCAACGATTCTACTACGCAATCGTTGCGCCGATCAAGCGTTGCGCCGCGCATACATTATTAGGCGGCTCTTCGAGAAAGCTGCTGAGGTGTTCTTGGAACCGATATGACACGTGATCCACGAAACACGATGCAGTCGTGGCGGCGAACCGCGCGGGCCGTCGATGTGTTCGCGCTGCTCGTCGCGGCCGCCCTCGCCGCGCTCACATCGGGTCACGGCCACATCCCGGCGGCCGATGCCCAGCTTGCTGTGATCGACGTGTCGTTCGTCTTGCTCGTGATGCACCTGCGCCGTCGCCGCGTGAGCCAGTTGCAAGGGTCCGGGATCGACAGCTGCATGGAGGCGTTCAAGGTGTGCTCGCTCGGCGCCCTGCTCGCGCTCGCCGCGGCTGCGATCCTCGGTGCCGATCGTCCGGTCCCGATTGGGCCGGACCTTTGGCTGCTGACGGCCGTCGCAATGTGCGGCGCTCGCCTGACCAAGCAGCTCGAGCTGCGCCGTGCGCGGCGCCGCGGGGCGCTGATGATCCCGACGTTGATCGTGGGCGACAGCCTTGATGGCGGACACGACGTGGTGCGCAGGCTCATGGACCAACCCGACTGCGGGCTTCGCCCGGTCGGCTTCCTCGACGCAGGCCCGACGCTGGCCGCGGCTGACTTTGCCGTCGGCGTCCCGGTGCTCGGCGGCCCTGATGACCTCGTCGACGCGTGCGCTGCCACTGGTGCCGGCCACGTGATCCTCGCATTCGCGTACGAGCGCGACCACCGCCTTGCCGAGCTGGTCACGCGCTGTAATGAGTTCGGCGTCGGGGTTTCGGTGGTGCCGCGCCTGTATGAGTCAGTCAGTGAGCGCGGCCAACTCGACCACATCGGCGGGCTGCCACTCTTCTCGCCCCAAGTGGTAAATCCGCGGGGTTGGGAGTTCGCGGTGAAGCACGCCCTCGACCGCATGGCCGCGTTGGTTGCACTGATTGTCCTCTCACCGGTGCTGCTAGCGCTCTCCCTAGCGGTCCGAGCCAGCTCACCAGGGCCGGTGATCTTTCGCCAGCGCCGCATCGGACGCGATGGGGCGCAATTCGATCTGATGAAGTTCCGCACGATGCGCACCAGCGGCTACGAGAGCTTCACGCCGCGCGCCGGCGACGCCCCCGGTGGGATCGAAGGAGCGGACCGCCGCACGCGCATCGGGCGCTGGTTGCGCGCCACCTCGCTGGACGAGTTGCCTCAGCTGGCGAATGTCCTCAGAGGCGAGATGAGCCTGATCGGTCCGCGGCCGGAGCGCCCGGAATTCGCCGGGCAGTTCGCGCGAGAGATCCAGGGCTACGATGGCCGCCATCGCGTGCGGCCCGGGATCACCGGTTGGGCCCAGGCGAACGGGCTACGCGGCCAGACCTCGATCGCCGATCGTGTCGAGTTCGACAACCACTACATCAAGAACTGGTCGCCAGAACTGGAGGTCCGCACGGTCGCGCTCACCTTCGCGGAGGTAATAAAGCTCCGCGACGCCCAGCCAGTGGCGACGAAGCCGCCGGCCTCAGGACCCGATGGAACGCACGGACACACGAGGCCGCGACCGAGCCGGCGCTCCGCCCATCCCGGCCGCTCGCGTCTAACGCGGCTGCGGTCAAGGCCTGCGGCTCGAGCCCTCCGTTCGACCTGAGGCAATCGTCCGCTCGCGGTCGGGCGCGGTCCCGCGTCTACAGTACGGAGCCGGAAGCTCGATCTGATGAGAGCGCTCAGCCTTCTCGCCGTGACCGCCGCGCTGGGCGTCGCTGCGTGCGGCTCCTCATCGAGCGCGACGACCCGCAGCAACCGCGCCGGAGCACGGGCCGCGTGCGTCAAGGCGGCTGGCAGCGGCACCACCGCCGCGGGCGCGAGCTCCACGCCCGCCACCACGCAGACGACGCCCGCGGCTGGCTCCGCGACCAAGCAGGTCATCGCGTCGGGCAATGCTTCGGGGCAGGATCCGTGCGCCAGGGCGGCCGGAACCGTCGACGATCCCATCAGCATCACGTTGCGGGGCACCTCCGAGCCGCGGCAGAGCGCGACCTGGTCGTGGCAGATCTCCTGCGAGCAGCAGAACGGCGCTGCGGCCGGCACCGGCGCGGGCCAGAAGACGCTGTCGATGCCGGGCAGCGAGACGATCACGCTGCCGTCCGCCTCGCCGGCGAAGTGCGAGGTGTCTGCTGCAGCGCAGCTCGAGGGCTCCGGCGATGTCCACGTCAGCATCGTCGCCCCGCACTAGCCTGCGGTCCGTGCGAGCCTGACGCGGCGCAGCCGTCGCTAGCCTGGATTGCTCACGGCCTGCAGTCTTGTTGCGGGCCCGCATCGGTACAGAACGCTTGAAGAAGATCGGATTCCTGTCCTTCGGCCATTGGAGCGCCAGCCCGCATTCGCGGACGCGCACGGGCGCTGATGCGCTGCTGCAGTCGATCGAGCTTGCGGTGGCGGCGGAGGAATTGGGCGCCGACGGCGCGTATTTCCGCGTTCACCATTTCGCGAGGCAACTCGGCTCGCCGTTCCCGCTGCTCGCGGCGGTCGGCGCCAGGACCTCGCGGATCGAGATCGGTACCGCCGTGATCGATATGCGCTACGAGAACCCGTTGTACTTCGCCGAGGACGCTGGGGCGGCTGATCTGATCGCTGGTGGCCGGCTTCAGCTGGGTATCAGCCGAGGCTCTCCCGAACAGGTGATCGATGGCTGGCGGTACTTCGGTTACGCGCCGGCCGATGGCGACAGCGACTCCGACATGGCGCGCAAGCACGCCGAGGTCGCGCTGGAGGTCCTGCGTGGCGAGGGGTTCGCGCGGCCCAACCCGCGGCCGATGTTCGCCAACCCGCCGGGCCTTCTCCGGGTCGAGCCCTACTCGGCCGGCTTGCGGGAGCGCATCTGGTGGGGCTCGGGATCGAACGCGACGAGCGTGTGGGCGGCCCAGCTCGGGCTCAACCTCCAGAGCTCGACGCTCAAGGACGACGAAACCGGCGAACCGCTGCACGTCCAGCAGCGCAAGCAGATAGAGGCCTACCACGAGGCGTGGAAGCAGGCCGGGCACGAGCGTGAGCCGCGTGTGTCGGTCAGTCGGAGCATCTTCGCGCTCACGACCGACATCGACCGCGCCTACTTCGCCGACGAGAGCAACTCGCAAGACCAGGTCGGCATGATCGACGAGAACACCCGCGCGATCTTCGGCCGCTCCTACGCGGCCGAGCCCGACGTGCTCGTCGAGCAACTACGAGAGGACGAGGCGATCCAGGCGGCGGACACGCTGCTGCTCACCGTGCCCAACCAACTGGGCGTCGAATACAACGCCCACGTGATCGAGAACATCCTCACGCACGTCGCCCCGGCGCTCGGCTGGCGCTGAGTTCTCAGTTGCCCGAACCCGTGGGCTGGAGCGGGTGTCCGTGTGCGTATAGACGGACGGGAAGCGCGCCCGCCGGGCGCTGCTCGGGGTCCGAGCGCTCGGTGTACCGGGTGTAGATCGCATTTACCTCGTCCGTGACCTCGGCCAGCTCCTCGGCCGTGAGATACGCGACGCTGTTGGACATGAACGAGGCGCGCCGCCATTTCACCGGATAGGTGAGTCGCCGCGACCACCATTCCCGCAGCTGGTTGTAGGTCCGCTCTGAGAACGTCCGCTCGAGCGCCTCGCCGGCGGCGACAACCTCGGGGTCCGCGACGCCCGTATCGAAGCTCTGGCCTTCGCTGGCCAGCCGCCACGGGCGGCTGCGCCCGCGTCCTTCGCCGGTCTCCTCCACGAAGCCATACTTGGCAAGGGTCTGCAGGTGCCACGACATGTTTCCCGGGTTTTCATCCAGCAGCTCCGCTGCGCGGGTGGCGGTGATCTCTCCGTCGCGGCGCATCAGCTCCAGGAGTTCCACGCGTAACGGGTGCGCGAGCGCGCGCATGGCTCGCGCGTCGGTGACCACTCGGCCTACCGGCCGCGGGTGCCTCGCGCGCTTGGGTGTTGTCATCGCCGCCCTGACGCAATCGAGTGCTTCGCGCCCCGAGGCATGGCAAGCCGCAGACCCATTTCGACGAGCAGCCAGCCGGTTCCGTGGCGGGCGGCCGCGAGAACTCTGACCCGTCGCGCCCTACGTCGGTTTCGCCCCAGGGCTCCGGCGCTGTGCCGGAGCGCATCGACACGGCTCCTCGCGACTGCATCCTGGACGACTAGGTGCTGGTGCACGGCTTCCTCCTTTCGACAAGAACTCTTGTCACAAGACTACTTGTCACAAGAACTCTTGTCAAGTGAGGTGCAAGGTTTACCCGACGGCGAGCGTCGCCAGCAGCGAGTAGCACCCCCTGCGCAGAGCCGCCTGCCCTGATCTCGCGTGGGGCCAACGGCAGTTGACAACGACCACGTTCGAGGCCGACGAGAAGACGAACGTCGCCTCGCCGTCGGTCGGCGCCGTCGCGGTTTTGACGCCGGCGAGCGACCAGGTCACCGCCGGTCGCCCTCCGATCTCCCGCGCGACCCCCGGCCCGACCACGCGCGCGATCGGCGCCGCGCGCACTTCACGGTCGATCTGGGGCAGCAAGCTGCGCAGCGCAGCGAGATCCGAGACATGCGAGTTGGCCGCGGTCTGCGCGATTGCGATCCCATCGCCCGGCCGCGAACCGGGGAGCCTGACGCCCGTGGAGAAGGCGGCGCCGGTCGTCGTCACTGGTCCGACAGCGGTGCCGGCGGCGACGAAACCAGGGGGTATCCGGTACGCGTACAGCGACCCTTGCGGCGCGATCTGCTGTCCGTGGCCCGGCGCCTGGAGTGCCGTGCCCGACGCATCGAGCCGCCAGCCGCTGGAACCCTTCACCAACGACACGCCGATCGGATAGCCATTGGCTCCGCGCACGATCGCGTGGGCCCGGTGCCCGGTCACCAGCAGGTCGTGGACGCTCACCAGCCGATACCGTCGAGCGAGCTGCGCTCGCTCCCGTTGGTGATCGCGACACTCCCGTCCGCCCGACGTGCCCGAGCGGGCGGCATCTGCCGAGAAGAACTGCGACACGTACTGCGCGGTCATCGCCGTCGAGCATTGGCTCGCCTTGGGATGTACGAACACCGCCGTGAGCGTCGCGGTGATCGCGGTCGCGTCGGCGGGGCGCTTCGCGGCCGCAGGCGTGCGCACAGATCTCATCTCGGAACTCGTTCCGCACCCCGCGACCAAGAAGCACAGGGCCAGCAAGATCACGCGTTTCACGACGCGCAGGACGCAGCGCCCCGCCGGTTCCTTCCAAGCGCCGAGCCGTGACAAACCTCACGAACCGCCCCGCCGCCGTCGTCGTACGTTCAGTGAAGCTAGTTACAGGAGGTTTACGACGATGATCAACGTAGTTTGCTTTTGCGGTTGCACGTACTCGTTCGCGGGCGACGTGGGCACTTGCCCGCAGTGCGGCGAGCACCTGTCCTTTGCTCGCGGACACGACGCGCAGGACAGGCAGGAGACGATCGCCATGATCGTGGCCCGCGCGTCCGGCGCTTCACCTCCCGAGGACCTGGCCGCGTAAAGGCCCGCGACTCACCTGATCCGCGTCAAACCATCGCACGGCGCGAGCCGCACCTCGACCGCCGGGGCCGGGAACCTTCCCGGAGCCCGCGCGGGTTAATGGGGTAATGGCCGACTTCGACAAGTTCGTCGCAGCCCACGTCGATGACCTGCTTCGCACCGCCTACTTGATCGTGTGGGATGAGGGCGAAGCCGAGGACCTTGTCCAGGAATGCCTGCTCAAGGTCGCCCGCCGCTGGCCGCGCGTCCGCCGCATGGAGCAGCCGAAGGCCTACGCCCGGCGGATCCTCGTCAACCTGGCGCTCGACGATGCGCGCCGGCGGGCGCGGCGTCGTCGCGAGCTCGAGCCGGGGGATGCGACGAGCCTCTGGGCGGTCGACCCCCTGCAGGCGCTCGAGACACGCGCCGAGCTGCTCCAAGCGCTTGGCCAGCTGCACGAGCGCCAACGCGCCGTGCTCGTGCTGCGGTACTTCAACGACTTGCCCGAGGCACAGGTCGCCGAGGTGCTCGGCTGTTCGCCGGGCACGGTCAAGAGCAGCGCCTCCCGCGGACTCGCGCGGCTGCGCGAGGCGCTGCAGCCAGTTCCACTCCAACCCAGGAGCACCGAAACATGACTGATCTGCTCGAAGACGATCTGCGCGAGGCGTTCGCTGACCGGGCCGCGCGCATCACCCCGGAGGCGAGTGCCCGGCTGCGGGCGGTCGACTATCACCCCCGCTCGGGACGACTGTCGTCGCGGCGCGCCCGCAGCGCTTTGGGGGCTCTGGGCCTAAGCGGCGCCGCGGCCGTCGTCGGCGCCGTCGTACTGCTGGGGTCCAACGCGGCGCCCGCGTTCGCCGGCTGGACCTCGAGTCCCACGACGCCGCTCCCCGGCCAGCTCGCCGCCGCCCAGCAACACTGCACGGCGGGTTCCGGCACGCCGGTTCTGACCGACACGCGCGGCCCATATACGGCCTCGATCTACGCCGACGGCGCCACCTGCCTGCAAGGCAACGGCATCGAGATCAGTGGTGGAGGCGCAGGCAACGCAGCCGACGCCACCGCCGGGACGATCGAGCTCAACGGCGCCGGCGAATCTGACTCCGACGGCCACGCACTGACGATGGTCGACGGGCGGATCGGATCCGGCGTGACCGGCGTGACGATCACGCGCAGCGACGGAAGCTCGGTTCAGGCGACCGTCAAGAACGGGTGGTACCTGGCCTGGTGGCCGGGGTCCGAGCGCGCCGTCACGGCCCACGTGGCAAACGGGAAGGGCGCCAGCGCGCAATCCTTCCCGACCGGAGCGCAGCAGCCCTCTCCGGCGTGCCCGACGGGCGCTCATTGCACCAGCGGCTACGGCTTTGCAACCGGGTCGGCGCATCGCGCCGGACAGTCCAGCGTGCGGGTCACCGGCGGCAGCGCCGGCGGCCGCTAGGACCTCTGGGGGTGGGCTCCGGCGGGGCTCACCCCACGTCAGGTCAGCCCGTCGAAGTCCCCTCGCACCCAACCGCAGTAGCGCTCGGCGGACCTCGTCACTGCCGCGGCGGCCCCGGCCTCGATCGGCCTGCCGAAGTTGTCGTACAGCCGGTCGAAGCCGAACTGCGTGACGGTGGATGTGATGCGTTGCACGACGGCGGGCGAAAGCGGAATCCTATTCGGGTAGCTGCGCAGGAACGTCACCGTGGCCCGATCGGGATTGGCGTGGATCGTGTCGGAGACGAGCAGCACGCCCTTGCCGCCGGCACCTGCCGTCCAGTGGACGACCGAGCTGCCGGGGAAGTGGCCGCCGACCTGATGCAGGGTGAGACCGGGCGCGACCTCGTAGCGCCCGCTCCACGTCTGGATCGCGGCGTCTGGACGCTGCACCCATGAAGCGTCGGCCTCTGAGACGAGCACCGGCACGCCCCCGAGCGCTTTGCTCCACTCGACCTGGACGCCGAACATGTGCGGGTGGCTGGCGGCGATCGCCGCGACCTCGCCCAGCTCCCGGACGCGGCCGACGGCCTCGTCGTCCAGATAACCGACCGGGTCCCAGAGGAGGTTGCCGGCGGGTGTGCGCACGAGATGCGTCTGCTGACCGATCCCAACCTTCGGCTCGACCGTGATCCCGAACAGGTCGGGCTCGATCTCGGCGATCTGCACGCGGCGTCCCGCCCGGGCAAGCTCTGGAAGCGTCGCCCACTCCGACCCGCCCGCCGGCACCCACTGGCGCTCATCGGCGCAGATCGCGCAGACCCCGCTCCCCTCCGCGTGCTCCACCCCACACGTCTGGCAGACCCACACGGTTCAGCCAGGTCTCTGTCGGCGAGAAAGCATCGTCGCCGGTTGTAGCGCAACTCGGCTCAGGCCGCCGGCAGCTCCAGCGTGAACCGCGCGCCGGAGTCGCAGGGCTCGCAGGTCACGCTGCCGCGATGCTGCTGCGCGATCGCCTGAGCGATCGCCAGGCCGAGGCCGGTGCCGGCGCCCGCGTTGCCGTTCAGCCGCACGAACCCCCGAAAGATCCGCTCGCGCGCCTCCGCAGGCACCCCGGGACCGTCGTCTGACACGGTCGCGCGGACTTCCGCGTGCGACCGCTGCAACTCGAGGGCGATGCTGCCGTCGTCGCCGGCCGCGCGCACGGCGTTGTCGATGAGGTTGCGCAGCACTCTGGTCAGCGCCTCCGGGTCGCCGGTCACGAGTGCCGGTCCGTCGTGTGCGATCGAGATCGACGCCGGCGTGCGCGAGCGCGTCTCGGCCACGACGGCTTCGCCGATCTGTGCGAGATCGACCGACTCGCTGCGCAGCGGTTCGTTGGCCTGAAGTCGGGCAAGGTTGAGCAGGTCGTCGACGAGCCTCCCGAGCCGCTGAGTTCCGCGCGCGACCTCAGCCTCGAGCTGATCTCGCCTGGGGCGCGGTGGCTGCTCTCGCAGCAAGGTCTCGACCGTCGCCTGTAGCGCCGCGATCGGCGTGCGCAGCTCGTGGGAGGCGTCGGCGAGGAAGCGGCGCATGGCCGCCTCCGATCGCGTCGCCTGGGCCACGGCCTCTTCAAGCGAGTCGACCATCGCGTCAAACGACGCGGCCATCTGCCCGAGCTCGGTCTGGGGCCGGCGCGGATGCAGGCGCCGGCGCCGATCGCCCGCGGCGATCCCCTGCGCCACGGCGGCCACATGTCGAAGCGGTCGCAGCGCTGAGCGCGAGGCCAGCAACGTCAGGACCGTCGCGGCAAAGAGCACGGCCGCCGCACCGACGAGCTCGATGACGATCAGACGATGGACGGCGCTGTCAACGAATCCCTCACTTGTCGACAGCGTCGCGATGGCGATGCCCGGGCCGAGGCGAACCGGTTCGGTCACGACCAGCAGCGGGCCGCCCTTGTTCAACACTCCGGGCTTCGCCCGGGGGTCTTTCAGCCCTTTGGGGTTGGCGGGATTGGGAGACCCACCCACCTCGCCGTCGATGCCCTCGAGCGCGAGCGAGGCGAGCAGCGGCTTGAGCTGGTCCTGTGGGACCCGCTCGACCGCTCGGGCCCCTGCGAGCAGCTGGCTGCGTGCTCGCGCGCGCAAGCCATCGCGATACCGCACCGTGATCAGCGTCGCAAACCCGCCAAGCGCGAGCACGAGCACCCCGAGCGTGGCGACGACCGTGCGGCGTGTCAGCGACCCCGTGTTCATGCCGCGAACCGATAGCCGATGCCGCGCACCGTTTGGATCATCCGTGGACCGCTGTCCGCCAGCTTGCGCCGCAGCGCGCTGACGTGCACCTCGACGAGATTGGGGTCATAGGCGTCGTAGCCCCAGACCTGGGTGAGCAGCTGATCCTTCGACAGCGCCTGACCGCGATGGCGGACCAGGAAGGCCAGCAACCGCAGCTCGGTGGCCGTCAGCGGGAGCGGCCGACCGGTCTGCGTCGCCCAACCGCCGCCCTCGTCGATCAGCAGGTCGCCCGCCTCGAGCACCGTCGCCAGGCGTCCCGTGCGGCGCAGGACGGCGCGAATCCGCGCCAGCAGCTCCTCGAGCGCGAACGGCTTGACGACGTAGTCGTCGGCCCCCAGCTCCAAGCCCTGCACCCGATCAGCGACCGCATCGCGGGCGGTCAGGAAGATGATCGAGAGGGCGCTGCGATCGCGCAGCCGCCGGGCCAGAGCGAACCCGTTCCCGCTGGGAAGGCCGACGTCTAGGATCGCCAGATCCGGGGCGAATCCAAGGATGGTGTCGGCGTCGACGGCGTCGCCATGGCCACGTGCGACAAAGCCCTCGTGGCGCAAGCCGGCCACCACCGCCTCGCGCACGCCGGCCTCGTCCTCGACCACAACAACGCGTGCCTCCGGAGCAGTCACGTCTGCGCATTTTCCACCTTCGTCGCTGAAGATCGGCTGAAGAAATGGATCGGTTCAGCGCGATTTCAGCTGCGGCTCGGATGCTCGGCGAATCGGGCGGCGATCGGCGCCGCCCCAAGATCGGAGGGACACATGTCATTCTCAGCGAGCAGGTGGCGGGCGCCGGTCACGGGCGCGGTGACGGGCATGATCGTGGCAGCGGCGGTTGTGGGTTCGTCGGCGCTCGCCTCGGGCGGCGGTGCCGCCACCAATCCGACCGCGCCGCCTACGGCGCGGGCATCGATCGACTGCGGCGCGCCGGCGGGGAGCGCCGGGGTCAGGGGCCCCACGGAGGGTCCGGGCGACGCCCCGTTCCTCGCCGCCGTGGCGCAGATGGTGCAGGCAGGCACGATCGACGAGGCCCAGGCGCGCGTCCTCGACGCCGACATCCGGAACGGCCGCATCGACCCCGTCCAACTGGTGGCCAACGGGACGCTGAGCCAGGCGCAGGCCGACGCTGTCATGGAGCGCCTCGGAGCGGTCAAGCGCAGCCTGGCCCCGGGAGCGCAGCAGAGCGCGGACGTCAAAGCCGCCGAGCGCAAGAAGCGATCGCAGCACTAGCCCACTCCTCGGGCCTCGGTCCAAACTACATACCAGGCACCATTGCCGCCCGCGGCGGAGGCTGCATTCCCCGACGTCAACGCAAGCGCGGCGATCGGCGGCGGCAATCAGTTCTTCGCCGGAGGCCCGGATAACGCAACCGGCAACACCGTCGAGAGGGCCACCCAGAACGTTGATGTGTCGGCCGCCGCGACGGAGATCGACGCAGGCACGCTGACGGCAACGCTGTCGGCCGACCTGGGCGGCTTCTCGACCCAGGGCGACAATGCCGCGGTCACCGCCACCTTCCTGAGCCCCGCGGGCGCGCAGCTCGGAACGCTGACGGTCGGCCCCGTCACCGCCGCCGACCGCAGCAACACGACTCAGCTGCTGCATCGCAGCGCCGCGCGCACGGTCCCGCCGGGGACGCGCACGGTTCGCGTGGTGCTGACCGCGACCAAGACCGACGGCGCCTACAACGACGCGTACGCGGACAACCTCTCGCTCACGCTGGCCGGATCATCGGGACCACTGACGACGCCGGTGATCGGCAGGACGCTGAACGCGACGGCCGTGAAGGGCAAGGTCCTGGTGCGGGTGCCGAAAGGGCACGGGTTCGTCGCGTTGAGCGGGGCGCAACAGCTACCAGTGGGCACGCAGATCGACGCGCGCCACGGGACGATCACGCTGCTTGCCGCGTCCGCGACGGCAGGGAAGACGCAGACGGGCACATTCAGCGGTGCCGTGTTCAAATTCAGCCAGGCCTCCAAGGGCCGAGACAAGGGACTGACGACGCTTTCGCTGCTCGAGAGCGCAGTTCGCAGCGGCCCGTCGTATGCCAGCTGCCGCGCCCGCGGCGCCGGCGGCCCACCCGGCGCAGCGCAGGCAGCCGCAGTCAACCGCCGCACGCTGCAGCTCTTGCACGCCACCGCCAAGGGCCGCTTCAGGACGCGCGGCCGTTACGCCGCGGCGACGGTGCGAGGCACGATCTGGGACACCGCCGACCGTTGCGACGGAACGCTGGTGCGAGTGCGCCGCGGCGTCGTGGGCGTCACCGACCTGGTGCGCCACAAGACCGTGACCGTCCGCGCCGGACACAGCTACCTCGCCAAGCCACGCTGACCCCAGCCGCCGATGCTCGGCGCAGCCGTGCGTGGGCTAGGCTCGACGCGGGACATGAGCACTCCGCCGACACGCTACGCGAGGTCCGGCGACGCGTCGATCGCCTACCAGGTCGTCGGCGAGGGGCCGATCGACCTGGTCCTCGTGCTCGGGTTCGCCACCCATGTCGAGCTTCAGTGGGAGTCCGTCGCGTTCGCTCGCTTCTTCGAGCGGATCGCCTCGTTTTCGCGCCTGATCCTGTTCGACAAGCGTGGCACCGGGCTCTCTGACCCGGTCGCCGATGTGCCGACACTCGAGCAGCGGGTCGACGATGTGCGGGCGGTCATGGACGCCGCTGGATCGGAGCGCGCGGCGATGTTCGGGATCTCCGAAGGCGGCCCGATGAGCGCCATGGTCGCGGCGACCCATCCCGATCGTGTGGCCGCCCTGATCCTGTACGGCGCGATGGGCCGCACGACCGAGGCGCCGGACTACCCGTGGGCCTCGCCCGCCGACGCCCTTCGCGAGTCAGCCGACGAGTTCATCGCTCCGTACTGGGGAACGGACGCTCAGGGAACGGTCGAGCTGTTCGCTCCCAGTTTCGCCGACGACCCTGAGGTCGTCGAGTTCGCGGCGCGGATGGAGCGCTCGGCGGCAAGCCCCGGGATGGTGCGCAAGATCTTCGAGATGTTCCTCGACATGGATGTACGTGCGGTCCTGCCCACGATCCATGTGCCGACCCTCGTCCTGCACCGCCGCGGTGACCGGGTCGTCAACTGGCGGGCCGGCGAGGAGCTCGCCCGGCAGATCCCGGGCGCGCTGTATATCGAGCTGGAAGGGATCGACCATCAGCCCTGGGCGGGCGATTGGACCTCGGTGCTGGGGGAGATCGAAGAGTTCCTCACCGGCGCGCGCTCCGAGCCCGAACCCGACCGCGTGCTGACGACCGTGATGTTCACGGACATCGTGGGCTCAACCGAGCAGGCCGCCGAGCTTGGGGATGCGCGCTGGCGCGAGCTGCTGTCGGCCCATCAGGACGCGGTGCGGCGCGAGCTCGCGCGCTCGGGCGGCCGAGAAGTCAAGACGCTCGGGGACGGGTGCCTCGCGATGCTCGACGGGCCGGCGCGAGCGATCCGATGCGGCCAAGCGATCGTCGAGGCAGCTAGCTCCGCCGGTCTGCAGGTGCGCATCGGCCTGCACTCCGGCGAGGTCGAGCTGATCGGTAACGACGTGGCCGGCATCGCGGTTCACATCGCATCACGGATCGGAGCGATCGCGGACGGAGGCGAGGTGCTGGTCTCCAGCACCGTAAAGGACCTCGTCGCCGGCTCGGGGATTCGGTTCGCAGACCGAGGAACGCAGCAGCTCAAAGGCATCTCCGACGAATGGCGACTGTTCAGCGCCGAGCCGTGACGCGCCCGGCTTCGCGGCCGGCGGCGTGCCTGAGCAGCGATCGAACCACCTGCTGATGGGTGTCTGTGACCCTGGCCCATACGCACCGGGCGACGGGGTTGGTCAGCTGGATCAGCGTCGTGAATAGGAGCCCGTCGGGTTCAGAGCGGAATAGCAACTCGCCGCGAAGCCCGAGCCAGGAGCTCGCCGCGACGAGCAGCCAATCGGGTTCGCTGTGCGCCACCCGCCAGCCGAGCACGCGGTGCGAAGACCAGGGCGGCCCCAGCCTCAAACCGAGGCTCAGCCAACCCGTGTACAAGCGGGCACGCACTCGCGCGGGAGCGTCGTCGATCACCGCCCTTGCCCACTCCCGAGGAGTGCGCTCGCCGGCTCCCTCGACGATGAACGCGTCCTCGTAGTCGATCCGCGAAAGCGCGCTCAGAGCGCGTGCGTCGGCCGGGAGCGAGATCTGGGTCACCGCCGGCGTTGCAGGAGAGAGTCGTGTTGCAGCCATCAGATCCACCTCGATATATGCAGTGCTGTATATATTGAGCGTACCATGGCGCCTCCAATCCGTACACCGCGTGACGCGTGGATCGATGCCGGCCTTCGCGCGCTCGCGACAGGGGGCGGACCGGACGCGGTGCGCGTCGAGGCGCTTGCCAAGTCGCTCGGCGTCACCCGCGGCGGGTTCTACGGTCAGTTCAAGGACCGCGGCGCGTTGCTGAACGCCATGCTCGACACCTGGGAGCGCGCAGCGACCGACGAGGTCTACGAACAGGTCGAGCGACGCGGCGGCGACGCACGGACGAAGGTGCGACGGGCCGGCGCGCTGACCTTCAGCGACGAATTGCTTCCGATCGAGCTCGCGATCCGCGATTGGGCGCGCCGCGACAGCACAGTCGCCGAGCGCCTACATCGTGTCGACAACCGACGCATGCAATACCTGCGCGAGCTGTTCGGGACGTTCTGCGCCGACGAGGATGCGGTCGAGGGACGCGCCGTGCTCGCTTTCGCGCTCGCGATCGGTTACCACTTCATCGCCGCAGATTACGGCCCTCGCAGTCGCACCGACGCCGTCAAACTGGCGGTCGAGCAACTACTCGCCTGAGCCGTGCGCGAGCGCGGGGGGTCGTGTGGACCTGGCTGCGGCGGGTAGACCGACGGGTGTCATGTTTGGGCGAATAGCTCATCGGCTGCGCGACCCGGTGAGGTGGGCGGGCGCGTCGCAACTGGGAAAGACGGTGATCGCGGCAGTTGTCGCGTGGGTTCTGGCGGTCGACGTGTTCCACCTGGCGCAGGCGTTCATGGCTCCGTGGGCCGCGCTGCTAACGGTGCAGGCCACCGTGTTCGGGACGTTGAAGCGCGGCGTCCAGCAGGCCGCAGCAAGCGTGCTCGGCGTGCTCATCGCATTCGCGGCCTGGCAGCTCTTCGGGCTCGACGCGGTTTCACTCGCAGCAGCCGTGCTCGCGGGGCTGCTCGTCGGCTCGGTGCGCGGTGTCCGCGCCGAGACAACAACCGCTGCGACGGCGGTCGTCGTGCTCACCACCGGGTACCTCGACAAGAGCGGGATGCTTGCGGCGCGGCTGGCGGACACCGGCATCGGGATCGTGGTGGGCCTGGTCGTGAACCTCGCGCTATGGCCGCCGTTGCGCGACCGCGGCGCCGCCAACCAGATCGACGTCATCGATGACCGCGTAGGCGACCTCCTCGCCGACATCGCCGCACGGCTGCGTAAGGGATTCATGCCAGACGACATCGACGGCTGGATCGCGCGAACGGATGGGCTCGAAAAAGACATCGACCGTGCGTGGAACGTGATCGAGGAGGCCCGCGAGAGCGGTCGGTTGAACTTGCGTCGCGCGGTTCCGCAGCGGATGCAGGCAGCCGAGGGACTCGTGCCGATCGTCAACCGGCTCGCTCAGGCGGTCGCCGAGACGCGCAGCATGGTGCGCACGATCCGGTTCGCCCACGTCCCTCCTGAGGAGTGGGACGACGCCTTCCGCGATCCGTGGTTGGACCTGCTGCACAGATCCGGCACCGCGGTCGCCGACGCGGACACCGACCAGGTCAAGGCGGTCCGTGCTGAGCTCCGCGCGCTTGCCAACCGGCTGGCCGTCGGCGAACTGCACGACGACCTGTGGCCCGTCTACGGCGCGCTGCTCATCAATCTCCGCAACGTCCTCGACGCGCTCGACGCGGTCGTCGATGCGCAGCCCGTGCAGGTCGCCTCACCGGCCTTGCTCTAGCGATCGAAGATCTCGCTGAGCATCACCGGCACTTGGCCGCTCAGAGCTGCTCGGCACCATGTCAGAACCTCCCGCGCGACCTGCTCGCTCGACCGCTCGGAGGTGTCGGTCACATGCACGGCCCACCCGCCGTCGGGCGTGTCGAGGTGCGTGAGCCGCTCCCACCGCATCGCCTCCCAACCGCCCGTGCTCAGGACGTGCGGCACATGCCCGGGATCTCGCGCGTGCTCACGCATCCACTGCGCGAATGCGATGTGGTCGGCGAACAGCCGCGGGTCGTCGCCGCGCCGGGCGAGGCGCGCCGCCTGCACTTCCGGGCTGACGTCGAGCAGACACACCGCGATCGCGTCGAGCTTGTCAGCCGACGGTGCGGCGACCACCTCGCCGGCGGCGACCGGATCGCCGGCCAGCAGCAGATGCCGGCCCTCGGCCTGGCGCGTCAGCGCCCGCTGCACGACCGCCTCCGCGGCCTGCTGCCGCCAGGCGATCGTCGGTACCGGGGGGAAGCTGACGACGTGACCTAGCTCGACGCACTCGGTTTCGGGCGCCAGCTCGCCGGCGATGAGGCGGCGCGTTGTCGACTTGCCGGCACCGCTTGCGCCCGTCAGCAGTAGGAACACATCAGGCGCGAGGGTCGAGGATCACGACCGGGATCTCGCGGCCCCCGGAGTTGCGCTCGAAGAACTCGTAGCCGGGATAGAACGCGACGAACACAGGCGGGCAGAGTCTGCCGTTCGATCGGCGGTTCACCGCCACGTGCACTTTCGTCGCGCGCTGGCCGAGGTAGACGCCGCGCTTGTTCGCAAACTCCGAGACCGAGATCGCAAGCCGGGGGCGGCTTTCGTGAATCATCCGGGTTGCGCCCAATAGAGCAGCCTCCTCGGCCCCTTCGACGTCCAGTTTGATAATATCGGGCCGAAAGCCCGGCAGGGCGTCGTCGAG